>Ga0187879_10000456_pt1 | contig 26652 bp, 19 predicted proteins | sample June2016WEW_19_1_FD_132423 | JGI IMG/M metagenome (GOLD analysis project Ga0187879, IMG submission 132423) | Peatland microbial communities from SPRUCE experiment site at the Marcell Experimental Forest, Minnesota, USA - June2016WEW_19_10 | ecosystem: Environmental > Terrestrial > Soil >... | reverse complement strand
CTCTGATTAGTCCTCTGGGCGATATCCTCCGGCCACCTAAGCTACGCTTTCCGGGCCGTGCAGGCAAAGGCCTCGACAGCACCGCTGCCTGCGTTAGTCTCGCGCGATCGGGAAGTGAGGGAGCGGGACATGCTGACGGTGGACAAGCCAGCCGACATGAAGGCGCACGTGGGCGAGGATATGGGTGCCAGCGACTGGCTGACGGTGGATCAGGCGATGATCGACAAATTCGCCGATGCGACCGGCGATCACCAATGGATCCATGTCGACGTGGAGCGGGCGAAGCGCGAGATGCCGGGCGGCAAAACCATCGCACACGGGTATTTGACGCTGTCGTTGCTCGCTGGCCTCGCGCATCAGACGCATGACATTCGACACCGTTCACGCGGGATCAATTATGGCTCCGATCGGGTGCGTTTCACCGCGCCGGTGCCGGCCGGGTCGCGCGTGCGGCTGCAGCAGAAGCTGCTCAAGGTCGAGGACATCGAGGGCGGCGTGCGCATGACGTTTGCCAGCCAAATGGAGATCGAGGGTCAGACGCGGCCGGCACTGATCGCCGAAACGATCTCGTTGGCATACGATTAGAAAGTTGCCCAGATGGATGGGTCTGCGTTGGTTTCCGGATTCCATGAATCGCGGGAGGACACGGAGCAAGCTGAGAGCACGGAGCAGGGGGACAACTTGACTGGCGGATTAAACGTGACCTCCGCGCCCTCCCGTGATCAAACGGACCTGGCAGGACGACGGCCATAAAAACGTGGATCGATTGCTGCCCAACAACCAGGTTTCAACCACGGAGCGCGGCGTCGATCTCTTCACTGGTCAAACACCACGCGTTGTCCAGCACCGACACTACATCGCGCATGAATTTTTCTGTCAGCGCCAACGCTTTCTGATCGTCATTCAGATGATCCGCCAACAGGGCCAGCGCCAGTTGCCGTGGTCCATCGCCCTCGTACGTCCACTCAAATCCCATCGGGCTGAACTGTTTCAGATCGAACCGCGGGTTCAACGGCCTGCCGTCGACCGTCACGACCGCACCATCCAGGCTGCGTCCGCCTTCATAGGTTTTCATGCGAACAGCACCACGCTGCGCACAGTCTCGCCGCGTTTCAGCGCCGCGAACCCGTCGTTGATTTGCTCCAGCCCGATCCGCGCCGAAAGCATTTCATCGAGCTTCAGTTTCCCGTCCAGGTACGCCCGCGCCAGCAATGGAAAATCGCGCGCCGGATTGGCCCCACCATAAGAGCTGCGGGTAATGCGTTTCTCCTGCATCAGGCTGCCCCAACGAAACGTTACCTCGTCGTTCACTGCGACCTTGCCGAGCCAGACGACCTGACCACCCGGACGCACCGCCTCAACCGACAGGCGAAAACCGGCACGCACGCCGGCCGCCTCGATCACCAGGTCGGCGCCGCGGCCGTCGGTCAACGATCGCGCCAGCTCTGCCGCTTCGTCCGGCGCCACCGCGCGCGTCGCACCAAGCGCCTGAGCCAGTTGCCTGCGTGCCGGATTGGGATCGACGGCGATGATCTCGCCGCATCCTACCAGCACACAGCCCTGAACGGCCGACAATCCAACCGCGCCACAACCGATGACCACCGCGGTATCGCCCCAACCGGGGCGGGCGATCCGCGTCGCTGCCCCGACCCCGGTCATCACGCCGCACCCGATCAGTGCCGCCCGGTCAAATGGCATCGTGTCAGGCACCCGGATCGCGCTTTGCGCCGGCACCACGCAGTATTCCGCGAAGCCGCCCAAATACATCAATTGGTGCACCGGCACGGCTTCGCAGGTAAGCCGTGCTTTGCCATCGAAATGAAATCCGCGCGGCCCGTTCGCCAGAAACGTTCGGCACAGGATCGGCTGTGCCCGTTCGCAATAGAAACAATGACCGCAATGCGGGTTCCACGACAACACCACGCGATCGCCAATCGCGAGGTCGGTGACCTCTGCGCCAACCGCGGCAACTTCGCCCGCAGCTTCATGGCCCAGTACCGCGGGCAACTGCACCGCCAAAGCACCCTCGATTGCTTCCAGATCGGTGTGACACAGGCTCGCCGCCCGGATGCGTACTAAGACGTCGCCAGCCGCCAATGGTCCAACCTGCAACGTCTCGATGGTCATCGTCGCGCCCACATGGCGCAGGACAGCGGCACGAGCGGTCCACATGACCCGTTCCCTCCTCAGCCTACTTCGAAAAGTTTCCCGTCGAGGATTCTCACCGTGCGATCCATCCGAGCTGCAAGCTCGGGATTATGTGTCGCGATCAGTGCCGCCACACCGGCATCCCGCACCCGCGCGGTTAATTCGGCAAACACCGTTTCAGCAGTCGCCACGTCCAGATTGCCCGTCGGTTCATCGGCCAGCAATACCTTGGGCTGATTGGCCAAAGCGCGCGCAATCGCCACCCGTTGCTGCTCGCCACCGGACAGCCTGCCCGGCAAATGCTGCAACCGGTCCTGCAGCCCGAACACGCCAAGCAAAGCGGCGGCCCGTCGCTCGGCCTCGCGGCGACCGCGCCCGGCGATCATTTGCGGTAAGGCGACGTTCTCCAGCGCAGTGAACTCGGCCAGCAAATGGTGGAACTGATAGACGAAGCCAATGGTGTCGCGGCGCACCGCGGTACGCGCATTGTCTGGCAGGTTGCCGGCATCCTTACCCTCGACCAGCACGTTCCCACTTGTGGGCCGGTCCAGTAGTCCGGCGATGTGCAAAAGCGTTGATTTTCCAACGCCTGACGGCGCCACCAGGGCAACAATCTCGCCCGCCCGCAGGGTCAGATCGATGCCACGCAATACGGACAATTCGCCAGCCTCGGTGCTGTAGGTCCGGTGCACGTCGTGCAGCACGAGTGGTTCACTCATGCCGCAGCGCCTCCACCGGATCGGTCCGCGCCGCGCGCCAGCTGGGATACAGCGTCGCCAGCACCGAGAGCGCGAGGCCGAGTGCGACAACCCGTAAGACATCGGGCCAATCGATGGTGTTGGGCAACGTACTCAGCATGAATACCGAGGCGTCGAACACCTGGCCACCGGTAATGTTTTCGATAACGCGCTGAATTTCAACAATGTTGCGGCAGATGACGACGCCGAGGATGGAGCCAAGCGCAGTGCCGGCGATGCCGACGAAAGCGCCGCACATGATGAAGATGCGCTGCACTGCGCCGCTGCTGGCGCCGATCGTGCGCAATACGGCGATGTCGGCGCGCTTGTCCTTCACCAGCATGATCAGCGAGGACACCACATTGAATGCCGCTACCAGCACGATCATGCCAAGCACGATGAACATGGTATCCTTCTGCACCTGCAACACGCTGACGATCACGTCATTGGCGTGCCGCCAGTCGCGCACCTGCACCGGCAATCCGGAAACCAGCGGCATCAGTTGCGGCACCAGCGTATCCACCTGCTCCGGATCGTCCATGCGGATTTCGATCTGGGTCACCGCGTTCGGCTTCTGAAAGTAAATCTGTGCTGCCGCCAGCGGTAAAAACACTACGGAACTATTGTAGTCGTGCAGGCCCGCATCGAAGATCGCCACGACCTTGTACGCCCGCACCCGCGGGATTGTGCCAAATGCCGTTGCTGCTCCCTCCGGCGAAATCAGCGTGACCAGATCGCCGATGTTGACCCGGTATGCCTCGGCGAAACCGACACCGATCGCCAGCGCATTGTCGCCGGCGAAATCATTCAGGCTGCCGGCCAGAATATGATCGCTGATCCGATGCAGCGACTTCAGGTCCGACTGACTGATCCCGCGCACAAGGCCGCCGGTCGAGGCATTGGTCATGGTGCTCAGCAACACCTGCCCGTCCACGAACGGCAGCGCGGACTGCACCCCGGGCAAGGCCCGAATGCGCTTCGTCAGCTCGGCGTAATTGTCGATTTTCTGGCCGGCGAAGGCAGCAATCGTGACATCGCCGTTGACCCCGAGGAAGCGGGCCACGAGCTCGGTCTGGAACCCGCTCATGACTGAGGTGACAACGATCAGTGTGGCAACGCCCAGTGCAATACCGATCAAGGAGAAGCTGGCGATGATGGAGACGAAACGCTCGCCTTTGCGGGCGCGCAGATAACGGCCGGCGACCGCACGTTCGAATGCTCCAAACATGGGTGCGATCAGGCCCGCCGGTCGGAATTGGCAAAGATCTGGGCCAGGGCGTCCTCGGGGCTAACCTCCACCCGGTCGCCGCCGGACATCCCAACCACGCGGCGTTTCAGTTCGACCTTACCCGCGACGGCGCCTCGCGGTCCGACCACGAGTTGCCAGGGATGACCCATCAGGTCGGCGTCGTTGAATTTGACCCCGGCGCGGTCGTCCCGATCATCGTACAGCGCATCTGCGCCCAACGCCTCATACAGCCTCGCGCAGAGCGCATCGCAGGCAGCGTCGCCGACTTTCAGGTTCAGGATCGCGGCGCGGAACGGGGCGATGGAATCCGGCCAGACGATGCCGGCGTCGTCATGGCTGGCCTCAATCACCGCGCCCACCAGGCGGGAAACGCCGATCCCGTAGCTGCCCATCTCGGGGAACACCGGCTTGCCATCCGGAGTGGTGACCGTCGTGTTCATCGATTTGGTGTATTTAGTGCCGAAGTTGAAGATGTGTCCGACCTCGATCCCCCTGCCCTCGCGCCGCCGCTCCGGCGCGACCTGATCCCATTTCGCGGTATCGTGTTTTTCGTCGGTCGCGGCGTAGTACGAGGTCATCTCCTGGAAGAACCGCTCCAGGTCGGCCGGGCTGTCGTGGCTGAAGCCGCCGGCACCTTCGGACAGGTAATCGATTTCCTCAAACGCGGCGTCGTAGAACACCTGGCTCTCGCCGGTCGGCGCCAGGATAATGAACTCGTGGCTGAGATCGCCGCCGATCGGACCGGTATCGGCCACCATCGGGATCGCCTTGAGCCCCATGCGCCGGAAGGTCCGCATGTAGGCCAGCATCATCTTGCGATAACTGATCACCGCGCCGGCGTGATCGAGGTCGAATGAGTAGGCGTCCTTCATCAGGAACTCCCGCCCGCGCATGACGCCGAAGCGTGGCCGTACCTCGTCACGGAACTTCCATTGAATGTGGTAAAAGATTTTCGGCAGTTCGCGATAGCTGCGCACTGACTGACGGAACAGATCGGTGATCATTTCCTCGTTGGTCGGCCCGTACAACATGTCGCGCTCATGGCGATCGCGAATACGCAACATCTCGGCGCCGTAATCGTCATAGCGGCCGCTTTCTCGCCACAGTTCGGCCGGCTGGATGGTCGGCATCAACAGTTCCTGCGCGCCGGAAGCATCCTGTTCCTCGCGCACGATGCGCTCGATATTGCGCAGCACCCGCAAGCCCAGAGGCAACCAGGCGTAAATGCCGGCCGAGGTCTGCCGCACCAGGCCGGCACGCAGCATCAGCCGGTGCGAGGTAATCTGCGCCTCGTTTGGCGTCTCCTTGATGGTTGGTATGAAACCCTGGGTCAGGCGCATCGGTGCTTCGTTTCCATTTGGTCGGTGGTCAGGCCGCTTAAGTGTGTCCCGGACCCTAGGCGGACTTGCGCGCTTTGTCACATCGCCGGCATTGGATCTTGTTGCAGCGGATCCGCTCAGGAGGCGGGAGACCAATCCAGGCACGGGACCAAATATTGGATTAAAGACGGGGTCACGTATTCCACGCAGCGCGGGTACGAAACTATTGTGCAATGCACAAGAGGATTCTGAAATAATGAGCCAAATTCTGACGAAAAAACGGTCGAACTGTAGTGACAAATGGATTTCATTTGGTTAACACAGTGACGGCCCGGCTTGGCGCTTACGAGGGCCAGGTTTGGGGAGGAAACGGCAACCGCCCGCCAGGCTGAGGATGATCTTTCCCTCGCCTGGCAGAGGCGGTTGTAGCTTGTTTGGGGCTACGCAGGCAGCGCCAGTCAGTGGTCTTTCGGTCCGGCAAAATAGCCATGGCGGAAGCTGATCCAGTCGCTCTCGATCAACGCGAACGCCGCAAGCCAGATCACGCATGCCACGATTGTCGTTATTCCAACCTTCATCCATATCCGTGGCCGCGCCGGTGCACCGCGCCAGCCGGAGACCTCGTCAGGCCGTTCCACTGCCTGCGTGCCAATCGGCAGCACGGCAAACAGCGTGACCCACCAGATCAGAATATAAAGCACGCAGCCGGTGAACCAGTTCATTGCGGGTAGAGCTCAGGGCTTCGCCCTTGAACCCACCAGGGGCTTTGCCCCCTCGGTTCGCTTCGCGACCCAAGCCCAGCAAAGGCGATAGCCTTTGCGATCCGACAATTGGCTGGCTCTCTGAGGAGGGCCGACCGTGACCTCACAAGGTCTGGATTGGCCCTCCTCAGAGAACCAGCCAAATTAATGGTTCCAAGGGCCACTGCCCTTGGCGGAGGTCCAGGATCGAGCCACGAAGCGGATCGATGGGCCTCCTGGTGGGGTCTCGGGGCGAAGCCCTGGTCAAACCCGCAGTAAGTGCACATCGACCTGGGGGCGTTTTTTCAGGCGCTTGCCGACGGCACGGCGCAACGCGGTACGCGCCGCCTCGGTCAGCAGGTCGTCGTCCCGGCGCGTGGCTGGTGTCAGATCGGCAATGGCCTCGCTGAACTCATACACCACACGTGCCGCCTCGGGATCGTCGGCATCAAGCAAACCGGGTGCGGAAAGTTTCGGCTTGCCGATGATATTGCCAGCGCGGTCGACGGCGAGGCTCGCCACCGCCACGCCGTTATACAGCAGGCGGCGGCGAGCATTCATCACCTCGCCTTGCATCGGGATCAGCCGGTTCTCGTCCAGCACCAGGCGGCCGACCGGCGCACTGTCGACGATCTCCACCGTACCGGGCGCGAGGTTCAGGATATCGCCGTCCTCCAGCAGGATCGGATGCGCCCCCTCTTCCTTCGCCAGAGCCGCATGCGCGGTCAAATGCCGCCATTCGCCGTGCACCGGCACCGCGAAGCGCGGCTTCACCAGCCGGTACAGCCGCCGCAACTCATCGCGCGCGGGGTGACCCGAGACATGCACCGCATGGTCCGCATCCGTCATCACGGTCACCCCGCGGCGCACCAGATTGTCCTGCACCGTGGTGATCGCCCGCTCGTTGCCGGGAATGACGCGAGAAGAAAAGATCACCGTATCGCCCTCACCCAGTGCAATGCGGGGGTGGGTGTCGAGCGCGACCCGAGCCAAAGCACTGCGCGGCTCGCCCTGACTGCCGGTGATCAGCATCAGAACATTGTCGTCCGGCAGGTCGTCGACGTCGTCCTCGCGCAGAAACGGCGGCAGGGTTTTCAGGTAGCCGCATTCGCGGGCGGCGGCCTCGATATTGCGTAGGCTACGCCCGACCAGAGCGGTGCTGCGACCCGCGGCGGCGGCGGCCCGTGCGATCGATTCCATCCGTGCCACATTACTGGCGAAGCAGGTGACGGCGACCCGGCCACGCAAGCCGCGAATCAGAGCGGTCAGCACCTGGCTGACGTCCTTCTCGCTGCCGGAGTGGCCCTCGACCATCGCGTTCGTGGAATCGCAGATCATCGCGAGGACCGGCTTTTTGGCCAACTCCGCCAACGCGGTCTCGTCCGAAGGCGGCCCGAGCAACGGGGTCGGATCGAGCTTCCAATCGCCGGTGTGCAGAATGGTGCCATACGGCGTGTCGATCGCCAGCGCCTGGGCTTCCGGGATCGAGTGCGACATGCGGATCAGCCGGATCGCAAACGGCTTCAGGTTGATCTCGCCACCGGGCTGCACGACGTGCAGCCGCACCTGGTTGAGCAGCCCGCCCTCGGCCAGCTTGCGTTTCAGCACTGCGGCGGCGAACGGCGTGGCATAGACCGGGCAGCGCAGTTGCGGCCACAGCCACGCCACAGCGCCTAAATGATCTTCATGCGCATGGGTGATGACGAGGCCAAGCAGCTGATCGCGCCGGCCGGCAATGAACGCCGGGTCCGGCATCATGACATCGACCTCGGGGTGCGCTGCGCCGCCAAAACCGATCCCGCAATCGACCGCGAGCCATTTGCCGTCGCAACGGTAGAGGTTGAGATTCATGCCGATCTCGCCCGTCCCACCCAAAGGCAGGAAGGACAGGTCTTCGGTGTCAAGGTCCATTGGAGTTTGGTGTTACCTCGTGTGGCAGGGGCTCAGCCAGGGGGCTCAGATCGGGTGCAGGCACGGATGCATTGCCGCATGACTGCCAAAGTTGGACGGTAACGTCCAGATACAAGGTGAATTCCCCGCACTGACATCATTCGGCTCCGTCCCACCCGGATCGTCGTCGCTCTGCTCACGCCCGGGCCTTTGCACACGGCGTAGCGTCCAGATCCGATGCGATCGACCCGCTGCCGGCATCCCGGCCCAGTACATCCTGGGCCTTGAGAGGCACCGCGGCGTTACAATAATGTCTGAGTGTCCGTCCCGGATTATCACGTTGATAAACAACGCCAAATCCAACCTGACAAGCTTTTCCCGGAAAGGGCCGCGCTCGGGGACCATCGGCGTTCATCGGCGATCATCGGCGGTTGAAATCTTTCTCTTGCCCCCAGGGCCGCCAGGAAGAATGGAACCGCCGATGAACGCCGATGAGCGCAGATGAGCGCAGATGAGCGCAGATGGGTTCGCGCGGTTCGCATCGTTCTGTCTAAGGATCGAGCGCCGCGTCATCGATAACCCATTCATCTCAATTGAATTGTTCGCGGACGGACTCCGAGCGAATTGATCAATACTCCGGCCATCGACCGGCGGTGCGCGGCTCGTGACACATTCAGTCGTTCCGGCACGGACCGGCTCATCGCGGCCTGAAACGCCGTACTGCGACCGCGGTGCCGACCGGCCCTCCCGGCGCCGCGGTCGCGGCATCACGACTTCAGACCGCCCGGATTGGCCGCGGTCTTCAGCATCAGCGGCGGCACCGCGCTGATCAGCGCGGCCTTCGCTACCCGGCTCTCGCCGTGCCGTGCAAGATAGCGTGTTACCTCGCCACCGCCGGTGGAGTGGCCGACATGAATCGCATTTTTCAGATTGAGGTGCGCCGTAAGCGCCGCGAGGTCGTCGGCGTAATGATCCATGTCATGGCCGTCGCTCGTCTGGGTGGATCTGCCGTGTCCGCGCCGGTCATGGGCTATGACGCGAAACCCTCGACCGAGGAAGAACAGCATCTGTGCGTCCCAGTCATCGGCCGAAAGCGGCCAGCCGTGACTGAACACAATCGGCTGTCCCTGGCCCCAGTCTTTGTAGAAAATCTCACCGCCGTCTTTGGTTGTGATCGTGCTCATGTGATGCCTTTCGTTATTTTGTTTTGCCTGGGGCCAATTGGTCGAGAATTCCCTTGCGGTGCGCCAGACTCAACCAAAGCGGCTCGACACGAGGGGATGAACAGACACGAGGATCTTGCGTTCACCTGAAGACCGGCCGCGCCTGTGTCTGGTTGCATTCTTGGCCAGCGGCGTTCGTCAGTCTTGTCAGTTACGTTCGCGTTTTGGACAATTGGTACGGCAATTATGAGTCGGCCCCCGAAACATCTGGGGCCTCATCGCGAGACATACCGTTATTGGCGTGTGCGATGAGCCGCGATTACAGGTCTGCCGTCGATCGGAGTTCTACCGATACAGCGGATGAACTATCCCGCGAGATGCTGGCTCAGGTGGCCCGAACGCTTCGGCTCACGACGGTCTCGGAGCCGTCTTCACTCCGTCTCAATCAGCCGTGTCCGTTCCCTGGGCATGACCGGTGCGGGGTTGCGCTGCGCCAGCAGGTAAAGCCCGTCCAGCGTCAGATCCGGCTCGATCTGCTCGATCTGCATCGTCCCTTCGGAGAACAGCGGCGCCAGGCCGCCGGTGGCGATCACTTTCATCGGCCCGCCGAATTCGGCCTTGATGCGGGCGATCAGCCCCTCGATCAGTCCGACATAGCCCCAATATAGGCCAGACTGCATCGCCGGCACCGTCGAGGTCCCGATCACCGCCTGCGGCCGGCCGATGCCAATTCTGGGCAGGCGGGCGGCGGCCTGATGCAGGGCCTCCAGCGACAAATTGATGCCCGGTGCGATGACGCCGCCGAGATAGGCACCGTCCTTGTCGACCACATCGAACGTCGTCGCGGTGCCGAAATCGACCACGATCAGCGGGCCACCGAAATGCTGATGGCCGGCGAGCGTGTTCAGCAGGCGATCGGCACCGACTTCGTTCGGGTTGTCGACCTTGATCTCAAACCCCCAGTCCAGCGAGGCGCGCGCCACCAACGGTTCGACCGCGAACCATTCGCGGCACAGCCGGCGCAGGTGATACAGCGCCGCCGGCACTACGGTGCCGAGCACGGCACGCGACACATCCTCCTTGCGGATGCCAACATGGCCGAGCAGCGCCAGCAACCAGACAGCGTATTCGTCAGAAGTGCGCTGCGGATCGGTGCGGATCCGCCAGGAGCCGATCCAGCCGGTGTCGTCGCGCACCGCAAAGACAATGTTGGTGTTCCCGGCGTCGATCACGAGAAGCATGGGATTGGGCCCCGGTTATTTTTCGCCATCGGGAGATGAACGGAAGGATGTGGATAAGTCAAATGGCGTTGGGGGAATGCCGGCTGACGGGACCGGCATGTACGTTCGCAATTGGTGGGGAGCGGGCATTCGGCTGTACGAGAGCCTGGTCCACTTTCTAAAAAGGCGCTACTAATGTGTTATGAAAGGCAGCAATTTGCCATTTATCGTTATCTTTGACAAACACGCGAATATAGCCGGCCGCCCGGAGCGGTGGCCCGATATCCGAGACGGGACATTAAAAAATATTGGAGGCCGACGTCGACGCTACTCGCGCTCAGCGCCACCGTGGGTTCCGGCGGTCCGCTATTGGTCGAATGCGGCGTTTCAGCCCAGACATCCCGCGATCGGCGGCCGGTGCGGAAAGTGGTCGTTCCTCACCGTCGCAGGAGCAGTTGCAGGCCCGAGACGTCTCTCAACGTGCCCGCGCCACGCTGCGGGCTCAAAAATCTCGACAACCGTGAGGCTACAGACCACTGATTCCCGGTTCCTCTGTTGCACGCCGATATCGCGTGCTTTACGTTGCCAGACCAAGCAGGGCGCCCCGCCCGAACCAAGAAGAACACGGCGGCGAAAGGGATGGCGACAATGGCGGAGACATCGTTCTCGGCGATTGAGCACGCATTGGAAAACCAGCGGCTCGGCGGTTTGCAAATCCGTGTCGCGGTGATCTGCGGCCTCATTCAAATGTGCGACGGCTACGACGTCGGTTCAATCGGTTGGTCGGTGCCTTCCCTGACCCATGTCTGGGGCGTGGCACCCTCGGCCTTCGCGATCGCCTTTTTATGGTCGAACGTCGGCGTCATGGTGGGAGCCCTGCTCGCCGGACCGATCGGCGACCGTTTCGGGCGCAAGCCGTTGTTGATGCTCAGCGTGACGCTGTTCGGCATCGCCTCGCTGGCCAGCGCGCTCGCCCCTTCGCTCGGTTTCCTGGCCGGAACACGCTTCTTCACAGGAGCCGGAATTGCCGGAGGCTTTGCCGGAACGGTAGCACTGACCGGCGACTACACGCCGCAACGCCTGCGCGCCATGATGATCATGTTGACCTTTACCGGAGCGCCACTTGGCGGCTTCGTCGGTGGTCTCGTCGTGTCCTTGCTGTTGCACGAGGGCTTCGGCTGGCCAATCATTTTTGTCATTGGCGGCGTTTTCCCGTTAATCCTGCTGGCGATCACGGCGTTATGGCTGCCTGAGTCGCCAAGATTCCTCGCGGCGCGGGCGAACCTCGCACCACACCATCATGCGTTGTTGCAACGGTTCGCCATCGCGCCGTCGGTGAACCAGGAGCACGCCATCGACATAGCTCAGAGCAATCCTATCAGAATGTTGTTCGGCGAGGGCTACGCGCTGCAGACGACGCTACTGTGGATCATTTTCTTCTGCAGCCTGCTTAACCTCTTCCTGTTCGTCTTCTGGCTGCCGGAGGTTCTGCATCTGGTCGGGATGACGCCGGCACAGTCGGTATTCGCAACCAGCCTTTATCCGCTCGGCGGCATCTTCGCCGTGCTTTACCTCGGTTGGGCAATCGATCGCTTCGGCGCGCACCGGGCACTGGCGGTGCATTACGCGGTGGGGATCGTATTCATCGCGATAATTGCACTTGTGACGATGCCCTATTTGGCGTTGCTCGCCGTGGTCATGTTGTCGGGGCTGACGGTACTTGGCAGCCAGACCGGCCTGAACGGTGCCTGCGGCAAGCTTTATCCGGCACGCATGCGCACGAGCGGCTATGGGTTCGCAACCGGCATCGGACGCCTGGGCGGCATCGCCGCCGCACCGCTTGGCGGGTATCTGTTGGCGCGAGGGCTGCCACCGACTTATGTCTTCCTTTCCGCATGCCTGTTCGCAGCGATTGCCGCCGTGGCGACAGCACTCCTGGCGATGCCCAACAGGCAACTGAGCAACATCAAGGCGGTAGAATCGATATCGTAGCGATGGTTGCGCCTGCCCCGGAGATCATCGCCGGCGCACACGCGATTTCGTTGGCGACCAGCCGCAACGTCCGCCAAAGTTTGCCCGCTCCATTGCAACGGACAACTTCATAAGTGACGCCTTATGCCAGGCGTGGCACGCTACGACTGCACCCCGGTACAGACAAAAAACGGGTTTTCCCAACCCGGCTTGCCATACAGCAACGGCGCACCATCCAACGTGCAAACCGTCCCGCCCGCCGCCTCCAACACTGCCTGAGGTGCGGCGGTATCCCATTCCATCGTGCGGCCAAAGCGCGGGTACAGATCGGCAATCCCCTCCGCCAGCCGGCAGAACTTCAGGCTCGATCCAAAATTCATGGTTTGCGCCACCACCCGGCCGGCGAGGAACGCCTGTAGCTGCGCAGTGTCGCCATGATGGCGGCTGGCCAGCACAGTCAATCCCTCTTCCGGTACCCGGCGGGCATGCACTGGTGTCGCCACCCCGCCGCGCCGTTTCCAGGCGCCAACCCCGACGATGCCGCCGAACAATTCCCCCGTCGCAGGCACGCCAACCACGCCAAGTTGGATCCGGCGATCGCGCACCAGGCCGATGTTCACCGCAAAATCGTCGCTTCCATCGGTGAACTCGCGGGTGCCGTCCAACGGATCCACCAACCAGAACAACGGCGAGGCAGCGACGACAGCACCGCCTGCGACCGCCTCTTCGGCGACCACCGGGATTTCCGGAGCGGCTGCGAGCAAGCCCGCCACGATCAGCGCTTCGGCGGCCTGATCGGCCTCGGTCACTACGGATCGGTCAGCTTTCCGCGATACCGCAAAGCCGCGAGCGCGGATGGCGAGGATGACTTCCGCAGCCCGCAAGGCCAGGCCGGCAGCCAGTTCCAGCAATGCCTCGTCGGTCATTTCGGCCCCGCCACCGGGGTCCGTTGGACGCGCTTCCTCGACTGCTTCGCTGCCACCGCGGTCCGTGCCACCACGCGCGGCGCTGATTCTGTCGGTGGCTTCCCTGACGGCTTCGCCGTGACCAATGTCTTCGTCACCGTGTGGGACGGTGGCTTCGTCGGACGTTTCGCCGATTGCCTGCTGACGATCACAGCCTCCACCGGGAGCGGTGACGGCGGTACCGCAGGCGGCAGTTCGGCCGACTGCAATTCAGCGAGCACCGTTTTCACTGCCACATGTGACGGCAGCGAATCTGCGGGCCGCAGTGCATCGGTGACAACTGCATCTGACGTGCGGACGGCGCGGCGCACTGTCGCGATGCGATCATTCACTGGCCTTCCCAGAAACCGCCGGGCCATTTGCCAGACCAGCGCCGGATCCAGCATTTCAACACAGGCCAGGCCGCGCGGACAATGCTCGGGCTTCGCCAGGAAACAGGGCGCGCAACTCATATCGCGGTAAAGTGCGACGGCACGCTCGCCCATCGGTCCCCATTCGGCCGGGTCGACGATACCGGAATGGATGCCGATCGTGGGAACCCCCGAAGCCGCGGCGATATGCTTTGGTCCGCTGTCGCATCCGATGAACAGCGCGCAGGCAGCGAGCAGGGGCGGCATATCGCGCAACGCCGTCAATCCGGCCACCGAGCCACAGACGTCGGGCCGGTCGACATGCTCCATGATCGAAGCAGCAATTGCAAAATCATTAGCGCCGCCGACCAGCAAGACGGCAACGCCGTCCTGCTCAATCAGCAGGTCGATCAACGCGCGCACGTGCTTTTCGGGCCACTGCTTCATGACGTTGCCGGCACCGGGATGGATGGCAACGACCGGACGGGCAAACAAATGGCGAACATGTTGCGGCAGTTCCTCGACCGTCATAGGCTCGGGTTTCGGGTCAAACAGTGTGCGGTCTGGTTGGCTTGCCGCATCGATTGCCAGCGACAAATTCACCAGATCGTCCGCGATATGGCTACGCTTGCGTTGCAGCGCTTTGTCGCTTTCCCATTCCAGCACAATGTCCAGCCAGGGAAACGCTTCCAGTGAATCGTAGCCGGCCAGCACCCGCGCACCCGAGCACAACAGCAAATGCCGGGTGGAAAGATGCTTGCGCAGATCAACCGCAATGTCGAAACGATACGGCGCAAGCCGGGCCTTGAGTGCCTCGAGATCCGCTTCGGTCAGTTCTTTATCGCCCAGTTCGGATCGGGCATGAAAGAATTCGAAGGGAATGCAGGCGTCGATGGCGGGCTCGACCGAGGCGATCGCGGCCGAGGCGGGCGCCACCAGCGCGGTCAGCCGGGCGGCCGGGAACGCCGCCTTCAATCGCCGGATCGCCGGCAGCGAGGTAACGAAATCGCCGATGTGGTCAACCTTGACCACGAGAATCGCCTTCACCAAATCGCGGTCGATTACGGGACGGCCCGGATAGATGACCCGAATGCCTTCATCGTCGATGCGATAATCGTCCGAGTAACGTTACAAATGCGGATTGAAATACGGATCCCCGGCAGCGAACCGGTTTTGCCACTCGCCGGTGAACCGACTGGCGTCGAAATCGTCGGACAAATGACCGCGGCTGACCAGCTCGTGATGGATCAAGGTCGCGTGCGGGGTATAGATCGTGCGCCATCCGGCGCGCTGCGCCCGTAGGCAGAAATCGAGATCGTTGTTGATGACGTCGTGCGACTCGTCGAACCGGCCAAGGGCCTCGAAGACGTCGCGACGGATCAGCATGCAGGCGCCGGTCACCGCGGTCACCTCGCGCGTCGTCTGGGCCAGACCGAAATATCCCGGGTCGTGCTGATCGGCATGGCGAAAGGCGTGGCGGCCCATGCCGTCGCCCAGAAACATGCCGGCGTGCTGGACCGAGCGGTTCGGATACAACAGACGGGCCCCGACGATGCCGGTCCCGCACCACGCCGCGGCCTCCAGCATGGCGTCGAGCCAGTCCGGCTGAATGATCTCGATATCGTCATTGAGAAATAACAAATACTCGCCGTCCGAGGCGGCCACGGCAGCATTGTTGAAGCGCGACCAATTGAACGGCCCCGGCATCTCGACGATCTTATCGGCGTGCTCGCGGACGAATTGCTTTGTGCTTGCTTCGGTATCCGGAATGTTATCGATGCAAACGATCTCAAAATTCCGGTATGTGGTTTGCGCGCGCAAGGTGGTGAAGCAGGTTTCGACGTAGCCCTTCGCTGCGCAGGTCGGGACGATGATCGAGACCTTGCCGGTAATCGCGGCGGTTTGTCGTACGCGGAAGGTTTCGGGCAGCATCCCCGGCAGGACTTCGGCTTCGATCCCGCGCCTTGCCATGGCATTACGCAGCGCGGTAACGCCGTTCTCAGGGTTCACCGCAACCCCACCATCGGTGCGGCTCAGCAGTTCGGTGACGTGATACGTCTGTGCCGCCGCCTCGGTGCAGCGCAACGCGAGGTCATGGTACCCGTCACGCATCAAGGATTCAGGGGTGGCGCCGATGGCCGCCAACAACGCGGGCCGCGCCACCAACGGGCGGCCGAAATAATTCGCCGACAACAGCAAGGCTGGTGAAAAATCCGGCTTGAAGAAGGCCTCGGGCCGCGTGGTACCGGTCGGTAGGCGAAACTCATCCGCGTAGAAGCAGTCCGCGCCTCTGTGCATGCCGCTGGCAATTGCGAATTCACTCAGTGCATCGCGCCCCAGTTCGTCACCCGCCGCGAGCACCAGAACCAATGCAGCCTCACTCCCGGCCGCTTCATTCCTTGACGGATCATTCGCTGATGTCTCATTCCCCGGCATCGCGTCGCCGGACGCCTCGGCCGCAGTCGTCTCGCTACGGATCGCCTCGCTCCGGCCGGGCCCGATCGGCAAACCAGAATTCCCGGCTTGCCCCATTCCGGTCCGCGCCTGCAGCAGCACAGCGCCGGGCGAGGCTCCGTGCCCCTGCGGGCTGATCCAGGGTACGCCACTTCGGCGGTCGCCTCGTCGGCGGTCCGGGTTGCGGCGTTCGCCTCGTTCGAACGCGCCGGCTCCGGACCCGAGCGGCGACTGCCACGCCGCGACGTCGGAGGGGGTGATCATCGCGAAGCGCGCCGTCTGATCCTGGGCCAGCCGCCGGATCGCGCCCCGAGCCGCATCCGCATCATCGTCGCCGGAAGCGATGACAGTCATCCGCCACAACGGCCAGGATTGCTCGAGGACCGAACGGAGCGTCAACGCCCAGGATGTGTCGTTGCCGACGGCAGAGGTAACGCCGGCGGGATGACCGGTCACGATCACATGAAACGCAGGGCGCCAGTTGAGTTGGTCCAGCACCTCGTTCGTGGTCCTTTGTTCGACCCACTTGATCTTGCGCCGAATTGACGCCGCTTCTTCCGGATCGTCAGTCTTTTTGACCGTGATGCGAAACGCATGCACATGCGAGCCGCCGGTCTTCGAGCGGGCGATCAATCGGATGACGTGATCGCCATCCGGCAACGCCCGCGACGGGCAGTGGAAGGTGTAACCGCTGCGCGCGGCGCCGTCCCAGTCCGGAAACACCGCGCCGACATCAGGTCGCGCAATGCCGTAATGGGCGTGACCAAGCAGCGTGCCGTCCAGTTCGACATCGATGCCTGCCATGCCGTCACGCGCCAGCGCCCAGCCTTCGATCACCAGTCGGCCGGTGACCGGCTGGATCATGACGCCATCTCGCGTGACTGGTCCATCGAGCTCAAACATGAAAGCCGCCGGCGCGGCAGCCGTTGCGGTAATCGTCGTCTCGCTTTGGTCACCCGCGCGGTTGGTCGCGATAATGCGAACCCGGTACGGCCCGCCGGCGAAGTCCGTGATCGTCCCGGCGAAGTCAAAGCCTATGGGGAGCGGTATGCCTTCGTGTTCGCTCGGGAGATCCGGGCGCTGCAGCCCGTAATTCGCCAGGCCCATGGGCTTGCCGTCGAGCTCGACGGCGACCAGGTCGATGCCGGCCCTGGAAATCGCCCAACCCTGTATGAGCAAGCGGCCATCCGCGGTGACGACCGTGTGGTCGCAATGTACCAGTACGGCATTGTCCGGTATCTCGGCAGGCCCGGCACCTGGAGCAACCGACTGCGCCGCATCCGGATCGGCCGCCGGCGGAGCTCTGAAATTCCGTTGCGAGACCTCCGCGCCCGGCAACCCCGGCGGCTGGTCCTCTGAAGGGGCCCCGGAAACATCGGTCGCGGCGTCGGATGACGTGTCCGTGTGCGTTAGCGGGATCGCCGCCGAGTGGCTCGCGCCACTCAGGCACACCACGTGTGCGCTTACGATGGCGCCATGACGGATGGCGTCGTCCGCCGCCCGCTCCAGCGTGAAGCCGGCACGCCGCGCATTGGGGTAGCTCGGATATGCGGCGGCCACGTCACCGCGATCACGGCCTTGCACCGCAGCGCCCGCCCGCCTGCCATCGACGAAAATTTGCACCGCGACGATTGGCGATGTGGCGATGGTCCAACCGTGCACAACAAGCCGGCGGTCCGCAGTGATCTCCGCAGATTCCAGATAGACGATGCTGCGCGGCGCGGGGATTTCCACCGCATCCGCGCTTCGAACCGGACCGGCCAGGATCGCCGCCTGGTCAGCCATGCAGCCCAGTCGCATGCCCTCTTCGAAAGCTGCGCCATCGCGGGATCGCGCTCGAACCCACAAATCGGAGATGCGGACATCTTCGCCGCCCGGCATGGGCAGAAACACCTGAAATCCGGTCCGGTAGGCGGTGCCTCCCCCGCTCAGCGCCTCGGTTTCCTGATCGTCGCCGTGGCCGAACTGCACGGCAGCCAGTTCAAGTCCGGCGCGGTCGTGGATTGTGAAGGTGTCGATTGGCGATAGCGAGGTGATCTGACCCAGCATAACGACGTCGAAGCGGGACCGGGTTGGCCAACCTTCGGCGACGGCGTTCAGTTCGACCATGATTGGCCTGGTCATCACGAGCGGCGCCGCTTGCTGCGCTGGCGGGGGCCCTGGCAGCTCCGGTGAGGCGGGCTTTAGCTTCGCCGCCTCCCGCCTCACGGACCGCTGCTTCGCTGCCACCGGAGGTGCCGGCTGCTCCCCCGCCGTACCGGCGGGAACGAGCGCGTCTGGCGCCGGCGCCGATTTTTGCCGCGCGGCCGCGCGCCGGACTGGTCGGTGCTTCGCTGCCGCCGGCACCGGCGGTTGCTGCGTTGCCACTGGCGAAACGGGTTCGGCATCCGGGGTTTTGGATCGATCCTGCCGTGCCGCCATGCCGGCCGCCTTCGATGCACGCCGACCGGCCCGCGCGATGCCGGCGCCCTCTCGGGCCAGGGGAAGCCGCGTCATGCCGGCCTCATGCGAAGAGCCAATTCGCCGCTTGCGACGAAACGATCTCTGACGAAGCAATCACGCTTGCATGACGATTACATTTCAAAGGGAAGCCGTCCCTCTTTGTACCCATCCATTTCGAAATGCTCCTGTGCCGAAGTTAACAATCCCTTTCTGATCCCCTCGGCGACGTCGGGATAGCGGCGCAGATACCAGGCTTCATCGACCTGAACAGGCGCCGGCAAGCGGCCCTCAAAATACCCGTCGTTCACGAAATGATGACGAGCGGACTTGATACTTTCAGCGCGGATCGCCTGGCCGATATCGTCGTAGGTGCGCGCATACCATTCCTCGTCGACCTCGATACCTCGGATCATGAGTTTTAAAAGCTCAACGAAATCTTCATAAGACATATTGACCCGCAGATCGCCCCGTACGGCCTGGATATCGACCGATCGGCGGATCACCTCGAACGGTGGAAAGTAGTTCACGGTACCTCCATTACGAGACAGGGCATTACGAGACAGGGCATTACGAGACAGGGCATTACGGGATAGGCATTACGAGACAGGGCATTACGAGACAGGGCGTTACGAGACAGGGCATTACGCGACAGGGCACTACAACACCGGATATCGCACGAAAGGACATTATGAGAGTGGCAATTACCGGCCTGTGCGTTACGAGAAAGTGCATCTTGACGGACAAAAGCGAGCCAGGCGGCATGACGACAAAGGACATTGCGAAACGGGGCACTGACACGAACGCCATAGGACAGTGGGGGCGAGACGGCTCACGCAAAGCTCGAACGCCGTCTTCTACCTCGGCACACGCAGTCATGGAACCATCTTCGCAGCAAATTTCGCGAGTGCGACAAAACGGTGAGGCTGCTATCCAGTGCGCCGCACGATCAATCGGACCGGAGCCATGAACAAATCGACGCCCGAATTGCCGAACGACCGTGACCTCGCGGGCATTGTCCGCCATTTCGGCCGGGCACGAATTCTGGTTATCGGCGACGTGATCCTCGATCGCTACCGGATCGGCGATGCGCAGCGCCTGTCACCGGAGGCGCCGATCCCCGTGCTGCGGCCTACGCGGCACCACGACACCCCCGGCGGCGCCGCCAACGTCGCCATGAATGTTGTCACTCTGGGCGGGCATGCCGTGCTGGCCGGAGTTGTCGGCGACGATGACGCCGGCAAGACCGTCGCACGTCTGGTTGGCGAAAAATCTTCGATCGAAAATGCACTGATCGTGGCGCCGGACCGGCCTACGACCTGCAAGACCCGATTTATTGCCGGCGCCCAGCAGTTGCTGCGCCTGGATGAGGAGACGACTGCGGCACTGGATACGGCCACGGCGGACGCGTTGCTCCGGCGCGTCGAAGCGACGCTGCCAGGTACCGATGTCGTCATTCTGTCGGACTATGCCAAAGGCGTGCTCTGCGACGCGGTGCTCGACAAGTTGCTGGACCTGATCGCAGCCCATGGCAAACCAGTCATCGTCGACCCGAAACGGCCGGATTTCCGCGCTTATCGCGGAGTAACTGTGCTGACCCCAAACGAGCTCGAGGTCCGCGCCGCCACCCATATCGATGCCGCATTCGATACCGAGGCAGATCGCGCCGGCTGCATGGCGCTGGAGGCCACCGGCGGCGAAGCGGTGCTGGTCAAGCGCTCGGTAAAGGGTCTGACGTTGGTCCGCCGCGGCCAACCGGCGATGCATTTCCCCGCGCGTGCGCGTGAGGTCGCCGATGTCTCCGGCGCCGGTGACACGTTGGTCGCTGCCCTCGCCGTCGCGCTGGCGGCTGGCGCGTCGCTGCCGGAGGCCGCGATGCTGGCCAATGTCACGGCCGGTATCTCGGTTGGCAAGCCGGGTACCGCGACCGTGGCGCAGGCCGAGTTGCTGACCGCTTTGCATACCGACGCCATTGCCTCCACCGAACGCAAGGTTCGTGAACTGGAGGAGGCAAAGGCGCAGGTTGAGGTGTGGCGCGCGCAAGGCCTGCGCATCGGCTTTGCCAATGGTTGTTTCGACCTGATTCATCCGGGCCACGTCCATCTGTTGACCCGGGCCCGTGCCGGCTGCGACCGGCTGATCGTGGCTTTGAACACGGACGCCTCGGTGCGCCGGCTCAAGGGCCCAACACGGCCGGTGCAGAACGAGGACGCCAGGGCGATCGTCATGGCGTCGCTGTCGCCGGTCGATATGGTCATGCTGTTCGACGAGGATACCCCGCTGGAGCTGATCCGCGCGCTGCAGCCGGATGTGCTGATCAAGGGCGCCGACTATACCGTGGACCAGGTGGTTGGCGGCGACCTGGTGCAAAGCTGGGGCGGCGAGGTACTGCTGGTCGAACTGCGCGAAGGCCACAGCACGACCGGAACGATCCGACGGATGGCGGTGCCGGAAACCGCTGCGCGAAGGGACTGACCCCGCACTGATACCAGACCGAAACGTACGCCCCCGATCGAGCCAGCAGGATTTTACGTCTCGCGGTCTTTTGCGCTAACGAGCAGCGAGCTGACAGCGTGCTGCCAAGAATCGGCACGGTCGGGGGCCTCGTTTCACCTATCGACAGCGTGTACTCAAATCTGATACGTGTCCCACAGGCGGGGAACGCTCCCTTCAACCCAGTGACCCTCTGAGGCAGGACGAACATGGCGGCATGGGTTCGCGACAGTGCCATGATGTCGATGACCTCGCCGCTTGGCGACGACGCACTGATCCCAACAAAGCTGGTCGCCGAGGAAGCGATCAGCCAACCATTCCGGTTCGATATTACCGCGGTCAGCCAGATCGGCGTGTTTGACCCGAACAAGCTGCTGAACATGCCGGTTTGTGTGACCCTGCAGGACACCAGCGGGACCACGGCCACGCCAGTGCGGTATTTTCACGGCATCGTCCAGCAGGTCAGGTCGGAGGGCATCGTGCGCGGCGCAACCGCGATCGACGAGTTCCAGCTTTACTCGCTGACTGTCGTACCTCGTCTGTGGTTCCTTGGCCAGACGCTGGACTGCCGCGTCTATCAGACCGATTCAGTGCAGGCCATTTTGTCGGCGATGTTCAAGGACGCGCTTCTCACCGATGTCTCGTTCACCGTGGAAGCCGGCGCCTCCCGACCGTATACGGTACAATTCAACGAGTCGGATTATGCGTTTGCCCACCGGCTGATGGAACAGGAAGGCTGGTTCTATTTTTTCGAGCACACATCGGCGAAGCACACGCTGATCATCGCCGAGCTGGCGACCGCGTTCCGGGAAATTCCCGACTCAACGTTGCATTTTGCCGTGAATCAGACGGATCTCGGCGGCATCATGGAGTGGAAGTCGCCGGTGCGGACAGTCACCGGTTCGTACGCACAGGGTGATTACGATCCGGAACATCCCACTTCGAAACTGTACAATCAGCAAAAGACCGTGCTGAAAACCGGCAGCAGCGATACGCGCGACGTCTATCACTGGCCGGCGCAGACGTTCACCGGCAGTGTAGTGGAAAGCCGCACGAAATTCGCATTACAGGCGGCCGAGGCGGCGACCTCACTCTATAACGGCAGCAGTCACTTCGGCGGCCTCGTGCCTGGCGGCAAATTCACCCTCACCAATACATCCCCCAGTCCGGATGATGGCGGTTTTGTCGTGCGTTCGGCTCACCACGAGATCGAAGACAGCTCGTGGATCAGCAACGAGGGCAGCGTTTCCTATCAGAACCGGTTCGAGGCCTTCAAAGCGACCCTGCAGTGGCGGCAACCTTTGGTCACGCCACGGCCCAGGATGGCAGGTGTGCATACGGCGTTGGTGCTGGGACCCAGTAGCCGCGCCGCCGAGGAAATCCGGATGCAAAGCGGCGGCGAGGAAATCTACACCGACGACCTGGCCCGCGTAAAAGTGCGATTTTATTGGGACTGGCGCGCCGAGGCCACCGGCGCTGCCTCCGTCTGGGCGCGCGTCATTCAGCCCTGGGCCGGTAATGGCTGGGGGACCCAGTTCATTCCCCGGGTTGGCACCGAGGTCGCTGTGGCATTCGTCGACGGTGACCCGGATCGGCCGATCGTCATCGGCGGCCTTTATAATGGCGTCTCGGCACCGATTTACAGCAAGTCCGACGCCACTAAATCCGGCATCCGCACGCGCTCCAGCCTGAACGGCGACACCAGCAAATTTAATGAACTGACCTTTGATGATAAAGCCGACAGCGAACTGATCTTCATCCACGCGCAAAAGGACCTCACCACCGAGGTCGAGCACGACGAATCGCTAACCGTCGATAACTGCCGCGTCGTTCTGGTCAAGGCTGATGAAACGATTACGGTTCAGGGCAAGCAGACCATCACGGTCACCAAAGATCATACGTTTGAGGTGACGCAGGGCGACTACAAGGCGACCATCGATAAGGGCAACAGCTCGTACACGGTCACACAGGGCAACCACAGTTCGAAGATATCGACCGGCAACTATGACCTGCAGGTATCGCTTGGCAACATCACGGTGAAGGCAGGCGTCGGCGCCATCAGCCTGGAAGCGACCCAGTCCATTACGTTGAAGGTCGGCCAGAACACGTTGACGATCGATCAGACCGGCGTGACCATCAAAGGCATGATGACCAGCGTTCAGGCGCAAATCCAGGCCGAACTCAAAGGCCTGATGACTTCGGTGGGCGGCAGCGCCATGCTGACACTCAAGGGCGGGATCACAATGATCAACTGATATGGCAGGCACACTGGCAAAACTTGCGGGCGCGGACCTCGCCACGATGGTGGAACGTGCGACTTTGTCCGCCGAGGCGTTGGCATCATTGCAAGGCTGCACCGATGTGGCCGAGGCAGTCCTCCGGCTGGAAGCGGCCGGCTTCGCCCCCGAGGCGGTGCGCGTGTTGGCGCATGCTTTGCCAAAACGCGAGGGCGTCTGGTGGGCCTGCATGTGCGCCGTCAACACGATGCCTGCCGATCTTCCGGCAGCGGACCGGCAGGCACGAGAAACCGCTGAACTCTGGGTTCGGCAACAGAAGGATGAACAACGCCGCACCGCCATGACGCATGCCGAAGCCAGCGGCTTTCAGTCGCCTGAGGCCTGGTCCGGAGTCGCGGCATTCTGGAGCGGAGATTCGATGTCTCCGGTGGGCATGCCGCCAGTGCCGCCGCCGCCTCAGGCAACCGGCGGAGCGGTCGCCGGCGCAGTGGCATTGGCGGCCGTGCGTGGCGATCTGAGACGGCACGCCGAACGAATGAAACGATTTTTGGAGAGTGGCCGTAATATAGCTGCAGGCGGACCTGGCCGGATGCCGCCCGAGGTGCCCTGACCGGTCGGACGCGTTGTGGCGATGGATGTGCTGTTCCAGGACGGAATGGCTAAAGTGGGGAACTGGGCGCCTGACCCGAATCGTTCATGATAAAAGGCAACGCCAATGGAACTCTCAATGACCGTGCTGCGGTGCCCGGATCAGGTGGCGCCGGAAGCGCGCACTGTCCCGGGGGGAGAATTTCATGTCGGCCGCGGGCCCGACGTCGACTGGGTGCTGCCCGATCCGGACCGGCTGCTGTCGAAGCGCCATTTTGCGGTGGCGTATCTCGGCGGCATCTGGCAGATCGCCGATACCAGCACAAATGGGACATATTTGAACAGCGAGGGGGACCCGATCGGTCGTGGCGCCACTCGCTCGCTGCGTGACGGCGACCGCATTCGTCTGGGCGCTTACGAAATTGAAATCCGCGTGGTGGAGCAACCCGCCTACCGGGATTCTCGAAGTGCCCCGGCGGGATATGGCGGCGCGCCGGGGCGTTCGAACCAAACGCCGTTTGGTGATCCGTTCGCCCAGGACCTGCTCGCCCCTACCCCGCCATCCCGTCGGCCGTTCGATGAGCCTGCGTATCCGGATCTCGGCCTGGCGCCCAGTGCGCAACTGCCGCACGACTTCGATCCGCTGGCGCCGGAGCATGGTGACGAGCCGTTTGACGGCGGCTTTCGCGGTCCGGTGCAGTCCGATCATTCGTCCTCCATGGAGGACGCGCTGATCCCGCCGCCGGTCGCCGGCTTTGTGACGCCGCATGCTGGTGGAGCGATGCCGGGGAACAACCTGATCCCCGACGATTGGGACAATCTGCTGGACGATATTGCGCCGCCGGCGCAAACCCCGGCGTCTCCGACAGCACCGGCGTCGCAGCCACACGCGTTCCAGCCTCAGGCGCCTTATGGCAACCCAGGGCTGCCCGGCGAGGGTATGGCGTTCTCGGCCGCTCCACCGCATCCGGCAGCGCCGGGTCCGATGACCGCCCCATTGGGCAACCCTGCCCAGGGAGTCCCGCCGTCAGGAATTGCGGCAACAGCGCCCTTGGAAGCCTCGCCATTCGAGGCCCCGGTAGCTCAGCGGGCGGGAATGCCACTACCGCAGGCCACGACAGCGAAGTTGCCGGAAGCGATGGATTTCACCGATCCTCTGGGACCGCTGGAGGAAACGCCGCGAGCACCGGCAGCCCAGCCGATGGTGGCAGCAAATGCGGGCGCACCGGTGGTGCGTCAGCGGGCACCGCGCCAGGCGACGCCGCCTGCAACGTCATGGGAAGCCGACCCATTCCGTGATCAGCCGACGCCAGGCCTGGAAGTGCCCGCGACGATGCGGTCGGCAACGGGCGCATTCGGCAATGCGGATCCTGGCGCCGCGCAATCCGTTCCGACCCCGGGAGCATTCCCGCCATCGGCCGCAGACCTGGCTCCGTCGCCGTTCGACGAGCCATCGGATTTGCCGAGAGCCGACCTCACTCAGCCTGCCGGACCTGCGAGCCCCGCCGCCACACCGCCTCGCCCGGCCGCTGCGCCTGCATCGCCATCTCCCACTGCGGATAATGGCGCGGCGTTGGCGGCTTTCTTCAAAGGCGCCGAACTCAGCGGCGCCTCGCCAGCCGACCCCATGGCCATGATGACCGGTCTGGGCGAGGCGTTCCGCGCGCTGGTCGCCGGCCTGCGCCAGGTGCTGATCGCGCGGGCGACCATCAAGGGCGAGTTCCGCATCGAGCAAACCATGATCCGCGCCCGCGGCAACAACCCGCTGAAATTCTCCGCCAATGACGACGATGCACTGACCGCGCTTCTGGGCGTGGGACGGCGCACCGACATGGCGCCCGCCGCGGCGATCGAGGATTCGTTGCGCGACCTTCGGCTGCACGAACTGGCGACCATGGCCGCCATGCAGGTTGCCGTCCGGGCTTTGCTGGAGGAACTCAGTCCGGACAAAATCCGCGCCGGGACCGATCAGGGCGGCATGGCCGTGTTGCCCGCGCAACGTAAAGCCCGCGCCTGGGATGCGTTCGAGGCCCGGCACGCACATGTCGTCCAGGCGCTGGTCGACGACTTCGACAGCATCTTCGGCAAATCCTTTGCCCGCGCCTACGAACGCGCGCTCGATGAAATCTCCCTAAGGGAACGTCAATGAGGAAACGTCAATGAACCGCCGCCTGCTTATGGGCCTTGTCGGCTTGCTGGCTTTGGCGCAGTGCGCGCCGGCGCCACCGCCGCCGCCGGTGCTCAATCTGACCATTACCGGCACCGCAGAGCAGAATCCGGATCCGGCCGGTCGCGCCTCGCCGGTTGCGGTGCGAGTTTATCAACTCAGCGGCACCGCTAAATTCAGTCAGGCCGACGTGTTCGGCCTCATGAACAATGAGGCCAAGGTACTGGGCTCCGAGGAAGCCACCAGTTCGATGGAATTTCTGACCGCGCCCGGCGAGACCAAGAAAGTGACGGTCGACCTTAAGCCAATGGTGTCTGCGATTGGGGTCGCCGTGCTGTACCGGGACATCGACCATGCGCAATGGCGCTCGACCGCGCCGGCCAATGCGCACGGCCCGACCGATCTCTCGGCCACGATCGGCCGGCTGCCCCTGACACTTAAATGAGGGGACACTTAAATGAGGGGACACTTAAATGAGGCCGCTCGCGTGGATCGTGTACCCACCTCAATGGGAGCAAGAGT
>Ga0187879_10000453_pt1 | contig 26715 bp, 12 predicted proteins | sample June2016WEW_19_1_FD_132423 | JGI IMG/M metagenome (GOLD analysis project Ga0187879, IMG submission 132423) | Peatland microbial communities from SPRUCE experiment site at the Marcell Experimental Forest, Minnesota, USA - June2016WEW_19_10 | ecosystem: Environmental > Terrestrial > Soil >... | reverse complement strand
CGACCGTAACCCGGTCGCCCGGATACAAGTCCACGTTCAAGCTTTCGTCACCGCTCCGCCACAGCCGCCCCACATCCACTTTCAACGTACGCGAACTCGCGTCGCCGGTGTGCGCCGAGGAGTTCGACTCCCCCTGCAAAGGGGCCTTCTCCGCCCGCGTCACTATTCCGGTGGTGCCCGCATCGTCGCTCAAACCCTCCGCTTCAGTCAGCAGCTCGAGGAGCGTGGTGTGGCCGTAGACCGGATACGCGCCCGGCTTCTTTGCCGCGCCCGAAACCACAACGGTGTTCCAAGGCGACGACTTCACACTCACGGCTATCTGCGGATCCCTGAGCAGGCCCGCACCCACAAGGCCCTCGCGAATACTTTGCGAAAACTGATCCAGCGAGAGGCCCGCCGCCATCACCCGCCGCGAAAGCATGGGCAGAGTGATCATTCCATCCCCGTCCACCCGGTATTCGCGCGACAGCTCTTGCACCCCCACGACGTCGATATCCAAAAGATCGTCCCTCGCAATGATGAAGCGCTGGCTTGTCCGATTGAAGGTCGAAGCGCTCGAGGCCGCCTCCGCCGCGCTAGTGACCGGCGCCACAGCCTGGGGCGATATCACATCCTGAGCCGATGCTAAACCGGCCAGGCAAATCAAGACGAGTGAAGTAAATAGCGCCTCCAATTCAGCCCTCCCCTATATTGAGTTCATCAAGGACCTGTCAGCGTCCTAGTTTCCGAACTACGGTGTTCCGCCCGGGGCTCGTGTCAAACAGCACACGGGCTGCTTTGCGACGGCCTCCGCGGCACGCACCGGTTGTTGCAGCAGACATAACCTTCGCCACAGCAAGTGGAGCCGCAGCAGACCGCACCTGGAGCGCAACACTTGCCGTTGCAGCAGGCTTGGCCGGACGAGCAGCATTGAGTGCCACAGCAGGAATCCGTCTTTCGACAGCAGTGGTCGGTGCAGCACTGCTGGGCATCCTTGCTGCAAAGCACCCTGCCGCAGCAGTTCACGACCTCCGCGAGTTTGGGCGGGAGGCACAGTTCAAGATCGCCGCAGCATGTCTCAGACGTTTGGCAGCATATCCTGCCGCATGGAACCTGGTTGGGGCCACACGCTCGTGAAGGCTGCGCGAGAGCACGCGAAGCCCTCCCTAAACCCAAGTAAGCTAAGATGCCCCCGCCTAACATGTTCCCGGCCAGCCGTAGCGCCTTGCGGCGCGGGATAGGGCTGGCGATAATGCGCGATAACTCGTCAATCAGCAGACTCATTGCGTTGCTCCTTTTGAAACCGCATACCTGACACCTGCTCTCCCAGGTGTAGCTCCGCCCTGTGACTTACAGGAGCGTTCCCCCCTCAAGCCTGTTTCTCGGCCTTCACCTTTACTTCGGCAGGCGGCGGCGGCTAGATGAGCGGGAATTGCGACCGTCTGCGGGGGGATTACTCATGGGCCTGCGGCCCACCCTAGGCAATGAAAATCGGCGCCGCCGCCGCGAAAGCGGGGGGCCCGTTGTGGGGTCGGGAACAAGATGGATTCCCGCTTGCGCGGGAATGACGCGGCCCTGGACTATGGGCGGTTCGCGAACCCTCCCTACCAGCCCGATTCGCGTCAATGACACAGAGGGCGCGATTTTCGGGGGAGCCGGGCAGCTCTCCCGTTGCGCGTGAGCCTTTCGAACGGCGCCCGCTTGGTTGCGCCGACAGGCTGGTTTGTGTTCTGATGGTGCGCTATAACCGAAAGCAACTAAGGGGGGACTCATGCGAATCAAAGGGCGTCGGGGTGCGTTGGGCGGGTTGGCTTTAATAATGGGGGCGCTTTGGCTGGCGGCGCCGCCATTCCTCGACTTTCAAAGTTCTTCTTCCGGGCTTTGCGCGCAACAGAGCACGTCGGCCGTGACGGCGGACACGTGCAGCGTGGATGCGGACGGGACGGCGCACGTCACGCGGGTCATTCCCGTGCCGAGGACGATCAGCCCCGAGGCGCAGAAGTTCATCTCGCGGCCCGGCCCTTCCGGCCCGGAGCCCACGCTCGAGCAGCGACGCGCCTTCACCGACGCATTTCGGAAGGGCCGGTCAGAGGAGGCTCGCAAGCTTTACCCGGTGGACATTCAGGAAAAGACCCTGGGCGGGGTGCGCTGTGACGTGATTACTGCGGCGGAGCCGTCGGGCTCAAAGACGGAGGGCCGCGTCCTGATCAATGTTCACGGCGGGGGGTTCAACTCGGATTCAGGCTCGCTAGTGGAAGGCATCCCCATTGCCTACCTCACCAAGATCCCCGTGGTTTCCGTCTATTACCGGCTTGCTCCGGAGCATCCATTTCCGGCTGCGGTTGAGGATACGGTGGCGGTCTACAAGGAGCTCTTGAAGACCCACAAACCCAGTCAGATAGGGCTGTTTGGGACTTCTGCAGGAGCTATTCTTACCGCTGAAGCTGCCGCCGGCTTGCGGCGAGATGGCCTGCCGCTCCCCGCTGCGCTGGGGGTCTTTTCCGGGACAGGCGACCTGAGCCAGGCGGCGGATTCGGACGCGCTTTTTACCATTTGGGGATGGCCCGGGCACCTCGACCCGCCCTCGGGGCATCCTCACGCCTCGGCGTACGTGGGAAACACCGATCCCAAAGATCCGGTGCTTTCGCCGCTCTATGCCGACCAGCACGGATTCCCGCCTACGCTCTTCGTGACCAGCACGCGCGACCTGCTGCTGAGCGGGACGGCCATCCTGCATCGCGCCTTCCTACGGGCCGGCGTGGACGCGCAGCTTGTGGTGTTCGAAGCGCTGCCGCACGCTTTCTGGTATGACTACCACTTGCCGGAGACAAAGGAGGCGCTGGATATCATGGCGAAGTTTTTCAGCGAGAAGGTGGGCAGGTAGGCAGGCGGGCGGGTGAAGAACTGGCTTCCGGATCCCGTGTCAAAACGTGGGCGGTGGAGTCCTTATTTCAAATTCCAGATTTCAGATTTCAGATTCAAGAAACTGAGGCCGCTCGATTGCCCGTTTCTGGACTACGTAGCCGTTCGGCGCGCCGATGTCTCGACCCCTCGACTACTAGATTAGTTCACGACTTGGCGCCTCAACCGTTCGAAACGTCCACGACTCAGCGCCTTGACCACTCGGCTTTTTGGTCTCCGTCGCTTGGTCTCTTCGCCTTTTCGACTTGTCGACGTCTCGACCCCTCGACTTCTGAACTCTCGACTCTCAACTTTCAACTTTCGACTCTGGACTCAAAAATCGCACAACGACTCGACGTAGGCGGCGGAACCATCCCGCAGCCAGCCATCGAGTTGCGCCGGTTCTTTAAGCTGCTGCCCGCGCGTTCGTGGCACGGCGACAAACCGGCATTTCAATTCCGGCAAGGCGGTCATATCTCCCCAGAGCTTCTCAAATTGTGCTACGGGAAATACATCTTCCTGGCCTTTTCCCCAACGCTTCTTCACATCCTTCAGGGTGATGTACGTGGGCATGCGGGCCGCCAAATTGCGGATCGCGGTATTGAGGAGTTCGCGGTTCGTCAAGTCGCCGCGAGTGAGTCCAAAAACAGCCAACAGTTGGTCAATGTCGATCCAGTAGGTAGCGCTGTTGTACCACGACAGGCCCGATTCAACCTCTTCGCTGGGGAGGGCGAGGCCCTCGATTAGGCGCAGGCGGCCATCGATACGAGCCAAGCCACCGCCTCGGTCCTCAATGTGGCGGGAGATCACTTCGGTCGTAAGTGCCGACCCCTGCTCGATGTGGTAGCCGAGCAACCCGGCGTCGACATTGGCTCCCGTGGTATCGATATTGTGAACCAGCAGGTATTTCAATTGCGGCCTTTCTTCGAACAATCGAACCAGGGTGCCATTGCGGACGAGGTTCGGCACCTCATACCAGTGACCGACAGGATGGAGGCACTGGAGGGGCAGGTTGTCGGTGTAGCTTGTGCCTTCGCCCATTTGCCGCGCCCAGGCAATCAGCGAAGCGTGAAGACTCTCGCGAACTTTCTCGGCTTGCTCGTCGAGCATCTGCTGCGACACTTCTTCCCAGGCAAAACGCAGGTCACGCTCCATGGGCACCAGGCGCAGGCCGATGGCTCGGCCGGGCGAAAGGAACAGCGGGCCGGTGTAGCCGTAGTTCCGTTCGGCGCCGAGATGCGCCTCAATGGCATCGTGGGTCAGGTAGCTCGTGGTTATGATGTGAGGCAGCAAAGTGCCGTAAACACGATTTGTGTGGCGGCTCTTGGCAAGGTGCGCCTCAATGAAGGTGCGGCGGCCGGCGCCCAGCTTGCAGAATGGATTGAGAGCCTTGACAACCCCCGCGCCCTTCGTCCAGCGGCTCCCCGCACCTCCCGCAAACGTGACCACGGCCACCATCCCAGCCGTCAACGCATCCCGGCCGATATCACGGTAGCGTGGCGCCATCTCGCGTGTGGCATCAAAGAGGTCGTCAGGACTGACATCGGTAATCCGGCTGCTCGCGGGGAGGCGATTCTGCGCCAAGCCGACCCTGCCGCTGCGCAGGTCCGCCTGGATCTGCTCGTGTTCTGTCCGGTCGAAGGCGTGCGCCTCGAGGAGGGCTTCCAGGCTCTGGGCACGCTCCGACTGCTGTGCGCTGTGCGGAATCAGGTGTTCGAAGACGCGCTGCACCATGCCCTGGAACTCCGGGAGTTCCTGGCAGGCAGCCGTGAACCGCTCCAGTTCAGCACGGCGTGCCGGCGAAAGCAGGCGGGATTCGATGCGCAGCAGCGGCGGGACTATAAGTTGGTAATACGCCGCCGGCATCAGGGCGGCGTCGCTGCGCAGCAGAGTAGCCTCCGTGCCACGTTCGTTGAGCGCAAAATCGTACACCACAGGCTCCATGGCGAAGGGAACTGACGACTCCATGCGGCGCCGGGTATCGCTCATGATGGCCTGCAAGCGGTCCTGAGCGGATTCCTTTCGGTCCGGACTGAAAAGGAAACCCATGCCGCCGCCCGACATTCCGCCAAGCATCCAAAAGCCCCAGAAGTCGTCACCCATTTCCATGCGCACGCGGCGAATCAGCGTGTCCGTGTAGAGATTGCCGGCCCAGGGAATAATGGTCTGTATGGGGCCTTCGAAGTTGTGCTCGGTCGAGGCCCCAATTGCCTTGATGTCGCCCTCCTTCAGTTGGCCGATGAGGTTGTCCAGGATGTGAATGGCTTCCCGGCGCGCGCGCCATTCGCTCTCCGAACGAAGCAAGTATTTCTCCGTCACCATCTCCAGAATTGGGCCCACGTCTTGCGCCATGCCGCCGTGGACAAGCACGAGACTGTGTTGGAGTTTGTCGCGAATTTCCGCCGGTACATCCTTCGGGTGGAAGATGCGATGATCCGGCAGCAGGCGTCCTCGGCTGACGCCAAATTCCGGATCGCCTTCCTCGGCCAATACCCCGTAGATAAGCTTGATACCGGGCCATACTCCCCCGGAATCCTGCCAGCCACCGCCTGAGCCGCCCAGCCATTCGCCCAGGATAGCGCGCGCCGCCACGAGGCGCCGGTCCTGCTCTTCCAATCCGCCGGTGAGGGAGTGAATCTGGTTGGTGGCGCGCATGCACACGGCAATGAGCGAGGCGAGAAGGCTGGTGGAAACAGCCAGGCGCGAACCTCGCGGGATATCATTCACCTTGCTGACTATTTCGATGCCGCACCCCGGCCTGCCCGTGAGGCGCATCAGAACGTCCGCGAGCGGCTGAGTGGCGCCCTCCATTCCCGGCGGAACAATGCCTGAGGCGATCACAGCGGCCTTGAGCAGACCGAGATAGTCGCGGGCGAAATCGAAGACTTCGGCAATCGTGCTAATCTCAGCGCTGCTCTTGAGGTCGGCACTGACCAGGCGCAGCACCGGTTGATCGATGACGCGAAACCAGGCTTCCACGGGCGGCCGCGGCGTGCCGGAGCCGCGCAGGCTGAGGTCAATCGAAATGTTGAGCACCCGGGCGCCTTCCGGAAAATCCATCCCCAGGAAGAAGATGTCGCTCCAACCACTATGGCTAAGGTCCATGCGGACCGGCGTGGCCTCACGCAGAATCGGAAACGGCTGACTGGTTGTGTCGCGGGTCAGCATTTCAGGGCGAATGCGCAATGGAACGTCGTCGGGGTGAGAGGCACGGAACATCCACTGGTTGCCGCGCACCGAGCGGACACTGCGACGCACCTGATCGGCGAGGGTTTGAAAACCCAGGGCGCGATAGCCGGCGGCAAGCGCGCTCGAGATAGGGGCGCTCGGACCTTCTGCAGCCTGCCGCGCCAGGAAGATGTCGACCGCTTCATCAAAGCGGCGCTTCAGAAGTTTGACGTACCCCTCGAAAGGAATCCGCGAACGGGCGCCAATTTCCGCCCTTACGAGAAGGTGAAATCGGTGTATAGCGTAGAGGAAAAACAGGGCGCGCACCCGCTCGTAGAGATTGTCGCTCGAGCGGCGGAAACGGTCGAGCGCCTCGCATTCCGCCAGCAGCACTTCGAGCGGCGCTGCCCGGCAAAGCGCGTCCAGCGAGCAATTGCGGGTCTCCGGATCGCGGGCGGTGATGACTTGAATCAATCGGCTCATGGGGCGGCTTACGAGACGCTTCATTAAACAAGAAGATAAGAGAAAAGAATAAGTGTCATCCTGAGCGCAGCGAAGGATCTCTGCAGTTTTCGTTGCTTCGGTGAATTGCCATCAACTGCAGAGATCCTTCGCTACGCTCAGGATGACAAATCTTGCTTCCTTCCGTTCGTGCTAACCGGGGCTTGCTTCCCTTGCTAGAGGCTGTTTCAAAACCGCCCGGCAGAGGAGAGATTACTGAATGTCGCCCAGGGTCCCCGGACACCGTCCGAGCGCTCAGCCCCATAGGGGCTGGACATGAGTAGCCGAGGGCAACGCCCCCGGAAACCTCGCCCCCTCCACCCCCTTTCCCCTCTCCCCGCCTACGGGGAGAGGGGTGTCCGTCAACTGACGGACGGGGTGTGGTATCGCGTCCGGGGGTTTCACCCCCGGCTACTCAATTTGCTCCCCTCCAGGGAGCACGGATTCGCGCGTAATCAACCGTGCCCTTTGTAATCGGGTACAGAGAGTTTTGAAACAGCTTCTAGTTTCCCGGTCGCGCGGCCATTTCACGCTCTGCGAACAGTTCCAGCAGGTGCGACAGCACCTCGTCGCGCTCCCTCCCGTTCAGCGCCAGGGCCAGTTGTGCAATCAGCAAGCCGTAGCGGGCGCCAAGATCATACCGCTTGCCCGTGTCTTCAAGCGCCAGATACTGTTCCTGCCGGGCGAGGTCGGCGAGGGCGGCCGAGAGGGTCACCGGACCCGCATCCGGCTTGGCCAACAGACGCCCGAGCAAGTCCAATACTGTAGGGGTAAGCACGTGGATGCCGAAAAAACACAGGTAATACCCGGCCCTGATGCCCGGCACCATCAGCCGTTGCTCGGCTTCAGTCGGAGTTGGCTTCTCGATCACTGTCTCGACGCGATAAAGCCCCGGGCGGCCAGGCACCCGGCGCCCTGCCACAGCGCCATAACTTGGCAACAGGCTTTCTCGTGTAGGCTGCACGCCGGACGCCGAACACGATTCGCTTTCAGCGAGTTCCACCAGGCGCTGTACGCCCAGGGTGGTGGCGCTGACATACAAATGGTCCCCAACCAGGTGCAGGAAAGGCTCGTTGCCAACGAACTCTCGCGCGCAGTAGATGGCGTGGCCGTAGCCCCCCGGACGTTCTTGTGAAACAAACCTCACGGCGCCGGCCAAGCTTCCGGCAGCTTGGGCGTATCGAGCCTCATCACCGGGCCACACCACGACGCAGACTTCTCCAACATTCGCGGCTAGGGCCTGCCCGATGAGGATGCCGAGCACGGATTTCTCGGCTCCGTCGTGGATCAGAGTTTGCAGTGGAAGGGCGCGCTGATTCGCTCCCGCCGCAGTGATGACCGCTTTCCTAACCCGCAAGTTGGACGCTCCCCCTCAGTGGCTTCTCAGCGCGCTGCCCAAGTCGGCCGCAGGACTGCCGCCGGCCATGGCATGGCTCAGCCACGATGGCAAGCATTATACCCATCCTGCGGCCAGTAGGAGAAGTCAGGTTAAGAATAGTCAATAGTCGCGTCAATACTTGACGCCAACTGGCTCGTGAGATTTACTGGAATAGTCCCGGCGTAGGAGCTCGATAATCTCAAAATAGTCCACTCTTGTTTGGCAGCCCGCTTATGCGGTTTTGTGTCCGGTGAGCGTGAGAGCGGCTGTCTAGGGCCTTCTTTAACCAGCGGGCGGCGTGGCCGCAAGGGCAAAGCTCTGTGAGGGAGAGACGCAACCCTGTCGCCCGTCCGTGACGCCTGGGGCAATGCAGGGGGAGGAAAACTATGAGTGCACTTATAGACGACATTTCGCGGGTCATTGCCAGCCCAATCTCCCGAAGAGAAGCTTTCAAAATGGTCAGCGGTGCGGTGGGTGGCGCCTTGCTTGCCTCCTTGGGCCTGGGAAGAGCCACCCGGTCGCTGGCAGCCGATGACAGTTGCGATCCCCCGTGTCCACGTCACTGGGTCCAGTGCGGCAGGAAGTGTTATCCCACGGGCTATTCCTGCTGCGGCCGGACGGCCTGCGACCGCGACGATCAGTGTTGCGACGACCATTGCTGCGAAAGGAAGCACACCTGCTGCGGATCGCGGTGCTGCCACCATGATTCGACTTGCTGCGGCAATACCACCTGTTGCCCTCGCGGGGTTGCGTGCTGCAGCGGCAAGTGTTGCCCGCAGCCTCGCGCGATTTGCTGCGGTGGCGAGTGTTGCCCGGAAGGCTATCTCTGCTGCGCCAACAAATGCGTAAAGAGCCGGCCGTCACCTAGCACAATCTGTTTTCCGGTGTGAGGTCTCCAAGCCAACAAAATCCCGGTGGAGCAATGCAGAGTCCCTGCTGTTGGGACTCTGCGGCTGTCCCAGGATTGCATTAGCATATATGCATTAACAGAAGTTGAATTATTTAATGGCATAAGCCGCAGAGTCGCCAAGACAGCGACTCTGCGCTACCCGCTAAGATGCTACGCAGCCGTTCATTCGCTGCCTGTCAACCGGAACGTGTAGTTCCCTGACCCGACCTGAAACGTGAATATTCTCCCTTCCTGCGTCGCGGCTTTCACGCCCGCGTCGCCGCTGATGTAGCTGCTGTTCTCCCAGACCACGCGGTCGCCTTCCCGGATCACTACATCGGTCATCTGACTTTCAGCCGGAATAACAATCTGGGCGTCGCTCGAAACCGGAACCGTCACCTCGAGCGCGATGACGCCGGGGGAATGGCTCCAGGATGAAGAAACGGTTCCGCGGATGGTCCGAACGGAAGCGCTCGCCGAGTGCAGGTCCTCGACGATCTGCGGGGCGATGCGGATGTGCTCGTAACCCACACTATCCGCGTTCAGGTTAATCCCGCCCAGAGCGTTGTAGAACCACGCTCCCACGCTGCCGAACATAATATGGTCATGGGAGTTCATAGCAGGCCCGGCTTTATCCTGCCAGAGTTCCCAGAGAGTAGTTGCACCGCGCTCCACCATATAGCCCCAACTCGGATACGTCGTCTGCGCGGCCAGATCGTAAGCCAGGTCGGAGCGACCGAGGCTGGTAAGCAAGGGCATCAGAAACTTCACGCCAATGAAACCTGTCGTCAGGTGCGTGTTATGGCCGTAGACGATGTCGTCAGTCAGGCTGCGCACCACGGCCTCGCGATGCTCTTTGGGTACCAGATCCAAAGAGAGCGCCATGGCGTTGGCCGTTTGGGTTCCGTTCGCGTAGTTGCCGGTATGTGCGTCAAAGAAAGTGCGATTCAAAGCGCCTTTGATCTGCCCGGCGAGTTGCCCGTAGGATGCGCCTTCGTCGGCCTTTCCCAGGATCTGAGCCATCTTCGAGAAAAGCGATAGGTCGTAGTAGTACCAAACATCACCGATGTAATCTCCGGGCGTGTGGGCCAGTTCCACCCAGTCCCCTTCCCAGTAAAGCCGATAAACATTGTCCGGCGCGTGGCTGTGCAAGAACGCGACGTACTTCTTCAGGCTGTCGTAGTTCTCCTCCAGGATGCGGCGGTCTCCGTACTGTTGCCACATATACCAGCACAAGAGCGGATAAGCCGTTTGCCAACCCAGGTCACCGGGAACGCCGCCGTACTTGCGAGGAACCGTGTCGGGCAGCGAGCCGTCGGGGAATTGAGCATCGCGAATATCGCGAATGAAGTTGGTGTAGAAAGCGGCCATGTCAAAATTCATCATGGCCTCTTCCGCGGTCGCTTGCGCATCGCCCATCCAACCCTGCCGTTCGCTGCGCTGGTCGCAATCCGTCGGAATGCTGAAGAGATTGGTGAGCTGCGACCAGTGAATGAGCCGCTGAATGTCATTCAGGATCTGTTTCGAAGCGACAAAACTCCCCGTCGTCCCCACGGCTGTGTGGACGACTCGTCCACGCAGCGAGTCCAGGCTGGGCGTTCCCGGAAAGCCTGTTACTTCGACGTAGCGGAAGCCGTGATAAGTGAATCGCGGCTCGTAGGTTTCCTGCCCATCGCCCTTCAACGTGTAAATATCCCGCGCCTTCGCCGCAGCCAGATTCTCGCGATTGATCGATCCATCCGGGTAGACGAGATCCGTGAAACGCAGCGTCACTTGCGTTCCCGCCGGGCCTTCGACTCGAAGCTCGACCCAGCCGCTCATGTTCTGTCCCATATCGAACACGAAAACGCCCGGCTTGGGGTTCGAGATGCTTCGCGGCGCCATCGAATCGACAACGCGAATGGGCGGCATCATCTGGGTGGAGAGAATTCCCTTCGAGCCCTCGGTGGTTTGCGCGGCACTCCACGCGGAATCATCGAATCCGGGGCGGTCCCACCCGGGCGCCTCGCGCCGCGCGTCATAAACTTCGCCGTCGTAATCGCTGTCGCTGACAATGGGGCCTTGCGCCGCTTTCCAGGAGCCGTCGCTTTCGAAGGAAACTGTCTTCCCGCCTTCGAGTTCGATATTGATTTGCAGCAAAAGCGCCGGAGCCTTGTAATAAGCCCCCACTTCGGGGTCGAAGAAGCGCTTGCCGAGCGTGGCCCACCCGCCGCCCAGCATCACTCCCAAAGCGTTCTTTCCGCTGCGCAGGCGGCGCGTGACGTCGTAGGTGGAGTACAGGACTCGCTTGGGGTAAGTCGTAAAAGCCGGGTCCAGTACATTCCTCCCCACCTTCTCCCCGTTGATCCTCAGCTCGTAATAGCCAAGCGCTGTAACGTAGGCGCGGGCGCGGACGATCTTGCCCTCGAGGTCGATCTCTTTGCGGAGCAGGTTCCCCTCGATCCATTGCCCTTTCCATTCGTCGCGGGCGAGCAAGCCCGTCTCAAATACAGCGGCGCCGCTATAAGGGCTCGAATTGCCTGCCGTGTCCCAGTACCTCAGCTTCCAGTAGTACGTCTTCCCGCTGGAGAGGGCTTTCCCCGCATAGATCACCTGAGTCGAGTCGCCCGAGCCTACTTTTCCGGAGTCCCAGATGTCGCCGGCATCCCTCCCCAGGCTTTCGTCGCTGCCGGCGACAAGAATCTGATACGCAGTCTGCATCTGCGCGCGCTCGGTGTGATGGAGCACCCACGAAAACCGGGGCTTCTCGACATCAATGCCCATGGGATTGGAAAGATATTCACAGCGCAAGTCGGTTGCAGCCGTCGGGCCGTCCACTCCATAGACAACGACCGCAGAACCCAGGATAAAATACAGGCCGACAAGCGTCCGCATCACCTGCAAACGCCGGTTTCCATCGAACATGACACACCTCGAAACGGGAATTCCCCAGGATGGATTGCCATCATGCCTCAGACGCGGAACCCTGTCAATTCATGTTGAGGGACCGAAGCCAAGACAGACCCTGTCAAGCAATTTAACCCGAATTCCGAAGTTGAATTCGGCACTCCCAGGCCAACTCTTTGAATCTGAATTGTCTGCCTTGATAATCTCGAGAACGGAACGGGCGTCCGGATTCTTCGGAAGCAACCCCTCACCCGTCCCGCACCGGCTGATGACTACGCCGGCTGCGGGACACCCTCTCCCCAAGGGAGAGGGCGGTCAACGCTGATTGGTTTCAGCCCTCTCCCTTGGGGAGAGGGTGGCGAGAATAGCGAGCCGGGTGAGGGGTTTCTTCCCACAGACCCTCGCAACTGCGGAATTCGGGTTTAAGAATGTTACTTTGGGTTGACTTGACAGGACAATAGCTGAATAGATACTATTGGACCATTGGCGGGGATGGGCCGCCATTCCGCCAACCAAGGGCTAGAACGACTATCCCCTAGGGGATTTTTTCGCAATATTAGCGTCGGTACGAAGTGGCTACCCTGTAAGCGCGCGTACGGTTCAGTGGGCTAGTGTTGGGTTCTGGGTCAACACACCAAAATCAAAGGAGAACGGAATATGGTTAGAAGAACTCAAGCTGTTTCGACCATTTTGGCGCTCCTTTTTTCGGCAGGCATCCTCAATGCCCAAGGCGGCGCCACGGGAACAATACTGGGAACCGTGACGGACAACTCCGGCGCGGTCATACCCAAAGCAACTGTTACTGTAACTAACACTGGCACTAGTGTTGCCAGTCGTACCCAGACGAGCGACACGGGAAATTTCACCGTACCTTACCTGAACCCGGGGACCTACTCAGTCACCGTCGAGGCCCCCGGATTCCAAAAGGCGGTCGTGGATCACATTTCTCTGGTGGTCGACCAATCAGCTCGTGTCGATGCGGTTCTAAAACCAGGAGTTGTCACGCAGGTTGTCGAGGTCCAGGCCAATCCGGTGGCGCTCGATACTGACAACGCGGCTGTTTCACAACTGGTGAGCAACCGCCAGGTGGAAGATCTTCCGCTCAACGGACGCAACTGGACCCAGTTGCTCTTTATCACTCCCGGCGCGGTAACGGTGGGCGCGGAGATGGGCGTGATGCGGCAGGGCGAAGGAAACGGCATCAGCATCAATGGTGGCCGGCCGGAGTCCAACAACTACACCATCGACGGCGTCGGCGCTTCCGACGTGGCTTTGAGCACCCCGGCGGTTATCTTGTCGATCGATGCGATCCAGGAATTCAAAGTCCAATCCGACACCTATTCCGCCGAATATGGCTTCAGCGCGAACCAAGTGAATATCGTCAGCAAGGCCGGCACCAATGACCTGCACGGAACCTTGTTTGAGTTCGATAGAAACGATGCTTTCGACTCCCGCAGTCCCATTGCCGAGCCAACGATCCCTAAGTTGCGGCAGAATCAGTTTGGGTTCGTGGTCGGCGGCCCCGTGTACTTGCCCCACATCTACAATGGGCGGAACAAGACCTTCTTCATGGCGAATTACGAAGGCACGCGGATCAGCAATGGTTTCACCGGGTTCGCAAACGTCCCGTCCCCCGCTGAACTGAGCGGAAATTTTTCAGCCTCGGGATATCCCAAGCCCGGAACCGCAGCCTGCAATACCGCCCTGCTAGCGAACCTGCCTTGCATGCCGGTAGATCCAAACACCGGCCTGGAGTTCCCAAACGACCAGGTTCCGACGGGCAGGTGGTCTCGCCAAGCCACCGTGAGCCTGGCGGCCTCACCCCTCATGTTTCCGACTCCGAACTGCAGCCCTGCTGACTGCGCGGGGCAGAACCTGCTTTTGTCGCTTAACCAACCCAACCGGGCGGACCAGCAAACCTACCGTTTGGACCAGGATCTGGGGAAATTTGGAAAGGTCTTCGGCCGGGGAACCTATGCCAACTACAAGAATACAAACCTGTTGAATTCGTCTTCCCCTTTTTACGGAGAGGCCACCTTCTACGAGACCGAGAAGCAATGGGCGGTCTCGCACACGATTACCTTCCACGGGAACATTGTGAACAACGCCCGCCTGGGGTACCTGGATGCGATCGCCAATGAGGGCGCTCCGGCGCCGTCCGCATCCCAGATTTCTGCTTTGGGATATGCCAATGTGTTCACCCACTTTGCACCGCTTCAGGCGAGCTGGTCCGGGTTAGGTTTTGGCAGCATTTACAGTGGCTTTGGAGGGTCGGTCAATGCCTATACCGGAAGCGAGATTCCGAACTGGGAATTCTCCGACTCGCTCACCATCATCAAGGGCAAGCACACCATTACGACGGGAGTGGAATACCGCCATTGGGTCGTCCACCGCAACCTTGATGACGACTTTTTCGGCGATTATGGTTATGCCAACGATACGATTCTGGGCAACGGAACCGGATGCGCTACGGCTGTCTGCGGTACCGGCAACCAGGTTGCGGACTTCCTGCTGGGCTACTACAATAATGTCGGTGGGTATATTCCCGGCCCGTTCAGCCCCACCTCCTATGCGGGCAATCTCCAGGTGCACCCCTACACTTATATCGCCCCCTTTGTGCAAGACGATTTCAAGGTGAGCCCGCGGTTGACCTTGAACCTGGGCTTGCGCTGGGACTATCGTAGCGTGCCCTACGAAACCTCCAACAAATTCTTCTGGCTGGATGTCAACAACAAGAACGGAGGCTTGTGTTTTGCGGACAAGAGGCTGTTGACCGACGGAGTGGCCCCTCCTGGAAATGGGTTCTTCGAATATTGCGGCCGGCGCAACCCAGTGAACCCCGGACAGCTCGATCCCTACGCGCCTCGCGTTGGTTTTGCCTACCGCCCCTTCGGCGGAGATAAGACAGTGGTTCGAGGCGGCTATGGGATTTACTATGACTCTTTCGAAGCTCGCGAGATCGATAATTCTGGCGATTTCTACCCGTACAGCATCCGCGATAGTTTAAGTCCAACTACTCAGCCGGTAACGACAGCGCCTAAGCTGACCGACCAACTGTTTCCGGGTTTCACCACGCTGACTCAGGTAACCCCCGCCTCGGCGACCTTTATCGCCGTGATTCAATCGGAATTGCCGTTGAATCCCTACATACAACAGTGGACGCTTTCCGTCGAGCATCAGCTCGCCAAGGACACCACACTGGAAGTGAACTACGTCGGATCGAAAGGCACACACTTGCTGGATCGGCACAACTTTGTGCAGCCTTATGCCCCCACGAATCCCGCGGCTTGCCTGGCTAACCCTGACCCGTGCCTCGGCCCCGGCTACGCCGCTCGGCTGCCCTATCCGAATTTCACCGGGTTCTATATCGACAGCGACTGGCACGGGAATTCCAACTACAACGGGGGCAATATCAAACTCGAGCACCGCACCGGACAGATGGCGATCACCACGATCTTCACCTGGGCGAGGAGCCTGGACGCCAAATCCGCCGCAGCCGGTCTCGGAGCTGATGGTGGGGGGTACCAGGGGTTCATGGACAATCACAATATGAACCGCGATTATGGCCCCTCCAACTTCGACGTCGATCATCGCTTCGTCACCAGTTATGTCTACGACCTGCCCTTCGGCCGAGGCAAACATTTCCTCCACAATACGAACAAGGTGTTGGATATGGCCGTCGGTGGCTGGGAGTTGACCGGCATCACAACCTTCCAGACCGGATTCCCCTACTCGATTAACGCCCAAGATCTACAAGGTGTTTTGGATAGCCAGAACCCCCGGGCTGATCGAGTCGCCGGAGTGCCTATAGCCCCGGCGCACAAAACTACCGCGACTTGGATCAATACCGCGGCGTTTGCCCAGCCGGCGGTTGGCGTTTACGGGAACACCGGCCGGGGCATCCTACGCTCGCCCGGGATCAACAACTGGGACCTTGGCTTCTTCAAGAACTTCAACTTCACCGAAAGCAAGACTCTCCAGTTGCGGTTCGAGAGTTTCAACACCTGGAACCATCCCAACTACTACGTGCCCTTGAGCGGCCCTTCGGCGGGCGGCCAGTCCAACCCGGACTCCGGTGTAACTGATGTGTCGTTCGGACAACTCACGATTGCCGCTCCGGGACGCATCATCCAACTGGGAGCGAAGTTCATTTTCTGAGACTCTCCCCTGAAGGCTCCGCCAGGCGCCCCGCGCCCGGCGGAGCCTGCTCTTCCTCTGTCCACAAACCAACGCGAGATTCCTAGCCCTTGTGCCGAAGGCACCTTGGAGTGCGGCAGCGCCAGCTGCCGCCGTCTCACCGGCATTCCACGGCGGCAGCCTCGCTGCCGCACTCCACGGCGCTTCGCGCGGAATGACAGTGGGCGGGCGATCACAACAAGCGAGACGCGCGAAACGATCGCGGAAGAATAAAACCCTGGGGTATACTCTGAGGCATGGCAGACGAGCATAGAAAGGCTTCGGCACTCGCGCTTCTGCTGGGCCTCGTGGTCTCCGGCTGCAATGTCTATGCGCAAACTTCCCCAAACGATTCGCTCGAACAGTATGCTGAGACAGGCGAGAAGGCCCTGGCCGAGGGCCGCTATGCCGACGCGGAGAAGGCTTATGAAGAGCTGCGCAGGCTGTCTCCCGGCACCGCCGAAGTGCACGCCAGGCTTGGACTGATCTATTTCCAGGAAAGAAAGTACGACCAGGCCGTTGCCAGCATATGCCAAGCCCTTAAGCTGAAACCCAGTTTGCCCAAGCTGGATACCCTCCTGGCCATGTCCCTGTCAGAGCTTGGCCGCTACACAGAAGCTTTGGCGGGCCTCGAGAAAGGATTCCAGCAAGGCACTGACACTGCTGTGCGACGCCGGTGCGGCCTTGAGCTGATCAGGGCCTACACCGGCTTGCAGCGTGATTCCAAAGCGATGGAAGTGGCCTTGCAGTTGAACGGCCTGTATCCGGACGATCCCGAGGTCCTCTTTCAAACAGGCGAAATATACGGGAACCTCGCCTATCTCACCATGCACAAGCTGGCTCAGGTGGCGCCAGACTCAGTCTGGAGGCACGAAGCCGCGGCGGAAGCCTTTGAGAGTGAGGGCGCGAGTGAGTTCGCAATTCCCGAGTACCAGAAGGTTCTGGCTCTCGACCCGCACCGCCCCGGCGTTCATTACCGCTTGGGCCGGACCTTGCTGGCGCGTTCGGAGAAGACTAAATCGCCGGAAGACATTCAGGAGGCCGCCAGGGAATTCGAACTGGAGCTCGGGCAGGAACCCGCCAATGCCAACGCCGCCTACGAGCTTGCCGAAATCCATCGCAATGCAGGTGAAGCCGAGGAGGCGCGGAAGTATTTCGAAATGGCCCTCAAACACTATCCGAACTTCGAAGAAGCCCACCTGGGGCTCGCCTCCGTTCTCGTGTTCGAACATAAGCCTGATCTGGCGCTCCCCCACCTTCAGAAAGCCATCGTTCTGAACCCCAACAATCAGGTTTCCTGGTACCGCCTCGTGCAGGCGGAAAGGGCACTGGGTAATGGTCCAGAGGAGCGGAAGGCACTCCAGGAATTTCAGCGTCTGCGGAAGCAGGAGGCAAGCGAGCAGGCCGCGCACGGCCTCTTTGCACCTCAGGAAGTGACCCCGCAGAAGCTCGGTCCGGATGCTGCGCCGTAGGAATTGCTAGCGTCATGTCCCAGAAGTCCGTAGAATATGTCAGCCTTGATGGGGCGTATTTGGTTCTTGCTTGGGAATGCTTCGAGCCCTGAAGGGGCGAGCTAACAAAGCCCAGGCCTGGGTTGCGAACGAGACACCCTCGTTCTCTGGGAGAAAGCCCTGCAAGGGCGAAATAACCAGGCGTGGGCCTCGGTGGAACGTCGCCTCCGCCGCTTCGAGCGGCTCATCACGCCCCTTCAGGGCTGGCAATTTGGGCGGCATGGATTCCTCACCCAGGCCGTTGGCCTGGGCTTTGTTGGACCGCCCCTTTGGGGCTTAAGAATATCGGCAGCACGCGAGCGGAGCTCGCGACACAGAGTCGAATCGCCCCGACTTACTTCACGAGTCGCTGGGGCAGGGCACTAGTGGTCGTAGTAGCCGTACTTCTCGATTTCGTCCCACATCGCGAGAACGTTTTCCAGTTTGGCGGCGGGATGTATCTCGGTCGTTGAGCCGATCCAGAATCGCCCGTTGGCTCCCGCCTCGTCGATGGTCTTTCGCACGGCCTGGCGGACCTCCGCTTCGGTGCCGAACGGCAGCAATTGCGAGACGTCAATTCCCCCCATCAGAATCCATTCCGGGTAAGCTTTTCGGACGTCTCCCGCGTACATTTTGGAAAGCGGCTCGAGCGGATTGAGGCCATCGATTCCGGCCCGGCGGAAATCATCCAGGATAGCCCACAGGTTGCCGTCCGAGTGGTAGATCACCTTGATTCCGTGCTCGTGCCAGGCATTGACCAGTTTGACCAGGCGCGGAAAAAACTCCTTGCGCAGAAACTGCGGGGAGAAGAAGATCTGCTCCGTGCTGGCGATATCCGCAAAGACCAGGGCCACGGGAGACAGGGTGAGGTCCGCCGTCTCGTGGACGCGCTGGATCTCCGCCCAGTTCAGCGCTTCCAGCCAATCCGAGACGAGTTGCGGATTCTCCGCGTAGGCGTAAACCAACAGGTCCAACCCCGCCCGCACGTGCGCGGTGTCCAGTCCCACGGGGCTCTCGTTGGGAAAAATCACGGTATTTTCGCCCACTTTCTCCTGCAACTCCAGAAACTGTTCGCGCGGCGATTTGGACGAAGCTCCCCAGACATTGCTCTTCCCGGCAAAAGTGAACATGTCACCGAACTTGCGATTGTGAAGTTCTTCGATGTTGCGGGGAATGTAATCGAGCAACCCCTCCGCATCGTTGAAGGGGCGGTCGATGAGCCAGGTGGTCCACCACTCCTGTTTGTAAACGAAGCCATCGTCGTTGCGGATGATCTTCTCTTCTGCCGGAGCCGCGATCCCGCGCGTTATATCCAGCCGTTCGCCGATGGTTCTGCAAACCAGGTCCAGGCCATTCTCGAGGGTCACCTTCTCGCCGGTGACATATTCAATTAGCGGGATGTGCTGAATAAGATCGAACACAGGCAACCGGTCAGGCAACTCACCCCGCAGGGTGCATTCAATGCGCTGCCGCGCTGTCATTCGATCCCTGGGAAGTTTGCGCATCGCTTATCTCCTCTTTAAGCAATTGGCGAGCCTTCGAAGCTGTCAAGATGACCCACTGGCCGCCATAAGAAGCGGTCATTATACCCCGAGCACAGTTCGTAGCGGCGAGTTTACCTCGCCCAATGGCGGCGTAAAGCCGTCCCTACGTCAAACTGAGACACTACCTAAAAGGCCGATTAATCGGTCCGGGTTCGAGGCTTATGCATCGATTGGCGTTGGCCGATAGAAGATTCGGAAGGAGAGCATGGCCGAACTCCGAACTGACCTCAAAAACATTCTCGAAAAGGATCTGGACAACTCCCCCGATCTACGCTCAGCGCTGGACGACAATGCCAACCTGCGCCGGGAGCTGTTGCGCCGTCACGCGGAACTGGAAACAATCCGCGCCGCGCTGGTTCGAGCTGAGGCCCGCACCCGCGTCATCATCGATGCCGCCCAGGAAGGCATAGTCCTTTTCGATACGAACGGCGTTGTGCAGGAATTCAACCCCCAGGCGGCGGCGATCTTTGGCTGGCCTCCCGTAGAGGCGGTGGGCCGCAAGCTGGCGGACATCGCCGTCCCACCGAGACTGCTCCATATCTTTAATGGCCACTTGGAAGCGGTATTCCGTCAAGGAAGAGATCCCCTCAGCGGTTTCATCGAGGTCTGCGCACTGCGCCGAAATGGCGACGAATTCCCCATGGAAATCTCAACCTCGGTGATCGAGACGGCGCGAGGGAAGTTTCTCAGCACCTTCTGCAGGGATATCACCGAACGCAAGCGCGCGCTGAAGGCTTTACAGGAAAGCGAGTCTCGGCTCCAGGCGATCTTTGATGCAGTCGAGGCTGGGATCTTCATCATCGATCCGGAGACTCACCGTATCGTTGATGCCAACCCCCCGGCTCTTGCCATGGTCGGGTTGCCGCTCGAGCGAGTGGTGGGCGCCGAGTGCCACAAGTTCATCTGCCCGGCGGACTGCGGGCGCTGCCCGGTCACCGATCTCGGGCAGACCGTAGATAATTCCGAGCGAGTCTTACTGACCGCGACGGGCGAGGCGCGCGCCATCATCAAGACCGTGCGGCCCGTGGAGATTGCAGGGCGCCGGTTTCTGTTGGAAAGCTTTGTGGATATCACGCGGCGCAAGCAAGCTGAAGAGGCTTTGCGCGAAGCGGAGGAGCGATTCCGCTCGCTCTTTGCCGCCATCCCGCTTCCCACCTTTTTTTGGGACCTCGAGACTCTGAAGTATCTCGAGGTCAATGACGCTGCCGTCGCGCATACCGGCTATTCCCGCGGCGAACTCTCGAAGATGCGCTTCACGGATATCCTGCCTGCCGAGGATGTCCCTGCGGTTATTTCCAGCGTACAACAGCTCCACACTCAAGACCGACTTTGTGACCATGGCCGTCATCAGCTTAAAGATGGCCGAATAGTTGACCTCGAAGTCGATGTCCGCGCTCTGGATTTTCATGGGAAGAGAGCGGTCCTTGCGGTCACTCAGGACGTCACTGAGCGCAGACTCGCGGAGGCCGCGTTGAAAGAGAGGACCTCCTACCTCAACACCCTGATTGAGACCAGCCCGTTAGGCATCGCGGCGCTCGACACGGAAGGGCGCATTCAGACCTCCAACCCCGCATTCGAGAGCCTTTTTGGCTATTCCCGTGAGGAAATGAGATACGTCAATCTGGATGACCTCATCGTCCCCGTGGAATCGAGGGCCGAGGCGGAAGCTCTCTCCCGGCAATGCGTTGAGGGAGAGAGCGTCCGTGCCACGCGAATCAGGCGCCGCAAGGACGGCATATCCATCGAAGTGGAGATTTACGGCGTGCCGTTGGTGATCGACGGCCAAACGCGCGGACTTCTGGCGCTTTACCAAGACGTCACGGAGCGCCGGCGCGCCGAACGCGCTCTGCGCGAATCCGAGGAGCGCTACCGTGTGTTGTTCGAAACCAACCTGGCCGGGGTGTTCCGCTCCACCCTCGCAGGGCGCTCTCTGCACTGCAACCAGGCGCTGGCCAACATGCTGGGCTTTGATTCACCGCAGGAGATGCTGGCGCACCCGATCCTGGACTTTTACTTTACAGAGCAGGATCGGGTGAAATTCCTCGAAGAACTGAACAAAACAGGAGGCCTCAGCAACTTCGAGATGCGGCTGCGGCGTAAAGACGGCAGTCCTCTCTGGGTGATCGCCAGTGTCAAGGTGTTGGCCGATGAAGCCGGCGAATCCCAGGTGATTCAAGGCGCCTTCGTCGACATCACCGAGCGCAAGCACGCTGAAGCCGCGACGGACGAAAGGCACCGCCTGGCGTCCCTCCTGGCGGAGGTAGGGGCGGCGCTCACGGGACCAGAGCAGCTTCGGCAGGGATTACAGCGCTGTGCTGAGGTGTTGGTGCTGGACATCGGCGCCGCTTTCGCTCGTGTCTGGACGGTCAACGAAAAGGACAAAGTTCTCGAACTCGAAGCCAGCGCCGGGCTGTATACCCGCATCGACGGCGGGCATGCCCGCGTTCCGATCGGCAAGTTCAAAATCGGACGCATCGCCGAGAACGGCGAACCGCACTTGACGAACACAGTTCTCGAAGACTCCTGGGTGGGAGACCATGAGTGGGCGCGTCGGGAAGGCATGGTGGCGTTTGCGGGGTATCCTCTGAAAGTCGGCGACAAGGTGCTGGGAGTCGTAGCGGCCTTTGCGCGCCAACCCCTGACCGATGCCACACTGCAAGCCTTGGCATCCGTGTCCCACAGCATCGCCCAGTTCATCGAACGGAAGCGAGCGGAAGCGGCGCTGCGCGAAAGCGAAGAGCGGTATCGCATGCTGTTCGAGCGCAATCTCGCCGGAGTCTTTCGCGCCACGTTCTTCAGCCGGCGCATCCTCGACTGCAATGACGCGTACGCGCACATCCTCGGGTATAACTCGCGCGAGGAAGTCCTGGAACACGGGCGGCTCCACGACTTTTTCGATCCGGCGGACCGTGAAATCGCCAGAGCGCGCGTGATCGAAGAAAAACGGGTCACCAACTTCGAGGTCTGTCTCTGCCGAAAAGACCGGTCACCAGTGTGGACTCTTGAAAATGTCAGCCTGATCGAGAGAAACGACGGAAACGAACCACTGATCGAGGGCACGCTCTTTGACATCACCAATCGCAAGCAGGCGGAAGCCGAACTCCTGAAATACGCTCAGGACCTGGAAGCCGCCAGAGCCGCTCAGGAGGACCACGCAGCGGAATTGGCGCGCCTGGTTGAGGAATTGGCGCATGAGCGCGAACTGATGCGCGCCCTCATGGATAACGCTCCTGACCACATTTATTTCAAGGATCGCCAAAGCCGCTTCCTGCGCATCAACGCGGCGGTTGCCCGGATGTTGGGATTGAGCGATCCGGGCCAGGCAGTCGGCAAGACGGACTTCGATTTCTTGGCCCACGAGCACGCTCAGCAGGCTTTCGACGATGAGCAAGAAGTGATCGCCACAGGAAAGCCTGTGATTGCCAAGGAAGAGAGAAAGACTCGGCCGGACGGCCGAGTGACCTGGGTCTCCACCACCAAGGTGCCTTTCCGCGACCCAACCGGAACCGTTGTCGGCACGTTCGGCGTTTCCCACGACATCACGGAACGTATGCGGGCGGAAGAGCAAACCCGCCTCCAGACCGCCGCCCTCGAGTCCGCCGCCAACGGCATTGTGATTGTTAGCCGGGAAGGCCGCGTCCTCTGGGTGAACTCCGCGTTCACCCGCCTGACCGGATACACCGGCGAGGACGTCCTCGGCCAGACCATGCGCATTCTCAACTCCGGGCAGCAGGATTCCAACTTCTATCAGAAGCTCTGGCAAACCATCCTCGCGGGAGGAGTCTGGCGAGGAGAACTTGTCAACCGGCGCAATGACGGCAGCCTCTACACCGATGAGATGACCATAACGCCGGTGCGCAGTACCGGGGGGGAGATCACTCATTTCATCGCCGTTAAGCAGGACGTCACCGAACGCAGACGCGCTGAGGAAGCGGTCCGGGCTTCGGAAGAGCGCTACCGGGAACTCTTCGAAAACGCCAGCGACATGGTTTTCACCACCGACCTCAGGGGCGGCCTTACCTCTCTCAACCAAGTGGCCGCGAAGACGATCGGGTACAGCCGGGAGGAAGCGACAGCGATGAACCTGCAGCAGTTGGTTGACCGCCGTCACTGGCACTTGATTGACGATATCCGCGCGCGCCTCCTGGCAGGCGATTCTGCGATGACCGTTGAGATGGAGGTCAGGACAAAGGATGGCCGCCGGGTGTTGCTCGAGGTGAAACCCCGCCTGGTTTACAAGGACGGGAAGCCGGTTGCGATGCAAGGCATCGGACGCGACATCACGGGGCGGGAGGTGGCAGAAATGGAGTTGCGCCAGGCGCAGAAACTCGAATCCGTGGGCCGCCTGGCGTCTGGTATAGCCCATGAGATCAATACCCCGATCCAGTTTGTGGGCGACAACACGCGATTCCTTCAGGATTCTTTCGCGGGCTTGCAAACTCTGCTGGCCAAATACCAGGAACTCCGGGACGCCGCTGCCGCCGGGGCGGTCGATCCTGCCCTGCTGGCCGAATTGCGCCGGACGGAAGAGGCATCGGACTGCGCCTATTTGCTGGATGAGATTCCCAAGGCCCTCACGCAAACGCTCGAAGGCGTGACTCAGGTAGCGACCATCGTACGCGCCATGAAGGATTTCGCTCACCCGGAAAGAAAAGAAAGAGTGGCTGCGGACCTCAATAAGGCGCTCCTGAGCACGCTCACCGTGGCGCGTAATGAGCTGAAATACGTTGCCGATGTCGAGACCGATTTCGGCGAGCTGCCCTTGGTGTATTGCAACCTCAGCGATTTGAATCAGGTTTTCCTGAATCTGCTGGTGAACGCCGCCCACGCCATCGGCGATGTGGTGAAGCAGAGCGGGAAAAAGGGCAGAATCCGCGTCCGCACCGTGGCGGAAAGCAATACCGTTCTGGTGGCCATCTCGGACACCGGTTGCGGCATTCCGGAGGGCATCCGCAGCAGAATTTTCGATCCCTTCTTCACCACCAAGGAGGTTGGCCGCGGGACCGGCCAGGGATTGGCGATCGCGCGCTCGGTGGTCGTGGATCGCCACAAAGGAAGCTTGACTTTTGAGAGCGTGTTGGGCGAGGGAACGACCTTTTGTGTCCGCTTGCCCGTCCAATCCGGGGACGATTCCGAAAACGCATAACGCGGGACGGCTTCGAAGGCCAACGAAGACTGGAGTCTGAACATGAGGCGCGTGATTTTTGTAGATGACGAACCACGGATACTCGAAGGGCTGCGGCGCATGCTGCGTAGCCAGCGAAACGAATGGGATATGGCCTTCGCGCCCGGTGGCGAAGCCGCCCTGGCCATGATGGAGGCTACAACCTTCGATGTCATTGTCTCCGACATGCGCATGCCGGAAATGGACAGCGCCACGCTGCTCACCCAGGTGCGCAACCTCTACCCCCAGGTCGTGCGAATCGTCCTTTCGGGTCATACGGAACTCTCTACGGCTCTGCGGGTAGTTCCGGTTGCGCACCAGTTCCTGGCTAAGCCCTGTGACGCCGGAACGCTGCGGGTGGCGGTGGAGCGGGCTTGCCACCTTAAGGGATTGCTGAGCGACGACTCCATCCGCCGCACCGTCGGGGCGCTGCGGGACCTCCCGTCGCTCCCGAGTACTTACGAAGCCTTGACTCAGGGCCTGTCCGATCCCGACACTTCCCTTCAGAAGCTCGCTAAAATCGTGGACCGAGATGTCGGTGTCTCCGCCAAGATCCTGCAGCTCGTCAATTCCGCATTTTTCGGGATCGCTCACTCCGTCACCAATATCGAGCACGCGGTCGTCTACCTCGGCATCAACACGATACGGAGCCTGGTCCTCTCCCTGGAGATCTTCCGGGTCTTTGCACCCGAGGAGCCCGTGCCGGGATTCAACCTGGAGAGTCTGCACACCCACGCGCGGCTCTGTGCGTGCATCGCAACCCGCTTGCCGGTCCCCAAGCACCTGTCGGAACTCACCATGGCCGCGGGTATGCTCCACGACGTAGGGAAGCTGGTGATGGCCTGGAAATTCCCCAGCCGGTTCAAGAAACTTCTGGCCCAGGCCGCAGAGGAGGGCCTTCCGCTCTTCAAAGTGGAAGAGCGCGAATACGGGTTCAGCCACGCCGAGATCGGCGGGTACCTCTTGGGGTTGTGGGGCTTGCCTTATATCCTGGTCGAGGCCGTCGCCCTTCACCACGGCCCGAACCGGGTGCCGCACGAACACTTTGACGCGGTCTCGGCTGTCCATGTGGCTAATCTCCTGGCCCATGAACTCGATCCGCCCTCGGCTGAACGAAGTCTGGAAAATGACGCGATGCCCAGCCCGGAGGAACTGACGGCGCTGGGCGTCGGGGACGATCTTGCCGCCTGGCGCGTCATGGCGGCTGAGACACTACCACTTTCGAGGCAGGCATGACGATGACAGAACCGAACCGAGCGCGAATTCTGATTGTGGACGACGATCGAGCGGTCCTCGAGGGCTTACAACGGCAACTGCAGTCGCGGTTTGACCTGACGGCTGTTACGGACCCTAAAGAAGCTCTTAAGCTGGTCGTGTCTCAAGAACCGTACGCGGTGGTCGTCTCCGACCAGCGTATGCCCGGGATGGATGGAGTCACTTTGTTGTACAGCGTTCGAACCCTCGCCCCGGACACCATACGCGTCCTGCTGACAGGATTCGGGGATCTGGATTCAGCCATCGCGGCCGTCAACGAGGGAAACATCTTCCGCTTCCTCGCCAAGCCTTGCCCAAGCAAGACGCTGATCCGAGCGCTGGAGGCCGCCGTCGAACAGTACCGGATGGTCACGGCTCAACAACTGCTGTTGAAGCAGACGTTGGTCGCCAGCCTCAAAACCATTACCGATGTCCTGGCCATCATCAATCCGGCGGCCTTCGGGCGCGCCCTCCGCACCCGTAAACTGATCGGTGAATTGGCGGATTCTGAGAAGGCCTACAATCCCTGGCCGTCTGAACTGGCAGCCATGCTGGCCCAGATTGGTTGGGTAACGCTTCCGGATGGGACTGCGAGCAAGCTCTATGAGGGCAGGGCGGTTTCCGCCTGCGAACAAGCCATGGTGGAAAAGCTGCCCACCGTGACCGAACAACTCCTGGGCGATATTCCGCGCCTCGAACAGGTTCGAGAGATTCTCAAATACCAGGACAAACACTATGACGGAAAAGGGGCGCCGCACAATGATATCAGGGGCGAGGGCATCCCTTGGGGCTCGCGCGCCCTCAAAGCCGCCTCGGATTTCGACGTCCTGGAATCCCAAGGCTCTACAGTGGATCAGGCCATCGAGACCATGCGAGCCCGGACGGGGTGGTACGACCCTGCCCTGCTGGAGGCAATCTCGCGGCTGCGAAATGATAATTCGCGTGAGGCGAGGGTCCTTCACCTGCCCCTTCGCGCGGTGCGGCCCGGAATGGTGTTCACTGAAGATGTCAGGACCCGCTCTGGACCGGTGCTGTTTGCGCGTGGCCAAGAGGCCATACCGAGCCTGGTGGAGAGGGTCAAGAATCTGGGTCTCGATTCGGAGGTGGATGACTCCGTAGTGGTTGCGCTTCCGGACGCCCGCAAAAGCCCAGCCTGATGTGGAGGTGCTCGCCCCCCGCTCACGACTGGGATCGCAATTCCGCCGCCTGCTGCTGAATCTTCCGGACAGCGTCAGCGATGTCGTCCATGTCGTGGCGCGGGCCGAGCAGCATGGTTTGGAAGAACCAGACAGCTTCTTCGCAGAGCTTGTCGTTCTCCTGGCAAGCGGTGCGCTCTTCCCAGCCGGCAAGGTCGCGTTCCGAGTACATCCTCCGGTAGACCCTGG
>Ga0187879_10000452_pt1 | contig 26767 bp, 22 predicted proteins | sample June2016WEW_19_1_FD_132423 | JGI IMG/M metagenome (GOLD analysis project Ga0187879, IMG submission 132423) | Peatland microbial communities from SPRUCE experiment site at the Marcell Experimental Forest, Minnesota, USA - June2016WEW_19_10 | ecosystem: Environmental > Terrestrial > Soil >... | reverse complement strand
TCAAGCACCTGGCCTACGTCGAGGAGTGGTGGTTCTCGGAAGTGCTGCACGGACGGGCCCCCGAGTCCCCGTGGAACACGGTGGACTGGGACGCCGACCCGGACTGGGACTGGCACTCGGCGGCCGCGGACACCCCCGCGCAGATCTACGCGCTCTGGGAGGACAGCGTGGCCCGCTCCCGCGCCCTGGTCGCGGAGGCGCTGGCCGGCGGGGGCCTGGAGCGGCTGGCGCAGCGCGGCTGGCCCGACGGCCGGGCACCCAGCCTGCGCTGGATCATTGTGCACATGATCGAGGAGTACGCCCGGCACGCCGGCCACGCCGACCTCATCCGGGAATCGCTGGACGGCCTCACCGGGGAGTAGACGGCCTCACCGGGGAGTAACTGCCGGGCGGCCCGTCAGCCGCAGCCGGGGCGGAGCTGGGCGGGGAAACCGGTCCAGCGCAGCTGGTCCGGCAGGTGGGCGGCGTCGTTGAAGGTGACCAGTGACGGTGGCAGGCCAGGCCGGTACAAGATCACCGTCAGCGCGCAGTTCTGCTGGTTCAGGCCCATCCAGCGCCAGTCCGGGGCGTGCAGCGCGTGCCGGATGAACCAGCCGATCAGGAAATTGTGCGTGACGATCAGCTCGTGCACGTCGGCCCCCGACCCTGACCTCGTGTCCGGCCCCGTCTCCGATCCTGACCTCGTGTCTGGCCCCGTCTCCGACCCTGATCCCGTGTCCGGCCCAGGCTCCCCCGGCGGCCCTGCGAACTGCTGGATCGCCGCCTCCGCCAGCGCCGCCCCTTCGTTACGTTCCGTAACCGCGTAGCTGCTGACCAGCTGGGCGCAGGACGGCGGCAGCCCGGCGGGATCCAGGTCAGCCGGGATACAGTCGCCGACGACAGCAGACTCGACCAGCGGCACCCCGGGCAGCCAGCCCGCGATCAGGCTGGCCGTCTGCACGGCCCGCGGCAGCGGGCTGTGGTGGATCCGGGCCACCGGCAGGTTCTTCAGCCGCTCGCCGGTACGGCGTGCCTGTTCCTCGCCGGCGTCACTCAGGCCGCCATCCTCCTCCGTGGCGTACCAGGTACAGGAAGCGGCTGCCATGGCATCCCCTTTGCGGGGGCGGACCAGGCAGAACTGCGGTGGCTGGGCGGGACATCACCCCGTTGACCTGTGAGCAGGGCGAGCCTAGTGTGTCCGGCGGGCCGAGGCACGGCGCCGGGCTCCCTGGCACCTGCCCATCCTGCCTGCCGGACCCGGGGGCGCCTCCAGACACCAACCGGAGGCAAAGTGATCATCCGCCCCACCACTGACGCTGACCGTGACCGGATCCTGGCCTGCCCGGTCAACGAGCCGGTCGGCCTGATTCCGCCTGACCGCTACCGCGATGAGCTGGCCCGCCACCAGTACCGGCCGGAATGGACCTGGATCGCGGAGGACGCGGGCTGCATCCTGGCCCGCGCGACCTGGTGGGGGTTCGGCGACGGCGCCTATCCCATCGCCCTGGACTGCGTGTACGCCGGCGGCCCGCTCGCCGGCAGCACAGCCACCGGCAGCACAGCCACTGGCCGCGTGGCCCTGGCGGCGGAGCTGATCGCGGCCGGGCAGCGGGCGCTGCGCCGGCCGGACGGGGCGGTCCCGCCGCGCTACGAGATCGCCCTGCCAATGGGCTGGCGGTCCGACCCGGCGGTCATGGCCGCCTTCGGGTGGCGGCGTGATGCCGCCGCCCGCGCGGGGCTGAGCGATGAGCTCGAGCGGATCCGTTTCGAGTGGTCCCCGGACGCGGGCCTCCCCCGGCCCAGCGGCCGCCTGGTCTTCCGGCCCGAGCCGGATGACGATGTGTTCCTGGACGTCTTCCGCCAGATAGCGGTGGGCAGCCTGGACGTGATGACCCGGCGCGAGGTCGCCCTGCTGGGACCGGACCGGCAGGCCCGTGAGGACATGGACATCTACCTCGCCATGCCTGGCGACCGGGACTGGTGGCGGCTGGCCTACAGGGCCGCTGACGGCCAGCTGGCCGGGATGATCCTGCCCAACCGCAACTCCGATGGCGCGGTGGTCGGCTACCTGGGCGTGGTTCCCGGGCTGCGTGGCCGCGGCTACATCAACGACCTGGTCGCGCAGACCACCCGGTTTCACGCCGGCCGCGGCGAGGCGCGCATCGCGGCCACGACCGACAGTGTGAACCGGCCGATGGCCGCCGCCTTCGGGCACGCGGGATACCGGGCCTGCGGGATCCGTTACGTGCTTTCGGAGCCGTCCGGATGACGCGGCTGCGGGATCACGCGCAGCGCGATCGTGGCGGCCGCAACGCCGACGACGACGCCGATGAGGGTGTCGGCGAACCGGAAAATGGGCTGCTGCCAGGCGTCGTGCGGGCTGACGGCGGCCAGGACCATGACCACCGTGGTGGTGATCGCGGCCGTGATCGAGTCGCCGGGCCGCCCGGCCAGCGTGGTGGCCAGGGAGCTGAGCCCGATCAGGAGGGCCAGGGCCCAGATGTGGAACGGCAGGAAGATCAGGTAGATCAGGCACAGCACGAAGCTGACCGAGGTGGCCGCCATGCGGGATACCGCGGCGCTCCTGCTCCCCGTGTAACTCTCGCGGAAGACGAAGATGGTCGCGATGACGGCCCACAGGCCGCCCAGGAGGGGGTCAGGCCGGGGGACGACGTACAGGTGGGCCAGGATGGTGCCGGCGAGCCAGAAGGTGGCCAGGCAGGCAAGGCTCAGGGCGGCGCTGTTCAGGACGGCTTCCCGGATCTCGGCCCGGCCGGGGCGTTTGAGGTGAGAGATCACGGACTCATCGTCCCGCCGTCGCGGGGCAGCGCTCCCAGTGGGTTCATCCGGTCACTCCTCCCAGCATGTCCGTATACCCGCCCGGCGCCGGAGGCCCTCACCCGTGCCACCCTCTGCTGACGGCCAGCCCAGCCGCCTGCGCTTCGCCGCGCTCGGCTACGCCCTGACCGTCCTGCTGACCGGGACGAACCTGGCCACCCCGCTGTACGCCACGTACGAGCGTGTGTTCCGCCTCTCGCCGCTGGACGTGACGCTGCTGGTGGCCGTCTACGCGGCGGCGGTCGTCGTGGCCCTGCTGATCTGCGGCCCGCTCAGCGACACGGCCGGCTACCGGCCGGTGCTGGTGGCCGGGCTGGCCGCGGCGGCGTGCGGCTCGGCGCTGCTGGCCGCGGCGTCGGGACCAGGCTGGCTGTTCGCGGGCCGCGCAGTGCAGGGGCTCGCGGTCGGCACCTGCTCCGGGGCGCTCACCGCCGGGCTGGTGCTGACCGAGCCGCGCGGGCGGCGGGCCCGCGCGTCGTTCCTGGCCGCCACCGCCACCACCGCGGCCTGCGGGTTCGGCCCCGTGCTGGCCGGGGCGCTCGCCCAGTACGCCCCGGCGCCGCGGGCCCTCAGCTACCTGGTGGAGATCGGCCTGCTGGTCCCGGCAGTGGCCGCGGCAGCCACCCTGCCCGGGTCGCTGGGCGTGACGGGCCAGCGGTGGCAGCCCCGCTGGCCGAGCCTCCCCGCCCCGATCCGCGCCGCGTTCCTGGCCCCGGCCCTGGTCAGCCTGCTGGCCTGGGCGGTCGCATACGTGGTCCTGGCCCTGGTCCCTTCCTATGCGGCCGCAGCGCTGGGCGGCCGCAACCTGCTGGTGGACGGGGCCGCGGCGGGCTCGCTGCTGCTGGTTGCGGCGCTCGCGCAGGCCGCCTGCCGGTCGTGGGATCCGGCCCGGGCCCAGGAAACCGGCCTGATCGGCCTGGCCGGCGGGCTGCTCGGGCTCATCGCGGCCGGGCTGGCCGGCAGCGTGGCCGTGCTGTTCGCGGCGATGGCGGTGGCGGGCGCCGGGCAGGGGCTCGCGTTCATGGGCGGCATCCGGCGGATCAACGAGATCGCCCCGCCAGGCGCCCGCGCCGGGACCGTCTCCATGTTCTACGTGGTGACCTACGCGGGCAGTGGCCTGGTCACGGTGGGCGTGGGCGTGCTGGCCACGCAGCTCGGGCTGGCCGCGTCGGTCCGCTGGTTCGGGGCGGTCCTCGCGGCCGCGTGCCTGCTCATGCTCCTGGCCCTGCGCGTGGTGCCCGCCCTCTCCCCCGCCGCGGCCGTCCCGGCCGCCTCGGCCCCGCTACCGCCACGGGCGCCGCCGGAAGTCAGGCGCGGGCCCGGACCCGGGCCAGGGCCCCGCGGGCCTGAGCGCTGACCCGCATGGTCACCACGAGCCCGGACCGGATGATGAGATCGTCCCCGCTCACACGTGCCTGATCACGGCACGGGGCCGGGGACGTCTCAGCACGCGGCGTTAGTACTGCGGACTGCGGCGCGCATGGTAGGCATGGCCCATGGCTGAACTCATCCCGCGGCGGGTTCTGTTCGGGAACCCGGAACGCGTTAGTCCGCACCTGTCGCCCGACGGAACCCGGCTGGCCTGGATCGCCCCGCACGAGGGGGTGCTGAACGTCTGGGTCGCCCCGATCGGCAGCGCCGGCGTGGACTGGCCCGCTGCCCGGGTGGTCACCAACGACAGCGACCGCGGCATCCGGATGTTCGCCTGGGCCCACGACGGGCAGCACCTGCTGTACCTGCAGGACACGGGCGGGGATGAGAACTGGCGGCTGCACGACGTCGACACCGAGACAATGCAGCGGCGGGACCTGACCCCGTTCGACGACGTGCAGACCGAGCTGATCGCCGGGGACAAGAAGTTCCCGACCGAGATCCTGGTCGGCCTGAACCGCGACAACCCCCAGCTGCACGACGTCTACCGGCTCAACCTCACCACCGGTGAGCTGGTCAAGGAGGTCGAGAACCCCGGGTTCATCGGCTGGGTCGCGGACAGCGAACTGGTGGTCCGGGCCGGGATCGCCCCGCAACCCGACGGCGGCATGGTCGTCATGGTGCGCGGCAGCGCCACGGAGGACTGGCGGCCGCTGCTGGCCATCTCCGCCGAGGACGCGCTGACCAGCGGCCCGGTCGCGTTCAGCGAGGACGGCCGGTCCCTGCTGGCGATCAGCTCGGTCGGCGCGGACACCGGCCGGCTGGTGCGCTTCGACCTCGCGTCCGGCGAACAGCAGGTGCTGGCCGGGGACCCGGAGGCCGACGTGGCCGGGATCCGGCTGCACCCGGACACCCGCGAACCACAGGTCGTCACCTTCCTCAAGGACCGGATGGAGTACCGGGTGCTGGACCCGGCGCTCGGGCCGGACCTGGCCGCGATCCGCGCGCTGCATCCCGGCGACCCCTCGTTCAGCGACCACGATGACGCGGACGAGACGTGGCTGGTGGCGTTCAACACCGACGCCGGGCCGGTCTCCTACTTCAGCTACGACCGGCAGACCCGCACCGGCGAGTTCCTGTTCGACAGCCGCCCGGAACTGGCCCAGTATGAGCTGGCCCCGATGCAGCCGTTCTCGTTCACCGCCCGCGACGGCCTGACCATCCACGGGTACGCCACGTTCCCGCCGGGCGCCGACCGCCGGAACCTGCCCATGGTCCTCGACGTGCACGGCGGCCCGTGGGCCCGGGACGCGTGGGGGTTCGACCCTGAGGCGCAGTGGCTGGCCAACCGCGGCTACCTCTGCGTGCAGGTCAACTTCCGCGGATCGACCGGGTACGGCAAGGCGTTCGTGAACGCCGGCGACCGCGAGTGGGGCGGCCGGATGCACGACGACCTGGTGGACGCGGTCGCGCACGTGAGCGGTCAAGGCCAGGGCAGCCAGCACTCGGTTAGCCAGCACTGGGCGGACCCGGGCCGGGTGGCGATCTACGGCGGTTCTTACGGTGGTTACGCGGCGCTGGCCGGCGCGGCGTTCACCCCGGACCTGTTCGCCTGCGCGGTGGACATCGTCGGGCCGTCCAACCTGAAGACGCTGATCGAGACCATCCCGCCGTACTGGGCCCCGATGATCGCGCAATTCCACAACCGGGTCGGCGACCCGGACAAGGACGCCGATTTCCTGTGGTCGCGCTCCCCGCTCTCGCGGGCCGCCGACATCGTGATCCCGCTGCTCATCGCCCAGGGCGCCAACGACCCGAGGGTGAAGCAGGCGGAGTCGGAGCAGATCGTGGCGGCCCTGGAGAAGGCGGGAATCGACCACGAGTACCTGCTGTTTCCTGATGAGGGACACGGGTTCGCCAAGCCGGAGAACCGGCTGCGGTTCTACGCCGCGGCAGAGCGGTTCCTGGCGCGCCATCTCGGCGGCCGGGCTGAGGATTAGCTCACCGGCTCCGGCGAGGCCGTGGCTCGCGTTATTTCTCCGCAACGAAGACCGCTGCGCGGAACTGCCTGCCCCCGCGCAGGCCAGGATGGCTGCCAGGGCCGGGCGCGCGGGCCGGGTGATCCGGGCTGGCGCGGGGACCAGCCGCGGCATGGGCGCCGGGAACGGCGGATGGGACTACGGAGGAGCACGGCAGGACATGGTGGAGATCAAGAACGATGAGGCGCTGGACGCGATGCGGGAAGCGGGGCGGGTGGTCGCCCGGTGCCTGGCCGCGGCCCGTGAGGCGGCCGCGCCCGGCGTCAGCCTGATCGAGCTCGACAAGGCGGCGCACGATGTGATCCGCAAGGCCGGCGCCACCTCGCCGTTCCTGAACTACCACCCGTCCTTCGCGCCGACTCCCTTCCCCGCGGTGATCTGCGCGTCGGTGAACGACACGATCGTGCACGGCATCCCGGACGGCTATGTGCTCCGGGACGGCGACCTGGTCAGCATCGACTGCGGCGCGACGCTGGACGGCTGGACCGGGGACGCCGCGACCAGCTTCATCGTGGGCACGCCGCGCCCGGCGGACCTGCTGCTCATCGGGACCGCGGAGAAGGCTCTCGCGGCCGGCATCGCCGCGGCGGTCCCCGGAGCCCGGATCGGCGACATCTCGAACGCGATCGGCAGCATCGGCCGGTCGGCGCGCTACGGCATCCCGTCGGGGTTCGGCGGGCACGGCATCGGCCGCCAGATGCACGAGGACCCGCACGTCCCCAACGAGGGCCGGCCGGGCCGTGGCCTGCGGCTCCGGCCGGGCCTGGCGCTGGCCATCGAGCCGATGCTGATGGCGGGGGGCGGCGACGAGTTCGGGGTCGCGCCGGACGGCTGGGCGCTGCGCACGACCGACGGCAGCCGGGCCGCGCACGTGGAGCACAGCGTGGCGATTACTGATTCCGGCCCGCGCATCCTCACCCTCCAGTGACCACAGCCCCTGACTGTGCACGCGCGGCCGCTGGCGCCTGGCCGGTTCAGCACGCCGGGCCGAGTTCGTCGAGGTGGACGATATGCAGCGCGAGGTCGGCGAACCGGTCCAGCAGGCCGTAGAACTCCGACTCGTCTCGCACTGATGCCGTGACGCACGTCTGCCCGGAACCACACTCCACCTGGGCGCCGTCCAGGATCCCGGCGAGCAGGGTCCGGCACTCGCCACGGAGCACGATCCGGTAAAGGAAGCCGGTGCGGTTCGGCGTGGTCATGGTGCGCCTCCGGTGACGGGCCGTTGTCAGCCCGCCGCTCAGGCCTTTATCTCCTATTGCGGCCGGGGCGTCATCACCCGCCGCAGTCCCGGCGGGCGGCAGCGCCGGTCCGGGGTCACCCGTAGCGGGTGGGGCGCAGCCGCAGCCGGGCTGATGGACTGGCCGCAATCACGGAAAAGGAGATATGAAAAGCCATGTCTGACCTGATTGCGATCGGATACCCCGACCAGGCGACCGCCGAGGCAGCCGCCGACGAGGCCCGGCGGCTGGCCAAGGACCTCATCATCGAGCCTGACGCGATCGCGGTGATCGTGCGTGATGACGAGGGCAAGTACCACGTGCACACCAGCCATCACCCGGTTGGTGCCGGGGCGAGCTGGGGCATGTTCTGGGGACTGCTGTTCGGCCTGCTGTTCTTCGTCCCGGTCTTCGGGATCGCCATCGGTGCCGGGCTCGGCGCGCTGATGGGGAAGGTCGCCAAGTCCGGCATCGACAAGCAGTTCCAGGACCAGGTCCGCGGCATGCTCAAGCCCGGCACCTCGGCGCTGTTCCTGATGGTGGAGAAGGTCACCCCGGACAAGGCCGTCGAGGCCATGAGCAAGTACGGCGGCACCGTGCTGAAGACCTCTCTGTCCAAGGAGGGCGAGCAGCAGCTCCAGGACGCCCTGCACGGCCAGACCGCCTCATAACCCTCACCCGAGCAGCCGGCCGCTTCCCGAGGCAGGTCCGGCGGCACGTCTCCCGGCGCAGGCCCCGCTCGCGAGCGGGGCCTGCGCCCGCTCGGGCGAAGTGACGGGGCGGTCGCGCTCCTGCCAGCAGGCGCCGCGCAGCGGCCCCCAGGCGGCCGCGCTGTATCCCCCGCCCTGGGTGATGTGTCCCGTGCTCATCGGCTGGATGCTCCCCCTATGGAGGGTGGCGATCACCATCGGGGCTGCCCTATAAGCTAGCTGATCAGCGGAAAGAGGCGTCGCAATGGCCATCGGGCCGGTACAGCTCATCGTGTTGGGATTCAGCGAGCCCAACTTCCACGGCGAGATCATCGCCGAACTCGAACGGCTCCGTGAGAGCGACTTGGTCCGGGTCATCGACTCGCTGGCCGTCTACAAGGACGAGGCGGGCGAACTCGAAGTCGAGCACCTCAGCAACCTGTCTGAAGATGAGGCGATCGAGCTCGGAACCAAGATCGGCGCCCTGATCGGCCTCGGCATCGAGGGCGAGGAAGGCATGGAGGCGGGCGCGATCGCCGGAGCCGAGCAGGTCGAGGCCGACGGTGGCGTGCACGTGTTCACCGAGGAAGAGGGCTGGGACGTCCTGGAGGACATCCCGAACGGCTCCGCCGCCGCGCTCATCCTGCTGGAGCATCACTGGGCGGTGCCGCTGCGCGATGCGATCGCCCGCGCTGGGGGTTTCCGTATCAGCGACGGCTTCATCAGCCCGCTCGACCTGGTGGAGATCGGGCTGGTCTCGGCGGAGGAAGCGGCGGAACTGCACGCGATGGAGACCTCAGCCGCGGCAGGCTGAGCGTAGTTTCCCACCCGTTACGACAACCTGGAGGCAGAGATGATCGGTGCCCGCAGAGTAGCCCGGCGTACGGGCCGGCGTACCGCCCGGCGCGTAAGCAGGCGTTAGGAGGGCTGCCGGGCGCAGGCTCATCCGCCACCCTCGGGCCGCGTGACGAGCCACGCTTCGGCGTCGAGAGAGGCCGCCCTGGTCGATTCACCCACGACCGGGGTGGCCTCGAACGTGCGTACCGGCCCGTCGAGGTGCCCGGTCCGGCGCAGCCGGTCGGTGAGGCTCGGGTCGAGGCCACTGAGGTACAGGCGGCCGTCGACCTCCGCCAGGCGGTCGGCGTAGTCGGCCACCACCTTGACGAAGGTCGCTCCCAGCGAGGTGCGCCGGCGCAGCCGCAGTACCACCGCCGCAGACTGGGATCGGCCCGGATCAGGCAGGTGCGCCTGCAGGGTGCGCGCGCCGGCGTACATCAGGCTGCCGTACACGTCGAGGATCGTCACGTGATGACTGGTCAGTGCGGGTGGCGCCGGCCGCTCTTCGAACCGCCCGTCGTCGCGGGGGATGAGCTCGACCACGGCCAGGTCCATCGCTTCCTGGTTCAGCTGCAGTAGCAGTGACAAGGCCACCCCGATGCCGACCGCGGCGGCGACGGGGAGGAACAGCGTGGCGCCGAACGTGGTGATGACCGCGACCTGCGAGCCGCGCCCGGTGCGCATGATGCTGCGGACTTCTCCCAGCTGCAGCGAGCCGATGGCCGCGAAGATGAGTATCGCCCCCAGCGTGGGCACCGCGATCTTGGCCACCAGCCCGGAAAACAGGGCCAGGATCACCAGCAGCCAGATGCCGGACCAGATCGCCGCCCACCGGGTGCGGGCGCCGACCGACACGTTGAGCGCGGTCTGGCCGACCGACCCGCCCACCGGGATGCCGCGGAACAGCCCTGAGGCCAGGTTGCCTGCCCCCTGGGCGATGATGTCCTGGTCCGGGTCAGGCCGGGCGTCGCCGGGGTTCGGCGCGGCCTCGGCGACGCCGGCCCCCTGGACGAGGACGATGGCCGCGACTGCTAGGGCGCCGGTCACCAGGCTGAACGAGAAGAGCCGGAAGTCGGGCAGATGCGGGAGCGGGATGCCGCGCGGGATATCGCCCACGTCCCCGACCCGGGCGACGCTGTCCGCGCCCGCGAGAACGATCACGACGGTCGGGATCACCAGGGCGAACAGTGAGCTCATCACGGCCAGGCGGGTGCGGGCCAGGATCGCCAGGATCGCCAGCGCGCCCAGCCCGGCGAGCAGCGAGGGCAGGTTGATCCGGGCGGGATGGGTGAGCACATCGACCGCTTTGGCTAACGGGAAGTCCCCCTTCGCCGGGGCGCCGGTCAGGTCGGCGATCTGGCCGCACACGATGTTGACCGAGATCCCGGTCAGGAAGCCGATCATCACCGAGTACGAGACGAACCGGGTGTACCGGCCCAGGCGGACGATGCCCGCGGCGACCAGCGCGACGCCGACGAGGATCACCAGCAGCGCGACGGCGCCGGGCCGCTGGTCCGGAGCCACGCCCTGCAGGGCCGAGCCCGCGGCCAGCGCGGCCGCCGACGTCGTGGTGATGACCATGAGCCGGGTGTGCGAACTGAGCCCGCCGGCGATCGGCCCCGCGAAGCCCGCGTACAGTCCCTGCACGGGGTTGACCCCCGCGAGGACCGCCGCGGCCATCCCGTCCGGCACGCTGCTGATGGCACGCGGCAGCCCGGCCACGATGTCCGCGCGCAGGTGCGCCCGCTCCGGGCCTATGGTGCGTACCCACCGGCCGGCGGCGGCCAGGGACGAGCGAATGTGGTGCCCCACCGTGTGGTCCTCCCGCCGCACCGTGGCCCCGATCAGGGGGAGATTTGCCACGGGATGCCCCAGATCATCCGCGCTGGCGGCCGTCACCGGCTCACCCTCGCCGGGTGGTGGCGGCAGGCACGGCCTCGCTTAGTGTTCAGCCGTGGCGGAAGCAGCGGGCCAGGATGTGCTGCGGGCCGGGAGCCCGCTGAGGACTCCGCGGTCGGCCGCGCTCGCCGGGATCCTCTTCTCCGTGCTCCTGATCACGGCGCTCACCCTGCTCGAGCTCTCGGTGCCGGCTCATCCCGGGGCCCCCGGCACCTGGCTCACTGACTCACGGCGGCGAACCGCGGTGGCGATCGCGCTGAACCTCGTCCCGTTCGCCGGGATCGCGTTCCTGTGGTTCGTGGGGGTGCTCAGGGACCGGATCGGCGACCGCGAGGACCGCTTCTTCGCGACCGTGTTCCTGGGCAGCGGCCTGCTGTTCGTCGGCATGATGTTCGTGGCCGCGGCGGTCGGCGGGGGGATCATCGCGGCCGCAACGTCTGGACCGCCGGGCGCGGGCACCCTGGCTTTGGGCCGCAACGTCACGTCGCTGCTGCTGAACGTCTACGCGATGCGGATGGCGGCCGTGTTCACGCTGACCGCCGTGACCATCGCGCGGCGCACCGCGATCGTGTCCCGGTGGCTCACCGTGGCCGGTCTGGTCACCGCGGTGCTGCTGCTGGTCGGCGTCGGTATCTCAGCCTGGGTCGAGCTGCTGTTCCCGGCCTGGATCCTGGCCCTGAGCATCGACGTCCTCGTCGCCGGCCGGAAGGCTGAACGCCTGGCCTAGGGAACTGGTGCCGGCACGGCCCCGTGGCAGCGTTTCCACTTGCGCCCGCCGCCACAGGGACAGGGCTCGTTGCGGCCGCGCCGCGCGTCCTGCGCGGCGTACCGGCCCATCAGCTCGGCCGGGGCCCGGTCCGCGCGCAGCAACGTCACCATCTGCCGCATGGGCTCGCCGACGTGGTGGAAGAAGTCCTTGTAGCCGGGGCACAGGTAGTGCTGGCCGGGCTCGCCGTAGGGCGAGGTGGCGAACCGGTCCTTGGGGCAGCCTCCGTGGCAGGCGGAACGGACATCACAGTCCAGGCAGTACCTGGTCAGCGTGTCGCGCTTGTCCTGCCCGAACTTGCGCTGCTGGGGCGAGGCCACCAGCTCCAGCATGGGCCGGTCGCCGATGTTGCCGAGCAGGTACCCGGGCTCGACGTAATGGTCGCAGGAGTACAGGTCGCCGGTGTGCTCCAGGGCGAGCTGGCTGCCGCAGGTCTCGGCGTGCACGCACATCCCGCCCGGCTCGCCGTAGGAGTTGGCCAGCGCGGTGTCGAACATCTGCACGTACACCGTGCCGATGTCGCGGCGGACCCATTCCTCGAACACGTCGATGAGGAACCGGCCGTACTGGCCGGGCCCGACCGAGCGGTGGGTGACCAGGTTGCCCTCCTGGGTGTAGAGCGGGCGTCCCTTGACCCCGCCTCCCCAGCCGGCGTCGGCGGCCGGCAGGGTCGCCTCGGTCGCCCGCTCGATGATCGGGATGAACTGGATGAAGGTTGCCCCGAGGTCGTCGCGCAGGAACGTGTACACCTGGCGGCCGTGGTCGCCGTTGACCGCGTGGATGGTGGTCAGCACGTTCCAGTCCACCCCATGGCGCTTGAGCACGTCCAGGCCGCGGATGACCCGGTCGAAGGTGGGCTTGCCGCCCTTGTCGACCCGGTACGCGTCGTGCATCGCCCGCGGCCCGTCGATCGAGATCCCGGCCAGGAACCCGTTGGCCTTGAGGAACTGGCCCCACTCGTCGTCGAGCAGGGTGCCGTTCGTCTGGATGGTGTTGAGGATCCGCTGGCCGGGCCGTGCGTACTGGCGTTCCAGCTCGATGGCGCGGCGGAAGAAGTCCAGGCCCATCATCGTCGGCTCACCGCCCTGCCAGGCGACGACCACCTCCGGGGCCCGGGCGTGCGCCTCCAGCAGCTGCCGGATATAGGTCTCCTGCAGATCAGCGGCCATCCGGAACCGGCTGCCCGGGTACAGCATCTCCTTGGACAGGAAGAAGCAGTACTCACAATCCAGGTTGCACACCGCCCCGGTGGGCTTGGACATCACATGGAAGGCCAGCGGAGCGCCCGGCACGGTCATCACGTGCGGGCGCTCCGTGCCAGTCTGGCTGGCGCCAGCCTGGGTCCGGGCGGCCTGGTTGGTGATCGCGTCCTCCCCTATTCCCGCATCAGCATGGCCTGCGCCTCGCGCTCAAGATCGACGTAGGGATCGCCGCTGACGTCCACCGCGACCCGCTTGATCGTGCCGCCAGTGAATGCGTACGGGTGCTCGCCCGGGTAGTCGCCGGTGACCGGCTCGCCGCTGTCCCGGCCGACGCACAGGCCCTCACCCGCGATCATGAACATCCCGGGCTGGGTCTTGATCCGGCCCTCACCGACCTTCCTGTCCCCGTGATACAGGGACAGGATCCCGGTGGACACGTGCGGCGGGTCCTCGCCATCCTTGTCGAACGACGCGGACAGGATCAGGTTCTCCCCGGTCGGGACGTCCTGGGTGCCCACGATCGCCTGTTCCGCCATGCCGACGAAGTTGTTGACGTAGTGCAGCCGGTTGTCCTTGACGTAGAGAGCGTGCCCGCCGAACCGCGACCCGTGCGCGAACAGCACACCCTGCGCGCCAGGCGCGGGGATGTCGACCAGCGCGCCGATCGAGAAGGACCGATTGCGGACGTTCACCGCCTGCGCCTCGGGCACCTCCGCGGTGCCGGGGAAGTAGGCGTACCGGTTCCGGGGGGAGGCCAGCTGCGGCCGCGGGGTGATCATGATCTCCAGCGCGGACCGGTCATCCAGCGGGAAGGCCCCGTTCGCGCCGGCCTCGGCGAACCACAGGTTGACCAGCTCGCGCAGCTTGTCCGGATGCTCGGCCGCCAGGTCATGCACCTCAGCCCGGTCGGTGTCGGTGTGGTACAGCTCCCAGGTGTCGTCGTTGAAGTTGCTCCACCCGCTGATCGTCGGATGAGTGGTGACGGCCTTCCAGCCGTCATGCCAGATCCCCCGGGAGCCGAGCATGGAGTAGAACTGGGTCTTGCGCGCCGACGGCGCCGACGCGTCATCCAGGCTGTAGCGCATGCTCACGCCGTCGAACCGGTTCTGCACGTGGCCCTTGATCGTCTCGGGCGGTTCGACGCCCAGCGCGTCCAGGATGCTGGGCACGATGTCGACCGCGTGGTGGTACTGGTGGCGCAGCTCGCCCTTCCCCGTCGTGGTCGAGGGCCACGAGATGATGCACGGGTCGGCGGTGCCGCCGTTGAACTCATACCGCTTCCACATCTTGAACGGCGTGTTGAAGGCCATCGCCCACCCGTTCGGGTAGTGGTTGTAGGTCTTCGTCCCGCCCAGCTCATCGATCATCGCGAGGTTGGCCTGGATGTTATCCGGGATGCCGTTGGCGAACAGCATCTCGTTGACCGACCCGTCGGGGCCGCCTTCTCCCGAGGCGCCGTTGTCCGACACCAGGACGATCATCGTGTTCTCCCGCTGCCCGGACTCGTCCAGGTAGTCGAGCAGCCGGCCGATGTGGTGGTCGGCGTGGGCCAGGAACCCCGCGTACACCTCGGCCATCCGGGCGAAGAGCCGCTTCTCCTCGGCCGACAGGGAATCCCACGGCCTGGTGACGTCGAGCGGCGGGAACGGCTCGCCGCCGGGCCCGTGGCGGGTCTCGGGTGTGCCGATCGGGTTGACCGGCGGCAGTTCGGTGTCGGCCGGGACGATGCCCATCTCCTTCTGCCGGGCCAGCGTCTGCTCGCGGATCGCCTCGTACCCCATGTCGAAGTGGCCCTTGAACTTGTCGGCCCATTCTTTCGAGACATGGTGCGGCGCGTGGCAGGCGCCCGGGGCGTAGTACAGGAAGAACGGCTTGTCCGGCGCAACCGTCTTGGCGTCCTGGATGAACTCCATCGCCTTGTCGGTGAGGTCGTCGGTGAGGTGGTAGCCCTCATCGGGCAGCTTGGGCTGGTCGACCGGGTGGTTGTCGTAGACGAGGTCCGGGTACCACTGGTTGGTCTCGGCACCCAGGAACCCGTACCAGCGCTCGAACCCGCGCCCGGAGGGCCAGTTCCGCCGCGTCGACGCGACGTTCATCTCCACGGTCGGGCACAGGTGCCACTTGCCAACCATGTACGTGTTCCAGCCGCGCTCACCGAGGATCTCCGGCAGCATGCCGTTCTCGGGCGGGATGGTCCCGCTGGCGTTCGGGAACCCGACCGCGGCCTCGGTGATGCAGGCCATCGAGTTGCGGGTGTGGTTGCGGCCGGTCAGCAGGCACGACCGGGTCGGCGAGCACAGCGCGGTCGTGTGCCACTGGGTATAGCGGATCCCGTCCGCCGCGATCCGCTCGATGTTCGGCGTCTCGATCGGCCCGCCGTAACAGGACATGGCCGAGAAGCCGACGTCGTCCAGCACGATGTAGACCACGTTCGGCGCCCCATCCGGGGCTTTGGGCGGCTCGAACGGGGACCAATCCGGGACGGAGTCACGGATATCAATGTTGATGGTTCCCTTGAACGGCTCGCTCACTTGTGCACTCCCTTTGCCTGAGTTCCCGATCCGGTTGTCCTGGGGCCGGGTGCGCTAGACCATCCCGGGAGGGCCCTCGGGCAGCGCCAGCCCCAGGGCCACCATGAGCTCGGGGGCCGCCTCCACGATCCTGGGCAAGCCGACCTGCGGCGCGACGGCCCGCAGGACGCCGACGAGTTCTTCCGGCGTGGCGCCGGCATCGATCGCGTTCCCTACCTGCCACAGGTACGAGGCCGGCGGTGCGTCCAGGGCTATCAGGGCGGCGATCTTGACCAGGGCGAAGGTGCGAGGGTCCAGGCCGCTTCTCTCCTGGAGTTCCTGGCGCAACTGCAGGCTCTCGCCCAGGAGTTCGGGATCGCCGAGAGCCAGGCTGGCCAGCGCCGCGCTGGTGGCGTCGTCCACGGCCGCCTTGCTGGGCATGCTCATGACCAGAGTCCCTTCGGTACCCTCCGGGAGCGGATCTTCCGGGGGTCAACGGCGTCAAGGGTTGCACCTTCCGTGGCTCGCGGGCTCACCCGTAAGGGATGGTGCGGACGGGTGGTGCGGACCCCCGGGCGCACGGCGGCCAGCCCCCCCCCCGCAGCCGGGTCCCTCCCTCGCGCCGGGTGATCCGGCTATCCCGCCGGTGGCGAAGGCTGGGGGGTCACGCCTGGAGCGCCCCGCTGACCTGGAAGGCAGGTGCGGATATGGCGAGTGCCGTCGACGGCCAGGAGGCGCAGCACGCCGATCTCGCCGGCCGGCGCTACCTGCTGCAGTGGGAACGGGACACGCTCAAGGAGCGGCCCCTGTGGATCCGGGTGATAATCGAGTTTCTCGGCACGTTCCTGCTGGTGACCGTGGCCGCGGGGGCCGGCGTGATCAATCATTACGCCGGGGGCGGCCCGATCAGCCGGACCGCCGCGGTGATCGCGCCGGGCGCCCTGGTGATGGCCCTGATCTACGCCTGGGGCCCGCTGTCGGGGTTGCACATCAATCCCGCCGTCACCTTCGCCTTCACGGCCCGCAGGGTGTTCCCGCCCCGCTGGGTCCTGCCTTACTGGGTGGCCCAGTTCGCCGGCGCGGTCGCAGCGGCGCTGTTCCTGCAGGCGATGTTCGGCGATGTCACGGCCGGCGGAAACTACCCGATCTCCAAGCCGGGCGGGGACTGGCGGGCGTTCGTGATGGAAATCGTCCTGACGACCATCCTCGTGAGCGTGATCCTGCACACGGCGACGGGGGCCCGCAGCATCGGCCACAACGCCGCGATCGCGGTGGGCTCGACGGTGGCGCTGCTCGGCCTGTTCGCCAGCCCGATCAGCGGCGCGTCAATGAACCCGGCCCGCACGCTGGGTCCTGACATCGTGGGCGCCAACTTCACCGGCTGGTGGGTGTACGTCGGCGGGGACATCATCGGCGCGGCCATCGCCGTGGTGATCATCATCCTGGTCCGCGGGCTGCCCGACAAGGCAGAAACCGAGGCTGCCGAGGGCGGTGCACTGCCCTCGTGACCGGGCTATCGTGACGGGTCTGCCGTGACCGGGCGCGGCCCGCCGTTCAGCTGCCCGCGGATGCCGCGCCTTCCCCGTCGTCCGGCTCCCGGTCGTGCAAACGGCGTATCTCCACGATCTGCGCGCCGAAGGTCTCCAGCCGGGCGAGAAGGCCGTGCAGGGCCGCCGCGTCGGGCAGTGCGCCGTGGACCACGGTCTCCACCGGTTCCACGGACGCGGTCATCCGGTCGAAGTCCAGCAGGGCTTCGGGCGGGAGGACACCCACGACCCGGATCTCGTAGTACGAGGGTGTCAAGGCTGCTCCCCGTGTTCGTGACCCATTCCAGTAACCACAGTGCCGCCCCCAGGCGCGACTGCACCCCACTCCAATCGGGTGAGTCACCCTGGTGAGATTGGGGCGGGGGTGGTTACAAATCACCCCCGATAGCGGGAGTGTGATGACTAGATGAGCCGGACCGTCGCCCAGGCCTGGCTCGACGCTGCCGGGTGTCCGTGGGGTGCGGCCAGCGGCCAACCGACGCCCGTCACTAAGAGGGTGGTACCGATGGTCACCAGTCCCCCCGCAAACACCGGAACCCGTCCCGGTGGCCCCCCGGCCAGCGCGGGCGATCCCGTCCTCATATCCAAGATCACCACACCGTGCCTGCCCGGCTGGGCCGTGCCCCGCCCGAGGATCGCGGCCATCATGGCCGGGAGCGGCAGCGTCCCGCTGACCACCGTCACGGGCCCGCCCGGGGCGGGCAAGACGATGTCCCTCGCGCTGTGGGCGGCCACCCGGAGTAGCCCCGGCCCGTGCGCCTGGATGACGGTGGACGATTACGACAACCGGCCCCGGGTGTTCTGGTCCTACGTGACGGCCGCCCTGCAGGCCGCCGGTGTCCCGGTTACCCCGCTCTCCCCCGCCCTGGCCAGCCGGAACGAAGCCAGCGGGAACGACGCCAGCGGGAACGAGGCCGACCACAGTTTCCTGGTCCGGCTCGCGTCCGAGCTGGCCGGGCAGGACCCGCCCGTGGCCCTGGTCCTGGATGATCTTCACCTGCTGACCGCGCCGGCCGCCCTGGAGGGCCTGGCGTATGTCCTGAGGAATGCCGCGCCGGGCCTTCGCCTGATCGCCGCGTCACGGATGGACCCGCTCCTCCCCCTGCACCGCTACCGGGCGGCCGGGGAACTCGCGGAGATCCGGGCCGGGGACCTGGCCTTCAGCGTGGCCGAAACCACGCTGCTGCTGGCCCAGCATGGTCTGGACCTGCCGGATTCGGTCGTTGAATCGCTGACCCGGCGGGCTGAGGGCTGGGCGGCCGGCCTGCGGCTGGCCGCGATCTCGCTGGAGGGGCATCCTGATCCTGCGCGGTTCGTCAGGGAGTTCGCGGCTGAGGACAGTTCCATCACCGGCTACCTGGTGGAAGAGGTTCTCGATGCCCAGCCCGCAGCGGTCCGGGACCTGCTGCTCCGCACCAGCGTCCTGTCCCGGGTCAGCGCGGATGTCGCCGACGAGCTGATGGACGGCGGGGACGCCGCGAGCGTGCTGCCGGAACTGGCCCGGACGAACTCCTTCGTCCAGCCTCTCGGGCAGGGCTGCTACCGCTACCACGCCCTGTTCGGCTCGGTCTTGCGCCTGAAGCTCCGCCGCGAGTGCCCGGGCCAGGTCCCGGTCCTGCACCGGCGGGCGGCCCTGTGGTACTGGCACCACGGATCACTCGGCGAAGCGATCCGCCACGCCGCTGACTCGGGTGACTGGCAGCTCGCGGCCCGGATAGTCGTCGAGGAACTGGCCATCGGCCAGCTCATCGACCCCCGGGGGGTGCAGCCGCTGACGGACGAGTTCCGCCGCCTGCCGGCCGCGCTGCCCGGAGCAGAGCCAGAGCTCTTGATCGTCGCGGCCGCGATGGAACCGGCCAGCGCCGATGCTCATCCCGAGGACACCGCGCTCAGCGCGGCGGAAGCCATACTGGAGCGCCGCCCCGCGGGCGAGGACATCCCGGCCCGGCTGGCCGCCGCGCTGGTCCGCGTCGCCCTGTCCCGCCGCACCGGGGATTACGCTGCCGCGGCGGGCGCCGCGGCCAGGGCGGAACAGCTGCTGGCGGACATCCCCGAGGCTGAGCTCGCCCGCCATCCAGGGCTGCGGGTTGAGGTGCTGTCCGCACGCGGCACAGCGGAACTCTGGGCCGGCGACTTCGGCCGGGCCGCCGAGATCCTCGGGACGGCTCGCGCGGACACGGTCCCGGAGGGTACCCATGAGCGGCACGGCTGCCTCGGGAATCTCGCCCTCGCGGAGGCTTTGAGCGGGCACCTGACCCGCGCGGGCGGGCTGGCTGAGCAGGCACTGGCCGGCCAGCCGGAAGACCCGGCGGCCGCGGTCGCCCTGGCGTGCGTCCATCTGGACCGCGGTGAGCTGAAGGAGGCTCGTACCCAGCTCAAGCTGGCGGACGAGGCCCTGCGGCTCCGGCCGGACCCGTTGATGGATGCCCTGGCCCGTGCGGTGACCGTGCGCCACGCGCTGGCCGAAGGTCATGCCGGGCCGGCCCGGGGAATGCTTGGCCGGGCCCGTGCCGGCCTCCCGCTTCCCTCCTGGCTCGGCCACTGGATGGCCCTCCTCGAGTCGAGCGCCTGCGCGGCGGACGGGGCAACCCAGGCCGCGGTGGACGCGGCGCAAAGCGCCGCTCCGCAGTCGCATCTCGACGCGGCGGTGGCGCTGGCCCAGGCCTGGCTGGCCGCGGGCAATCCCCAGGCGGCCAGGCGTGCCCTGGCGTGGCCGCGCGCTGCCGCGGCTGCGGCCTCCGATTACGCGCAGGTGGAAGCCCGGCTCGTCGAAGCCAGGCTGAGCTACCGGGCCGAGGATGGCGCGCGGGGCCACCTGTCTCTGGAGCAGGCGCTGCGGCTGGCCACCGCCGAGCAGCTGCGGCTGCCCTTCATCATGGAGCGCGCCTGGATCCGGCCGGCGCTCCGGCGCGATCCGGGCCTGGCCCGCGCCTACCGGCCCCTGCTGGAACCGGATGTGATCAGTTCCCGCCTGGTCGCGGCGCCGGCGCCGGACGATGCGGCACCGCTGATCGTGGAGCAGCTCAGCCAGCGTGAGCGTGAAGTGATCCGGTACATGTCCGACATGATGAGCACGGCGGAGATCGCAGCCGAGATGTACATCTCGGTGAACACCGTCAAGACACATCTCAAGAGCATTTACCGCAAGCTGGCGGCGGCCCACCGGAGAGAGGCTGTCCGGCGCGCCCGGCAGCTCCACCTGGTCTAGGTCTCCCTATGGTCTAGGTCTAAGAGCACCCCGGCCTCGCGCCCGCGCGCCACCGCGTCATGCCGGGTGGACACGCCCAGCTTGCGGTAGATCGCCTGGGCGTGGGTCTTGACCGTGTTCGGTGACACGTAGAGTTCCACGCTAATCTCCCGCAGGGACAACGTGCCCCGGAGCAGGCGCAGGACCGCCACCTCACGCTCGGTGAGCTCGCTCCCCCGGCCTGCCACCCGGAGAGGGGCCGTGAGCTGCCGCCGGAGCCCCTCCAGCCGGGCCTGGAGAACCTCGACGCCCTCCGGGAACTCGGCCAGCACGTCCTGGGCTTCCCCGGTGAGCTCCCTGGCCTCCGCGCGCTGCCCCAGGTCGAGGAGGACCTGCGCCAGCCTCAGCATGCCTTCCAACGTGGCCCAGGGGCTCATCCCCGGCTTCCGCCGTCGCGACCAGACCGCATGCTCGAATTCGGCCCGGGCCTCGTGGAACCGGCCCTGGGCGGCCCGCACTGTACCCGTCGCGGTATAAGCGAGCGCCCCCTGCGGCGCCTCACTCAGATCGTCCCGGCTGGCCAGGCCGCGGGCCGTGTCCGCCAGGCCTTCCGCCCGGGGGATGTCGCCCCGCTCGACGGCGATCAGGGACAGGGTGGACAGGGCCAGGATGCCGATCAGCGTGGCGCACCACTCGCTGCGCGCCGCATCCTCCAGCTCTGCCTGCGCCGCCTCAAGGTCTCCGGACAGGTAGAGGCTGAAGCCATAGGCCGCCCGGGCCAGGGCGTACCAGGGGGATCCGGGGTCGGTCTCCAGCCCTGCGGCCTGCCGGGCTGACTCGCGCATCACCCGGAGGCCCTCGAACCCGTATACGCCGCGGAGGAGGGCGGCAGAGGCCTCCAGCGACACCAGCCCGTCAGGCAGCTGCCCCGGGAGATGCGAGGCCTCGATGACCGGGAGCCACCGGCGCAGGGGTTCCGGCTCGCCGGACAGGGCCGCCGCCCAGGCCGCGCAGTGCGCGGCGAGCGGGTGAGCGGCGATCTGGTCGTCGGTGAACAGGCGCATCCAGGCCCGGACCGTGCCCGCCCGGCCCACGCTCACGTAGGCGTGCCAGTTCCGCGCGATGAGGTCCACCGAGCCCGGGATGTCACCGGCGGCGAGGGCATGGCTGATCGCCTCTTCCACCCAGCCGGACGCCAGGTACCAGGCGCTCGCCCGCTGGTGCAGCGCGGGCACCGTGCCCGGCTCGGCTCTCGCGAGCTCGCTGCGGAGCACCTGCGCGAAAAGGTGGTGGTAGCGGTACCATCCCCGGGTCTCGTCCAGCGGGACGACGAAGAGATTCTCCCGCTCCAGCACGTCGAGGACGTCCGCCCCGTTGCCGGAGCCGGCGACGGCGTCGCACAGCGGCGCGCAGAACCGGCCGAGGATCGAGGTCCGCGCGAGGAACTGCCGGATCTCGGCTGGCTGGCGGGTGAGCACCTCCTCGGCCAGGAAATCGACGACGAACCGGTTGTTGCCGGTGAACTGGCGGACGAACGCACCCGGTGCGGGGTGCCCGCGCAGCGACAGCGCCGCCAGGTACAGGCCGGCCGGCCATCCCTCGGTCCGCTCGACGAGGTCGGCGAGGTCAGCCGCGCTGAGCCCGGCACCGGAGACGGCGTGGACCAGCGCGGCCGCCTGCAGCGGCCCGAAGCGCAGCTCGGGCATCCTGATCTCGACCATCTCGCCCGTGGTCCGCAGCCGCGCGAGCGGCAGCCGCGGGTCGGCCCGGGTGATGAGCACCAGCTGGACGGCAGGCGGCAAATGCAACAGCAGGGATGCCATCTGGTCATGGCAGCTGCGTTCCTTGATGACGTGATAGTCGTCCAGTACCAGGACGACCGGGGCCCGGAGCCTGGCCAGCCGGTTGGCCAGGCCCGGGATCACGTCGTCGCCGATCTGCGGGGCCTGGGTCCGCAGCGCCCGCAGCAGATCCTCGGCGTCCAGCTCGGGGCAGGCCCGCTCGAGCGCGGACACGACATGCCACCACAGGCGGCCGGGATCGTCGTCACCGCTGTCGAGCGAGACCCACGCGAATCTCCTGCGCTCGATCGCGCTGGCCCGCCACTGGGCCACGAGGGTGGTCTTGCCGAAGCCTGCCGGCGCGTCGACCAGGACCAGCTTGGCCGAGACCGCGCGGGCCAGCTCCTCCAGCAGCCTGGGCCGCTGGACCCATTCCTTCCGCATGCTGGGTGCGTGCAGCTTGGATTCGAGGGGCACATCGAGGCCGGGACGCGCCAGCGATGGCCCGCCGACAGCGCGCAGCGCACGCTCAGCGGGCCGGTCTGGCTGGGCACGTCCACCTCCGGGCACCAAGTCACGATGCACGGATATGCCCCGGCCGTCTAGGGCCGAAGGTCCCTGGGTTTTTTGCGCCGGCCGTGATCGCCCTGACAGTGGCGGCCGGCGGCCGGACGGCGGTGAAGGGATGGCCGGTGGGCAGCGCGCTGCTGCCCGGCCGATCACGCGCGGGCCGTGGCGGGCCGGCTGGCCGGCACGCCGAGCCGTCCGGCGACCCAGTCGGCGGTCAGGTAGCGGTGGAACGGCGACAGGTTGGCGCAGCCGTGGTTGCCCTTCTCCAGCAGCAGCAGCTCGGCGGGCCCGCCAGCCTCCTCCGCCAGCCGGGCCGCCTGGGTCCACGGGATCAGCCGGTCCAGCTTGCCCATCACCACCAGCAGCGGGCAGCGGATCAGCCCCGCCCGGCCCTCGAGGCTGAGCTGGCCGGCCACGGCCCGGGCGCTGTCCATGTCCGGCGACTTGGACCTGATCCGGAACGCCTCCCGGGTGAGGATGGGCCGGCTGTCCCACTGGTCTGCGAAGTTGTAGGGCCCGGCCAGGGCAACGCAGGCGCGCACCCGGTCATCCCCGCTGGCCACCCGGGGCGCGTAGTACCCGCCGAGGCTCACGCCCCAGGCCGCGATCCGGTTCCCATCCAGGGTCGGCTCGGCGCTCAGCCGGTCGATGATGGCCGCGCCGGGGACCTCCCAGTCACCCCGGATGGCCAGGTCGTACTCGGCCTCGCCCTGCCCGGGCCCGTCCACGCTGAACGTGGCGAGGCCGCGGGCCAGGAACAGCTCCTCGGTGCTGCGGAACTCTTCCTTGGCCGAGTCGAGCCCGGGGATCATGATCACCACGGGATGCGGGCCGTCCCCGGCGGGCTGCCGGAGGACTCCCACCAGCTGCGCGCCGTCGAACGGGATCTCGATCCGCCGTCCCGGCGGGTTGAGGAAGGGCAGCGCGTCGGTGAGGCAGCGCACGCCGGCCAGGTGCGCGGTGCGCATCTGGGCCAGGTCGCCGGTGAACAGGAACTTGGCGAAGTGGTAGTAGACCGCCGCCTGGGACAGGTGCACACCGGCGGACAGCTCCCGGCCCGCGTCCAGCGCGTCCCGGCCGAGCTGCTCGTGCTCGGCGGCCACCTCGCTCCAGGCGGCGCACCAGTCCGCCCAGCGCTCCAGCCCGCTGGTGATCCGCTCGAAGTCACCGGCGGTCACACCGTTGGTGGTGAACCGCGGCGACCAGTGCGAAATCGCCATTGCGACCCGTTCATCCATAGATTACCTCCCGCACCCTCGCCTCTTCTGCAAACGAATGCATACTCTGTGCCCATGGCGACAGTCAATATCCGGGCCACGGTGAACGGCGCGGAGCGGGTCATCGAGTGCGAGCCTGACGCCCCCCTCCTCGACGTGCTCCGGCAGGACCTCGGGCTGTCCGGGCCGAGGTTCGGCTGCGGCGTCGGGCTGTGCGGGGCGTGCTTCGTGCTCATCGGCGGCCGGGCGCGGTCCTCCTGCGACTTCCCGGCCTGGGCGGCCGGGGGCCAGGACATCACCACGGTGGAAGGCCTGCTGTACGAGGGCACCATGCACCCGGTCCAGCAGGCGGTGGTGGACGAGCAGGCGGCCCAGTGCGGCTACTGCACCTCAGGAATGATCATGAGCGCGGTGGCCCTGCTGCGCGCCAACCCCGCGCCGACCGCGGCCGAGGTGCGCTCCGCACTGGACGGCAACCTGTGCCGGTGCGGCTCGCACCAGCGGATCGTCCGGGCCGTCCTCCGCGCGGCGGCGCAGGGCACAGACGTTCAGGACACGGGCGTGCGGCAGGAGGAGGCCCGTTGAGCGGTTCCCCCCCACCCTCGCCGAGCCTGGCTGCCAACCCGCGGCTAAGCGAATGGCTGGATTTCAGTGTGGATGCCGTCGTCACGATCCGGCCCGGGAAGGTCGAGTACGGCCAGGGCGTGTGGACGGCGCTGGCCCAGATCGCGGCCGAGGAACTCGATGTGGGGCTGGACCAGGTCCTGGTGGCCGGGGTGAGCACCAGCAGCAGCCCTGACGAGGGGGTCACGTCGGGGAGCCGGTCCATCGAGGACTGCGGCGGGGCGCTGCGCCAGGTGTGCGCGCAGGTCCGCGCGGCGTTCCTGGCCGAGACGGCGGAGAAGCTCGGGGTGGATGCGGCCGGGCTGGGGGTTGAGCGCGGGGCGGTCCGCACTCCGGGCGGCCAGGCCGGGCTGACCTACTGGTCGCTGGACGAGGCGGCCCTGCTGGACCGGGCCGCGCAGCTCACCGCGGCGGCCAAGTCCCCGGCGCAGTGGTCGGTGGCCGGCCGCAGCGCGCCCCGGATCGACCTGCCGGACAAGGCGACCGGGCGGCCACGTTTCCTGCACGACCTGGTGCTGCCGGGCATGCTGTTCGGCCGGGTGATCCGGCCGCCCGCCCCGGCGGCCACGCTGGACGGCGTCGGCGAGGCGGACCTGCCCGCCGGGGTGGTGGTGCAGGTACGCGACGGCTCGTTCCTCGGCGTGATCGCCGAGTCCGACCGGGACGCGGTGACCGCGGCGGAGCGGCTGGCGCGGGCCGCCCGGTGGACCGTGCGGGAGTCGCTGCCGGACGAGGACGACCTGAAGGGTTTCCTGCTGTCCCAGCCCACCGAGGACCAGCCGGTGGTGCAGCGCCCGGACACGGAGGCGGCGGCGCGGGTCGAGCGCACCTGCGCCGCCGAGTACACCCGGCCGTTCATCGCGCACGGCTCGATGGCGCCCAGCTGTGCGATCGCCCGCTGGGACGGTGATCAGGTCAGCGTGTGGACGCACAGCCAGGGCGTGTTCCCGCTGCGCGGCGCGCTGGCCCACGGGCTGGGCCTGGACCCTGCCCAGGTAACCGTGCGTCACGTGGAAGGGGCCGGGGTTTACGGGCATAACGCCTCCGACGATGCGGCGGCCGACGCGGTGCTGCTGGCCCGGGAGGTTCCCGGGCGGCCGGTGCGGGTGATGTGGTCCCGCCCGGACGAGCTCAGCTGGGGCCCACTCGGGCCCGCCATGCTCGCCCGCCTGTCGGCGGGCCTGGGCACCGGCGGCCGGATCCAGACCTGGCGGCAGGACGTGTGGAGCAACGGGTTCGTGGGGCGTCCCGGCATCGGCGGCGAGCCGCGGCTGCTCGCGCTGTCCCACATCGCGGGGGGCACGCCGATCAGCGCGGCCCCGGACGGGGTGCCCAGCGGGGCGATGGGGGCCACCCGGAACGCGGTCCCCGCGTACGACATCCCCGATCTGGAGGTAACCCGGCACCGGCTGCTCACCATGCCGCTGCGCACCTCGTCGCTGCGGTCCCTGGGCGCGTTCCTCAACGTGTTCGCGATCGAGTCGTTCATGGACGAGCTGGCCCTGGCCGCGGGCGCCGACCCGGTCGGGTTCCGGCTCGCGCACCTGAGCGACCCGCGGGCCCGGCGGGTCATCGAAGAGGCCGCAGCCATGTCCGGCTGGGCGGCCCGGCCGCGTGAAGGAGACCGCGCCGGGGGGACCGGGTTCGGGCTGGCCTTCGCCCGCTACAAGGGCACCTCCGGATACTGCGCGGCGGTGGCGGAGGTGGCCGCGGACACCAGCATCAGCCTGCGTCGGCTGTGGCTGGCCGTGGACGTGGGCCGGGTGATCAACCCGGACGGCGTGATGAACCAGGTCGAGGGCGGGGCGATCCAGAGCGCGAGCTGGGCGCTGCGCGAGCGGGTCCGCTTCGACCGGACCCGGATCACGTCGGTGACCTGGGAGAGTTACCCGATCCTGCGCTTCACCGAGGTGCCCGAGGTGGCTGTGCGGATCGTAGCCGCCCCCGGCGAGCCGGAGACCGGCGCCGGGGAGCTGGCCCAGGGCCCGGTCGCGGGCGCGATCGGCAACGCCGTGGCGGACGCGGTCGGTGTCCGGGTCCGGGACCTGCCGCTGACCACCGAGCAGGTCACCCGGGCGATCGAGCAGAGCTGACCAGCCAGACCGCGCCGTCCCCGCCGTTTCTCCCAGCCGCCCCGGATCATTCTTCAGGGCGCCCGGACTCCAGCAGGTACAGTTGCGGCAAGTACCTGCGATTTTCCTGCCTTTCCGGGCGGATTTCCAGGTCGCGTTCATCGAATCCGCCCCAGACCCCGGCGCACATCCTGATTGCAGCCTGGGGCCGCCGGTGGCCAGAAAATCCCGGGCCACGCATCACCACCTTCACTGCTGAGCTGATGCTCACCAGGGGATTGAGACACGATGAGCGCGTCCACATCCACGTCTGGCGTCGATGTCGTTGTCATCGGAGCGGGCAACGCCGGGCTCACCGCGGCGGTGCGGCTCGCCCAGTCCGGCGCCGCGACGCTGCTGCTCGAGCAGCACAACATCCC
>Ga0187879_10000449_pt1 | contig 26912 bp, 21 predicted proteins | sample June2016WEW_19_1_FD_132423 | JGI IMG/M metagenome (GOLD analysis project Ga0187879, IMG submission 132423) | Peatland microbial communities from SPRUCE experiment site at the Marcell Experimental Forest, Minnesota, USA - June2016WEW_19_10 | ecosystem: Environmental > Terrestrial > Soil >... | reverse complement strand
TGGGCTGGACGGGCTGCGCGTCGTAGATGCCTCGGTGCTGCCGTACGTCACCAACGGCAATATTTATGCGCCAGTGATGATGGTCGCGGAGAAGTCCGCCGACCTGATCCTGGGCAATACTCCGCTGCCGCCGTCGACCGCCGAGTTCTATCAGCGCGCCAGGGACGCGGCCCGGCCGGCTGGCCAGGCAGCGGGCCCGGTGGCGGCCCCGGCTGGCCCGGCAGCGGACCCGGCTGGCCAGGCAGCGGGGCCTGACGGCCAGCGCGACGATGCCAAGTGACGCACACTGGGCTGGTGATCGATTCCGGCGCGCCAGGTCCGCACGATCCGCGCGATCCGCGCGGGCTCCGGGCTGACGCTCCGCTGCTGGATGGCTGGCTGCGCTCCACCGCGCAGGCCGAGGCAGGCGAGCTGACCCCGATGTGCGTGCCTGGTCACAAGCAGCGCCAGGACCTGGTCGGCGCGGTCGTCGCTGGTGACGCTCCGCTGTATGGCGGCCTCGACTCGATCAAGCACGCCGACACGCTTCGGATCGAAGGGGAACGGCGGGCCGCGCTGCTGTGGGGGGCAGACTGGTGCCGGTTCTCGGTCGCCGGGTCCACCCATGGCAACCAGGCCCTGGCTCTCGCGATCGGCTCACCGGGCCAGGAAGTGATCATCACTCGCACGCTGCACCGATCGCTCCTGCTCGGGCTGGTGCTCGCCGGGCTGCGCCCGGTCTGGATGCGGCCGGCGGTCGACCCGTCCTCGGGCCTGCCGGGGGCAGTCGGCGTCGAGACGGTCCGGACCGCGCTCGCCGCCCACCCGGGAGCCTGTGCCGTGTACCTCGGCGAGCCCTCGTACGTCGGGACCATCGGCGACCTGGCCGGCCAGGCGGCCGCGGCGCACGAGGCCGGCGTTCCGCTGGTGGTCGACGCGGCCTGGGCCGCGCACCTCGGCTTCCATCCCGACCTGCCGCCGCACGCGCTCGGCGCAGGTGCCGACGCGATGGTGACCAGCGCGCACAAGGCGCTGCCCGCCTACACCCAGGGCGCGTTGGTGCTCGCGAGGACCGGGCTGCTGGACGCCGCCCGGCTGGACCGGGCGTTCGACGCCACCCACACGACCAGCCCGGCCGGATCCATCATGGCGAGCATCGACGCGGCGCGGGCGCTGCTGGCCAGGGACGGGAAGGAACTGTGCGGCCGGCTGATTCAGGCGGTCGCCGCCGCGAAACAGCGGCTCCGCCAGGTTCCCGGAGTCGCCGTCCTTGATGGTCCGGGCGTGGAGCCGACCAAGCTGGTGGTGCTGCTGGCGGGCACCGGGGCGAGCGGGTACGCGATAGAGACCGACCTGGTCGCGCGCGGGATGCCAGTGGAGATGGCCGACCGGGACACAATGGTGCCGATCCCAGCGATCGCCGACGACGAGGACCAGTTCGCTCGCTTCACCGAAGAGCTTGTGGCCGCGATCGAGCGGCACCGCGGCGCCCCGCGGCGACCGGTAGCGGCAGCCGCCTGGACGGTGGTTCCTGAGACCGTGCTGTCGCCCAGAGAAGCATTTTTCGCGCCGAACGAGACCGTCGGCGCCGATGCGGCGGTCGGGCGGATCAGCGCCGAGCTGATCGCGCCCTACCCGCCCGGCGTCCCGGTGCTCGCCCCCGGTGAGCGGGTCACTGCAGCCGCCCTCGATGCGCTGCGCGAGGTGAAGGCCGATGGCGGCCGGATCGCCTACGCCGCCGACCCGAGCCTCGCCACCTTCCAGGTGATCGCCGGGCACTGACGCCGCCGAGGGCGCCTGGCGCCGGACGATCCTGCCCGGCTGGGCCGTCCAGCATTAGCCCGACACAAGGGTGTCCCCAGCCGCCGCCGATCTGGGCATGGTCACCGCTGGAGCGCATTCGGTCACCGGGAATCTGGGTGACGTGACAGTCACGGCTGCGGGAACTGGCAGCTGGACCGCCATGGTGACCTCGACGGACTTCAGCAACGGCGTCACCACCATCCCGGCCGCCGACATCTTCTACTCGGCGCCTGTGGCCACCACGACTGGCGATGTCCTGCTCAATCCGCCGAATTCAGCGACGTTGTCTGATTCGGCCAGCGTGGCCGTGCAAAGTGCGGCCTCCGTGACTGGCGACACCACTTCTACCTGGAATCCGACGCTCACCGTGACGCTGCCGCTGTCGGTGACGAAGGGCATCTACATGGCGACCATCACTCATTCCGTCGCCTGAGGCCCCGCTCTCATGATCACGGTTTATCGGTGGGCCGCGCACGCACTTCCTGTTCGTGCTCGTCCGTGGCGGCTGGTGACGGGCGCGGACCGCCGGCCGCCCCGGTCTGGTACAACCATCAGCTCGTGGACTACGGCAAGAACGCGGACTAGCGCCGTCCGCCATCCATGCTCCGCCCAGCTTGTACCGGATTTGGTGACCACATTGCCGACATATCGGTCGGGTTTCCGACCCAAATCCGGTATAGGTAAGCAGAGCCTGCTGAGCAATTCGTGCAAAAACGATGAATCGGGCGCGCCGAGTTTGTCATCAGCCGCCCGGACCCAAGCGACGGCCGGGTGAAGGTCGCGGGCGGAACTCGGGCAGACCGCGGGCGCGTCCAATTTGTCATCAGTCGCCAGGATCCAGAGTGACGGCCGGGTGAAGGTCGCGGGCGGAACTCGGGCAGACCGAGGATCGGGGCGCCGCAAGGTGACTTGTTCAGGCGCCCGCCGCGCCGGTCACCGCGGCGGCGATCTCAGCAAGCAGGACTTCGGCCCGGGCCGGGCGTTTGTCGCCGGGTGATGCGGCGAGGTTGATCGAGACCAGGACCGCGGCGGCGCGGGCACCCGCCTGTACCAGCAGAACGGCGGTGCTGGCTTCGCCGCGCAGCCTGGGGTTCCCTTCGGCGGCGAGGCGCGCGGCGAGCCTGGCGGTCTGGGCGGCGATCTCGAGCACCTCCATCGGGGTGGTGGCCGCCTCGGACAGCGCGGCGTCGATCCGCTGCCGCTGGTGCTCGGCGTCCGGGTCTGGGAGATAGCTGGCTGGGCCGGGGTCCTGGCCGGGCTGATCGCGGAGGGCGGCGACCACGCCCCGGTATGACTCGGCATCGGCCTGGACGAGCGAAGCGGCGGAGCCGCGCAGTTGTTCGGCCTCGGCGACCAGGAACTCGATGTCGAGCGCGGCCAGCTGCTGCGCCGATAGGCGGGCCGCCATTGCGCACAGGCTCGCCCCGAGGGCGACGGTCAGGGCCGCGGCGCTGCCGCCTCCTGGCGCGGCATGGCCTGCCGACAGCGTGCCAAGGAACTCGCCGAGCGTCTGGTCGAGGTAACGGGGCGGCCCGGGATCCGGGCCGCCCGGCGGGTCGTCCGGTGAGTTATCAGGAGAGACCGACAACCTGGCCATCCTCATCGATATCGATCCGCTCCGCGGCTGAGTGCGAGGAGAGACCCGGCATGGTCCGCATGTCTCCGCAGATCGGGTAGATGAACCCGGCGCCGACCGACGCGCGGACCTCGTGCACCGGCAACCGCCAGCCGGTCGGGGCGCCCTTGAGTGCCGGATCGAAGGAGAGCGACAGCGGAGTCTTGGCCACGCAGATCGGCAGGCTGCCGAAACCGTTGCGCTCATAGGTATCCAGCTGCTTGGCGGCAGCGGGCAGGTAGTCGACGCCGTCAGCGCCGTAGACCCGAGTGGCGATCGTCTCGATCTTTTCCCGCAGCGAAGCCTCGCTGGGGTAGAGGAACTGGAAGTCGACCGGCTCCTCGGCCGCCTTGGCAACTGCTTCGGCGAGCTCGATGGCGCCGTGGCCGCCGTCAGCGAAGTTGGTGCAGATCGCCGAGCGGATCCCCATCGAGTCGGCGATCTCACGGATGGCCGCGTGCTCGGACGGGAAATCCTCCGGCATCGCATTGATCGCAATGACTGGCGTGACGCCGTGCATGCGGACGTTATCAACATGCTTGCGCAGGTTGGCGGCGCCAGCCAGCACCTCCTCCGGGTTCTCGGCCAGCATCGCGTCGGGCAGCGGCCTGCCTGCCACGACGTGATGGCGGCCGGAGTGCGTTTTTAGCGCCCGTACGGTGCTGACTACCACGGCAGCGTCAGGCGTGAGCCCGGACACCCGGCACTTGATGTTGAAAAAGCGTTCGGCGCCCATGTCGGCGCCGAAACCGGCCTCGGTGATCAGGAAATCCCCGGTGTGGATGCCGATCAGGTCGGCGACGACCGAGGAGTTGCCGTGCGCGATGTTGCCGAACGGGCCCGCGTGCACCAGAACGGGGGTGTTCTCCAGCGTCTGCAGCAGGTTCGGCTTAATGGCGTCCCGCATGATCACGGTCATCGCGCCTGCCGCCTTGAGCTGCTCGGCGGTGACCGGGTCGCCGGCCGACGTGTAGCCCACCACGATCCGGCCGAGCCTGGCCCGCATGTCCTTAAGCGAGACTGATAGGGCAAGCACGGCCATAACTTCAGAAGCGGCCGTGATGTCGAAGCCGGTCTGCCGCGGCACGCCATCCGCCTTGGCGCCGAGGCCGATGACGATGTTCCGCAACGCCCGGTCGTTCACGTCAAGAACCCGGCGCCAGGTGATGTTATGCAGGTCCAGGCCGATCGCATTGCCCATGTGCAGGTGGTTATCCAGCATGGCGGAGAGCATGTTGTGGGCCGCAGTGACAGCGTGCATGTCGCCGGTGAGGTGCAGGTTGAGCGCCTCGAAAGGGATCACCTGACTGTAGCCGCCGCCGGCCGCGCCGCCCTTGATCCCGAAGGTCGGGCCCATCGAGCCCTGCCGGATCGCGATGGTCGCGCGCTTCCCGATGTGATGCATCGCCTGGCCAAGGCCCACAGTGGTGGTGGTCTTGCCCTCGCCGAACGGCGTCGGCGTGACCGCGGTCACGACAACGTACTTGGCGCGTGGCTGGTCGGCGAGCGCCGGTATGGCGGCCAGATCGATCTTGGCTATGTGCTCGCCGTATGACTCAAGCAACTCGGGCGGCAGCCCGATCTCCGCTGCGATCTCGGCAATCGGCTTGAGCTTGGCCTGCCTGGCGATCTCCAGCGCGGTTGGCATTCCCATTTCAAACATCGCCGCCTTTCTTGCGGTATCTCGGGGCGGGATAGAGCACTGTCTTGGGTTCGGAGAACGTCTCCATCGGGAAGCGCCCGCCAACGCGGCCCCGGCCGCTGATGCTGCCTGCGCGGCCGCCGAACGGCAGATGGGATTCCCACAGGTTGGTCGAGGCGTTGATGTTGACCCAGCCGGCCCTGGCCTGCTCTGCGAACGCCAGTCCGCGCTCCAGGTCCGCGGTGAAGACCGCGGCGGTCAGGCCGAACGGGGACGCGTTGGTCAGCTCAAGGGCCTCGTCCGCGGAGCGCACCGTGACGACCGGCACCACCGGCCCGAACGTCTCCTCCTGCTCGATCGCCATCCCCGGCGTGACGCCGTCAAGCACGGTTGGCTGCGCGTACAGCTCTGTCGGCAAGCCGGTGGCCGCCCGTCCCCGCCGCCCGCCGGAGCAGATTCGCGCGCCGCCGGCAATGGCGTCACTGAGGTGCCTGTCGAACTTGGCCGCGGTGGCCTCGTTGTTCAGCGGCCCCATCGTGGTCTGCGGATCGAACGGATCGCCCAGCCTGACCCGGTTCCTGGTCGCCGCGACGACCCGCTCGACAAACTCATCGCGGACGCCCGCCTGAACCAGGAAGCGCTCGCCTGCCGTGCAGCTCTGACCCGCGCAGAGGTAGGCGGCCTCAAGCGCGGCATCGGTGGCCAGCTCAAGGTCGGCGTCGTCCAGGATCACCATGGGGCCGTTGCCGCCGAGCTCAAGCAGCTGTGTCTTGCCTGCCGCCCGCGCTGCGACGCTCGCGCCGGTTGCCACCGAGCCGACGAAGCCCACGCCTGCCACGCCAGCATGACCGGCCAGCGCGTCCCCGACGACCGGGCCCGGGCCGGGGACGAAGTTGAACACGCCGGCCGGCAGGCCGGCCTCCGCTATGACCTCGGCCAGGATCGCGCAGCACGCCGTCGTGGTCGGCGCGGGCACCCACACGATCACGTTGCCTGCCGCCATCGCGGGCGCGAACAGCTCGGCGCCCATCGTGTACGGCCAGTTCCATGGGGACACCACGCCGACCACCCCGAGCGGGACCCGGGTGCTGAGCACCCGGCGGTCTGCCGATGAGGACGCGGGCAGCGCGCCCTCGCACCGCTTGGCGTCCTCGCCGGCCATCCTGAAATACTCGGCCAGCTCGTCGACCTCATCGAAGGCCTCGGCGACGAGCGGCTTGCCTTGATCCTCGGTGAGGGCGTGGGCCAGCTCGTCGCGCCGCTGCCCGATCCGGGTGACGATCTGGCCGCACCAGGCCGCCCGGTCGAAGGCCGAGGCGGCGGCCCAGGCTGGCCAGGCCGCGGTGGCCGCCGCGACGGCCGCGTCAACATCGGCCGGATCGGCCACCGCGAGCCCGGCAAACGCTTCGCCGGAGGACGGACTGGTCGCGACCGTGCGGCCGGCGCCGCCGGGTCGCCATTTGCCGTCGATATACAGCAGGTGCTCGCGCACGTTCCTCGCCTCTTCGTTGGGGTCTGGCCGTGGTTGTTCTGGCGGTGACGGGGTCTGGCGGTGGGTCTGGTGGTGGAACAGGGTCTGGTGGTGGTCGGGGGTCCGGCGGTAGTGGTGTCTGGTGGTGGTCGGGCTGGCTGGTCAGGAAGTCGCGCAGAGCCTTCCCAGCTTGTCCAGGGACTCCGGCTGCATCCGGTAGCCGGGCCCGGAGATCGACAGCGCCCCGACGCAGGTCCCGGCCGGGTCGAAGACTGGCGCCGCCACCGCTACCAGCCCGTCCTCGAGTTCGGCGGCCGCCGTGGCGTATCCGTCCCTGCGGACCGCGGCCAGCTCGGCGGTGAGCGCGTCGTGGCTGGTGATGGTGCGGTCGGTGTACCGCTCCAGCTGGCGCGGTACCGGAATGGCGCCGTAGGCGAGCAGGACCTTGCCGTTGGCGACCGCATGCGGTTTGGTCCGCCTGCCGATCCAGCCGCCAGAGCAGCTCAGGATGAAGGTGCTCGGAATCTCGGCGATGTTGAGAATGTCGGTGCCGTACGGGACCGCGAGGTTCACCGTCTCGCCGGTCTGCCGGGACAGCTTGTCCATGGCGGGCTGCATCATCGTGACGAGGTCGAGGTCACGCAGCGCCAGCGTGCCCAGCCGGATGACTTCCGGGCCGAGCCGGAACCGCCGTCCGGCGCGGGTCAGCAGCCCAGCCCGCTGCAGCGCGGCGGCCAGGCGCGAGGCGGTCGACTTGTGCACCCCGAGCGACTCGGCCATCTCGGTGACACCCAGCTCGGCGCGGGACTCATCGAAGCTCGTGAGCAGGGCCAGCACCCGCTCCGCTGACTGATAGGTTGCGCCAGAAGCAACTTCGGCTCTCAACACGCAACAAGGATGGCCAGCTACTCAGCCGAAGTCAACAGGGCGAAGGTCACTCATTGTGCCCGATAAGCGGTATTGTGCGGGTGGCTAGCTAGCCGCCGTAAGTGCACCTCGTGGCAGCAGGGAGCAACCGTGGGCGCAGACCCGCCCGGCCAGGCCGAGTCCGCCACGGCAGCCGTGTCCGACCCGCTGCCTGAGGCGTTCGGGCTGGCTCGCGGCGCAGCCGATTCCGGCCTCGGCCTCAAGCTGCTCGGCGGCCTGGCGGTCCGGGTCATCTGCCCGGGCTTCCCGCCACGGCTGCGCCGCGACCAGGACATGGACTTCGCGTGCCTGTCGAAGGGCCGCAAGAACGTGGCCGCCTATCTGGAGCGCAGCGGCTGCGAGCCGGACCGCAGGTTCAACAACCTCAACGGCGACCGGCAGATGTACTTCACCGCCCCGTCCGGGCGGCCGATCGATGTCATGGTCGACCGGCTGGCCATGTGCCACACGCTCGACTTCAGGCCGACGTTCGACCGGCTGCCGTTCACCCTGGACGTGGTCGACCTGCTGCTCTCGAAGCTGCAGATCGTGGAGCTCAACGAGAAGGACGCCAGGGACCTGCTCCAGCTCCTCGCGGCGATGCCGCTGGCGAGCGGCAGCGAAAATGGCGGCGAGGAACGGCACCGCGGCGACGAACGGCACCTCGGCCGCCATGCCAGGGAGGCGGACGGCGACATCCCGCACTCCGGTGCGCGGTTCATCGACACCGACAGGTTCGGCAAGGTGCTCGGCGCCGACTGGGGCTGGTGGCGGACAGTAACCGCCAACCTGAAGAAGCTGCCTGCGCTCGCGGCGGAGCGCCCCCATCTGCACCCGCCCGAGCCGCCCTTCGATGCCGCGGAGTCCTGCCAGCGCCTGCTGGAGCTCGCCGAGTCCGCTCCCAAGACCGTGAAGTGGCGGCTGCGCGCCAACGTGGGCGACCGGGTTCGCTGGTATGAGCTGCCAGAAGAAGTCGGCCATTGAAGCCGTGGCTGACCCTTTCGGCCTGAACAGGCGCTTGACGGCTGGTTGCGTCGGATGCTACAGGTTGCACCCAAAGCAGCGCTGTTGACATGGTGGTTGCATGAAAATCTTTTTTGCCACCGATATCCACGGCTCAGAGGTCTGCTGGCGGAAGTTCCTGAACTCGGCCGCCTTCTATAAGGCCGACATGGTGGTGCTGGGTGGCGACGTCACCGGCAAGGTGATGGTGCCGATCGTCTCGTATCCGGGGTACTGGCAGGTCACTCTCGGTGGCCAGGCTCAGCGCCTGGAGACCCAGGCCGAGCTTGATGAGGTGCAGCGCCTGATCCGCAACCGCGGTTCCTACCCGGCGATCGTCACCGCGGACGAGCTCAAGTTCCTCAGCGAGGAAGAGGGCGCGGTCGACCGCAGGTTCACCGTCGAGATGATCAAGTCGCTAGACCGGTGGCTCGACATGGCGGATGGCAAGCTCAAGGGCGGCGACATCCCGTGCATCCTCAACGGCGGCAACGACGACATCTGGGAAATCGATGACGTCATCGAGTCTTCGCCGTCCGTCAGCTTCGCCGAGGGGAAGGTCATCGACCTCGACGGCTTCCACCTGGTCTCGATGGGCTGGACCAACCCCACCCCGTGGGACACCTACCGCGAGGCGCCGGAGGAGGAGCTGGCAGCCAAGATCGAGACGATTGTCGCCGGGGTGCCCGACATGGAACGGGCGATCTTCAACTTCCATGCCCCGCCGTACGGCACCGGTCTTGATGAGGCGCCCGCGCTCGACGCGACGCTGCGGCCGACGCACGGCGGCGCGGTGATGAAGCCGGTGGGCTCGACCGCGGTACGGGACGCGATCATGAAACACCAGCCGATGCTGTCGGTGCACGGCCACATTCACGAGAGCCGCGGTATCAAGCGGATGGGCAGGACTTTTGCCATCAATCCCGGCAGCGTCTACGGCGATGGCGTGCTCCAGGGCGCGGTGCTCGAGCTGAACCCGAAGAAGGGCAAAGTAACCAAATACCTTCTGGTCAATGGTTGAGGTCAAAGGATCGAAAACTGGCCGTAACGCCTGTTAAGGTGCTGGCCAGTAAACGATCACGATAAATCCGACCTACTTGGAGGCGAGCATGGCGGCGGGTACCGTCGGCGGCGAGACCCCGACACTGTTCCTCCGGAAGGCGACCGGTCTCGTCAGGGGCTGGTCGGTCCGGGACTCGATGATCTACGCGTGCCTGGCGACCAACTTCGTCACGCTGGGGATCTACGAGTTCACGTTCGCGGGCCCGGCCTTCCCCAAAGGCCAGCTGATCACAGCGGTGCTGATCTCGGGCGTCTGGGTTTCCTTCCTCGTGGTCGCTTACGCGGGCCTCATAGTCACGATCCCGCGGGCAGGCGGCGACTACGTCTGGCAGACCCGGATCCTTGGCAGCGGCCTCGGCTTCGTGATGGCCGCCACCGGCTGGTGGTTCATCCTGTGGCTGTGGGCCCCGATCTACGGCAACATCCTGTCCGTTCAGTTGTTCCAGCCGCTGTGGGCGACACTCAAATGGACCTGGCCCGGTTCCGGCGCAACCGCAGGCGCCGCCTGGTTCGGCACCAAGACCGGGATCTTCATCGTCACGCTTATCACGATCGCGATCGCCGGCATCCTGGTCTCGCTCGGCATGTCCGGGTACGCCAAGATCCAGCGGTGGGCCTTCGTGGGCGGCATGATCGGGTTCGCCGTCATCGTGATCCTGCTGCTGGTCAACTCGCACGCCAGCTTCGTCAGCTCGTTCAACCTTGAGGCGCACAAGATCTTCGGCGTCAACGGCGCCTACACCGCGACGAACGTCGCGGCCGCCAAGGCCGGGGGTGTCACGTCGCCGTTCGGCTTCGGCCCGCTCGGGCCGACGATGCTGCTCGTGCCCGCGATGATGTTCTTCATCCTGTGGCCGAACTGGGGCGCCACCCTCTACGGCGAGATTCGCGGGGCGAGCGACTTCAGGCGCGTGTTCACCGGCATGTTCGCTGGCCTGTGGATCACCGTCATCCTGACCGTCATCTTCCTGCTGCTGGTAGCGAAGACCATCGGCTGGGGCTTCTACCAGAATCTCAACACTCTGGACTTCGACCTCAAGCCGCAGTTCGGCATCTGGCCTTACCCGTTCATGTTCGCGGGCTGGCTGGTACACAACACCGCATTCCAGGTGATCCTGATCCTGGTGCTGAGCCTGTGGTTCTTCGGCTGGGTCGGCACCCTGTTCCTGTCCTCGACCCGGGTCATCTTCGCCGCGGCGTTCGACCGGGTGCTGCCGGACCGGGCCGCCGAAGTGTCGGAGAAGCGCAAGGTGCCGGTCTGGTCACTGATCCTGATGCTGCTGCCCGCCGCCGGGCTCAGCGCGGTCTACGCGTACTCGACGACCTTCAGGAACTACACCCTGGATGCGACCCTGGTGATCGCGGTGACCTATCTCTTTAGCGCGATCGCGGTGGTGATCCTGCCGTGGCGGAAGCCGGACCTGTGGCGGGCCTCGCCGGCCAGCAAGATCAAGATCTTCGGCGTGCAGATCGTCCCGGTGGCCGGCGTCGTCACGATCGGGCTGCTCGGCTTCAACCTCTACGAGTGGCTGTCGAACGGGAACTACTTCGTCAACAACAAGACCTCGCTGGTCTACATGGGCGCGATGTACGTGCTGGCGATCATCGTCTACGTCGGCGCCCGGATCATCCGGAACCGGCAGGGCATCGACCTCGGCCTCATCAACAAGGAGATCCCAGTCGAGTAGGCGGCAGCTCTGCGCCGCGGGCAGTTCCGGTCGGCCCCGTCGCCCACTGGAGTGGGGGCGGGGCCGACCGGCACGACGGGCCGGCGTGGACGTGGAAAATCGGAACTATCGAATCGGCGGGAATCAGCGGTATGAACGACATCCCCACCCGGGCCAGCGCCGTCATCGTGGGCGCCGGCATCGTCGGCAACAGCCTGGCCTATCACCTCGCCCGGCTGGGCTGGCACGAGCTTGTGCTGGTCGACAAGGGCCCGATGCCCAACCCAGGCGGCTCGACCGGGCACGCCTCCAACTTCATCTTCCCGATCGAATACTCGAAGATGATGATGGAGCTGACCGCCGACAGCACCAGGCAGTACAAGGAGCTGGGCGTCTTCACCGAAAGCGGCGGCATCGAGGTCGCGCGGACCGCCGGGCGGATGACCGAGCTGCGCCGCCGCTGCACGGCGGCCAAGGCGTGGGGAATCCCGGCGCAGCCGCTGACGCCAGCAGAGGTGGCCGGGCTGGTCCCGTATCTTGACGAGTCCGTCATTCTGGGCGCCGCCAGCTTCCCGACCGTCGGCGTGGTCGACTCGCTGCGCGCCGGGACGCTGATGCGCGAGCAGGCGCAGCAGCTCGGCGCGCTGACCGTGCTGGCAGGCACCGAGGTGCTGGGGATCGACAAGTCGCCGGATGGCCGGGTCAGCGCGGTGCGGACCAGCAAGGGCGACATCCAGACGCCGGTCGCGGCGATCTGCTGCGGCGTCTGGAGCCCGCGGATCGCGCGGCTGGCCGGGGGGCGTATCCCGCTGACCCCGGTCGTGCACCAGATGATCAGCGTCGGGCCGATCGCGCTGTTCGCCGAGACGCCCGGCGAGATCTCCTACCCGATCGTCCGGGATGTGGACGCCAACATGTACGAGCGCCAGCACGGCGGCGACATGGAGGTGGGCTCGTACGCGCACCGGCCGATCATCGTGGCGCCCGACGAGATCCCGTCGATCGAGGAAGCCGTCATGTCGCCCACCGAGATGCCGTTCACCCAGAACGACTTCGACCCGCAGCTCCTGCAAGCCCTGGAGCTGATGCCTGATCTGCTGGGCGATGAACTCGCCGGCATCCGTTATGCAATCAACGGTCTTATCGCGATGACGCCGGACGGGCATCCGGTGCTCGGTGAAATCCCGGAGGTCCCCGGGCTCTGGTCGGTCGCGGCGAGCTGGATCAAGGAGGGCCCCGGCATCGGCCGCGCGGTCGCTGAGTGGATGAGCGGCGAGGTGCCTGAAATCGACATCCACGAGTCAGACATCGCCAGGTTCTACGGTCACCAGAAGACCACCGCGCACGTGACAGCCAGGGCGCGGGAGGGCTTCAACAAGATGTACGGGATCGTGCACCCGGGCGAGCAGTGGGAGTCCGGCCGGCCGCTGCGGCTCAGCCCCCTGTACGAGCGCGAGCGTGAGCTTGGCGCGGTGTTCTTCGAGACCGTCGGCTGGGAGCGGCCGTTCTGGTACGCGTCCAACGGGGCCCTGCTGGAACGCTACGGCGGACGGCTGATGGAGCGCGAGGCCGAGTGGGAGTCACGCTGGTGGTCGCCGATCATCAACGCGGAGCATCTGGCCATGCGCGAGCACTGCGGGATCGTCGACCTGTCCGCCTTCGCGATCTTCGACGTGATCGGCCCGGGCGCCCTTAACACTGTTCAGTCGCTGGCTGTCGCGCAGCTGGATGTCCGGCCAGGCCGGGTCGTGTACACCGCACTGCTGAACGACGGCGGCGGCTTCGTGGCCGACCTGACGATCATGCGGCTGGGGCCGGAGCGGTTTCGCGTGGTCACCGGTGGTGCCACCGGGATGATGGACCTCAAGTGGTTCACCGACCACCTGCCCGCCGACGCCGCGGTCGCCGACCTGACCTCGGCCTGGATCACGATCGGCCTATGGGGCCCGGCCGCCAGGGACATCCTGGCCGCGGTCACGCCCGACGACGTCTCGCAGGCCGGTTTCGGCTTCGCGACCTGCCGGGAGATCGAGGTCGGCGGGGCCAGCGTGCTGGCGTCGCGGATCTCCTATGTGGGCGAGCTCGGCTGGGAACTGCACGTTCCGGCCGAACAGGGCGCCCGGGTCTGGGACACCCTCTGGGAGGCTGGCCGGCCCGGCGGGCTGATCCCGGCCGGCATCGGCGTCTACGGGACCACCGGCAGGCTGGAGAAGGGGTACCGGGCCTACGGCGCGGAGCTCGAGGCCTCCTACAACCTGGTGGAAGCCGGGATGACCAGACCGAGGGTGAAGGCACCGGATTTCACCGGCAAGGACGCCTACCTGGCGCAGCGGGATAGTCGGCCATGCGCGCTGCTGTGCACCCTGACGGTGGACGACCACCGGAGCGCCGGCGGCCAGCTGCGGTACCCGCTCGGCGGCGAGCCGATCCTCACCCGTTCCGGCGAGCCGCTGATCGACGCCAAGGGACGCCATTCCTACGTGACCAGCGCAGGCTCGGGGCCCTCGGTCGGCAAGCACCTGCTGATGGCCTACCTGCCGGCCGACCGGGCGGTGGCAGGCAACCAGCTGGCCGTCGAGTACCTCGGCGAACAGTATCCGGTGACCGTCGCGGTGGCCGGGGCCACGCCGCTGTTCGACCCGGCGAACGAGCGGATCAGGAGCTGACCGCGGTGGAGATCGCAGTCTGCGTCAAGCGGATCCCGATGGTCGGCGGCAAGATCGTCGTGACCGCCGACGGGCAGGGCGTCGATACCCGGATGTCGGGGTTCACGGTCAGCCCGCACGAAGAGTGCGCGATTGAAGAGGCCGTGCAGCTCACGCAGCGGCTGGGCGGCAGTGTATCGGTGCTGACGCTCGGGCCGCCCGAGGCCGCCGACCAGCTGCGGGACGCACTCGCGCTCGGCGCGTCGCGGGCTGTGCTGCTGGAGACCGACGGCGCGGAATGGGGCCCGATTGCCACCGCCGAGGCGATCGCCGAGCAGGCCCTGCGCCGCGCCGCGGGGCCCGAGGGGCCTTATGACCTGCTGCTATTCGGGAACGAGGCTGCTGATACCGGTGGCTACCAGGTCGCCGTCCGGGTTGCGCACGCGCTCGGCCTGCCATGTGTCACCGGCATCAAGAATATCGAGATAACGGATGACCGGGCGTCAGCCAGCCGCGAGTACCGGGGCACCGAGGAGCTATTCGACCTTCCCTTGCCCGCGGTGATCTCCGTCAAGGAGGGCATCAACCTGCCCAGATACCCGTCCCTGCCGGGCCGCCTGCGGGCCAAGCGCGCGCCCATCGAGCGCTACCCCGTGCAGCGGCGGGACGACGGGCTGCGGACGACAGGGCTCCGGGTTCCGGCCGGGGAGCACCGCCGGGCCGACGTCCTGGGGAACGGGCCGGACGCGGTGCCCGCGCTGGTCCGGCTGCTCGATGAGCTGGGGGTGCTGTCGTGAGAGTCCGGTTGCCTTGGCTGACTGCGAGGGCGGCGTCGTGACCGTACTCTGTCTGGTTGAGTTGGACGGCGACGGGCCGGCCGAGCCGTCGTTGCGGGCTCTTACCTTTGCCAGGAGGCTGGCTGGCCCGGCTGGCGTCACGGCGGTGGCGTTCGGCATGGGTGCGCCCGGCTCGCCTGGCCCGGCAGGCTCGCCCGGTCCGGCAGGCTCGCCCGGTCCGGCTGGCGGCCCGCTCGCTGCCGAGGTGTCCGCGTACGGCGCGGCCGATATCTACGCTGTCACGGCCGGTCGGCTGGCCGGTTATGCGCCGCAGGCCTGGGCACGTGCGCTCGCCGCTCTGATCGGCGAGACATCGGCAACCGCCGTGGTCGCCGCGGGCACCGACCGCGGCAGCGAGGTGCTGGCCCACTTGGGCGCGATCACCGGCCTGCCGATGGCAGCGAACTGCACATCCGCTAGCCGCGGTGCCGACGGTTCCTACCGGCTCGTCAGGCACCGGTGGGCGGGCAGCTTGCTGGAAGACGCCGTGCTGGAGACCGCACCGGCCCTGCTGACCGTGGCGGTGGACGCGGTTACGGCGGAGCCCGTGCGGGCGGCTGGGGGGTCGGTGTCGGCCGCGGAATCACTGCCGGCCGGGGGATCGGTGTCGGCCGACGGGTCGATGTCGGCCGCGGGATCGCTGCCGGCTGGGGGGTCGGTGCCGGCCGGGGGATCGGTGCCCGCGCAGGTGCATGACTACCAGGCAGAGCTTGACGAGGCGGATCTGCTGGTCGTCGCGCGGGAATCGGCCGAGCGCAGTGCCGGAGTCTCGCTGGCCAGCGCCCGGGTGGTAGTCGGCGGCGGACGCGGGGTCGGCGGCCCGGAGGGATTCGGGCCGCTTGAAGAACTCGCCGGGCTGCTCGGCGGCGTCGTCGGCGTCTCACGCGTCGTGACCAGCCAGGGCTGGCGGCCGCACAGGCAGCAGGTCGGCCAGACTGGCACCCGCATCTCGCCTGAGCTCTACCTCGCGTGCGGGATCAGCGGGGCGATCCAGCACATGGCCGGCTGCCTGAGCGCCAAGCACATCATCGCGGTCAACACCGACCCGGACGCGCCGATCATCTCGCATGCCGACTACGCGGTGATCGGCGACCTGAATCAGGTCATCCCGGCGCTCGTCGCGGCGCTGCGGGCGCGGGCCGGCTCGTCCTAGCCGGGCCGGCTCGTCCTAGCCGGGCCGATCCGATCCGACTGCTCGCGGGCTCCGCTGCGGCGCCCCTGGGCGCGTCACCGCAGCGCCCCACCCGCAGCGCCCCACCCGCAGCGCCCCACCCGCAGCGCCCCACCCGCAGCGCCCCACCCGCAGCGCCCCACCCGCAGCGCAGCTCGAGGTCGTTGTCGCGGCTACGCCGAGTCTGTGCCGGCCGCAACCATGGGTGCGGGCGCCAGGGTGCCAAGGATATTGCGCGCTACGGCCTTGAACCGGTCGAGGTCGCCGTAGGGCCTAGCAACCAGCATGGCTCCTTCCAGGCTGCCGATGATCGTCCGCGCCGTATCTCGTGCCGTGCCCTCGAACCGCAGGGTGCCCGCCGCCCTGCCGTGCTCAAGAACCTCCTCCAGCCAGGTCTCGTTGGCGTCGAAGAAGCGGAGCACGGCCACTCGCATAGCCTCCGGGAGGGTCTGGTATTCGGCCGCCAGCATGCCGCACAGGCACATCCGCTGGTTGCGCAGCACATCGAGATAGAGGCTGGCGTAGGCATCGAGCTTGGCGGCCGGCTGCGCGCCGGCGCAGTCCACGGCCGTCAGCGCAGCAGCGAAGCGTGCCGCATAACGGGTGATGAGTGCCTCGCCAAGCTCGGCCTTGCCGGCGAAGTGATAGTGCAGGGCCGCTTTGGTGATCTTCATCTCGGCCGCTACGTCGGCATAGCTGAAGCCGTTGAACCCGCGGGTCTGTACCAGCGCCTCGGCGACATCAAGGATCCGCGATGCAGTGCCCGAGTAGGCCGGACCCGTGTCGGACGGGCCCGCACGGGCGGCGCCCGTTTCGTCACGTTTGCCTGCGGTCACCATGAGCCTTTTGCCTTCCCGGCACCGCCATTTGACGACTGACCTACTGATAGGTAAGTTGATGGCTGACCTACTGGCGGGTAGCACGCTGACCTACTGGTAAGTAAATATACGCCTGATGGAGGATGATAGCGAGTTCCGGGTCTGACACCGCGGCCCCCCGGATGCGAGTGACCCGCCCGGCGGGTTTGGTGTCCCGGCGGCTGGGCCGCCAGAGGGCCCTCCCAGTCAGAGCGTAGGAACTTCAGTGCATAGCCCCGTACCGGTGCGGCCTGACGGCCCCGCCGACGACCCCCCCGTCGGCGGGGCCCCTCCGCGTTCGGGGCGCGGCCAGGCCACCAAACGAAGGAACCGGCTGACCGCGCACTGCAGGGCTCCGTACCCCGATGGCCGTGGCTGCTTTCATGATCGCGGTCTTCCGCGGGTGCTCGCGCCCCCCATCAACCATGATCATCGAAAACGCGCGGGTGAACCCTGCGATAGTTATGGCGTGGACAGCCAGGGCCACGATGAGACGCCGGCCTCGCAGACCGCCCGGCGGCTGCGCAGGCAGGCGGTGGCCTGCGCCCACCTGGGCAGCCCGCTATACGCAGAACTGCTTGATCATGCGGCGGACGACCTGCTGTCCGGTGGCCCGACCGCCGAGGTGCTCGCCGGTAACCTTGCCGATCCGTGGCGGAGTGCGCTGGCCCTGCGGATGCTGGGCGGCGTTCATGCGCTTGTCCTGACCGGGCGGGCGCCCGACCTGGCGGTCTTCTATCCGTCGGCCGGCGGCACGGCTGCGCCAGGACCGGGCGGCGGCGATGCCTGGGCGGCGCTGCGGCGGCTACTGGCCGAGCAGCCTGACGCCATCCGCTCGTGGCTCGGCCGGCCTCCGCAGACCAACGAGGTGGGCCGCGCGGCCGCGCTGCTTGGCGGCCTCCGCCAGGTCGTCGCCGAGGCTCGGCTGCCGGTCCGGCTGGTGGAGATCGGCGCCAGCGCCGGGCTGAACTTGCGAGCTGACCGGTTCTGCGTGCCAGGGGACGCTGGCAGCTACGGTGATCCATCGTCGCCGGTGGTGCTGACAAGCGGATGGCGCGGGCAGCCGCCGCCAGACGCGCCCGTCGAGGTGATCGAGCGGACGGGCGGGGACCGCGCGCCGATCGACCCGGCCACGCCGCACGGGAGGCTCACGTTGGCTGCCTACGTCTGGCCGGATCAGCCCGACCGGATGGCCCGGCTCCGCGGTGCGTTCGCTGTCGCCGCTGCGATCCCGGCCGACCTGCGGCGGGAGGCGGCATCAGACACAGTGCACCGCACCGTCCTGGCCGAAGGCAGCTGGACCGTGCTGTGGCACTCGATCGTGCGCCAGTACCTCGACGACGCACAGCGGACGGCTGTCGCGGACCGGATCGCCATGCTGGGCGCTGATGCCACGCCCGCTGCGCGTTTCGCCTATCTCTTCCTCGAACCGCACCGTCCCACCGCTGAGAGCGAGTGCCTGGTGTCACTGACGACCTGGCCGGGCGGTGATCAGCGCATCATCGGCACCGCGCCGCCGCACGGGCTGCCAACCACCTGGAAGCAGCAGGAGTGAGCAGGCGCGCTGGCGCCTCGCACTGCCGCCACCAAGCCGTACCGCTGAGCCAGTTAACCGGCGGCAGACCGGCGGCAAGCGCCGCCGTAGCTGACGGGCCGCGGTGATCAGGCTGGCCGCTGGCCCGGGGCGGGCGAGAACGGCTCAGCCGGCCCGGCCGTGGGCCCGCCGTTGGTCTGCCCGGTCAGGCCGTCCAGCAGCCAGCGCCGCCACTGCTCGGTCTGGCGGACCTGGTTAAAGGTGAAGACGTGCAGCCCTTCGACGGCTGACGCGGGAGAGACCAGGGCGGCCGCGGTGCGCTCCAGCAGCCGCTCCGGGCTGTAGCCGCCGGGCCCGCCCAACCGCAGGAACCAATCCTTGTGCCCGGTGAGGAACCTGGCTGACTCGCTGACCCCTGCTTTGGCCGCCATCCTTAGCAGCATGGCCCGGTCCACCGGGCCCGCGAGCCCGACGAACAACGGCAGTTTCACACCGCGGGCCCGCACCCGTGAGATCCACTTGCGCAGCGCGGCCGGGTCGAAGCAGAGGTTGCTGACGAGGTAGGTCGCGTAGCGTCGCTTGTCCCACATCGCTTGAATAGTGATGTCGTCCTCGATCCTCGGATGGCTCTCCGGGTACCCGGTCACCCCGACCCGAGAGAACGGGCGGCCCATCGCGGTGAGCTGGTCGAGCAGGGACAGCGCGCTGTCGAACCGCCCGACGGGCGTGTCCGCATCACCCGCCGGGACGAACACGTCATCAACTCCGCATGCCGTCAGCCTGGCGCTGATGTCCGCGAGATGCGCATCGTCCCTGACCAGCCGGGCGGATAGGTGAGGCACCACGTGATAGCCGTGCGCGGCCAGCCGCTCGGTGAGATCCAGGGTGGCGTCCAGCCCCTTAGCCGGCGAGGCTGTCACCGTCACCGTGATGCCAAGCGGCACCCATTCGAGCACAATGTCCTCGATGCTCGCGGCGGGCAGCACCTCATACCTTGGCTGCCGCAGGAGCGGCACGGCCCGCGCCAGCCGGCCGCGGATCACTGCGTGCCGCCAACATCTTCGCCCACGAGGAGCTCGAGCTCACGCTCCAGTCCGGTGGTGCCGACATCGATCACTTTCAGCGGCAGGCCGAACATGGCGCCGATGGCGGCCGCCTCCGCCGCAAGCGCCGGGTCACGGGACTGCGCCAGCCAGACCACCCGCCGGTAGTGGCCGAAATAGTCGGGCCACAGCCCTGGGTGCCGGTCCAGGCCCAGCTCGGCGAGCACGCTGCGGCGGAAGCTGCGCACCAGGAAGTCGGTCAGCAGGTAGGTCCCGGGCTCGGCCGTCAGCATCGCCCGCAGCCGGTCGGGGCCGGCCAGCACGTCATAGCAGTGCAGCCCGGGCAGGCGGCGCAGGCCGATCCGCTGGCACAGCTCATCAAGCGCCCCGTAGCTCCCGCAGTCCGCGTAGCCGAGCGCCACCCGCAGGCCGCGGGCCTGCAGCTCGAGAGCCAGCCGCTCGGCGGCCGGGGCGATCCTGTCGGGATGGTTGTGCAGCAGCGACGGCAGGCAGTGCAGCTCAATCGGCCAGCCACGGCGCGCGGCTATCTCACGGATGTGGCCGCCAAGTGCCCCGCAGGCGATCACCGCCGCGCCGGGCCCGGCCGTGCCTGGCTGCCGCCGGGCCGTGTCTGGCTGCCGCCCGGCCGCAGCTGGCGCCCGCCGAGCGTCAGGCCGGGAATGGCAGTTGCTCGACGAACCGGTCGTTGAAGTCAGGGCGGTCGGAGAGCTCGACATACCTCACCTCCTCGAGCAGGGCTAGCGCGCCGGCCCGTTCCCGCAGCGACAGAAGGGCCATCTTCGCCCCCTCGCCAGCGACGTTGCCCGCGCTGACCACCCGGAGCACCGGGAGGTCAGGCACCAGCCCGAGCCTGATCGCGTTGGCCGGTGACAGGTAGCTACCAAACGATCCGGCCAGCAGCACCTGCCGGATATCGGACGGCCGCAGGCCGGCCTCCTCAAGCAGGATGTTCCAGCCGGTCGCGATCGCCGCCTTCGCGAATTGGAGCTCGCGGACGTCCCGCTGGGACAGGTAGATGGAATGCTCGACGTCGCCAGCCTCGCCGAGCCAGTGCAGGACGAAAACGCGTTCTTGGCCCAGCCGGGTCAGCCTGGGGGCCAGGCCGGGGGCGATCGTGGCCGCCTGCTCCTCGCTGACCAGCCGTCCCGACGGGTCGAGCAGGCCCAGGCCGACCAGCCCAGCGACCGCGTCGACGAGGCCTGACCCGCACAGCCCGGCCGGCGCCGCGTCGCCGATCACCTTGAGGCCGAGGCCATCGGCGGTCATCGTGACCACCTCGATCGCGCCGTCGGCGGCCCGCATCCCGCACCGGATCGCCGCGCCCTCGAAGGCGGGCCCGGCAGGGGCGGCCGTGGCCAGCAGCCAGGCGGAGTTGCCCAGCACGATCTCGCAGTTGGTGCCGATGTCGATGAACAGCCTGGTCCGGGAGTCCCGGTCCATTCCCGAGGCCAGCAGCCCGGCAGTGATGTCACCGCCGACGTAGGCGCCGAACGAGGGAAACACCACTGCCCTGGCCCGCGGATGCACGGCGAGCCCGAAGTCTGCCGCGAGTACCTCGGGGAAATGCCTGGTCGACATGATGAACGGGGCCACGCCCAGCGGCTCGGGGTCGATGCCGAGCGCGATGTGGGTCATCGTCGCGTTGCCGGCGACCGCGACTTCAAGGACGTCGGCAGGATCCACCACGGCTTGCGCGCAGATGTCCGAGGTCAGCTCGCGCAGCGTATCGTGGGCTAGCCCGGTCAGCCGGTCCATCGCCGCCGGGTCCATCATGATCGAGCTGATCCGGGTTATCACGTCCGCGCCGAACGGCTGCTGTTTGCTCAGCATCGAGGCCACCGCGAGCGGCGTGCCGGTGCTCAGATCGAGCAGCGTGGCGACCACCGTGGTGGTGCCCAGATCGAAGGCAATGCCATACAGCCTGCTGGTTGTGTCGCCGGCCTGGACGGCGATCAGCACCTCGTCGACAACGACCGCGGTGACCTTATAGTCCGCCGCGCGCAGAACCCGGCCGACGGACCTCAGCACTGCCAGGTCGACCCGGAGCTCAAGGTCGTCCAGGCCGGCCAGGACGCGCTCGATGTCGGTCTGCTGATCGGCTAGCGAAGGCTCGTCGAGCTCCAGGTAGCGTTTCTGGGCCGCCGGGCGGAGGATCACCTGCCTGCCGACCCCGACAGTTGCGGCCTTAGGCCTGGTGACCAGCGGCGGCACCTCGACCCGCAGGTCGGCTTGGGTCTGCACGCGGCAAGCCAGCCGCCAGCCCGCGCGCAGCTCGTCCGGCGAGAACGCCCTGGCATCGAGCGGCGAGGCAGGCGCACTGCCGTCAAGGACCTTCACCCGGCACTTCTTGCAGGTCCCGTGGCCGCCGCAGGTCGAGTCGATGGCAATGCCATTCCAGCTGGCCGCGTCGAAAAGCGTGACGCCGGGCGGGACCCTGACACTGGTTCCCGCTGGCTCAAAATGGAGGTCAACCCGCAGCGGCGGGATAATGGCCGCCCCGTTCGCAGCGGGCCCGGCGTCCGGCGGCAGACCGGGCGCCTGCTCCGTTCCCGGCCTGCTTGTCACGTCGTCGCCGCGGCCTGCTGTGCCTGCTGAACCTGGGCTCGGTGCGCAGCGATCCACGCCGCGCCCCATGCGTCCCGGTCGAGCAGCAGGTCAGCGGCCTTGACGGAGCGGACCAGCTGCGGCGAGCGAGCGTCCATGATCGCGCTGGTCAGCCCGCTGGCGATGGCGATCGGCAGGAACGCCGCGCAGATCGACGCGCGATCGGGCATCCCGAAGGACACATTGGACGCCCCCAGCGTCATGTTCACGCCGAACTCGTCGCGCAACAGCATGATCGTCTCGAGCGTGCGCAGGACCAGCGAGGTGTCGGCGCCGATCGGCATAGCCAGCGGGTCGATCACGATATCCTCGATCGGGATCCCGTATCCGCCGGTGGCCACGTCGATGATCTTGCGGGCAAGCTCGAGGCGGCGGCGCGGATCCTCGGGGATCTCCTCCTCGTCATTGGGCAACGCAATGATCGCCGCGCCGTGCCGCTTGACCAGGGGGAGAATCGCATCCAGCCGCTCGTCCTCCGCTGTCACCGAATTGACCAGGGCCTTTCCCTGGTAGACGGCCAGGCCGGCTGCCAGCACCTCGATGATGGAGGAGTCCAGGCACAGCGGCAGGTCGGTCAGGCTCTGCACGAGTTGCACGGCCTGCACCATCAGCTCGGGCTCGTCGGCCAGCGGCGCGCCCATGTTGATATCCAAGACCATGGCGCCGCCGGCCACCTGGTCGGCCACGTCGATCTCGACCCGGGACAGGTCGCCCCGCCGTAGCTGCTCCTGGAAGATCTTGCGGCCAGTCGGATTGATCCGCTCGCCGATAATGCAGAACGGATGCCCGGGGCCGATGGTCAGCTCACGAGAGTGTGACCGGAGGATGGTGTCCATTTCGCCGTCCGCAGCTCGCCTATGCCCGGGCAGGCGCGACTGCCCGGCGGCGCGCCAGCAGTTCCTTGGCCCTGGCGACGGCGGCGGAGGCATCGGCGGCGTATCCGTCGGCGCCGACCACATCGGCGTACTCCTGGGTCACCGGCGCGCCGCCGACCATCACAATCACCTGATCGCGCAGGCCCTGCTTCTGGAGGGCGTTGATGTTTGCTTTGAACATCGGCATCGTCGTGGTGAGGAACGCGGAGAAGCCGACGATGTCCGGCTGGTGCTCCCTGATCGCGTCGATGAACTTCTCCGGCGACACCTGCACGCCGAGGTCGATGACGTGGAAACCGGCCCCTTCGAACATGATGTTCACCAGGTTCTTGCCGATGTCGTGCACATCGCCCTTGACCGTGCCCATGACGATCTTGCCGATCGTCTGCGCGCCGGTCTCGGCCAGCAGCGGCCGGAGGATCTCCAGCGCCCCGGCCATCGCCTTGCCTGCGATCAGCATCTCGGGGACGAAGAAATCGCCGCGCTCGAACCGGGCGCCAACCTCCTCAAGTGACGGGATGAGCGCCTCATACAGCAGCATCTCCGGGCCGAGCCCCATCTCAAGGCCCGCACGGGTCAGTTCGAGCACAGCCGGGCCATTGCCGACCAGGGTGTCATCGTAGAGCTGCCGGAGGAGCTCCTCTTGGGTCACGGGGCACCTTCTCTCTGCGGCGATCCTCGCCCGGGCTGACGTCCTGAACCCGTGCGCCGGTCGGGCGGCTGGCCCGGGGCCGGCTGCCGGGCTAGCTGGTGGCCGGCCAGCGGCCGGCCTGGCTGGTGGCCGAGCGCTGCCGACAGGCCGGCTGCCTGCGCAACGCACTGGGCGGCAACTTCGGCGATGCGATCCGGCGTGAGCCTGCTGGCCGGCCCGGATACCGACATCGCGGCCAGCACTGCTGGCCCGTCGTGGTAGACGGGCGCTGCCACGGCTGCCAGGCCAGGCTCGAGCTCCTCGTCGGTGACCGCGTACCCGTGCCGTCTGACCAGCGCCAGGTCTGCCTCGAGAGCGGCGCGGCTGGTGATCGTCCGAGCGGTGCGCTGATCGAGGCGGCCAGGCGGCAGCTCGGCGGCGCCGTAGGCCAGCAGCACCTTGCCGAGCGCGGCGCAATGCAGTGGCACCGAAAGCCCGAGCCAGTTGGTGCCGCCGATCAGGTACCTGCTGTCGACCTGGGCGATCTGCTCGACCATGCCGTGGTTGGCGACGCCGATATTGATCGTCTCCCCGGTCAGCGTGCCGAGCCGGTCAAGGAACGGCTGGGCTACGGCGACCAGGCCGGCCTCCGCGCCGCCGCGCCAGGCGTACCTGACGAACATCTCACCCGGCCGGAACCTGCCATGGCCGTCCCGCCGGACCAGCCCGCCCCGCTCCAGCGCCATCAGCAGCCGTGAGGTAGTGCTCTTGGCGAGGCCGGTGGCTGCGGTCAGCTCGGTGAAGGTGACCGGATCGGGCCCGTGCACGACCTCCTTGAGCAGCTGCGCTGCCCGGTCCACGGCCTGCGTTCCGGTAGGGCTGCTCACCGCCGACCCCTCATCCAGGGAGTTCCATCCTACGGAACCTTGTTCTACTATGTGAATCCTAAGTTGCCGTATGCACAGGGTCAAGCGACGCCTGGTGCCGAAGCCCTGTTCCGCGATGAGCCCTGTTCCGCTGGCCAACTGAGGTGGCGATGTTCCTCAACCGGATGCCGCGCTACGAGATCCTCTCGCCCGACGCGATCAGCGTCCTTAACTCCGGCTGGCGCCGGATCGTCTCCGAGATCGGCGTGCAGTTCGCTAAGCCCGAGGCCGTGGAGCTGCTCCGCAAGGCCGGCCAGGACGTCGATGGCGAGACGGTCCGGCTGGACCCTGAGTTCGTGCTCGATCAGGTCGCCAAGGCACCCCGCGAGTTCGACGTCCAGGCCCGCAACCCGGCCAACAATGTGCACATCGGCGGCGATCACATGGCGTTCGGCGCGGTCTACGGATCGCCGTTCATCCGTGAGGGCGAGGTCCGCAGGGACGCCGCGATGGATGACTTCCGGCGGCTGGCCATGCTGGCCCAGTCCTTCCCCGAGCTCGATTCGGCCGGGGGGGTGATCTGCGAGCCGAACGATGCCCCGCTGGACTCCAGGCACCTGGACATGATCTACGCGCTGCAGACCGTGACCGACAAGATCTACATGGGCAACGTGGTCTCCGGGCCCAACGCCGCCGACACGATCCGGATGACCGAGATCCTGTTCGGCGGCCGTCAGGTCATCGAGGACACCCCGGCCACGATCTCGCTGATCAACTGCAACTCGCCGCTGCGCTGGGACGACCGGATGCTGGACGCGCAGTTCGAGTACTGCGCGGCGGCCCAGCCGGTCGTGCTGACACCGTTCCTGCTGATGGGCGCGATGTCGCCGGTGACGATCCCGGCTGCTCTCGTGCAACAGCTGGCCGAGGCGCTATCCGGCATCGCGCTGGCCCAGCTGATCCGGCCGGGCTGCCCGGTGATCTTCGGCTCGTTCCTTTCCAACATCGACATGCAGTCGGGCTCGCCGAGCTTCGGCACCCCGGAATCCGGCATCGGGCTGCTCTGCACCGGGCAGCTCGCGCGCCATTTCGGCCTGCCGTTCCGGACCGGGGGCGGGCTCACCTCCAGCCAGACCTGCGATGCGCAGGCGGCTTATGAGTCGCTGATGACCCTGCTGCCGACCTTCCTGGCCGGCGCCAACTGGGTCATGCACGCGGCCGGATGGCTGGAGGGCGGCCTGGTGTCCTGCTACGAGAAGTTCATCGTGGACGTTGAGCTGCTGCGGATGCTGCGGGTGGAATTCACCCCGCTGGAGATCGACCCGGATTCGCTGGCGTTCGGCGCGCACGAGGAGGTCGGCCATGGCGGCCACTTCCTCGGTGCTGCGCACACCATGGAGCGGTTCCGGGAGTGCTTCTACCGGCCGCTGCTGTCGTCCACCGCGAACTGCGAGCGCTGGCTGAAGCTGGGCGGCAAGGACGCCACGGCGCGGGCCAGCGAGATCTTCGCCAAGAGGCTCGAGGAGTACACCCCGCCGCCGCTGGACGACGCGGTCCGCGCCGAGCTTGAGGACTACGTCACCCGCCGCCGCGCCGAGCTAGGCGACTAGCCAGGCCCGGCAGTCAGCCTTGCCGCCGCCGCCGGGGGAGTGCGCTGGAGTTTGACATCCTCCCGGCCCTGAAGGGACCGGGATTCCCCAGCGCGGCTCACGCTGCGCTCCGGGTGGTTCCCGCTGCCGCTTGACGCGGGCTGACGCAGGCATAGGCCCCGTGCCCCGGGGCGTGCGCAGGGACTACCTCGCCGTTGGCGGCGAGGAGTCCCCGGGCAAGTACGTTTCTCGCGGCGTTCGCGTCTGCGTGGTCTGAATGGCCGCATGCGACACAGGCGAAGACCGCTTGGCTTTCGCGGTTTTCCCTGGCGGTGTGGCCGCAGGCGCGGCATTGCTGCGACGTGAACCGGGGATCCACGAACAGTGCCGTGGTCCCGGATGCTGACGATTTCTGTTCCAGCCTCGTGCTGAGGGCGCCCCAGCACGAGGCCAGGATGCCCCGGCTCAGTCCTGCTTTGGCGCGGGCCCGGTTGGGCAGGAACGCGCCCGGCTGGCCCGGGTCGGGCTTCGGCGCTGGCTTGCGGACCATGCCCTTGGTGTTCAGCTTCTCCAGCACGATCACGTCGTTAGCGGCGACAAGCCGGGTGCTGATCTTCTCGGCCCAGTCCTGCCGCCGCCGGGTGACCCCGGCGGCGATGCCTGCCATGGCGCGGCGGGTGCGCTCGCGCTGGCGGGACTTCTTGTGCTGGCGGGCCATGCGCTGCTGCGCGGCAAGGTACCGGGCGGCCTGCCGGCCGCTGATCCGCGGCGCCCGGTAGTGCTGGCCGTCTGAGGTGACCAGCGCCGTGCGGACGCCCAGGTCGACGCCGATCGCCTTGCCCGCAGGCTCGCGGCTGACCGTGGGCTGCGGGGCGGGGAACGATACATGCCACTTGCCTGCGCGGTCCAGGGTGATCCTGGCCATGCCGGGGCTGGCGGGCAGCGGCTTCGTCCACCGGAACCGCACCCGCCCGCATTTAGGTACCTGCACCTCGCCCCAGTGACGGCTGAGCCTGCGGGCCTTGGCGTCCCGGACCACGAACCCCTGCCTGCCGCGCTTGGAACGGAACTCCGGCTGGCCGGCGGGGTTGCC
>Ga0187879_10000446_pt1 | contig 27086 bp, 29 predicted proteins | sample June2016WEW_19_1_FD_132423 | JGI IMG/M metagenome (GOLD analysis project Ga0187879, IMG submission 132423) | Peatland microbial communities from SPRUCE experiment site at the Marcell Experimental Forest, Minnesota, USA - June2016WEW_19_10 | ecosystem: Environmental > Terrestrial > Soil >... | reverse complement strand
GTCGTCCGGGACGGTCGCGGCGCTGACCGCACGCGCCGCCGGGAAGCTCGATGGGTTCCTGCAGCAAGTCCGGGAGCACATCACCGCCAGCCCGGTTGCCGGGTTCGACGAGACCGGGTTCCGGGCCAGTGGCTTCACTGGCTGTGGTACTCGTCGTGGCGGCGCCACCAGAAGCCGGTCTCGTTGCGGCCGAGTGGCGCGCGGTCGAGCCACTGGTACATGCTCCACAGGCCGTCCAGCCCGCGCTCGTACGCCGAGTAAGTGTGATAGACGACGCCATCCTCGAGCGCAAACGCGCTCACGCCGGCCCTTCTCGCCGGTACGTCTCCCAGTCCGTTCCGACGATGCTCGATGCGAACTCGTCTAGCCCGGAACTGTCCTGACCGGCCGGCGGCCGGAAGTCCGCCCTCCGGAAGCCTCGGACCGTGACGTGCCCATGGTCACCCCAGGATCCTGCCGCCTGCCGCCAGGTCATGTCGAGGTGTTCATGGGGTTGTCTTCTTGCTGGGAGTCGAAGCGGAAGAAGTAGATGCCGAGAGTGGTGAGGACGACCACGTAACCGCCGCAGGCGAGCAGCGACAGCCAGTCCCGTGAATCGAAGGTTCCGACACCGACCACGCCGGCGAACACGGTCATCAGTACTCCGACGGGGGTCCATTTCGACACCGTGTCCCAGAAGCCGCCCAGTCCGCCGGAGGCCCCGAAGAGACCGACGATGACGAGCCCGATGTAGAGGAGGCGGCCAAACGCCTGGACGGTGTCGGCCGACTTCACCAGACCCACGAGGGCCTGGGCCACGGAGAGAAAGACGGCCGAGGCCAGGATGGAGACCAAGAGCACCAGCACGTAAGACTCGATTGAGAGCGAAAGGTGGTGGATGTTGTCGCCTAGGACGAGCACGGCAAGGGCGATGACGAAGTTGGACACCATCTGGACGGACAGCCGGCTGCCCATCACGGCCCAGGTCGGCGCTGGTGAGACCCGCAGGCGTTGGAAGACGCCGCTCTCGCGGTCACGGGCCACCATGGGGGCATAGCCCATGATCGAGGTGCCGGCGATGCCCGCGGTGATGGCCAGCCCGAGGATGAATTCGGCGCCTCCGAAACTCCGGGTCGCCTTGGACGAGCTGGTTGACGTCAGGATGATGAGTGGCAACATCAGGCTCAGGAGCATGCGCATCCTGTTCTTGGTCAGCACGACCAGATCCGCCCGCAACAGGGCGCCCAGCATGGTCTCGAGGCTCGGGGCCTCCACGGTCGTCGCCGCGGTGGTGCTAGTCACGGATCTCGCTCCCGGTCAGTCCGATGAACACGTCTTCGAGGGTTATCTCACCGCGGGCTGCGGCCCGGACGAGGGGATCGTCTCGGTGCTGGTCGACGAGGTTGCGGGGGGTGTCGATCGCCAGCACCCGTCCATGGTCGATGATGGCCACCCGGTCGCAGACCGACTGGGCCTCCTCCATGGAGTGGGTCGTGAGCAGGATGCTCCCGCCGTCGGCGCGGACTCGCTCGATGCGGGTCCACAGGTATCGGCGCGACTGGGGGTCGAGTCCGGTCGTGGGCTCGTCGAGCAGCAGGATGGTGGGATGGTGGATCAGCGCCACGAAGAGCGAGAGCCGCTGCTGCTGGCCGCCCGAGATCTGCCTGGTAGTCCGGTCCAGCTCACGCCCGAGCCCGATATCGGCCAGGGCGCCGTCCAGGTCCTGGTCACTCAGGGCCACGCCGTAGAGGCCAGCGTAGAGACGGGCCACCTGGCGCACGGTCAGCTCGGACTGGAAGCCGGTGGACTGCAGCTGGACCCCCATCTGGGCCTTGGCCAGGGCGGGCTGGCGGACGATGTCGACCCCATTGAGAAGGACGGCGCCAGCGCGCGGCCGGCGCAGTCCCTCGATGGCGCTGAGCGTGGTGGTCTTGCCGGCGCCATTGGGGCCGAGCAGTCCGAAGATCTCGCTGCGGCGGATCTCGAAGCTCACCCCGTCGACGGCCACCTTCGGCCCGTAGGCGACGGTGAGGTCGCGCACCTCGAGGAGCGTGGTGCCGTCCGTGGCGGACCGTGCGGGCACCGGCTCGATGGCATTGCGCGCGGGCCTCGGTGAAGAGCTCATGACGCCTCCTCGGCGACTTGCGGCCCGGCCAGTCGACCGAGCCGTTCGGCGACCATCTCCAGGGCGCGCCCGAAGGCTCTGGTCTGGTGCTCGGCTCTGACCGCGTTCATCGCCCAGCACCGAAGCGGTCTCGGCTGCCTTGGCCGCTGCCCCGCGCGGTGTTCGAGGCCCTGCCGGGCCGGCGGCTGATACCTTCGGCGATGCCCCACACGGCGAGGACTCCCCCGAGAATGATCGCGAGCCTCGCCGGGTAGACGATGCCGAATGCGACGAGGGCGACGCCCCCTGCGACTCGAAGGAGCGGTCCGTAACGGCCGCGCAAGAAAATGAACATCATGGTTGGACTCCTTTGTTGGGTTGGTTCAGGTGGTTCATAGTTACGACTCTGAAGAGTGGGCCTAGTCAGTCGGCTGCGATGTGCCCGTGCCGTCGGCGAACACCTCCGGTGTCAGGAGGCGAGCGAGCAAGTCGAGCGCGGCGAGGGCAGCAGGCACCTGCTCCTGATCTTCGGGAGCCAACTCGTTCGCGAGGAGGTCCGCGACCGACAGTGGGGCGAGACGCTCTACCACGGCGTCCAGCGCCGGGGTCGGGCGTACCAGGGTCCGGCGACGGTCGAGCGGATCGGGCTCGGTCTCCAGCACGCCGTGTTCTCGCAGCTTTGCCACCGCGGTCGACACGAGGCTCTGCGGAAAACCGGTCCGCTCGGTGATCTCGGTGATGGAGCTGTTCGGGTGGTAGGCGACATCGGCGAAGACCAGCCGCACGCTCGTCGCTGTCCCCTTGGGCAGAGCCATTTCGGCTATCTGCATGAGCCTGCGGCCGAGGAGGAAGAGGACCATCGAATCCATATCAGAAAACGATACATCACTATCAGATATAAATCTACCCGGTGCCGCTGGCCTTGCCAGCCCTCGGCTGTGGGTGGTGTCCGAAACGTCGTCTCAGGGGCATGAACCCGCAGCTCAGAGAGCTGAACGGGGAGATCTGCCCTGGTCCACCGGTTCGGTCAATCACCGGTTGGGTGAAGCCGAACAGGGGCGCTCACGAAACTAGCGCCTCGGCAAATTGATGCCCAAGGGTGTCTTTTACCCGGCTTTCCTGAGCGGTCCGGGACCAACGAGAGGTCGGCCCGGCTGGAGTTGCTCGAGGCCGAGAAGGAGCTGACCCGGCGCAGCGACGAACTGGCGCGGCGGCGGCAGGAACTGCTGGCACGCCGCCGACGTGGGCGTTCAAGTGGCCTCGCCGTCCTTCGGGGGGCCGGTGTGACGCGGCCGGGGGGCGGCTGGGTCGAGGTCGTCTTTGCCGGGGTCGCTCCACCACTGGGACGGCTTGGCGTCGCCGTAGTCGTCGTGCCATTTCCACCACGCGTACGGTGCGGTTTGGGGGTAGCCCTCGGGCGAGTTCTCCCAGTCCTCCTGGCGTCCGAGCGCGGTCAGGTCGAGGTAGCTCCAGGTGCTCCCCATTGCTTCGTCGCCACGGTTGTTGATGAAGTAGGTGCGGAACACGCTGTCGGCGTCCCGGATGAACGCGTTCGTGCCGTGCCAGTCGTCCACGCCGAAGTCGGCGTCGAAGCCGTCGGTCATGGTGTACCAGGGCATCTTCCAGCCCATCCGCGCCTTCACGCGCTCGATAGCTGGCTGCGGCGCGCGCGAGGCGAAGGCGAGCGTGGTGTCGCGGGCGTTCAGATGGGCGATGTGGGCGACCTGGTCGGCTACCAGGGAGCAGCCGGGGCAGGCATGGTCGGGCCAGCCGAACACGCCAGGTTCGAAGAAGGCGCGGTAGAGGATCAGCTGACCGCGGCCCTCGAACAGGTCGAGCAGGCTCGCTTTGCCCTTGGGTCCGTCGAACTCGTACTGCTTCTCCACGGCCAGCCACGGCATCCGCCGGCGCTCGGCGGCCAGCGCGTCACGGGCGCGGGTCAGGTCCTTCTCCTTCACGAGCAGCTGCTGGCGCGCAGCCTCCCACTCCTGCGGTGACACGATCGGGGGTGTCTTCATCGCGAGGTGTCCGCCTTTCGGTTCAGGTCCAAGCTCATGCGCTCTCTGCTGCTGCGGGCGCCGGGAGCCGGCGCTCGAGCTCCTGCTGCCCCTCACGAACCCAGATGCCGTCTGAGGGCGTCGAGGCTCGAGTCCCAGTCACGGGCCAACGCGGCGAGAAACTGCTGCGCGACCTGGATGGGGCCCGGCTGGAGCCGGTAGCGGACGCGACGCCGCTCGCCAGGCTCGGCGCTGACCAGCCCGGCCTCGGTGAGCAAGCCGAGGTGCTTGGCGATCGCCTGCCGGGTGATCGGCAGGCTCGCCGCCAGGTCCGTCGCCGTGGCCGGCCCGCGGGACGCGAGCACGGCCAGGATGCTCCGCCGGCTGGGATCGGCCAGTGCGGCGAAGACCTCTTCGGCGACCGCCTCCGGCTCACGCGCGGGCATCGAGGTATTCGACGAGCTCACCCAGCTCGCTCTGCCACCCCTTGACGTTGCCGCCGTACGCGCCGGAGTGAAGGCCGTCGTTCAGTTGCGCGAAGCCGGATTCGACCACCGTGAGCCGGGTCCCTTCGGCCACCGGCTCAAGGGTGAACTCGACATAGGTACGGCGCGGATCGCCGGCCGGCAGGCCGCTGATGCCCCAGGTGTAGCCGAACACGTGCGGCGGCTCGAGGCGCTCGATGCGCAGGTCGGCAGTGTGGCCGCCCGCAAAGATCAGCTGGGCGAGGCCGCCGACGCGCAGGTCGACAGTCGCCTTGTTACCGAACCATGTGCCCAGTCCCTCAGCCGTCGTGATCGCTTCCCACACCCTCGCCGGCGGATGGGCGACGCTGATGCTGCGCTCGATCCGATCGGGAAAGCCCATGACGCACCTCCACTTATGGCAACCATCTGGTTGCTATAACTTTATGGCAACCAGATGGTTGCGTCAAGGCCGTCAGCGTGAGCGGTTCCTGGCGGCCCGGACGCCGCCAGGAACCGGCCGGGGAACGTGTCCATCGTCCCCGCCGGGGCCCACTGGCCAGGCCGGCCGGTGGCCGATGCCGGGAGCGAGCATCAGTGCCAACCGGGCACGACGAGCCCGGTTGGGCCGAGCTCAGCGTCCTCCTGGGCCAGCTGCTCATCGCCGGGCTGCTCCTTGCCCCGGTCCGGTTCCCCGCCGCGCGTCGGGAGGAACCAGGCCAGCGCTGCGGCAGCGGCACCGACAGCTACTCCGGCCCAGAACACCAGCAAGTAACCGCTCTGGGCCGGCAGGGGCTGTCCCGGTGGCGTGTGGCCGGCCAGTATCGAGGCGGTCAGCGCACTTCCCAGCGAGAAGCCCAGGTAGCGGACCACCTGGTAGAAGCCCGTCGCGCTGCCCGTTTCGCTCCCGGGGACGGCCCGGACGATGAGGCCGGGAATGGCGGCGGAGGTCGAGCCGATGCCGACGCCGAGGATGGCCATCATCACGAAGGCCTGCCACAGCGACGCATGGAAGAGGGCGAAGAAGGTGCCTGCTGCGGCGACGGCGAGCGAGCCGAGCGGGAGCAGCGCCCGGGGGGGGACGTGGGCGTTGAGCCACGGCAGCGCGCGGCTGACGGCGAAGCTCGTGACCGAGAGCGGGACCAGGCTCAGCCCGGCGACGACGACTGAGGCCGACAGGCCGTACCCGGTCGCCCGCGGGGTCTGGATGTACTCGGTGACCCCCGACAGGTACAGGTACATGGCCACGCCGAGGACCATGGCGCAGACGTCGCCGGTCAGCACCGCCGGGTGACGCAGCAACCGCAGCTCGACGAGCGGCGCGCGCGCGTGCAACTGCTGGAACACCCACGCCGTGAGCGCGGCCGCCGCGGCGGCGAGCAGGCCGATGACGGCGGGCGAGCTCCAGCCCCAGCCCTGGCCGTCGGCGATGGCCAGCAGCAAGGCGACCAGCCCGGCGCTGAAGAGCAGTACGCCGGGGACGTCGAGTTTCACGGCCGGCCGGCCGCCGCTGGAGGGCACGACGGCCACGGCGCACAGCAACGTCAGCCCGCTGACCACGACGCCGAACCAGAAGGCCGCCGACAGGCCGAGGACGTCCGCGATCAGCCCGCTGACCGGGTAGCCGATGCCGACCCCGGCGGCGACGGCGACCGACAGCAGCGCGATCGTCGGGTGGACACGCTCTTTCGGCAGGTGGTCGCGGGCCGCGGCCATGGTCAGCGGGACGAGGCCCAGGCCGACGCCCTGCAGCCCCCGGCCGGCCACCAGGAGCGCCATGCTGGGCGCCAGCGCGGCGATGATCCCGCCGAGCGTGACCGCGGCGAGGCCCGCGATGATCGCCTCGCGCCGCCGCGGCCCGTCGCCGAGCCGGCCCATGACCGGCGTGCTGACCGCGCCGACCAGCAGGGTGACGGTCAGCGACCACTGGGCGGTGCTGAGCGGCACGTGCAGGTGAGCGGAGATGCTGGGGATGAGCGGCGCGCCGAGTGAGCTGATGAGGGCGACGACCGTCGTGGTCAGGACAAGGACCGGGGCGAGCGCGGCCTGGCGGCGAGCGGGGCTCATGACCTGGACGTCCGCTGCTGGAGCATTTCGATCATCCGGCCCATCGTCTCGCTGGCCGCGACGAGACCGGCCAGCTCGCCGTCGCTGAGCCGCGCTACCGTGCCGCGCAGCAGCGCCTGGACCTGGATGCGGGACGCCCCGACCTGCTCGCGGGCCCTCGGGCGAGATGGAGACGAGCACCACGCGGCCGTCGTCGGCGGAGCGCTCACGCACCACGAACGCGCTATAACTATATAGCTTTTCGATGGATTCGGTGCGTGCGGCCAGGACCGGGATTGAGCTGGCCGTACCGGGGGAAGCCCGATCCGGGCGCGCAGCCTTCCGGGCCCGGGCGGGCTGCATCGCTCAGCGACGGGGCGGGCTGGGGCCGCGTTATATGCCTATGGTCTCCAGCGCCGAATTGAACGCCGTCTCCCAGTCGGCCCGCGTCCTGGTCGGCCCGGGCTGAGCCGGCTTGACTCGTTCCAGGGCGGCCAGCGCGCCGCGGACCACGTCGGCCGCGCGCGGCGAGGTCACCGCGGCATCGCCGAGCTCGAGCTCGTGCTGGAGGTTGTCCCGGCCGTGGCCGGGGACCACGTCGAGCAGCAGCAGCGACCGCCCGACGGTCCTGGCCTCCGTGCAGGTGTCGCCTGAGCTGGTGATGACCAGGTCGCAGGCGGCCATCAGGGCGGGGACGTCCGGCGTGTACCCGAACGCGCGGACCCGGGGCTGGCGGGCCGCCACGGCCCGCAGCCTGCGCTCCAGCCTGGCGTTGCGCCCGGCCACCGCCAGCACGTGCACGCCCGCGTTGCCCAGGGCCTCAGCGACCGCGGCCACCGGGCCGAGTCCCCACGCGCCCGACATCAGCAGCACGCAGCGTTCGGCCACCGGGATGCCCAGGCCGGCCCGCACCTGGTCCTGCGCGGGCGGCTGGTAGAAGGCCGGGCGGACCGCCGCGGGGATGACCAGGACCCGCGACTCGGGCTGGAACCGCTGCACGGCGGGCACCGCGACGCCCGCGCTGACCAGGTAGAGGTCGACATTCGGGTGCACCCAGAGCCGGTGCGGGGTCACGTCCGTGCAGAACACCACGTGGTTCATGGCCGGATACCGGTCGGCGAGCCTGCTGACCGCCGAGGCGCCGGTCGCGAACACCGAGATGACCAGGTCCGGCGGGTCCTGATCGAGGTACTCGCGCAGCCGCGGCACGACCCGGCGCCGGGCAGCGGCATCAGCGAGCAGCGCCAGCCGGCTCCCGGTGCGCAGCGCGGCGAAATGGAGCGCGTCGTACAGGCCGGGCACGGCCAGCATCGCGCGGAACACTGCCTCGCCCGCCGATCCGCCGCCGCGGCCGAGCAGCCGCATCGCATCGAGGGTCCGCGTCGACCAGCCCTGCGCCTCCAGCGAGGCCGCGCACGCCTCCGCCAGCTGGTCGTGTCCCATGCCGATCGACCCCGACACCAGCAGCGCTTTCCTAGCCACCGTCGTCACCGGCTTCCCGCCGTGGCCGCTGCCGTGTTCACGGCCGCGGCGTTAGCTCGCTGAGCCAGCCAAGGTACCTGCGGACGCCCTCCGCGAACGGGGTGACGGGCGACCAGTCCAGCAGTTCCTTGGCCAGCTTGTTGGAGATGGCCAGGCCGTCGAAGTCCGCCGCGCGGGCGTCGGTGTGCCGGACCGGCACCGGGCGGACCAGGCTGCACACCACGTCGGCGATCTCGCGGACCGAGACCGGCGTGCCGCCCTCGAGGGCCAGCGTCTGGTTGGCGGCGGCCGGCGCCAGGGCCCGGACGTGCGCGTCGGCGAGGTCCTCGACGTAGACGTAGCTGCGCTGCTGCTCGCCGGTCCCGGCGATGGTGATCGGGCTGCCGTCCAGCGCCGCCCGGACGAACCTGGCGACGACCAGCGCGTCGCGCATTCTCGGCCCGTAGGGAATGCCGTACCGCAGGATGGTGAACTCCTGCCCGTACATCTCCCGGTAGCTGTGCACGAGCAGCTCGGCGGCCAGCTTGGTCGACACGTAGACGTGCCCGGCGCGGTCCAGGCTGACCAGCGCATCCTCGGACCGCTCGCCCCGCCCGGCGGTCGCCCCGTACACCCAGACCGTGCTCGCGAGCACCACCCGGCGGCAGCCGGTCCGGCGGGCCGCGTCGAGCAGCCGCGCGACTCCCTCGACGTTGAGCCGGACCGCGGCCGCGGGCCCGGCGGCGATCTCGTTGACGTCGGCCGCCCCGGCCAGGTGGAAGACGGCCTCGGTGCCGGCCAGGGCGGCGTCGAGCGAAGCGGCGTCGAAGAGGTCGGCGGGGCGGTAATCGGCCGCCGGGTTGCGCCACCGGTCGCCGATATCGACCGCGCGCACCTCATGGCCGGCCCGCAGCAGGTGATCCACCACGTGCGAGCCGATGAAACCGCACCCGCCGGTGACGGCTACCCGCATGACGCCGCCCCGGACCCGGCGAGCTCGGCGCCGACCTCGGCGATCGCGGCCAGCACCTCGTCCACCTCGCCGTCGGTCATGTCCGAGTGGACCGGCAGGCAGACGTGCCGCGCGCACATGTCATCGGCGACCGGCAGCGGCGGGCCGGCGTACTGCGCGAGCACCGGCTGCCGGTGCAGCGGCAGGTCGTAGACCTCGCCGGCCAGCCGCACCTCGAACCTGGCCGCCAGCTGCTGCTTGAACCAGGCTCGATCGGCCCCGCGGGGCAGCACCGCGAGGTACTTGTAGATGTTCCCGCGGCAGCCGGGCGGCTCGGCGACCGGCGCCAGGCTGTCCAGCTCCGCCAGCCCCTTGTCGTAACGGGCGGCCACCTCGCGCCGGCGCGTGATGAACTCGCCCATCCGGCGCAGGTGCACCAGCCCGGTGGCGGCGTTCTGCTCGCTCATCCGCCACGCATAGCCCTCGCGGACGTGATGGTTGGCGCCGAACGAGCCCTTGCCCTGGTCACGGTAGATCCGCGCCTCGGCCGCCAGCTGGTCCGACGCAGTGAGGATCATCCCGCCCTCACCGCTGGTGACGACTTTAGTGGGATAGAACGAGAACCCCCCGATGGTGCCGAACGAGCCAGCGAATCTGCCGTCGTAGGAAGAACCGTGCGCGTGCGCGGCGTCCTCGACAAGGTCGATGCCCGCCTCGTCGCAGACCATGCGCAGCTGGTCCGCCTGCGGCGTGATCAGCCCGCCGACATGGACGAGCACCGCTGCCGCGGTGTCCGGGGTGAGCGCCGCCGCCAGGGTGCGGGGGCTGAGCGCGAAGGTTCCGGCGTCAATGTCGGCGAAGACGGGCCTGGCGCCGGCCCGCAGTACCGCGGCGGCCGTGGCGTAGAAGGTGTTCGCCGGCACGATCACGTCCCGGCCCGCGACCCCGACGCCGCGCAGCGAGATCTCCAGCGCGGCGGTGCCGCTAGCGGTCGCGACGGCGTGCGACGCGCCATGCGCGGCGGCGAAGGCCGCCTCGAACCGCTGCGTGTACGGCCCGAGGGTGAGCATGCCGCTGCTCAGGATGTCCGTGATGGACGCTGCGATCTCCGCCCGGTCCGCAGCGGGAAAGACTACGCGCGCTGCTTGCACTCCCAAACTGGCACCCCTATGTGATAGGACCGGTGTCCTTGGCCCTGCTCTTCCCCGGCCCGGCCGTCGCGAGACAGGCCGGGTTACTGCAGAGCAGGCCCAGCCTCGACATGATCCCAGGCAATGGCGGGCCGCGTCTTCCAAATTTTACGCTGGCGGCCCGCGGGCATCCTGGTGACATGGCGCTGCATAATAACCGGGCGAACTAGGCGGACGATACGTGACGGGTGATATCAGCGGCGCCGGGGCACCGGGCCGTGCTGCGCCGGAGCCGCGGCGTCCCGGCGCGCCCCGGCCACGGCGCCCGGGCGCGGCCGGGCTGCGGCGCCCCGGCGCGGCCCAGGCGCGGCGCCGTGCCGCAACGCGGGCGGGCCTCGGCGCGGCGCTGGCGGCGGCCGGGCTGGCTGTCGCGCAGGCAGGACCGGGCGTCACCGCGCTCCGCCCGGTCAGGCTGGCGCTGTTCCCGCGGCTGGCCGGCCGCGGTGCAGCCGATCATGTGGCCCTGACCTTCGACGATGGCCCGGACCCGGCCGCGACGCCGCACTTCATCAAGGCGCTGGCCGACCGGCGGCTGCGGGCCACCTTCTTCATGCTCGGCTCGATGGCGGACCGGTCCGTATCGCTCGCGGCCGAGGTAGCGGCCGCCGGGCACGAGATCGGAGTGCACGGCTACGACCATCGTTACCTGCCGCTGCGCGGCCCGAGGTCGACGTACGACGACCTGGCCAGGGCACGCGACGCCATCGCGGCCGCGACCGGCTCGGAGCCCGGGCTGTTCCGGCCGCCCTACGGCGTGCTGAGCACGTCGGCCCTTATCAGCGCCCGACGGCTGGGCCTGACGCCGGTGCTCTGGACAACCTGGGGCCGGGAATGGACCGCCGGAGCCACGGCTGGGTCGGTCTACGCCACCCTGGCGGCCGATCTCGCGGGCGGCGGCACCGTGCTGCTGCACGACTCCGACTGCACCTCGCCCGCCGGATCGTGGCGGGCGGGCCTCGGCGCGCTGCCGATGCTGCTGGACGACTGCGCGGAGAGCGGACTGCAGGTGGGCCCGGTTGGCGAGCACCATGCCTAGCTGCGGCGGTCCTTGCGGCCGCCGGCCACCGTGCCGGCCAGCCCGGTCAGGCCGTAGGTGATAGCGCCGTGCCACAGCGCGTCGAACGCGCCGCCGATTATCCCGCTGCTGCCGAGCATGACCGCCAGGACGAAGACGACAATCGCCGCAGCGGCTCCGGGAAGCACCGCGAACCGCCACGGATTGCGGCGCGCCCAGCGCATCGCCTTGCCCGACTTCGAGCGGAGCACGGCGCCGCCCCCGGCGACAGCGAAGAAGACCACCGCCCCGGCCGCCAGCGACGGGGTGACGGCGAGGTGGCCGCCGAGGACATGCAGCATCAGGTCGCCGCCGGCGACAACCGCGCCCGCGGCGCCTGCCGCGGCCCAGGGCGCGTCCGACATCGCGGCGCCGGAGACAGCTAGCTCATCGCGCCGGGTCAGGCCCGGCTCATCCTTGCGAGGTGGTGCCGACATCTCATCTCTCCCTGAATTGCGGACGAGCCCATAGTCAAGATATATCGCTTCTGTGCCGGAAGCTACTCTGGCCTGTAACGGTTATCCGCGGTGATGCTGCTCACAGCAGGAGATCCGCAACGGGCGTTCAGGAAACTCCCAGGTCTGTCGGGCTTACTAGGGATTGCAGGGGCCCGGCTGACAGCGCCGCGGATCAGCCGGACGGAAGTGGGCAGTGCAGCAGAAGGTAAGTACGCTGGCTCCGGGCAGAGGGGATTCAGATGCAGGAAGATCAGACCGGCAGCGATAGCCAGCGGCCCGAATATATCGGTCCCTGGTCGCCGACTGACTCGCCGGCTTCCCAGCAGCCGGAGGAACCAGCGGGCCGCGATGCCGCGGCGGGCAGCGAGGGCCCGGCAGCCGGGGCGGCCGGCGGGGCTGCCGCGGCCGGCCCGGGCGGCGGCCCGGATCAGCCTGGCCCGACCGCGCCGCTGAGCAGGCCGGCGGGCGGGTTTGCCCAGCCGGAAGCCCACGGCCAGGGGCCGGCCGGTTACCCCGGTGAATACGGCCAGCCCCAGCCGGGCGGCGGGTACGCCCGGCCCCCGGCCGGCGGTGCCTATGCCCAGCCTCCGGCGGGCGGATACCCGCAGGGCAGCGGCTACGGCCAGGGATCCTATGGTCAGCCGGGCGGCTACGGCGAGGCCCAGCCCGGCGGCTACGGCGAGGCCCAGCCCGGCGGCTATGGCGAGCCCCAGCCCGGCGGGTACGGCCAGCCCCAGCCCGGCGGCTACGGCGAGCCGCAGACCGGCGGGTACGGCCAGCCCCAGACCGGCGGCTACGACCAGGCCCCGGCAGGCGGGTACGGCCAGCCCCCGGCAGGCGGCTACCCGCAGGCCGGCGGCTACGGCCAGGGACCCTATGCGCACCCCGGCGGGTACGGTCCGCCCGGCGGCGGGTACGGCCCGCCGGGCGACTATATCCAGCAGGGACCGTCCGGGGAGCGGCGCCGGTTCCGTGGCCTCGTCACGTACGTGGCGGTCGCCGCGCTCGCCGCGGGCATCGGCGCGGGCACGGTGTTCGCCCTCAAGGACGGCGGCTCCCCCGCCGCCCAGCAGTCCAGCGGTTCCGGCCTTGGCGGCAGCCTGGGCCTGGGCAACGGCTCGGGCACCGGCAACGGCTCGGGCCTGGGCAACGGGTCAGGCTTCGGCAACGGGACCGGCAACGGGACCGGCAACGCGTCGGGCACCGCGGTCAGCAACGCGACGTTGCGGTCCGTCAAGGCCGCTGTCCAGCCCGGCCTGGTCGATATCACCAGCAACCTGCACTACGAGAACGGAACGGCCGCGGCCACCGGCATGGTGGTCAGCAGCAACGGCATCGTGCTGACCAACAATCACGTCATCGACGACAGCACCGGGCTGACCGCCACGGTGGTCGACACCGGCAGGCGCTACTCGGCCACGGTGCGCGGCTACGACAAGTCCGACGACGTCGCGGTCATCCAGCTGGCGGGCGCATCGGGCCTGCAGACGGTGCCGCTCGGCGACTCAGGGACGGTCAAGCTCGGCGACCAGGTCGTCGCCATCGGCAACGCCGACGGGACAGGCGGCGCAGCGGTGGTCGGCGGCTCGATCACCGCGCTCAACCAGACCATCACCGCCAGCGATCAGGGCAGCACCTCCGGCAGCGAGACGCTGCACGGCATGCTGCAGACCAACGCCGACATCATCCCCGGCGACTCAGGCGGGCCGCTCGCCAGTGCCGCGGGCAAGGTGATCGGGATGGACACCGCGGCCGCCTCCGGCAGCTTCGGCGACACCGAGCCCAACGTCGGTTTCGCGATCCCGATCAACCGGGCGCTCTCGATCGAGAAGCAGATCGTCGCGGGCCACGGCAGCTCGAGCGTTCAGATCGGCCTCACCGGCTTCATCGGCGTGCTGGTGTGGCCGACCACCCAGTCCAGCCCGCGCGCCCAGCAGCAGCTGCAGGCCGAGGCGGGCGGCGCCCTCGGCGGCGGCCAGGCCTGCCTGAGCAGTGACGTGAACGCCCCGGTCCCGCAGACCGTCGCGCCGGTCAGCAAGGGGGCGCTGGTTGATGGCGTGCTGTGCGGCACGCCGGCCGCGCAGAAGGGCCTCGCGGGCGGTGATGTGATCACTGCGGTCAACGGCCAGGCGATCAGCTCCCCGACCTCGCTGACGGGCGTGATGCAGCAATACCGGCCCGGCGCTACGGTCTCGATCAGCTGGGCCGATACCTCAGGCGGCCAGCACACGAGCAGCGTGCAGCTGCTGCAGGCGCCGCCGCGCTGAGCTCCGGTTACCCGGTCCCCGGTCCCCGGTCCGACGGTCACCCGGTCCCCGGTCCGATCCGCCGGCCGGGGGCCGTCGGCCTGGTCGGCCCGGCTGCCCTCAGGCGGTCAGCCAGCGGCGCGTCCTGGCCTCGCACTCGGCGATGGCGGCGATCTCGATGTGCTCGTCCCTGGTGTGCGCTAGCTGCGGGTCACCGGGACCGAAGTTGACGGCCGGGATGCCCAGCGCCTCGAACCGGGCCACATCGGTCCAGCCCAGCTTGGCCCTGGGCGTCCCGCCGACCGCGGCCACGAAGGACGCCGCGGCGGGTGCCGTCAGCCCGGGCCGCGCCCCGCCCGCGGCGTCAGTGACGCGGACGTCCCAGCCCGAGAACATGTCCCTTATGTACGCCTGCGCGTCGGCGGCCGAGCGGTCAGGCGCGAACCTGAAGTTGACCGTCACCACGCACTCATCGGGGATCACGTTCATGGCGACCCCGCCGCTGATCGCGACCGCGTTCAGGCCCTCATGGTAGGCCAGGCCATCGATCTCGGGCTGGCGCGCCTGGTAGCCGCGCAGCACGTCGAGGATGCCGGCCGCCTCGTGGATCGCGTTGCGGCCGCGCCAGGAGCGGGCGCTGTGCGCGCGCCGGCCGGCCGCCCGGATCTCGGCCCGCATGGTGCCCTGGCAGCCGCCCTCGACCACCTCCCCGGTCGGCTCCATCAGCACCGCGAAGTCACCGGCGAGCAGCTCAGGACGGCGGCGGCTCAGCCGGAGCAGGCCGTTGCGCTCCGCCTCGACCTCCTCGCAGTCGTAGAACACGTAGGTCACGTCCCTGGCCGGCTCGGGCACCGTGGCCGCCAGCCTGAGCGCGACGGCGACGCCGGCCTTCATGTCGGTGGTGCCGCAGCCGTGCAGCACTCCCCGCTCGGCGCGGGACGGGAGATTCCCGGCGACCGGCACGGTGTCGATATGGCCGGCCAGAATAACCCGCTCCGCGAGGCCGCGGCTGGTCCGCGCGACCACCGCGTGGCCGTCCCTGTCCACGGCCAGCTGAGGCAGCGCGCGCAACGCGGCCTCGATCGCGTCGGCGATCGGGCCCTCCGCGCCGCTGACCGACTCGATGTCCACCAGCTGCGCCGTGAGCTCAGCCGCATCGGCGAAAAGATCAAGCTGCACGGCGGCAGCTTACCCCGGCATGAAATAACTGACCTGAAGGATCCAGCGCGCACGGCCACCACCAGCCACCGCCGCCCGCACCGGCCCGGACAGGAGCGCCATGTTCCACGTTGACTCAGAGGTCGGCCGCCTCCGCCAGGTCATCCTGCACCGGCCCGGCCTCGAGCTGAAGCGGCTCACCCCGGACAACGCCGCCGACCTGCTCTTCGATGACGTGCTCTGGGTGGCCGAGGCGCAGGCCGAGCACGACGCGTTCGCGCAGACGCTGCGCTCGCACGGCGTGGCCGTGCACTACTACGGCGAGCTGCTGGCCCAGACCATGGAGATCCCCGATGCGCGGGACTACGTGCTCGAGCGGGTCTTCGACCCGCGGCTGCACGGCCCGCTGGCGACCGACGCGCTCCGCACCGCCTTCGGCGCCCTTGACGCGGCGGCCCTGGCCCAGTTCCTGATCGGCGGGATCACCAAGCGCGAGTTCCTTGAGCTGGCTTGCGAGCCGAGGAGCATCGCCTTTCGCTCGCTGAAGCCGGACGGCTTCGTGCTCGCGCCGCTGCCGAACCTGCTCTACCAGCGGGATACCTCCTGCTGGATCTACGACGGCGTCTCGATCAACGTGATGCGCCACCAGGCCAGGATCAGGGAGACCATCAGCGACGAGGCGATGTACCGGTGGCATCCGATGTTCGCCGCGGGCGGGTTCGAGGTCTGGTACCACGGCGCCGACAGCGCCCCGGCCACCATCGAGGGCGGCGACGTGCTGGTGCTCGGCGACGGCGCGGTCCTGGTCGGGATGAGCGAGCGAACCCAGCCGCAGGCGGTCGAGGTCCTCGCGAGCCGGCTGTTCGCCTCCGGCGCGGCGCAGCGCCTGGTGGCGGTCGACATGCCGAAGACGCGGGCGTTCATGCACCTGGACACGGTCCTGACCATGGCGGACTACGGGGTGTTCGTGAAATACGCGGCGATGGGGATGCTGCCGTCCTACACGGTCGAGCCGGGCGACGGCCCGAAGGAGCTCAAGGTCACCGATCACCCGCCGGAGGAGATGCACGCCGCGATTGCCGCCGCGACCGGCCGCGGTGAGATCCGGGTGCTGACGGCGACCCAGGACGTGCATTCCGCGCAGCGGGAGCAATGGGACGACGGCTGCAACGTGCTGGCCGTCGCGCCCGGCGTCGTGGTGGCCTACGAGCGGAACGTCACCACCAACAGCTATCTCCGGAGCAACGGGATCGAGGTGATCACGGTCCGGGGCAGCGAGCTTGGCCGCGGCAGGGGCGGCCCGCGGTGCATGACCTGCCCGATCGAGCGAGACGCATGATCCGCGCTACCGGCTGTCCCGGGCCGCCGCGCCGCTGCCAGCGGCGCCCGGCAGGCCGCCGGCCGCGGCGCCCAGCGCGGCCAGGATCACTGACACCGACGACCGGTTGACGCTGGACGCCCTGGCCACCGCGTAAACGCCGCGGGCCGGGAAACCCGCCGGCAGCTCCCGGACCGCGACCCGGCGCTCCCCGGCGGCCAGCACCAGCCTCGGCAGCGCCGCGATCCCGATGCCGCGGGCTACTAGGCTGAGGATCGTGGCCAGGCCCTCGAATTCCCACGGGACCGGCGGGGCACCGCCCGCGCCGGCCAGCAGCCGGTCCACCGCCTGGCGGGATGGCTCTCCGGCGGGCGCGGCCATCCACGGCTCGCCGAGCAGCTGCCGCAGGTCGACCGGGTCGCCCGGGCTGGCGGCCGGGTGCCCGCGCGGCACCACGAGGACGAGCGGGTCATCGAGCAGGTGGCGGAACCGCAGCGTGCCCCGCTCGGTGCCGGGCAGCCGTCCTGTCCAGTCGTCGATCAGGGCGATGTCCGCCTCACCGGTGCGGACCTGCCGCAGGCCCTCGCCCGGCGCCGCCTGCCTCAGCAGGAGGGTCAGCCCGGCATGGGCCCGGACGCAGCGGGCCAGGGCGGGGGCGAAGGCGATCGCGGCTGTCGCGAAGGCGGTGACGGCGACGCGGCCGGACGGCTCCCGCCCGGACATGTCTGCCTCGGCCTCCTCGATCAGGGCCAGGATGCGGCCGGCGTGCGCCGCAAGCCGCCGTCCCGCGTCGGTCAGCTCGGCGGTCCTCGCCGTCCGGTCGAGCAGCGCGACTCCCGCCTCGCGTTCCAGCGTGGCCAGCTGCTGAGAAACCGCCGACGGCGTGTAACCGAGCGCGCCGGCGGCGGCCACGATGCTCCCCCGCTCCGCGAATTCCCTGAGCAGCCGGAGCCGGTGCGTGTCTAGCATCAGATAAGCTTACCCAATACCACGCATATCAGCGCTTGCGCTTATCCTCATTGACAGACATGCTGGTAGAAGTGGCTGATACGAGAGTTGCGACGTCGTAGTCGCGACATTCCGCGCAGAGCACCCGGGCAGCCACTCAGTCACCCCGGGATAAGCCCCGCCCTGATGGCCCAGGAGCCATGTCATGCCCCATGCCGGCCAGGCGCTGCCCAAAGCGCCGACCGCAGCACCTGCCTGCCCGCCCGAACCGGTTCTCCATCCCGCTCCCGGCGCAGCGCCCCGCGGCAGCGCAGCGACCCGCCACGGCGCAGCGACCCGCCACGGTGCAGCGCCCCGCCACCCTGCAGCGCCCCGCCACGGCATCCCGGTGTCCGCGACGCTCGCGGCCAACGAGGCGATGGCGGCCCGCCGCAGCCGCGGGCACGACCTGCTGCCGCTCGCGTTCGGCGAAGCGGGCCTGCCGGTAGCCGCCAGCCTGCGCACGGCGCTGGCGGCGGCGTCCGGCCGCAACGGGTACGGCCCGGTAGCCGGCCTGCCCGCGCTGCGCAGCGCTGCCGCGGGCTACTGGCAGCGGCGCGCCCTGCCGACCGAGCCTGATGCCGTCATCTGCGGCCCCGGCAGCAAGCCGCTGATCTTCGCGCTGCTGCTGGCGATCGGCGAAGATGTCGCCGTACCGTGCCCCAGCTGGGTGAGCTACGCCGCGCAGGCCGGCCTGGTCGGCGCCCGCTGCCATTTCGTGCCCGTCCCGGCGGGCGAGGGCGGGATCTGCGATCCGGCCAGGCTCGCGGCGGCGGTCCGGGACGCGCGGCTGGCGGGACGCCGGATCGGCGCCGTCATCGTCACCCTGCCCGACAACCCGACCGGCAGGCTGGCCAGGCCGGATACGGTCCGCGCCCTGTGCGAGGTGGCCGAAGAGCACGATCTGGTCATCATCTCCGATGAGATCTACCGCGACCTGATCCACGATCCCGCGGCGGCGGTGCTGTCCCCCGCGGCGGTTACGCCGCACCGCACCGTGGTGACGACCTCGCTCAGCAAGAACCTCGCCCTCGGCGGCTGGCGGTGCGGGGTGGCCAGGATGGCGGACGGCCCGCTCGGGGAGTCGCTGGCCGGGGCGCTGCTCGGCGTCGGCAGCGAGATCTGGTCGTCGCCCTCGGCGCCGGTCCAGCATGCTGCGGCTGTCGCGTTCGGTGAGCCCGAGGACATTGTGAAACGGATAACAAGGAGCCGGTCGCTGCACGCCAGCGTGGTCCGCGCCGTGGCCGGCCGGTGCGCGGCCGCCGGGCTGCTGGTGCCGCCGCCGCAGGCCGCGTTCTACCTCTACCCCGATTTCGAGCCGTGGCGCGGGCATTTGCGCGACGCCCGCGGCGTGACCACCGGCGACGGCCTGGCCAGGCACCTGCTGGAGCGTTATGGCGCCGCCGTGCTGCCCGCGAGCGCGTTCGGCGAAAGCTCGCGGGCGCTGCGGGTCCGCATCGCGACCGGGCTGCTCTACGGCGACACCGACGCCCAGCGGGAGGCAGCCCTGCAGTCCGCCGAGCCGCTGCGGCTGCCGTGGATCGCCGCGGCGCTGGACAGGTTCGAGGAGATCATGGCCGACCTGGCCCCCTGACCCCCGCCCGGCGGCGGCTCGCCCCTTCGTCGCCGCCCGGCTGCGGGCAATCTACGCGTCAACGCCGGTTTCCGGTGGCGGGCCGGCCCCGGGATCGGCAGGATCGGGGGCATGACCTCCGAACCGCGCCGGCAGGCGATCGGCTCACTGCGGGCCGTGGCGCTGGACGCCCCGGACATCGACCTCCTGGCCACGTTCTACGAGCAGCTCGCCGGCTGGCGACGCGTCCCCGACGACGACGAGGACGATGACGAGGACGAGTGGATCACGATCGACTCCGGTGACGGCTGGCGGATCGGCCTGCAACGGGCCACCGGCCACGTGCCGCCCCGCTGGCCGGACCAGGACCGCCCGCAGCAGGCCCACCTCGACTTCCGGGTACCGGACATCGACGCGGCGGCCGAACGCGCCCAGCAGCTCGGCGCCAGCCTGCTGCGCCGCAACGAGCGGTGGCACACCCTGGCCGACCCGGCCGGCCACCCGTTCGACCTGTGCGTCAGCACCGGCGATCCGCGGACCACCCTGATGGGCGTCATGCTCGACTGCCCCGACGCGAAGGCGCTGAGCCACTTCTACGCGGGCCTGCTCGGCAAGCCGGTGACGTACCAGGCGGACGGGGTCGCCATGATCGGCGAGGACGGCGCGCAGCCGGTGATGTTCCAGCAGGTGGAGCAGTACACCGCGCCGCGCTGGCCGGATCCGGCGTACCCGCAGCAGATCCACCTCGACGTGACCGTCCAGGACGTGGACGCGGCGGAACGGGCCGCCCTCGACATCGGTGCCACCCGGCTGGACGGCGCCGGCCCGAACTGGCGGGTCTACGCCGATCCGGCCGGCAAGCCATTCTGTCTGGTGTGGACGGTCTAATGAGGTGCCAATGGCCGGATGACACGGGTGGCAAGCCCTGAGGAGAGAACCCGGTAATGGCGGTGCCTGGCGACGTCTCATGGAGCGGGCCGGACGGGACCTTTAACCTGCGGGTAGCGGCCATCCGGACGGGTTCTTGACCCGGATCGTGACTCGACGCTACGGCCAGGCCCTGGCCGTTCACTTCGGTACTCGAGGAAGCACTCGGCGCCCTGGGAGTCGAAGATGGCGCTCTCGGACCTTAGAGATAGGGCCCGGCGGGGGTTCCTTGAGTTCGCTTGGCGCCAGTGGGCGCAGGTGGGGCTCTCGGCAAACGTCACGGGTGCCGACCGTTGGGCGATCGACCCAGAGGCCCTTATTCTCTTCACGATTGAGGTTGCGCGGCGCGATCCCCGGCTGTTCGACGAGATGCTCGACTGGCTCACGGGTAACCGCCGGCTGCTGAGCATGCAGCGCCTCCGGAACCTGACCGCCCGGTTCCCGGTCGATCCAGGCCTAGTCGGCGCCGCGCTCGCATGTGCGGGAGAATCGGTACCCTCGTTGCAGGGGCCGACAAGCCAGCGGAAGCACCGGCAGTACCCCGAGGATGCACCCGTGTTCAGCCCGGACATCGTGAGTTTTATCGGTGAGCCAGACCCTGCCTTTGCGGAGCACGGATACCTCCGCCCCCGCGCTTTCCGGAGCGGCAAATCGAGTGAGCCAGACGCACGGCAGCCCGTAAACCTTGCGTTTCAGCTCCGCCATCTCTTCGGTCCGGGAAGTCGGTCGGAAGTGATGAGAATACTGCTTACCTTCGCCGACGGCCCACTGGATGCGGCAAGAATCTCAGACGAAGCCGGATTCGCCAAAAGGAACGTCAACGATACCCTCGCCGGCCTTTCCGCATCGAGGGTCGTGAAAGCACGATGGTCCGGGAACGAACGGATCTTCCTTGCCTACCGAGACAAGTGGGCCATGCTCCTCGAAGTCGGCCCCTCCGCCAAGTACATGCCCACATTCGTGTCCTGGGTTCACCTGTTCCCGGCATCCCTGGAGATCCTAGCCTGGCTTGAAAAGGAGGCCGAGACCACGGACTCCGAGTACCTCATCTCCAGCCGGGCCCGCGATCTCATGGAGCGCGTAACCCCCAACCTGGAGATGGCTGGCCTCGCCCCCATACCGAACCGGCCACTCCCCAGCGCGGCATACCTGCCAGCCTTTGCCGACACCGTCGAATCTCTCCTCACCAGAATGGGTGTCGAGTAATAGGGCCACGATCGATACCGCCCCCGTGCAGATGATTGATGCTCCTTGAGTGGATGCGCCGACCGTCAACTGCCGCTGGGTTATGAGTCAGCCGAGCTTCGTGCCGGCGAGCTTGGCAGCACAGCTTGCTAGACTTACTTCGTGGCGCACCCGGAGACCGACCGCAATGCGGCTGCGGCGCAGCCGGGCGGCCAGGTGCTGCCCGGGGAGATCCTTCTGCGAGACGGCACGCCTGCGCTGATCTGGCCGCTGCTGTCGACTGATGCCCGGATGCTGCGCGAGGGGTTCCGCCGCTTGTCCAGCGAATCACGCCAGCACCGGTTCCTCGGGGTGCTCGGCGAACTCAATGACTCGATGATCCGGCGGCTTGTCGGCAGCGCTGACGGGGTGCATCACATTGCGCTCGTGCTTATCGTGCTGCCGCCAGAGGGTGAGGAGAGGCCGGTCGGGGTCGCCCATCTTTTGCAGAACCCCGGCGACCCGAGCGCCGCCGACGTCGCCGTCGCCGTCGCCGACGACTGGCAAGGACGCGGCGTCGGCACCGCGCTCGTGTCGGCGTTGAGGGAGCGACGCCCAGGGGCGGTCAAGCGGCTGCGCACTAACGTCAGTTCCGGCAACCGCGCGTCGCTAGCGCTGCTCGCCGGGGCCGGGCGCGTGTCGTCGCACCCGGATTCCCGGGGCGTCCTCGAGGTCACGGTCGAACTCAGGCCGCGGCCTAGCGCCTCCGCCGCTGCGGCGTGCTAGCGCGGCCCTCAGGCACGATCTGACTTCGAGATCGAGCCTGCGGTCCGTGACTGGCTGGATAGCCTCAGCGACGGCGACTTCAAGCGGGTCGACGAGGTCTGCGGGATGCTCGCGGAGAAGGGAACCGAACTCGGCGGACCCTGGTCAGACCACCTTGAGGGGACGGTCTGGGAGCTGCGGATCCGGCTTCGCGATATTGCGGCCCGGGTAACGTACTGGTGTACTCCTGATGGGAAGATCGTGCTCCTCACCGTGTTCCGCAAGACCAGGCAGCATGACCAGAGGCAGATCGACCGGGCGGCACCGAGCCCACCGTCGCCTTGCTGCGGCGCCTGGCCGCCGCACTGGACGCCGACGTGCGCCTCACCGCCGGCCACGACCTCGGCTCCGTCTGGTTCGAGACCCACGCGGCCTGATCCGGCTGGCCGAATTGAACGGTACCGGCCACGGGTCAGTCCGGGTCCGGCTGACCCATCGCCAGCGGGAAAGCTCGCTCACGGTCCAGCGTTCGCCAGAAGGTCCGGGCCATTAGGAGGAATAGTGCCAGCTGAGGGCGGCAAAGGTGGCCCCGAAGAGCTGCGGGCCTCGGACGCAGATCGAGATCGCGCCTTGAGCCGACTGCAGGACGGGCTGGCGTCAGGCATGATCAACCTCGACGAGTTCAATGACCGGTAGGGGCGAGCACTGCAAGCGCGCACCAGGGGCGAGCTGGCCACCATCACCTCCGATCTGCCAGAAAGCGACGCATCGGCCGCGGTGCTACCGCAAAGCGGTGTCGTGGAGTTGCGCGGTACGTCCAGCCCCCTGAAACGAACCGGGCGCTGGCTGGTGCCGCGCAAGCTTGTGCTCCGGCAGCACAAGGGATCGGCGGAACTCGACTTCACCCAGGCGCTGATCCGCCACTCAGTGATCGACATCGAACTCGACATCAGCGGGGGTTCGGTGGAAATCCGGCTGCCAGCGGGCGCAAGCGCGTCAATCGACGGTATAGAAGCCATTCGCAGCAGTGTGGAGGACCACCGCAAGGTTCCTTCACCGGACGGCCAGCCGCACTTCGTGATCACCGGGACGGTCCAGCGAGCATCCGTTGAGATCCGCGGGCCGCAGCCGAAACCGTTCCGCCGGCGGTAGTCCGCCGGAACGTCATACCGCGGGGCTGTCGGGCTTGCGGTGCATCCGGTAGTGCAGGACGAGGAAGGGCAGCCCGAAGACGGAGAAGGCGTGCTCGGCCCGCAGTTCGTCGTCCTGCAGGTAGACGTCGAGCTGTTCGGCGAAGCCGTGGACCGCGAGCACCGTGAGATCTCTGCTGGCTGGGTCGATGTAGGCGAGGTAGTGACCGGGCTGGTCCAGGTCGCTGCGGCTGGTCAGGACCAGGCCACCGCCGGGCCGGGCACGTGGCAGCAGCGTCGCGGTAAAGCTGGCCTGCGGTAGCGGGAAGCCGACGCTGACGTACCCGCGGCCGCGGTGCCGGTAGGTGGTGTAGATGCCGACGTAGATCGGCTCATCGGTATCGGTGAACGACCGGATCCAGCCGCGGATCGCCACGACACCGGCGTCGCCTGAGCTGATCGTGTCGATCCGGCTGCGGATGCCCCGTTGCGTCTCACGCTGATTCATTGGCACGTTCGCCTGCCCCAAGGGGCGGGCGACCACGGCCCGGTAGAGCAGGTAGCCCGGCCGCACCCACAGCCGCCACTGCGGAACGATGTCGAGAGTAAACCGGGTGGTGTGCTCGTAGAACTCGCGGACCCGGGGGTCGACGCCCGCCGGGTCGAACTCCGGACCGGCCAGCTCGTCCACGGAGGCGACGATGCCGGCGTCGGGCGCGTCGGCGACGTAGCGGCCGCCGATCACCCCGGCCAGCTCGCGGACGTAGCCGGTGCCGACGTACCGGGACCGGGCTTCCCGCGGCACGACGAAGGGCAGATCGTCCGCCCGGACCCGCTCGGCGAGCAGGCTCACCTGCGCGTCCCGGAAGACCAGCGCCGAGGCCACCCGGTAGGCCAGCATCGTGGTGCTGGCGACCACCGACGCCGGCACCGGGGGCTGCCGCGACGCGAGCACCCGGCCCGCCGCGGCGCCGAACAGCGGCCCGAGCAGCACCTTCTGCGGACGGATCCCCAGCAGGCCGCCGAGGGTCCCGGTCGCCGTCCCGACCGCGACCGGCCCGGCGCGGGTCACCCGGCCGGCCGCCCACCCGAGCGGGGCGACCAGCGCGGCGCTGGTGGCTATCCGCTGCCACAGCGGCGGGATCTCGCCGGGACGCTGCCGGGCCCGGGCCACCGCCTCGGACGCCGCCAGCACGGCCGCCCCGCCGGCCGCGCCCACGCCGGCCGCCCGCGCGCCCCGGTGACCCGCGAGGGCAGCCCCGGCCACGCCGCCGATAACGGCGGCGGCGATGACAGGATTCTTCCGCTGCGCCGCCGCCCCCGGCTCATCCGCTGCCATCTTCAGAACGTACCGGCCCCGGCGTCACGGCGGCACACCCCGAAAATCAGCTTGACCGCGCAGCGTGCCCCTGCGGCACGGCACGCCGACCAGCACAGCCGAGACAGCTGGCCGCGGTCCCGGGTGTGCGGGCGCAATCGGTACGGTGGCCCGGTGACCGTGTACGCGATAGCCCAGCTCACCATTCATGATCGTGTTCGCTACGACAGGTACGTGGCTGCGTTCATGCCGGTTCTCGTGAAGTACGGCGGGCGGCTGCTGGCCGCCGACGAACGCCCGCATGTCGCCGAGGGCCAGTGGAGTGGTGACAAGGTCGTCGTCATCGCATTCCCGGACCGGGACACGTTCACGACGTGGCTGACTTCGCCGGAGTACCAGGAGATCGCGAAGGACCGAATCGCCGCAAGCGAGGGCGTCGTGCTGCTGGTACGCGGCCTGCCGGGCCCGGCATAGGGACGCCTGGCGGCCCGCGGACCCCGCCGTGGATGCGAGCATAAGCCGATGGCGGAGTTCGTGGTGAGAGCGGCGCAGGCGGGCGATGCGCGGGCGGTGGCGGAGATGTTCGCCGCGGTGGCGGAAGAGCGTGACGGGATCGCGACCGAGCCGCCGGTCGACATCGAGGAGCGCACCGCGCTGTTCGCGCACAGCGCAGCCGGGTCCTTCGTCGCGGTCGCTCGCGGCCGGATCATCGGGATGCTGCACGTCGAGGTGAGCCGCTACGGCTTCGGCGAGTTCGCGATGCTCGTCGAACGCGCCTGGCGCGGCCGCGGGGTGGGTTCGGCGCTCGTGCAGGCGGCGGTTGACTGGGCACGCGGCCGGGGGCTGCACAAGCTCTGCCTGGAGGTGTTCGCGCACAATGCGGCCGCGATCGCCCTGTACGGCAAATCCGGCTTCATCGAGGAAGGGCGGCGGGTCAAGCAGTACCGGCGCGCGGACGGGCAGCTGTGGGACTCGATCGTGATGGGCCTGGCGCTGTAGCCGCCTGTTCAGGGCTTCGCCTGCCACACCGACAGAGCCGGGCGGGGCTGACAGACCGGAGCCGTCACGGCGTCCGGAAGTGATAGCCCGCGTGCAGGAGCCGGGGCAGGACGATGCGCAGTGCCGCCACCGTCTGGGAACGGTTGCCGCCGCCATCGTGCTCCAGGATGATCGACCCGGGCTGGGTGTTATCCATGATGTTGCGGACGATGCTGCGGGTTCCCGGCTGCGCCCAGTCCCGCGGGTCGACCGACCAGTCCAGCGGGATCATCCTCATGTGCTCACACTGGCTGATCACGGCCGCTGACCACGCCCCGTAGGGAGCGCGGAACAGGCCAGGTTCCACGCCGGTCGCCGCGTGGATCGCGTGACTGGCGCGGGCGAGCTCGCTGTGCACGCGATGGGCGGGCATCGGCGCGAGGTCGGCGTGCGTCCAGGTGTGATTGGCGATCAGGTGACCAGCCTCCGCGACCCTCCGGGCCAGCTGCGGGTAGGCGGCCACATTGAGGCCGATCATGGAGAACGTCGCGGTCACGCCGTACTCGTGCAGCAGCCGCAGCACCTGCGGGGTATACACCGGATCAGGGCCGTCATCGATGGTCAGGGCGATCGCCTTGGATGCGTCGTCAATGTAGTAAAGCGGCCGGTCCAACGGGTAAGCCGGGCCTCGGTGAGCGGGCACCCGGCGCGCGGCGGGCACCCGACGTTGAGCAGCCACCCGACGTTGAGCAGGCACGCGACGATCAGCAGGCACGCGGTCCGCTGGCCGGTCAAGCAGGCGGGGCGCCAGGGCGCTGGTCAGCGTGATACCGGCAGTTGCCAGGAGCAGCCGCCGCCGGCGAGCCGCGTAGATACCAGGAGAAGTGTCACCGGACGACGTGATACCTGTCATCGACACCCCGGTGAGTTCTGTGCCTCATTGCGGCACATCCGGACACGGTCACGCCGTGTAAGCCATCTGCCCCCATCATGCAGGAATTGCCGGGAGCGATGCGGTAGCTCCGCCGGCGTGTCGCCCGCGTGCATGGCCTCCGGGATCACCTCGAGGCCCGTTACGGCTGCCGCCGCCGGAGTCGTGCGCATCGTGACATGATGCGCCGGTCATGTCACGATGACAAGATGCGTCCCGTGCTGGCTCAGGTCAACATCGGACGGCTGCGCGCTCCGCTGGACAGCCCGATGCTGGCCGGCTCGTCACCGGCCTCGACCCGGTCAATGCGCTGGCCGATGTCGCGCCCGGCTTCGTGTGGCGGCTGCAGACCGAGGAGGGCAACGCCACCGGGGTGCGCGCCTTTGACTGGGATGCGGCCGGCAGCGCGGGCGTCATCGTGAACATGTCGGTATGGGAGTCGGTCGAGGCGCTGGCCGCGTTTGTCTACTCCGACGCGCACCGCCAGGTCCTGCGCCGCCGGAGGGAGTGGTTCGCGAAGATGGCCGAGGCCTACGCGGCCTTGTGGTGGATCCCGGGCGGCTCCATCCCGGCCACGGACCAGGCCGAGGACCGGGTGCGGTATCTGCGGGCCTATGGGCCGACGCCTTATGCGTTCACGCTGCGCGCGCATTTCCCGCCGCCCGGCGACGCCGATCCGCGGCCGCGCGCCGGCCGCAATGACTGGCTCTGCCCCGCCTGACCGTCACCGGCCACTATCCGCCTGATCTACGCCTACGAAGCGCCCTCATCACGCCCGATCCGCGCTTATGACGGATACCTTGACATCAGCCCGCGTTCCTAGTGCGCCCCGGAGGCGGGAGCTGACGTGCATGACCTCCGGGATCATCTTGAGGTCCGTTTACGG
>Ga0187879_10000442_pt1 | contig 27153 bp, 24 predicted proteins | sample June2016WEW_19_1_FD_132423 | JGI IMG/M metagenome (GOLD analysis project Ga0187879, IMG submission 132423) | Peatland microbial communities from SPRUCE experiment site at the Marcell Experimental Forest, Minnesota, USA - June2016WEW_19_10 | ecosystem: Environmental > Terrestrial > Soil >... | reverse complement strand
TTTGACTAACTGGCGGGGCGCTGTTAGAGATTTTTACGTTTCTCGGCTCTATTCCCGGGCAACCTCGTGTGTTTCGGATTCAACCGATGTATCAATGAATGCGTGGAGTTTGTGCTTTGAAGATTCTAGTACCAATCAAGCGAGTTCCCGATCCCGCCACCACCATCCGCGTCCTCCCCGACGGCACCGGTATCGCCACCGACAACGTGAAATGGGTCATCAACCCGTTTTGCGAAATCGCCATCGAAGAAGCGCTCCGCATCAAGGAGAAACAGACCGGCGAGGTGGTGCTGGTCACGGTCGGCCAGTCCACCTGGCAGGAGCAATTGCGCACCGGGCTGGCGATGGGCGCCGACCGCGCAATCCTCGTCAAGACCGACACCGCACTCGACTCGTTCGCAATCGCGAGAATCCTCGCGAAAATTGCCGGCGACGAGAAACCCGAGCTCATCATACTGGGCAAGCAGGCGATCGACGACGACGCGAGCCAGGTCGGGCAGATGCTTGCCGAGATGCTGGGATGGCCGCAGGCGACGTTCGCATCCAAGATTGAGATTGCGGCCGACAAGGTCTCGGTGGTGCGCGAAGTTGACGGCGGTCTGGAGACGATCGCGTTCAAAGTCCCCGCCGTGATCACCGCCGATCTGCGCCTCAACGAGCCGCGCTACGCCTCGCTGCCGGGAATCATGAAGGCGCGCAAGAAAGAGCTGAAAGAGATTGCGGCCGACAGCCTCGGCGTCGATCTCGCGCCCAAGCTCAAGATAAAGACGCTCGCCGCTCCGCCCAAGCGCCAGGGCGGGCGCAAGGTCGCGTCGGTGCAGGAGCTGGTGTCGGTGCTTCACACCGAAGCAAAGGTCATTTGATCGCGACTTTTACGAGCGCGAACGCCGGAGTGAATTGACATGGGTGACGTTTTGATTTTCGCGGAGCATCAGGGGGGACATTTCCCCAAGAGCACGCTGACCGCGGTTCACGCGGGCCTCGAGCTTGCGAAAAAGCGCGGCGGCAAAGCGATCGCGGTGGTGGCGGGCGACGCGCCGGAGGCGGCCGCGGGCGAGATCGCCAAGTACCGTGTCGCCAAGGTAATCGCGCTGGCGCATCCCGCGTTGAAGAACTATCTCGCCGACGCGCACGCGCAGGCACTTGCCGCATTGGCGAAAAAGGAAGGCGCGGAGTTTGTAATCGCGACGGCAACTGCGATGGGCAAGGACCTGTTTCCGCGGCTGGCCGCCCGCCTCGGCGCCGGGATGGCGTCGGAAATCACCGCAATCAACGACGACCAGACCTTCGTGCGCCCCACCTATGCGGGCAACGTGATGGCGACGGTCGAAATGGACGGACCGATCAAAGTATTGACGGTGCGCGGCACCGCGTTCGACGCCGCCAAGCCGGGCGACGGTGCCGCGCCGGTCGAAAAGCAGAATGCCGAGATCGACGCGGGCGCTCTCAAGATGGAATTCGTTTCGTTCAACGCGACCAAGAGCGATCGCCCGCAACTGACCGAGGCGCGGATAATCGTTTCGGGCGGGCGCGGCCTCAAGGCGGGTGAAAACTTCAAGACCGTGCTCGAGCCGCTGGTCGATGAGATGGGCGCGGCGATGGGCGCGTCGCGTGCGGCGGTCGATGCGGGCTTCGTGCCCAACGATCTGCAAGTTGGACAGACGGGCAAGGTGGTTGCGCCAGAACTTTACATCGCAGTCGGGATTTCAGGCGCGATACAGCATCTGGCGGGGATGAAGGACTCGAAGGTCATCTGCGCGATCAACAAGGACGAAGAGGCGCCGATTTTCGCGGTCGCCGACTACGGCCTGGTCGCCGATCTGTTCAAAGCAGTGCCTGAGATGACCGAGGAAATCAAAAAGCTCAAGCATTCATAGTCCGCGCGCGCGGCGAGGAGCGTTTTCGATGCCCGAACTGCAGCACAAATTCGCCGCCAGCAACGGCATCCGGATGCACTACGTCGAGCTGGGCGCGGGCCCGCTGGTGATCCTGTGCCACGGATGGCCCGAATCGTGGTACTCGTGGCGCCATCAGATTCCCGCGCTCGCGGCGGCGGGCTTCCGCATCGTCGCGCCCGATCAGCGCGGCTACGGGCATACCGACGCGCCCGAGCCGATCGAGTCGTACAACATATTCAACCTGGTCGGCGATATCGTCGGGCTGGTCAACAGTCTCGGCGTCGAGACGGCGGTGATCGTCGGCCATGATTGGGGCGCGCCGGTGGCGTGGAACTCGGCGCTTCTGCGCCCCGACATCTTTCGCGCGATCGCACTGCTCAGCGTTCCTTATCTTCCGCGCACTCCGATGCGTCCGACCGACGCGATGAAGGCGATGGCCGGCGACCAGAATTTCTACCAGCTCTATTTCCAGGAGCCGGGCAAGGTCGAGAAGGAACTCGACGCCGATCCGCGCCGCTCGATGGCGATGATCCTCTACTCGGCGTCGGGCGATGCGCCGCGGACCGGCGAGTTCTCGTTCCTGTTCCCCAAGACGAAAAAGTTTATCGAGACCGGCGTCGTGCCGGACAAGCTGCCGCGGTGGCTGACGGAAGCCGACCTGAATTTCTTTGCCGGCGAGTTCAAGCGCGCGGGCTTTCGCGGTGGCGTCAACTGGTATCGCAATTTCGATCGCAACTGGGAGCTGACCGCTTTCCTCGACGGCGCGAAGCTGCGCCAGCCCGCGCTGTTCGCCGCCGGTGAGCATGACCTGGTGGGGAAAATGATTCCCGGCGGGTACGAGATGGCGGGTGCGTTCACTCCGAATCTGAAAAAGAAAGTGATAATCCCCGATGCCGGCCACTGGGTGCAGCAGGAACGCCCCAAAGAGATCAATGAGATCCTGATCGAGTTTCTAAAGGGCCTCTAGCAGGGGCGCGTCGGCGCGATTGACTCCGCAGATGCGAAACCCACCGCGGGTTTCACTTTTCACTACTTCCTCAGGCAGGGATAACCCCTGCATCTTAGTAAGGCAGAAGAGAAGATGCGGCCTTCAGGGTTTGCTTGAAAAGGAGTGATTGATTCGGCGAAAATATCCGCGCGATGTACATCAAATGGCTCAAGTGGATGGTGGTGCTGGGCGCGCTTGCTGTTGCCGGATTGCGAGTTGGGGTGTGGAGCATCGATTCGTTGCCCACGCCTCAAGCGGCCAAGCTTCCGGCGAGACCACCGATCGCACTGGCTGACCTGGAGCAGGCTCTCGACGCCGAGTTCGCGCCGGTGGTGAAGGACGGCCTGCTCAAGGAATCGACCGGCTGCGGCGTGGCGATCGGCGTAATCGACCATGGCAATCGCCGCGTGTTCAATTACGGCGCTGCGCGCAGGGACTCCATTTTCGAGATCGGCTCAGTCACGAAAACTTTTACCGGGCTCGCGCTCGCGCAACTTGCAGAGCAGGGAAAAGTCAGGCTCGACGAACCGGTACGGCCGCTGCTCTTTGCGGACATCGCCGCTGGGCCGGCAGGCACGGAAATTACGCTCCTCGATCTCGCGACTCATCGCTCGGGACTTCCCAGCGTTCCCGATAATCTCGACCCAAAGGATCCGAGCAACCCATTTGCCGATTACGACCATACTGCGTTGCACGAGTTCCTCGTGAGTCACGGTACTGCGAGACCCGCCGACGCGAAGTATCTGTACAGCAGCTTCGGTATCGGCCTGCTCGGATATGCGCTTGCCCAGCGCGCCGGCGTTCCGTATGCGCAACTGGTTGAAACCGAGATAACAGGACCGCTGCACATGAACGACACTGTGTTCGCGCTCTCGCCGGAGCAGAAACAGCGACTTATGCAGGGCCATGGCGCTGGCCTGGATCCGGTGAACGCAGGACTTCGCGAAGGCGGAATCTTCGCCGGTGCGATCGGCGCAAAGTCGACGGTCGAGGACCTGCTCACCTATTTGGACGCCAATCTCCATCCCGAGCGTTACGCCGCCGGAGCCGCTCCTGGTTCACCCGGCGCGACAATCCCCGCCGCGTTCGCGCTAGACCATCAGATTCGGGGCACCGTCAAGCAGAATACGGAGGTGGCACTTGTCTGGCTGTTTAATCTCCAGTCCGGCCGCTTCGAGCATGGCGGCACCACTCCCGGGTATACGGCTCACGTGGAATTCGCACCGGAGCAGGATCGCGGCATCGTCGTGCTCTACAATCGGATGGACGAGCAGCCCGGACAGGAACGATTCGTCGATCGAGTCGCGGAGAACATCAATGAATTGATGTCAGGCAGGCCTGCGGCCCGGATCGATTTCATCTCCGGGAATGATCCGGCACTCGTTGCGCTCGACGAGTTTGAAAGTGACTTATAGGAACGATAGGCGGAGAAGGGCATCGCGCGAGCGATGCGAGCAAACCTGACCCCGGTCCCCCTCCCATGTGACGCACCGAAACAATTGCGCGGGAGGAGCGGGATTATGCGATCGTGCCGGAGCTGCGCAGGCGCTTAAGATCGGCGGGCGTGTAGCCGTGCGCGGCGAGGACTTCGTCGGTGTGCTCGCCGACCAGCGGTGGACGCGTGATCCTGCCCGGCGTTGCCTCGAGCTTGGCGGCCAGCCCGGTCGTTAGGTATTCGCCGAGTTCCGGATGCGGCATCCTGAGCAGCATCGCGCGCGCGGCGGTCTGCGGATGCTTGAACATTTCCTCGATGGTGAGAATCGGGCCCGACGGGATGCCCTCGCGATTGAACAATTGAATCCAATGCTCCGCTGGATGCGGGGCGAGCGCGCGATTTATTTCCAAGGTCAGCGCGTCGCGATTTTTCAGCCGCCGCCCGCTGCTCTTGAATCGTTCGTCGGCGGCGAGTTCCGGTCGTCCAATGGCGGCGACGAGGTTTTGCCACATCACCTCGCTCCCGCATGCGATGTTGAACGGCCGATCGGACGCATCGAACACGCCGTACGGCGACAACAGCGGATGATGATTGCCGGCGGGCGCGGGAGTCTTCCCGGTTTCGAAATAAATTCCCGCCGACCAGGTCAGGATGCTGACGATGGATTCGAGCAGCGAAGTCTCGACGCGCTGTCCGCGGCCATCGCGATGGCGCGCCTCGAGTGCGAGCAGGATGCCTTGCGCAGAAAAAATTCCGCCGAGCAGATCGCAGATGGCGATGCCGACCCGGGTCGGTCCGCTCTCGACGGTTCCCGTCACGCTCATCAGGCCCGACGTCCCCTGCGCGATCTGATCGAAGCCGGGGAAATCGCGCAGCGGCCCGGTCGAGCCGAAGCCCGAGATGGAGCAGGTGATGATGCGCGGATTGCGTATCGCGAGCGTTTCGTAGTCCAAGTCGAGCGCTTTCATGACGCCGGGCCGGAAGTTGTCAACGACCACGTCGGCGGCGTCGATCAGGCGCATCAGGATTTCGCGCCCCTCGGGTTTTTTGATGGCGACTCGTAAACTTTTCTTGGATCGATTGGCGGAGAGAAAGAAGTAGTTGTCGGGACCCTTGCTGGCGCCCAGCTCGCCGCGCGGATTTTCGACCGGTTCGATCTTGAAAATCTCGGCGCCGTAATCGCCGAGGATTTGCGTGCAGAACGGACCGGCCAAATACCTGGTCAGATCGACAACTTTTATTCCCGCCAAGGGCGGCGGCTGTTCGGCCATAACGGTAAACCTACTCGAAACTTCCGCGGCGGAGTTACGTCTAAGAGGCGATAGTCCACTCTTCGTTTTTCGTTTGTTCCTTTTTCGTTGGAAACCGGCCACTGATGGTTATAATAATTGAGCACTACCCATGAAATTGTCCAGCATGAAAAATAGCGCGTCGATGCTCGCGATCGCCGCGATCATCATCGTAGGCGTCTGGTATGTTTTTGGCCGGAGTTCGTCCGGGATACGGATCGTTACCGCCAAGGCCACAGAAGGGCCGATCGTGCGGTCGGTCACGGCGACTGGAACGGTCAATCCGGTCATCACGGTGCAGCTCGGCACTTACGTGTCGGGACCGATCACCGCAATTTACAAAGACTACAACGCAGCGGTGAAAAAAGGGGAACTGATCGCTAAAATCGACCCGCGGCCCTACCAGGTGACGGTCGATATTGCGCGTGCGACGCTGGCGAACTCGATAGCGCAACTGGGCAAAGATAGTGCCGACCTCGACTACAAGAAAGTCACCTATGATCGCAACCTGGAGCTGTACAAGGAGGACTCGGTCTCGAAGGACACGCTGGATTCGTCGTACAGCGCATGGCAGGAGGATGTCGCCCAGGTCAAGCTCGACCACGCCAATATCCAGCAGCAAACGGCCAACGTGAAAGCGGCCGAGTTAAACCTGAATTACACCAATATCGTGTCGCCGGTTGACGGCACGGTGGTCTCGCGCAACGTCGATGTGGGCCAGACGGTGGCGGCGAGCTTTCAGACCCCGACGCTGTTTCTGATCGCGCAGGACTTGACCAAGATGCAGGTGGACTCGAACACCAGCGAGTCCGATATCGGCTACGTGCGCCAGGGGCAGAAGGCGACGTTTCGGGTGGACGCGTTTCCCGACCGCGATTTCGAAGGCGTGGTTGCCCAGGTTCGGCAGGCGCCGATCACGGTTCAAAACGTCGTGACCTACGACGTGGTGGTGGCCGTGGAAAATCCCGAGCTGTTGCTCAAGCCGGGGATGACGGCGAATGTGAACGTCGTGACGGCGTCAAAAGCCAACGTGGTGCGCGTTCCGCTCGACGCGCTGCGCTTTGCGCCGCCTGGAGAACCGCCGGCGGATTCCGCGGCGCTTGACGGAGCGCCAGGCCGCCAGACTCGAGTCTGGGTTCAAAAGAATCGCAAAGTCACACCGGTCACGATCACCACCGGGCTTAACGACGGGACCTGGGTCGAAGTCGCCGAGGGCGACGTGCAAGCGGGTGATCGCGTGGTGACGGACGAAGTGCGCGACGCGGGAACACATCCTTCGGGCGGATCGCATGGCGGCAGCCCGATGACCGGGATGATGCACATGCCCCATTAGGCGCGGGCGGCGATCCGATGAACAGAGTGATTGAACTGGTCGATTTGACCAAGACCTACGTGCTTGGCGACATTGAGGTTAACGCGCTGCGCGGGGTTAACCTTACGATCGAGCGGGGCGAGTTCGTTGCGGTGATGGGTGCGTCGGGCTCGGGCAAATCGACGCTGATGAATATGCTGGGATGCCTGGACCGGCCCACCAGCGGCCGCTACATCCTGGAGGGCGAGGACGTCGCGCAACTGAACGAGTCGGAGCTGGCGACGATCCGAAGCCGGCGGATCGGGTTTGTCTTTCAGAACTTCAACCTGCTGTCGCGAACCTCGGCGCTGGAGAACGTCGAGCTGCCGCTGTTCTATTCGGCGTGGACGGCCGACGGAGAGCATCGCGCCGCCGACATGGTGAAACTGGTCGGGCTGGCGGGCCGCGAGCAGAACCATCCCAATCAACTCTCGGGCGGGCAGCAGCAGCGGGTGGCAATCGCGCGCGCGCTAGTGAATCGCCCGTCGATACTGCTCGCCGACGAGCCGACCGGCAATCTCGACTCGACCAACTCGGCCGAGATAATGGAGGTGCTCACCAAGCTCAATCGCGAACAGGGCATCACGGTGATCGTGGTGACGCACGATCCCGACGTGGCGGCCTACGCGGACCGCGTCGTGACGTTTCGCGACGGCGTGATCATCTCGGACACGCGAAAGGAGGGCAGCCGCGCGCGCGGTGACGCCGGCGGCAAATCAGCAGTGCCGCGGGCGGCGTCGGCGGATGCGCCGCAGCAGGCGGGCTCGCTCCTGGACGAGGTGTGGACGTTTGCCAGCATGGCGCTGGTAGCGGCGGGGCGCGCAATCAGGCGCAACAAGCTGCGCGCAGCGCTCACGATGCTGGGTATTTTCATCGGGGTCGCGGCGGTGATCACGATGGTGGCGGTCGGCGACGGAGCAAAATCGTCGGTCGAGGCGCAAATCAACAGCCTCGGCACCAACCTGCTGATAGTGCTGCCGGGCGCGACGACGGCCAACGGCGTGCGCGCCGGGCTGGGCAGCAATTCGACGCTTACGGTCGGCGACGCGCAGGCGATTGCGCATGGCGGAGGGCCGGTGGCGCTGGTGACGTACATGGATCGGCAGTTGGCGCAGGTGGTCTCGGGAAATCGCAACTGGAGCACCAACATCCAGGGGACGACTGCGAATTATTTTGCGATCCGCGACTGGTCGCCGTCGATCGGGCGCATCTTCACCGACTCGGAGGAAAAGGCGGGCGCTGCAGTTTGCCTGCTCGGACAGACGGTCGTTAACAACCTGTTCGGCGAGGGACAGAATCCGGTCGGCGCGACGATCCGGGTGAAGAACTTCCCGATGAAAGTAATCGGCGTGCTGTCGGTCAAAGGACAGACGAGTTACGGGCAGGATCAGGACGACGTGGTAATCGTGCCGTTCAACACCGCGGAGCGCAAAGTTCTCGGTGTGTCGGCGCCGCAGTCGACACCCGCAGCCGCGGCGGTCGCCACGGCGAGCACGACCAACTGCGCTACCTGCGTTTACGCGTCGGTGCCGACGACCAATTCGGTTTACAGCTCGACCACCGAAGCGACCAGCGCGTTCGGTAGCGCGGCGAAAATCACCGGCGTCGTGAATACGATGTTCATCAAGGCGAGCAGCTCCGACCAGGTGGACAGCGCGGTCGCGCAAATCACGCGCCAGCTGCACGAGCGGCATCACATCCAGCCGAAACAGGATGACGACTTCACGGTGCGCAATCTCAGCGAAATAGCGGCGGCGTCCGAAAGCGCCACGCAGGTGATGACGATGCTGCTTTTGGCAGTAGCGTCGATTTCGCTGCTGGTGGGTGGAATCGGAATCATGAACATCATGCTGGTGTCGGTGACGGAGCGCACGCGCGAGATAGGAATTCGCATGGCGATCGGCGCGCGCCGCATCCATATCATGCTGCAGTTTTTGGTGGAGGCGATGCTGCTGTCGGTGATGGGCGGGGTCGCGGGGATAATCCTGGGCATACTCGTGTCGAAGTTGATTTCAGCGCTGGCGCAATGGCCGACGCTGGTTTCGCCGGTGGCGGTGGCGGGCGGTTTTATTTTTTCGGCGGCGGTGGGAGTTTTCTTCGGCTATTACCCGGCGCGCAAAGCGAGCCTGCTGCACCCGATCGACGCTCTGCGCTATGAATAGTTTAGGAACGATATCGGTTCCGCAAATTCTTCCATAAGCGAATTAGCTAGATAAATTAGGGGCTTTGCGTCCCTCCAGTAGCTCGAGCCAATAGCTTGAACGGGGCGGTGCAGTAAAAAAGCTGCGCCGCCCCGCGCTTTTCTACGTCGGAACGTCAGCCTGTAGAGTCTAAAGAACAACCCAATAATATGACGAGTACCTACTTGACTAAAGAAAGCTTCGCGACCTACATTTAGATTTCTAAAGACGGACAGGAGGTGCGATAATGGCCAGGCATGCTTTGGGGAAGATTTTGCCGGGCGTGGGGATGTCAATGCTCTTATGTCTCATCGTGGCTTCAGCGAACGCGACAGTGAAGCCAGGTGACGTCATAACACCCGCAAACGCAGCACAGGTGAAAGACTTGGTTTCGCCCGGGGTGTTTTACGCAGTGACTCATGGAATGCACATGGAAATCGTCCCGACCGAGCGGATCGATTGGCCGCCGCCTTACCGGGAGGCGACAGAAAAGTATTCCACGCAGGTGCGGCTCACTAACGATCATCGCAGCCTGATCGGCTACGTCGCCGGCCAGCCGTTTCCGTTGATCGATCCGAACGACCCTTATGTGGGGACGAAAATCATCTGGAACAATGTGTGGCGGCCCATCTCGAGCGATGACTACGACCTGCGCTTCTACGATTGCCAGAGCGAGAACGTTCGTCCGGGCCAGGATCAGGGCGTGATCGAGGAGCTTGAGATCGGTCATTACGCCGGATACAACCTCTTCGGACGGACCGAAGTCGAGCCGATGCCGGTCGATCCGGACTTCAAGCAGTCGGGGCGCATGTGGTTGTTCAGTCTGTACCCCGTGCTTTCGCCAGCGGACCAGCGCGGAGTCGGAATAGTCCGCTTTCGCTACGCGGATCCGAACCGCGGCGACGACAGCTGGGACTGGCAGCCCGGCACCCGTCGTGTGCGGCGCCTGAACGAGGCAATTCTGTCCAGCGCCACCGGTGCGCAGAGCTACGATCCCGACCACTATGCAGGCTTCAACCCCAAGACCGAGCAGTACAACTACAAGTTCCTGGGTGAGAGGCAGATGCTCGCGAGCGTGCATGCGCAGCATTCGCCCGAAGTGACTTGCCCCTACGATGGCGGTGCGACCGCATGTCCCGAGGCTTGGGAGCTGCGCCACATGTACATCGTCGAGGCGACACCCCGGCGCGATGCGAACAACCCGGGTGCGCTCGACAAGTTGACCAACGTCTATGTGGACACCGAATTAACCTTCGAGCCGTACATCGACACCTACGACCAGAAGGGTCGTTTGTGGCGCGCACACATCTACTGGCTGGCCTATCGCGACCGCCCGGTGCCGAATGCCCGCGTTGCGATCTACCCTTTCAAGCGGGAGTTCGTAGTGGGTGCGGCTTCGATCGACACGCAGTCTAACTTCTCGACAATGTGTTACCTGCCCGGCCAGAACACGCCTGAGCGCGAATGCTGGTACATCAACATGGGGGCAGTCGATAAGGATTTCTGCACGGTGAAAGCGATGGTGGCCGCAGCTCCTTGAGTCCAAGCTTTAAGAAGCCTGATTGATTTTTGAAACAGGCGCGGAGCAAAAATGGTTAGTCGCCGTGGCGCTCCGCGCCTTGGTTTTTTCCGCGAATGTGAATCGTTTCCATAGATCGGTCCCGCAATTTATTCGGCATATCGCGCGATTGGGTCTTGGCACCCCAAGCGCGCTGGCACAAAAGGTCCCGTGTCCGAAGCCGGCGCGGATGCGCCTCGCAGGTCCAACGAGTCGCTTCTGCGCCGGCAACTTTCCCGCCGCACCAGCGTAGTTCGCGTCGCCGAGGCGCGCGTTGACAGCGCGCCCGCTCTGGTCCTCCCGCCAAATTAGGTCATTTCGCCTCGCCCAGGCTCGCGCCTTTCGGAACGCAAAAGTCAAATTTCATTTGATGTGCAATTAGGCGGATTGACTTTTAGCATCTTTTTTTCTAATACTGGTTGCTCAAAAATCATCGCGGGGCAGGTGTTTTTACTCGATCCAGGGGAAAAACGTTTCAGAACTTTTACGGAGGTTCGAATGCAATTGGGGACAATGGGGTTTCGCAAAACGGTCGTCGCCGGGGGCATTGCATTGTTGGCCCTCGCGGCCCTGAGCTTGCCAGGGGAGGCAGGCGTCAGGCCGGGCGACTTCATCACTCCGAACAACGCGGCGCAGGTGAAGGATCTTGTTTCGCCGGGTGTGTACTACAAAGTGCAGCACGGGATGACGATGAAAATAGTCCCGACGGCGCGCGTGGACTGGCCGCCTCCGTACAAGGATGCGACCGAAAAATATTCGTCGCAGGTACAGCTCTCGAAGGATCATCGCACCGTCGTCGGCTATGTCGCCGGCCAGCCCTTCCCGCTCATCGACGCGAACGATCCTGACGTCGCCAGCAAGATCATCTGGAACAACGTGTTCCGCCCGATTAATTCCGACGACTACGACCTGCGATATTTCGATTGCGACACGGTTTACACCGGTGTCAATAAACCCTTCTTTGAAATCGCGTACGGACAACTGGGGCATTACGCCGGTTATGACCTCGTCGGAAGGACCGAAGTCGAGCCGCTTCCCACCGATCCTGACTTCAAGCATACCAACCGCCTGTGGTTGTTCCTGCTCGGTCCGCAACTCGCGCCCCAGGACTCTCGTGGCACCAGCCTGCTGCGTTATCGTTACGCCGATCCGGCTCATGGCGACGACACCTGGACCTGGCAGACCGGCACGCGGCGCCTGCGCCGCCTGAACGAGGCGATCAATTCGAGCGCGACCGGCGCGCAGACCTGGGACCCCGATCACTATTCGGGTTTCAATCCCAAGACCGAACAGTACAACTACAAGTTCCTCGGCGAGAAGGAGCTGCTCGCGACGATTGACGCCGAGCATTCACCGGAAATCCGCTGCGCCACCGACGGCGGCGGCAGTGCATGCCCCGAGCGTTGGCAGATGCGCCACATGTACGTCGTGAGCGCCGAGCCGCGGCGCAGCATCAACAACGCCGAGGCGATCGATTCCAAGACGGTGGTCTACATGGATTCCGAAATGTGGTTCGAGCCGTACATCGATACCTACGATCGCCGCGGCGAGCTGTTCCGCAACCACATCTACTGGCTCGCGTATCGCGATCGTCCGGTGCCCGACGCGAAAATCGCTATCTATCCTTTCAAGCGCGAATTCGTCGTCGGCGCCTGCTCCACCGATGTGCAGAGTGGCCAGGCCACCATGTGCTACCTGCCCGGCATCGAGACGCCCGAGCGTGAATGCTGGTACATCAACATGGGTGCGGTGGATCGAGCGTTCTTCACCACCGAGGCGATGGTGAAGATGTCCGAAACCGGCCACATGTAGTAAGCGGCCGCCAGCCGAGTCGCCTTACGATTCGGATTGTACGACGCCGGCAGGAGCATCCACTCCTGCCGGCGTTTTCCTTTCTCTTCAGCGCGCGATCGTCGCCGACAACGCGATCCGCTTCTTCCAGCGCGTCGCCGCGTAGCCGCGTCAGACCTTGAAGCGGATATGAATCATGTCGCCGTCGCGCATCACGTAGTCGCGGCCCTCGAGTCTGAGCTTGCCGGCCTCTTTGACCTTCGCATCGGACTTGTGGATGGCAAAATCCTCGTAGCTGACAACTTCGGCCCGGATGAATCCGCGCGCGATATCAGTGTGGATTACGCCGGCGGCATCGAGCGCCGACTCGCCGCGGCGGAGCGACCATGCATGCGCCTCGGGCTCGCCGGCGGTGTAAAAGGTGATCAGCCCGAGATGATTGTAGAGCGCGCCGATCAGCCGATCGCGCGCGGGCGCGTCGAGTCCCGCGTCTTTGAGCATCTCCTTTTGGCCGGCCTCGTCGAGTTCCCACAATTCCGACTCGAAAGCGGCCGCGAGCCTGAACACCTCGAGTCCGTGCGCGCGGATGGCGTCGCGCTCGGCGTCGGTGACATCGGCGGCGGCGCGTTCCATCTCGCAGTTGACGGTGACCAGCGCGGGCTTCCGCGAAAGAAACCCAAAGCTCGAAAACGCCTGGCGCTCCTGCGCCGTTAGTTCGAGCAGTCTCAGCGCTTTGCCGTCGCCGAGCCATGCGATCACTTTCTCGAGCGCTGCGCGTTCGAAGTCGCTGCCGCCCTTCTCCTTCTTCAGCCGCTCGAGACGGCGTTCGGCTTGATCGAAGTCGGCGAACACCAGCTCGCCCTCGATACTTTCGAGCGTCGCGACCAGATCTTTTTCCGTGCCGGCGAATTGCGGAATCACGATCAGCAGCGCGTCCATGTCGCGCACCAGCGGCAGCAGACTCGGATCGAGGGCAGCGCCCTCCTTCTGCTCTTTGGGATTTGGCGCGAAGTCGAGGATGGTGAGCTCGACCGGGATCTTCTTCTTCGAACCGTACGCCGATTCAAGAAAATCGAGACGCGGATCCGCGACCTTGATTTGTCCCGGGCGCGCACGATTGCGGCCCTCGGCCGTGCCCGGAATCGGCGCGAGTCCTGTCAGTGCATGAAATACGGTTGATTTCCCGGCGCCGCGTGCACCGATGATCCCGGTCTTCAATTGATCCCACCTCGATCTGGGGGATTCTACACCACCGCAATTCGGGAGTAAGCCCTTCGCGGACGGAGCGCATCGGAGATCCAACGCGATGTTGTTCGCACTGATTCTTAATCGCGGATATGCTACATGGCCGCGCCTGATGAAGGTGCTGAAGCAATCGACGCGCGATCGTTTCGCCGCGAGTCGGGATGCCGCGCCGTCAATAACATTCAGGAGGACTCGTGATGCCGACACATCCAATTCGATTCGGACTTCAAACCGGTCAGCAACTCGTGGAATGGAAAGACCTGAAAGAGCTGTGGCGCAGCGCCGACGGTTGGGGTTACGACTCGCTGTGGACCTACGATCACTTCTATCCAATCTTCGTTCCCGACCCGGCCGGAGCGTGCCTGGAAGGATGGACCACGCTCACCGCACTCAGTCAGCATACGAAACGCGCGCGAATTGGCGCACTCGTAAACGGTAACACCTATCGCAACCCGTGCGTCACGGCGAAGATGGCGGCGACGCTCGACCACGTCAGCGACGGCCGCCTCAACCTGGGTATCGGTGCGGGATGGTTCGAGCTCGAGCATCGCAGTTTCGGAATCGACTTCAAAACGATTCCCGGACGGCTGCAGGCGCTCGACGAATCGCTACAAATTATCAAGGGAATGTTCGAACAGGAAAAAACAACCTTGCATGGGCGCCACTACAACGTGACCGACGCGGTCTGCAATCCCAAGCCTGTGCAGAAGCCGCATCCACCGATTATGATCGGTGGCCAGGGCCAGAGAGTGCTGCTCAAAATCGTCGCCAAGCACGCTGACATGTGGAACGTTCCGGGCGCGAGCGCAGCGCGATACGCCGAACTGACCAAGGTGATCGAAAGGCACGGCGATACCGTCGGTCGCGACACCGATCAGATCGAAAAGACCATCATGATGGGGCTCTGCTATCGAGCGCCCGCCGAGCGCGAAACTGCCGCACTCAGCCGCGTCACTGCGATGACGGGCGCTTCGCCCGAGCAAGCGCGCCGCCAGATAATGATTGGCTCGCGGGAGGAATGTCTGGCGACGATCGACCGCTACCTCAAGGTGGGAGTGACGCACTTCATCTTCACGCTCCCACGGCCGTTCTTCCCGGACGAAGTTCAACGCTTTGCCGAAGAGGTGATTCCCGCGGTGCGCGCTCGAGCTTCTAAGGTTGACGAGAGTCTTTCTCGGCAGCGCCAGCTTCGCTAATCTGCTATTCCCGTCGGCGGAGCAGCGCGATGGAGAGCCACCCTAGCTCAGTTGGTAGAGCAGCTGATTCGTAATCAGCAGGTCGCCGGTTCGAATCCGGCGGGTGGCTCCAAAAAATCCAATAAAATCAAACGCTTAGAGAGATGACCGATCCGCTGGGTCGGCCATCTAAGGTCTGTGTCCGTGCTGTGTCCGTATTCGGCCGAACAAGGTTGACCCGGCGTGTCCGTTGACCTGCTGACTAGAAATCAGCAGGTCAGCGACGGCTCGGTCGCTCTGCGTCACCACTGTGTTACCAATCCAGCTGGTTTCAACCAGGCGGGTCGCAGAACTCAGGAAAGTCCCTACTTGACGCCTTCACCAATCGGCTTCCGGCGATCGATTCTTCCGAGGAAATCTAGGATCACGTCGACGACTTCCTCCTTTCGTTCCCGAGAGAGGAGGCCATGCTCCAAGTCTGCGAACAGGTGCATTTCGCTTGTCGGAATATTTCGAAATAGGGTGTGCGCGCCTTCAATCGGAATGTCCAAGTCGCGCGCGCCATGCATGATCAAAGTGGGCGCCGTAATTCGCGAGAGCTCGCCAGTCAGATCGACGTGATCATAGGCGTCATGCATCCGAAACGCGGCACAGTATCGACAAGCACGCTCTTGTAGTGACATCGACTCCATTGTCTTCAGGCGTTCCTGATGGCGCTGCTCGTACCAATTGAGCTTGCCCAACCTTGCGGCGTTTGGACGTTCCCAGAGCTCTGCCAAGTCGAGTTGCGCATCACTCGGCCGTCTCTGGTACAGGATCTCCGACCCGTCGCGATTGAGACTTTCCACGAGCTTCCGAATCCTCAGCGTTAGATCGTCTTCGGGAATCAAGCTCGGTGCCGTATTCACCAGCACAAGCGACTCGACCATTTGCGGGAAATCGATTGCAAACCGGATCGCGATGGGACCACCAGCCGAAGAACCCATCAAGTGTACGCGCTGAAAATCAAGATGATCTAACAACGCCTTCGCGTCCATCGCGAATGTTTTTAGGTCATAGCCCGAATCGCTTGGGGAGGTCTTCCTGCCGCATCCTCTCCGCTCATAGCAGATGAGCAGATACGGAGATCTGCGCCCGAAGAGATCATCATGGATTTCCCCTGAAAGAAAAGAAGCGACTCCACCGAGACCACCGTGGATGAAGAGCACAGGGAACCCTTCTCCCACGACTCGATAGAAGGTCTCGATGCCATTCGTGCTCGCGTGTGGCATGAGTCAACCCCTATACGCCGAGTATATAGCCAGCCATATTCTTCAACCCGCGCCTCATGTTCCAAGGTTCCCAACGAGACTCCAGTCGCTGGCGTATTGAACGAGTCCTAACTTGCGAGCAACTGCGAGCGATGCCGCGTTGCTCCAAGAGGTGTTGTAAAGCGGAATCCGCCCGGACGCCCGAATCGCGAGTGCCCAGGCTGCCGTTACGCGCAGGGCAAATCCGCGCCTGCGGAAGGCTGCAGCCGTTTCCAAGCCTGCCGCTGCCGCTGTCTCAGCATTTCTGGCGCAGAAGCAAACGCTGACGGGATAGCCGCCTTCGATCACGGCCAATATTGGCGACCGCTCAGGAATTTCAGCGGCAGTCCATCCGCGAAAGTTGCGCTCAAGCAACTGCAAGCTATCAACGAGCGCGATATCGCCAGGACGCGGAATTTCGTCCGGGAATGTAAATGCTGGCCCTGACTCGATCTGTCCTCCTACTACCGACTGATACGTATCTGCATGTAGGGGTCGCGCTTTAAGGTCTTGAATTGCTGGTTCTTCGCCGGCGAGACGATCGAGCTCAGCCGCAAGCTTTCCAGGCACATCCGCCCGTATCGCCCATGCGCAACTCGACACGCTGCGAATCAGGGTGAAGAGCGGCCCCGGAGTCGGTTCCGGTTCGCGTGTGGATTTGATACGGCCATGCTCGTCAAGCACAAAGCCTGTCCTCAGTTGTGTTTCTGGCGTCACCACGTTCACCCCTTGCATGGGAACGTCTCCGTCAGCGTTCGACGATAGGCGGGTGTGCCGGATGCTGGCAAGCTGGCGCGCAACTTGCTCCAAACCTGGAGTTAACGAGCACGAATTTCACAGCGCGTGCTCGATCGCTCAGAAGCGAGGCGTCAGCATGGAAGGCAGCGTCTACCTCAAAGCGCGGCAGGAATGGGACGAGCGTTACGCTGATCTGGTTCTCGGCAAACGCAACTGGCAGATCATCGCCGCCGGCATGATGGCGATCACGCTGGTGCTGGCTTCTGGGATGGTCTGGATCAGCACGCGAAGCAAATTCGTTCCATACGTCGTCGAAGTTGACAAGCTCGGCTATGCGATCGGCGCGCCCAGCGCGCTCACCGAGAACACCACGCGGATCAGCACTGATCGGATGGTGCGCTACGAGCTGGCTGCTTTCATCCGCAATGCTCGCGAGGTGATCACCGATCCGGCTGCCGAGCACCAGCTGATCGGCCAGGTTTACAGTCGCGCTCGCGGACCGGCTTACAAGTTTCTCGAGAACTACTATCACGAGAACGACCTGGAACATGATCCGTTCAAGGTCGCTCAGCATCAATCCGTCAGCGTCCAGATCGATTCGATCCTGCCGTTGTCGAAGGCGACGTGGCAGGTGCGATGGACCGAGGAAGCATCAGGGCTCGACGGGTCTCCGGTCGCCGCGACTCATTGGGAAGCGGCGCTCGACACCTCGATCGTTTCCGAAACCTCGGACTCCTCGATCCTGGAGAATCCGCTCGGCTTCTATGTCACGCAGCTCAATTGGACCGAGCAGCGGAGTTAGGAGGCGATCACCATGAAGTTCATCGGCAAATTTGGTTTCATCGCGCTCTCGCTGACGCTCGGCGCCTGCTCAGCAAAGCAAGCGCCACCACCACCGCCGCTGACGCTGGTCACGAAGGCCGTACCACCTCCCGAGCCGGAGCCCGCACCGCTCACCGGCGCTCAGCTACTCGCACAACAGCCCCAAGAGGTTCAAGAGGCGGTCAAGCAACATCAGCAGGACGGCGCGTGGCAGATCTATAAGACGCCGCGCCGCGATCTTTACCCGTACGACGAAGGACAAGAGCCTGCGGTTGACTGCGCTCCGCTTCGAACGACCGACATCCAGCTTGAGCCGGGCGAGACGATCACCGACGTTGCCAGCGGCGACAGCGAGCGCTGGCTTGTGACGCCAGCTTCATCAGGCGATCCGCGCAACCCCACTCCGCATCTCGCGATCAAACCCACCGCTGCGGGCATCAGCACCAATCTGACGATCTACACGACGAAGCACGTTTACCACCTGATGCTGCGCTCGCGCGCTGGGCACGAAATTCAGGAAGTTGCCTTCTATTATCCTGAGGAACTCCAGCAGGCGATGCAGGACGCCGACCATACAGCCGCCAAGGCGCGCGATTCCCAATCGCAGTCGGACGGAGCGGTCGCCTCTCTGGCTTCGCTCGATCCGGGCGCTCTCAATTTTTCTTATGCGGTTTCTGGACCAAAGCTGCCGTGGAAGCCGATCCGAGCATTCGATGACGGCACGCACATCTACATCCAGATGCCCGCGACTACAAAGTCGAGCGAAGCTCCGGCGCTCTTGGTCGCCGCAGGCGACGGCAACGAGATGGTGAACTATCGCGTCAGGGGCGACTACTACGTGGTCGACAAACTCTTCGACCAGGCAGTGCTGGTTTCGGGCGTCGGACGCGAGCAGGACCGCGTCAGCATCCGGTACACCGGCGCGGCGAGGTGAATCATGGCCACCGCACCTGTAATTGGACCGACCGGCCCACGCGTTCACCAACCCCGCGGAGGCGGCGCACGACTGACTCGGACTCTGCTTATCGTTGCCGGCGTGGCAATCGCAACAGCAATGTTCGTGATGATCGTTGCACTGCATTCGGACTCGCCGGATTCCGGCCAGGCAGTTCGAAGCGACGATGCAGCAACCGTGACATCCAACGAGGAACGCGCTGCGATCGCAGAACTGGAAGCGAAGGCCAGAAGTCAGAAGCCGCCTGATATCAAGTCTGTTCCACTTCCGCCTCCATCGCCCACGCTGACGACGCAGGCTCCTGCCGTTCCACTACCAGCGCGTCCACCGAGCAGGCTGGCCGAGTTGCAGGAGGAGGAATATGTGAAGGCGCTCTCCGCGCCGCCGATGGTCGAAGCGTTTCACCACGGCGAGACATTGGAAGTTCCAAGCGTTGCGAGTCAGGCAGGGACAACCAGGCCCTACGATCTGACGATCACGCCATCTGGCCAGAGCAACGGCACCAGTGCGATCGCGAGCGTCAAACCGGCGGCGTCTCCTTTTCTGATCACAGCAGGCAGCGTTATTCCGGCGGTGCTGATTAGCGGCATCAACTCGGAACTACCCGGACCAATTCTGGCGCAAGTTCGAGAGAACGTTTTCGACAGCGCAACCGGACGATGGGTTCTGATTCCTCAAGGCTCCAAGGTCATCGGCTCGTACCAGACCGACGCAGCGTATGGACAGGAGCGTGCCCAGATCGAATGGAAGCGGGTGATTTTCCCGAACTCGTCGAGCATGGACATCCCGGACATGCCGGGGGCCGACCAGGCGGGCTACGCGGGGTTCAGCGATGAGGTGAACAACCACTACCTGAAGACGTTCGGTACCGCAGCGCTCATTTCTGTCATCAGCGCAGGCCAGATGGTTGGGCAGATGGGAGCGTTCGGCGGAGGCACGGGGTTCTCCGGCCCCTATGGGTACGGCTACTCGACGCCAAACCAAATGTCATTGCTCAGTGAGACGGGCGGCGCGGCGGCCAGTCAGCAACTTGGACAAGTCGCGCAGAGCAGTCTTCAGCGCGGAATGAACATCCCGCCAACGTTGGAGATACGACCGGGCTATCAGTTCAACGTGATGGTCACGAAAGACCTCATACTGCCAGGGCCTTACCGGAACTGAGGCGGAGGGCGGCAAAGTGGAAAGCGGAGCCGAAATGAAGACGCTCACTTCAAGCTATCTCACGCTGACGATTGGCGGACACCTCAAGAAGGAGATCGAAGCGTACGTCGAGTACGCCCATAGGGTCGGGGGTCAGAAGAACGATCCTGCGGAGGTGGCGCAGTTGATGCTGTGGCACTTCCTCGAGACCAACGAGGAATTCAGCGCGTGGCGCAAGACGCGCATCCACGAGAACTCACAACGACTGACACAAAGGAGCTGGAGAGATGAAGCTCAGACTCAAGGACAAGGATTTACCTCCCGTACAGTTGCGGCTCACATTGCCCGGCAGCCTCAAGGCGTCGCTGGACGAATACGTCGGCTATTTGCACGACAGCTTGCATCGGGAGACGGACGCCAAGGAAGTCGCGATCGAGATGCTGAAGCATTTCGTTGATAGCGACCGAGACTTCAGAGGCTGGCGCAACAGGCGGGAAGGAGGCGGCGAGCGGTTGGCGGGTAGGGAGGAGAGGAACGGGGCAGCAGGGGCGATGCGGTCGTAGGGCAAGATAAAGGTTTTACCGTACTGTGGACGCCTTTCGTCAGATTCTCTTTCTTCGGCGCGGGATTTCTTCCCCGTATCGCATCGCCGTGCCCCGTACTCGAACAATCGGCAAGCGAGCACTGTTTCCGGTCATCCTCTGTGCGGGAATCGCAGTACCAGTTTTAACCTTCGAGCTTCTGGGATTGAGGATCGGTCTCACAGACAGCGCGTGCCCGCCAGGGATCTATCGGATGGTTAAACGCGCACCGTCGCGCGGCGATTTGGTGCTGGCGTGTCTGCCAGACGCGATCGCACAGCTCGGCATCGCACGCGGCTATCTCTTACGCGGACGCGGTTGCGGAGACGGCATCGAGCCGGTCGGCAAACGACTCAGTGCGCTGCCCGGAGACTCTGTGGAAGTCGTGCCTGATTACGTCGCGATCAACGGCCAACGTCTGGAGCATTCGGCGACGCTTTCGCGCGAAAGCAGCGGTCGATCGGTGAAGCACGTCGCGTGGGGTCGCTACATCGTGCCGACAAATCAGGTGTGGCTATTCGGAACCAAAGACGCGCGAAGCTGGGACTCTCGTTACTTCGGGCCGGTGCCGGCGAGCTCGGTTCGAGCCGCGCTGGAGCCGGTTCTCACGTGGTGAGTTATGGCGGACGGACTACACACCAGAGAGCAGGGACTTAGAGTCCATCATCTCGCGAATCTCGGCGGGCTGGTCGCGATTGCGGGGCTGGACCGTGAGCCGCCCGACCTGTTGCTCGGTGGATTACTTGAACTCGCAGCACGTCTGCCCGACCTCCCTGCTACACGGCGCGCCGCGATCGCTTCAGTCGGCCGCGTGAAGCTCGACACTCGGGCGACTTCGAAGCGCGCCTGGAAGTCGTGGAGTCGATCTAAAGAACTGCACAGTTTCACTCTTTCGAGCGAACACCTCCGGCGCATCATCGGCGCATTAGGCGGCGACGAGCCACGCGACTCCGCTGAACTTCCGCGAATGATGCTGCGGCTTCTGGGCGAGGAAACGTCAGATGAGTGATCTGCTGCGGCGCGATATCGAGATACAGCCGCGCCCTCCGCGCCAGCGCGGCGAACGGCATCGCGCGAGACAATGGTGGCTCGCGATCGCGAAGCGACAAGGCCGTGCAACCCAGTCTCGGCACATGAACACTCGACTTGGACAACGGGGCGCGGGCGTCCAACGCGAGCCTCGCCCCTTCATGCAGCGAAGCGTGGTCAAGGTTTCGTACGCGCGCAACGCGAGGTCGGGATCGTGGGCGGCGCACGGACGCTATCTCGCGCGGGAAGGCGCGCAGCGCGTGGACACGAAGGGACTCGGCTTCGATTCGACTCGCGACGACATTAACCTCTCTCAGCTTCTGGCGGGTTGGCAGAAGGCGGGCGACCCGCGGCTGTTTCGGATCATCGTCTCGCCTGAGAACGGCGCCGTAATGGATCTCAAAGAGCATGCGCGCGAGCTGGTCGCCCAGATCGAACGCGATCTCGGAACACGCCTTGAGTGGGCGGCCATCGATCATCACGACACTGACAACCCGCACGTCCACATTCTGATTCGCGGCATCACCGAAGCGGGCAACGCACTTTCGATTGACCGCAACTACATCAAGTCGGGGATCCGGGACAGAAGCCAAGAGATCGCGAGCCGGAAGTTAGGTCTCAGGGTTGAGCGCGACATTCTTGAATCGAGAAAGCAGACTGTCACGCGCGATCAGTTCACAGAAATAGATCGCGCACTGCTCGGACGAGCTGACGCGAGGAACATCGTCACAATCAATGACGGCCGACAACGGAACGACGCCGCGCGCGAGCGTCAGGCGCAAAACGTCGCGAGGCTCGGCTTCCTTGAGAGCATGGGACTTGCGCGTCAACTCAACCAACTTTCTTGGCAAATCTCGCCCGACCTGGAACGGACGCTGCGTCAGCACCAACTCTCGATCGACATCATCAAAACCAGGGCGCGCCACCTCGATCAGATTCATGACCGGCAGGCGCCGCTTCATATCACGGAACTGAAACCGGGCGAACAGGTGACCGGCCGCGTGATCGGCACCGGCCTCGAGAACGAGACGACCGACCGTCGCTACCTGATGATCGAAGGCAACGACAGCAAGCTCCATTACATCCGTCAGACCCCGGCAATCGAAAAGGCGCGTGGAGAGGACCGGCTGAGAGTTGGCGACACCGTAACCCTCAGCGGCAGGGAATTCGAGAGGAACGGGCGAAAGGTCACCTACGTCCAGGTTGCCGAGAGGGAAAAAGGACGAACACGATGATGACCAGTCAGTCGCTACCATATAGGACACCAGTTTTCCGCACAGTAGCCGAGCGGGACGTGCGCCTCGCCGCGACGGCCGCAGTCGTTTTCACTGCGACGTTCTCGCTCGCGATCGCAACCCAACACGTCGCCGCGTTGCTCGGACATTCCGCAGTGTTGGGCGCGCCGCTCGTCAGCCTGCCCCTTGTCGGAGCTCTATACCGTCCGTGGGGCATTCTGATTTGGGCATGGGAGTGGCAACACGTCGCTGCTGCAAAGCCGATGCTAAGCGCAGGAATGCGAATATTCGAATACCCAACGTTGATCGTGACAGTCGTCGCGATGATCACCGTTCATTTTACACGGCGCGTCGGAGCGAGAGCCGACGATCTGCACGGTTCAGCCCACTGGGCCGGCAGGAAGGAGATCGGCAATACCGGGATGCTCGACGCAGACGGCGACGTGTATGTCGGCGCATGGCGAAACGGAAGGAAGACGTATTATCTCCGCGATTCGGGACCATCGCACGTGCTAGCCTTCGCACCCACGCGGACCGGCAAAGGCGTAGGGTTGGTAGTCCCAACCTTGCTCAGTTGGCCCGACAGTGTCGTCGTCCACGACATCAAAGGCGAGAACTGGAAACTCACCGCAGGCTGGCGCCAAAAGGGGCTGGCCAACCTCTGCCTGCGATTCGATCCGACGTGCACTGACAGCACAGCAGCACGGTATAACCCGCTCGCCGAAATCCGATTTGGCCCCGAAGAGGTCAAGGACGCGCAGAACATCGCGGACATGCTGATCGATCCCGCGGGTAATGCCCCTCGCGATCATTGGGATCTGACTGCGCACGATCTCCTCACCGGCGTGATCCTTCACGTGATCCACGCGGAGCCCGACAAGACACTCGCTGGATGTCTGAAATTTCTGAACCCGCCGGATCGCGATCAGGAGAAGGCAGTCCAGGCCATGATTGATACGTCACACGGTCGCGAAATCACCCACGACGTGATCGCCGGAACGGCGCAGGCGGTGCTAAGCAAAAGTCCCAACGAGCGCACTTCGGTCCTCAGCACAGCGACCCGTTGCCTAACTTTGTATCGAGATCCGATCGTCGCCGCGAATACGTCCGCATCGGACTTTTCCATCGCCGATCTCAAGCATCACGATCGGCCGATCAGTCTCTATCTCACGGTGCCGCCATCCGACCTAACGCGGACGCGACCGTTGATGCGCCTTCTGCTCTCGCAACTCGGAGCACGGCTCACCGAGAGTGCGTCTTTAGACGATCACATTACGCCGACGCGGCGCTTGTTGCTGATGCTGGATGAATTTCCGGCGCTCGGACGGCTCGACTTCTTCCAGAGCTCGCTATCGTACGCGGCAGGCTACGGAATCAAGGCCTACCTGGTCGCCCAAGACCTGAGTCAGCTTTACGCCGCTTACGGCCACGACGAATCGATCGTTTCGAATTGCGCGGTTCGCGTCGCATACGCGCCCAACAAGATTGAAACCGCGCGGCTGATTTCCGAGATGGCGGGCACGGCAACGGTGCGCCACCAACACCGCAGCTATTCGGACAGTCGGACCACGGTCTCAGAACCCTCGATCCAACGCCCATTGATCACGCCAGACGAGACGATGCGATTGCCCGAGGAGGCGGCATTGATCTTCGCTCCAGGAAGTTCACCGATCTACGGAGCCAAGATTCGTTACTACCTTGACCGAGAATTTTCGGCTCGCGCGAAGCTCGCTCCGCCCCAACACTCGGATCGAGTCGGCTCCGGCCGCGAATGGCAAGAGACGCCCGTTTCGGGAACGAACCATAAGGATCAAAACACAAATCAGGCGACCGACCAGCATTCAGTCACCGAGCCGGAGCGCGAACAGGTTCGAAGAGATTCGCGCAAGGAGTGGTTATTCAAGTGAGAAACAATGCACGGGAAGTTTCCTGTTATTTGAGTATCGAGGAAGCTGACCGCTTCCGAGAGGCCGCTTCTGCAAACAAAGTCTCGCTGTCCCGCTATCTTCGGCAGTGCCTGCTCGACTACGAGCGTCTGAGCGACGACGGCAGCCGAGCACCAAACGGTTTCGCGCTAGTCGAGATGGAGGAGCGGCTCGCGCGTAACATCGAACTGCAGAGCCGGCAGGTCAATTCGCTTTCCAGCGAGTTGCATGTCTTATTCGCGATGATTGACCGGCTCGCGTTCGTTTCGCTGGTACACCTACCAGAGATTCCCGTCGAGCTGCGCGAAAGCGCGCTGACAGCCGGAACCCGCCTCTACAACAACTGGCGTAATGCGGTGATGGAACTGACCGAGAGCGGCACCGAAACCGATTCCTTGAGCGCACAACCGACTGAGGACGCGGCCAACGGACGACACAACCAACAGGAGAATGATCATGGGCTTGGCAGCAATTCAATCGACGCGGCTAGATGAGCGGCTTCGGCGCGAGCTTGGTCCGAGCGTGCTGACGGCCCTCGACGACCCAGACGTGATCGAGATCATCCTCAATCCTGACGGCACACTTTGGCTTGAGTCTCACGGCGGAGGGATGCGGCCTTCAGGAACAAAAATGAACGCAGTTCAGGCGGAACGGCTGATCGGAACGGTGGCGTTCGCCCTCAACACCGTGGCGAATGATCAGCGTCCGGTCATCGAATGTGAACTACCACTGGACGGAAGTCGCTTCACCGGCTGGTTGCCGCCCGTCGTCAGCTCACCGTCGTTTGTGATCCGAAAACACGCTCGACTCATCTATACGCTCGACGACTATCTCGCCCACGGCATCATCGACGTCAACCAGGCAGAAGAGTTTCGAGGAGCCGTCGCTAGACACGAGAACATCGTGCTGGCCGGCGGAACCGGTTCCGGCAAGACGACGCTGGCGAATGCTCTGCTTCACGAGATGGTTCGTCTCGGAAATTCCAACGATCGCTTCATCATCATCGAGGACACTCTCGAACTACATTGCGACGCGCCGAACGTGATGCAGCTTCATACGACCGTCGCCGCGGACCTGACCTACCTCACGCGCACCACAATGCGAGCGCGGCCCGACCGCATAATCATCGGCGAAGTTCGCGGCGGAGAAGCGCTGGCTCTGCTCAAGGCCTGGAATACCGGACACCCCGGCGGCGTGACTACAGTGCACGCCAATAGCGCAGCAGCCGCGCTCACTCGACTGGGCAGTCTCGTTCAAGAGGCGGGAGTACCGCCCCAGCCGGATCTAATTTCACAGACCGTCAATGTCTTGGCCTTTATCACACGTACGCCCAAAGGGCGGCGCGTGACAGAGATGGTTCGCGTTGAATGCTACGATCCTACGTTCGGTTTCAAAATCAGTTCGATAGGAGGCCGTCATGAAGTCGATCATCAATAGGATTCACTGCTGCAGCGACGAGTGGTTCATCAAACTAAGCTACGCGATTGCCGTGGCAACGATTCTGTGGCCGGCGCGGGCCCTCGCGACTACGGGAGTCGGCACTCTGCCGTGGGACGCGCCGCTGGCGACGATTCAGGGAGATCTGCAGGGCACTGTCGCCCACGCTGCGACAACAATAGCCGTCATCGGATGCGGGCTTACCTGGACCTTCAGCGAGCACGGCACTGGCGCGCGGAAGATGTCTGCGGTTGCCCTTGGAGGAGCGGCGGCGCTTGGAGCAACTCAATTGATGACGGCGCTGTTTCCATTCGCGCCCACGCTCTTCTAGTCAGGCGGTCCGGATCGGGCAATGGACACCGAGGTTCAACGAACGCTGATCCATCAAGCGCTCACACGGCCGGTCTTGCTTGGAGGCGCCGAACGGCGGCTTGCGATCCTGAACTGGCTGATAGTCGCAGCGCTGATCTTTGGCGTTGGCCTACATCTATATACGGTCGCGATCGCGACGATCCTGGGCACCGCGGGTCACTGGGCGCTTCGACAGGCAGCCAAGTTCGACGCGCAACTGAGCGAGGTTTACATCCGGCACCTGCATTACCAGCGGTATTATCCGCCGCGCGCCGCGATCACTGCGCCACCAGCACCCGTTCATCCGGCAGTGCCGAGGCTTCGGAAATACTAGAGGACAGCAGTGATGTTCAAAGAGTTCAGAAACCTTCAGCGCAAATCAGATCGACTCGGAGGTTTTGCAGACCTCCTCAACTACGCGGCGCTCATCGACCCCGGCATAGTTCTGTTGAAGGACGGCTCGCTCCTGGCCGGCTGGCGCTACGGCGGTCCTGACTTGAACTCCGCAAGTCCCGAGGAAATGACGGCTCTTGTTCATCAGGTAAATGCCGGGCTGGCGCGGTCGGGCGACGGGTGGATGATGAACGTCGATCTCATCCGGAAACCGAGCATCGGCTATCCCGAGGCCGGAGCCTTTCCGGACCCCATTACCGCGCTGATCGATCACGAGCGCCGGCTTCACTATACGGAGGAAGGCCAGCACTTCGAGAGTCGCTTCGCGTTAACTCTCACCTGGACGCC
>Ga0187879_10000432_pt1 | contig 27447 bp, 19 predicted proteins | sample June2016WEW_19_1_FD_132423 | JGI IMG/M metagenome (GOLD analysis project Ga0187879, IMG submission 132423) | Peatland microbial communities from SPRUCE experiment site at the Marcell Experimental Forest, Minnesota, USA - June2016WEW_19_10 | ecosystem: Environmental > Terrestrial > Soil >... | reverse complement strand
CGCCGCGATCCGGCCGGACCTGGTCGGCGGCTCGGTGCCGGCGCTGCTGGCCCGGCTGGTGCCGCACCGCGAGCCGGCCAGTTCCCTCGTCCCGGGCCGGCCCGCCCGCCTGCTGATCACCGCGGAACTCACCGCGGCCGGTGCCAGCCAGGCGGCGCTGCTGCTGCGGCTGCGGGATACGTTCGGGATCTCCTACTCGGTGCTGGGCGGCGTGATCCCGGCCGATGGCCGGAGCCACCAGCTGACCGCGGTGATCGCCCAGCGTAACCGGGCCGCCTACCCGCTGCGCATCACCGGCTACGCCCTGCAGTACCTGCTGCCCACCCGGCGCGGTCATGCGGCAACGCTGACCATCCGCTCGGTCCGCGGCGCCGCCGCCCTGACCGGCCGTTTCGGCCGCCCGTTCGACGCCGGCGTGCCCGGATCGACGATAACCGCTAACGCGGGCCAGGTGGTTGCATCCGGCAACGGCAACGTGAACAGCCAGCCGCAGGTCACCGGGACCTCAGCGGCCGGAACGAGCCTGACGGTGCGGTTCGCTACTGGTTCCGGCGTCGGCCCGCAGACCAGGAACTGCGGGTCGTTCCTGAATTCGTACCCATGCGGTCCCTACAGCAGGCTGCCAGCCGATCTCACGGTCGCCGAGGGCGGGCCGAGCGGGCCGCTGCCCGCCGTCGCGACGAGTGCCTACCTCGCCCAGACCGGTGCGCGGCCCGGAGACACCGTCACGATCAACGTGAACGGCGCCAGCATCAGCGCCACGATCAAAAGCGCGATCAGCGGTTTCCCCACCATCAGCGGCGCGGGCGGCGGGCTGGTCGTCGACCAGTCCGGGTTCCAGCAGGCCCTGGCTACGGCCGGCGTCGAGCCGTGGCCGGTGACCGAGTGGTGGCTGCGGGCCGCCGGGCCGCCGAGCCTGGCCGGGCTGCCAGCCGGTGCCACGCTCGCCGATCGCGCCGCGACGGCCAACGCCCTGCTGGCCGATCCGCTCGCCGCCGCGCCGCAGCTGGCGATGCTGGCGATCGCCGCTGCCGCCGTCGTCCTGGCTGCCGCCGGCTTCCTGGTCAGCGCGGCGACCGCCCGCGACCGGGCCCGCGACGTCGCCCTGCTGGCCGCGCTCGGCGCCACCCGCGGTCAGCTCACCCGGCTGCTCTGCCTGGAACAGGCCGTGCTGGCCGTTCCCGCGGCAGCCGCCGGCCTGCTGCTCGGCAGCGTACTGGCCCGGCTCGTCGTCCCGGCGGTGACGCTCACCGCGGCCGGAGCGCACCCGCAGCCGCCGGTGCTGGTCCAGGTGCCGCTGGCGGTTCCCGCCGTCCTGGCGCTGGCCGTTGCCGCCGCGCCGGTGCTGATCGCCGTGTTCGGCACCGGTTCCCGGGCCGGCCTGGCCGCCCGGACCCGGCTGGAGGCGCAGACATGAGCCACCGCAGGGACCCCGCGCGGCGGCGGGCCGCGACAGCCGCCTCGCCAGCGGGCCGCTCGCCGGCGGGCCGCTCGCTGGCCAGCCGGCTCCGGCGGCAGGCCAGCGGCCCGGCCGGCCCCGGGCCGGCCTGGGCGCTCGCGCTGGTCGCGCTGCTCGGCGCGTTTGTCGCGGTGGCGGGCCCGCGCGAAATCACCGCACTGCAGAACGCCGCGCTGCAGCAGACCATCAGGTCAGCCGGCGCATTCGGCATCATCACGAGCGAGAACTTCCAGATCCAGGGCACCGCCGCCACCGACCAGCTGACAGCCGCCCAGGTGCAAGCGGTAGCCGCGGCGATCGGCTCCCGGATCGACGCGCCGGTGGACGCTCCCGCAGCGCTCCGGTGGGGAAGCCTGACGACGCCATTCCAGCCGGTCCTGAATCCGACGCCGCGGGCGATCCTCGGTGCGCCGCCGGCCATCGAGATTGGCTACGCCAGCGGGCTGCGGCACTATTCAGGGCTGGCCTCGGGCTCGTACCCGCAGGCCGCGATGACGACCGGGCGCGGCAGCCGCGCGGTGATCACCCTGCAGGCCGCCGTGACCGCCGCGACGGCCGCCACGCTCGGGCTGCGCCCAGGGGCGGTGATCCAGCTGGGCCGCGACCCGGCGGCGCTGCCCAGTGACCCGTCGGTGCGGCTGGAGGTGACCGGCATCGTCAGGCCGGCTGACCCGTCAGCGGCGTTCTGGACCCACGATCCGTCGCTGGCCGCACCGACCCCGGCCAGCAGCAGTACCGGGGCGCAGATCTGGCAGGGCGGGGTGTTCATCGGCCCTGCGGAGCTGCCCGCGATCGAGACGGCGGAAACGCAGGGCACCCTGGCGCTGGCTGACGTGCGGGCCTTCTGGGACAACCCGCTGGACACCAGTGCGCTGACCGTCTCGCAGGTGCCGGGTTTCATCCAGGCGATGACAGTGCTGCAGGGCCAGCTGCAGGAAACCGGGCCGGCCGTCGCCGGGGGGCTGCCGCCCGGGCTCGGCTCACCCGCCATCTCGGCCGAAGGCGTCGGGAACCTCACTGACTTCGAGGCCGTCCAGGCCGCCGTCGGCGCCACCGACTCGCTGCTCACGGTGGGCCTGTTCGCCGCGGCCGTGATCCTGCTGCTGGCCTGCGCCCTGATCGTCGCCGCCGCCTACCGGGCCGAGCTGGCCCTGCTGCGGGCCAGGGGCGGGAGCACCGTCCAGGTGGCGCTGCGGACGGCGGCCAGGACCGCTCTGGTGGCCGGCCCGGCCCTCGCCGCCGGCGCGCTGGCAGCGGCCGTCGTGACACCCGGTGGCGCCAACCCGGCCAGCTGGCGGCTGCTGGCCGCCGTAGCGGTGATCACCCTCGCCGCCCCGGCGCTGCTGGTCGGCTGGCAGCATCGCGGCCCGCGGTCGCTGGCCGCGTCCGGCCGCGGTGACCTGGTATTCCATCGCAGGTCAGCGCGTCGGCGGGTGGCCGAGCTGACCGCGATCATCGCGATCGCCGGCGGGGCCGCCGCGCTGCGGGCGCGCGGCCTCGTGCCGGGCACCGGCGTCGACCCCTACATCAGCTCGGCGCCGGTCCTGGTGGCCCTGGCCGCGGGGCTGGTCGCGGCCTGGGTCTACCCACTGCCGCTGCGCGCGCTGCTGCGGCTGACCGCACGCCGCCGCGGAGCCGTCGGATACCTCGGCATCGCGCAGGCGGCGCGCGCCAGGCCAGACACGCTGCTGCCGGCCCTCGCGCTGGTCGTCGCGCTGGCAGTGATCGCGCTCGGCGGCACGATCCGGGCGGCGGTCGGCAGCGGTCAGGTGGCGGCCTCGTGGCAGCAGACCGGTGCCGATGTGGTGGTCAAGCGCACCGGATTCGAGACGTCGATCGGCCCCGCGGCACAGCGCGCGATGGCGGCCGTGCCCGGCGTGCGCGCCCAGGCCGCGCTGTTCTACGTTTCGCCGGGGTCACCGCTGGCCGGCAACCTTCTGATCGGCGCCGAAGGCGCGATATCGACCGGCGTGCTGGTCGCCGATCCGGCGAGCTACGCCGCGCTGGTCGCCGACACCCCGTGGCCGGCGGTCCCGGCCCGGCTGCTGGCCAGGCCCGGGCCGGGAGGCGCCATCCCGGTCATCGCGTCACCTCGGGTCGCGGCGGCCGTCCGGGCGGGCTCTAACCAGCTCGCGTTCGACAGCAGCCAGCTGACCATTCAGGTGGCCGCGACCGCCGCGAGCACCCCGGCCCAGCCCGGCGGCGGCAGCTTTGTCATCCTGCCCGGCTGGGCCGCGGACCGGATCGCCGGCGGCACCGCGCCGAACACGGTGCTGCTGGCCGGAGCCGGGATCAGGGTGGCCGCGCTCCGCGTCGCGCTGACGCGGACTCTGCCCGGCTTCCTGGTCACCTCCCGCGCGGCGGTGCTGCAATCGACCGCGGGCGCGCCGTCGGTGCGGGGCTCGAGCCGGCTGTTCGAGCTGACCGTGGCGGCCGGGGCGGCCTGCAGCGTGGCCGCGGTGCTGCTCGGCCTGGCCCTGACCGGCCGGGACCGGACCCGGCTTGGCACGTGGCTCACCGCGCTCGGGCTGACCGGCCGGCAGGCCCGGCGGCTGGCCCTGCTGGACGTCCTGCCGCTGCTGCTGGTCGCGGTGGTGGGCGCCGAGCTGGCCGGCGCGGTCCTCGGGCAGCTGGTCGGGCCGGCCCTCGATCTGTCGGCGTTCACCGGCTCGGGCGCCTCGGTGCAGGTACGGCCCGACCTGCCGGCGCTCATCCTGCCCGTCGTCGCCCTCGTGGCCCTGGTCGCCACGATCACGGCTGGTCAGGCGACCGTTATCCGCAGGCGGTCCAGGACCGGGGTGCTGCGGCTGGACGAAGGCGGGTGATGGCGTGCAGCGGACATCCATCGATGAGCTGACCGCGGCCGGGGCGCGGGCGGGCGCCCGGGGCGGTGCGGCCGGGCAGCGACCCGCCTTCGGGCACGACGCGGTGATCGCGTGCGACCGGCTGGTCCGGATCTACACGACCGCCGGGATTGAGGTGCAGGCGCTGCAGAGCCTGGACCTGCTGATCGGACCGGGTGAGCTGACCGCGCTGGTCGGCGCGTCGGGCAGCGGGAAGTCGACGCTGCTCAACATCCTGGCCGGCCTGGACACGCCCACCGCCGGCCAGGCCAGGGTGGCCGGGCATGACCTTTTGACCATGGGCGCCAAGGAGCGGCTGGCTTACCGGCGCGGCACCGTCGGGTTCCTCTGGCAGCAGACCAGCAGGAACCTGTTCTCGCACCTGACCGCCGCGGAGAACGTGGCCCTGCCGATGGGCCTGGCCCGGCTGCGCCGCAGCAAGCGAGGCCGCCGGGCCGGCGAGCTGCTGAAGATACTCGGCGTCGGCGACTGCGCCGACCGGATGCCCGCCGAGATGTCCGGCGGTGAGCAGCAGCGGGTGGCCATCGGGGTCGCGCTCGCCAACCAGCCCACCGTGCTGCTGGCCGACGAGCCGACCGGCGAACTCGACAGCGCGACGGCCGACGAGGTATTCGCGGCCCTGCGCGCCGCCAACTCCGAGCTGGGGGTGACGGTCCTGGTGGTCACCCATGATCAGCAGGTCTCTGATCAGGTCAGCAGGACCATCGCGATCAGGGACGGCCGGATCAGCACCGAGGTGCTGCGGCGGACCACCACCGACGAGCACGGCCACGCGGCGGATGTCGCGCAGGAGTACTCGGTGCTCGACCGGGCCGGCCGGCTGCAAATACCGCGGGACTTCATCGACAGCCTGGACATGAAGGATCGGGTGCTGGTGGCCCTCGAACCCGACCACGTGGGGGTGTGGCCGGATGCGGTCCGCCGCGCCGGGCAGGAGGACGCATGACAGCGGTCCAGGCCGGCGCGGGGCCCGGGACCACCATCGCCGTGGTGCAGGAGGTGACCCGGACTTACGGCGCCGGGCCCACCATGGTGCGCGCGCTGCGCGGGGTATCGCTCACGGTCGACCGCGGCGAGCTGGTCGCGCTGCGCGGCAAGTCGGGCTCGGGGAAGAGCACCCTGCTCGCCATCATCGGCGGGCTTGACCGGCCGAGCAGCGGGCGGGTGGAGGTGGCGGGCCAGGACGTCACCGCGATGAGCGGGGATCAGCTCGCGCTGATGCTGCGGCGGACGGTCGCGTTCATCTTCCAGTCTTTCGGGCTCATCCCGATCCTGTCCGCGGCCGAGAACGTGGGCCTGCCGATGCGGCTCGCCCGCTGTGACCCGCGGGTCAGGGAAGAGCGGGCCAGGGCCCTTCTCGGCCTCGTCGGCCTCGGCGGCCGGGCCGCCCAGCGCCCGTATGAGCTGTCCGGCGGTGAACAGCAGCGGGTAGCGATCGCCCGGGCCCTGGCCAACAGCCCCATGCTGCTGCTGGCCGACGAGCCCACCGGCCAGCTGGATTCCGAGACGGCGGGCCAGATCATGCGGTTGATCCGGAGCATCGTGCACGACGAAGGCATCACCGCGATCGTCGCGACCCATGATCAGGTTCTGATGGGCCTGGCGGATCGCATCCTGACGCTCCAGGACGGCCAGCTGGTGGACTGACCTCGCTGGCGTGCTGGCATTGTGGTACTGCCACGGCGGGGCCGGCAGGGCGGGGCTCGCGCGCCGCGCCCGGGTCAGCCCGCGCCGGTCAGGCGGATTTCTCCCGTGGGGTCCGCCGCGCCACGTCGCGGGGCACCAGGGTCGGGTTCACGTTCTCCAGCACCGACTCGGCGGTGATCACGACCCGCTCGACGTCCTTGCGGCTCGGCACCTCGTACATCACCGACAGCAGGACCTCTTCGAGGATCGCGCGCAGGCCGCGCGCCCCGGTGCCGCGCAGGATCGCCTGGTCGGCGACGGCCTCCAGGGCGTCGTCGGTGAACTCAAGGTCCACCCCGTCCAGCTCGAACAGCCGGCGGTACTGCCGGACGAGCGCGTTGCGCGGCTCGGTGAGGATCCTGATCAGCGCCTCACGGTCGAGATTATGCACGCTGGTGATGACCGGCAGCCTGCCGACGAACTCGGGGATCATCCCGAACTTAAGCAGGTCCTCCGGCATGACGTCGGCGAACGCGTCGGACGTCACCTGGTCGGTCTTCACCCGGAGCACCGCGCCGAAGCCCATTCCGCTGCGGCCGACCCGGTGCTCGATGATCTTCTCGAGGCCCGCGAAGGCACCGCCGCAGATGAAGAGCACATTGGTGGTGTCGATCTGGATGAACTCCTGGTGCGGGTGCTTGCGGCCGCCCTGCGGCGGCACCGACGCCGTCGTGCCCTCCAGGATCTTCAGCAGCGCCTGCTGGACGCCCTCGCCGGAAACATCGCGGGTGATCGACGGGTTCTCGCTCTTGCGGGCGATCTTGTCGATCTCATCGATGTAGATGATCCCGGTCTCGGCCTTCTTGACGTCGTAGTCGGCGGCCTGGATGAGCTTCAGCAGGATGTTCTCGACATCCTCGCCGACGTACCCGGCCTCGGTCAGCGCGGTGGCGTCGGCGATCGCGAACGGCACGTTCAGGAGCCTGGCGAGGGTCTGCGCGAGCAGCGTCTTGCCCGACCCGGTCGGCCCGAGCAGCAGGATGTTCGACTTGGCGAGCTCGACGCCGTCCTCACCGGAACGCTCGCCGCCCGACTGGACCCGCTTGTAGTGGTTATAGACCGCTACTGACAGGCCTTTCTTCGCCTTCTCCTGACCGATCACGTAGGAATCGAGAAACTCGTAGATCTCGCGCGGCTTGGGCAGGCTGTCCCATTTCAGTTCGGGCGGCTCCGCGAGCTCTTCCTCGATGATCTCGTTACACAGATCGATGCATTCGTCGCAGATGTACACGCCGGGACCGGCGATGAGTTTCTTGACTTGCTTTTGGCTCTTTCCGCAGAACGAGCACTTCAGCAGGTCACCACCATCGCCCATGCGTGCCACTCAGCTACTCCTTTGCGTGGGGCCGCCGACGGCGGCCGCCTCACTGCCTCCGCCGAACGTCTATGCCGGAGCCTTCCTTGGCTCGAACCTAGACGGTACCGCGTTGCCAGCTCAAGTTGTGGCGCCGGGACCCTGCCGCCGGCGTGCCGCTGGCAACCGGGTCCTTTGTTCTAAGACGACCCTACCTCGGTCCTGCGCTTGAGGGTCGTCAGAACCTCGTCGACCAGTCCGTAATCCTTGGCCTCCTCGGCCGTGAAGAACTTGTCCCGCTCCACGTCCCGGCGGACCTGATCTTCGGATCTGCCGGTGTGGTGCGCAATGACCCGCTCCATCGCGGTGCGCATCCGCAGGATCTCGCGCGCCTGGATTTCCAGGTCGCTTGACTGACCATAACCGCTCTCGACGGCCGGCTGGTGGATCAGGATCCGCGAGTTGGGCAGCGCCATCCGCTTGCCCTTGGTCCCGGCTGCCAGCAGCACCGCCGCGGCTGACGCCGCCTGCCCGAGGCAGAACGTCTGGATCTCCGGCTGGATGTACTGCATGGTGTCGTAGATCGCCATCATCGACGTCATCGACCCGCCGGGCGAGTTGATGTACATCAGGACGTCGCGGTCGGGATCGATCGACTCCAGGGTGATCAGCTGCGCCATCACGTCGTTGGCCGACGCGTCATCGATCTGCACGCCGAGGAAAATGATCCGCTCCTCGAAGAGCTTGTTGTACGGGTTCATCTCCTTGATCCCGTACGAGGTCCGCTCGACGAAGGACGGCAGCACGTACCTGGCGGCCGGACCGCTTACAGTGCTCACTTTCAGCTCCTCAGCTCCCCGTAGCGGCGTCACGAGACCGGGCCTTCCGAAGGCACCTCGGTAGCGCTGCGCACTACGCGATCGACGAACCCGTAGTCTTTGGCCTCGTCAGCGGTGAACCAGCGGTCCCGGTCGGAGTCGAGCTCGATCTGCTCGACGGTCTGGCCGGTGTGCAGCGCGGTACGCTCGGCGAGGACGCGTTTGACGTACAGGATCTGCTCGGCCTGGATTCTGATGTCGGAGGCAGTGCCGCCGATACCGCCGTGCGGCTGGTGCATCAGGATCTGCGCGTGCGGCAGGGCGTAGCGCTTGCCCGCCGTGCCCGCGCAGAGCAGGAACTGGCCCATGGACGCCGCCATGCCCATCGCGTAGGTCGCGATGTCGTTCGGCACGTACTGCATCACATCGTAGATCGCCAGGCCGGCGCTGACCGAGCCACCGGGCGAGTTGATGTACAGGCTGATATCGCGCCTGGCATCCTCGGCGGCGAGCAGCACCAGCTCGGCGCAGATCCGGTTGGCCAGATCGTCGTCGACCTGCTGGCCAAGCAGGATGATCCGGTGCCGCAGCAGGCGCTGGAACAGCGGGTCGCCGAGCGGGAGCGGGGGCGCTTCAGCGACCCGCCCGAGAGTGCCCGGCAGCTCCTGGTCATCGGCGGGCGTCGTCACGGTAGCCCTCCCCAATACTCATCTGGCCGCCTCTTGTGTTGTTGACAGTGACCATAACGCGCGACCACGGCCGCCAAGTCCGCAGCTGCAATGTGTTCGCTGTGGGCGCAGGCTCGGGACACGTGCGCCTGACGGGACACCGGGCGGCCAGCGCCGGTGCGGCGCCGCTGAGCGGCCGGACGCGGCCGGGTGCGGCCGGGCCAGCAGCGGCCCGCCTCCGCCGCGGCCCTTCCCGTCCAGCCTGAGGCATCCAGCAGCGATGGCACAACGGCGCGGAATCAGCGACAGCGCTGGCGCAATCTGTGCGACTGAGGCCGCGGCGGCTCCGGTAGCCTTGCCAGCCTCACTCGCCGTCAGCCTGGTCGGCTTCGGCAGTCTCGTCGGCCTCGCCGGTCTCGGCAGCTTCGCTGGCCTCGACGGCCTCGTCGGCAGTCTCATCAATCACTTCGGCCTCGCCGGCTTCGGCTTCCACGTCGGCCACCGCAGCCTCCACAGTCCCGGCTGCCTCAGCCCCGATGACCTCCGCGGCGACGGCCGACAGGTCGATGACGCGGCCGGACTCGTCAGTCACCCGGGCCCGGTCCGCGAGCAGCCCGAGCGCCTTGGTCCGCAGCACGTCGGCAGCGACCGAACCAAGCTGGCCGCGGTCGGCAAGCTCCTTGGCCAGCCGGTCCGGCGCCACACCGAGCTGATAGGCCTGCTGCGTCACGTACGAGGTGAGTTCGGCGGGCTCTAGCCCGAGTTCCTCGTCAGCGGCCAGCTTGTCCAGGATGAAGCCAGCCTTGACGCTGCGGCGGGCGTCTTCGGCGAACTGCTGCTCGAGCTCGGCAGGCGTCGTCCCGGTCGCCTCCAAGTAGGACTCCAGCGACGAGCCTGACCGCTCAAGCCGGTCGTCCAGCGTGCGCCGCCTGTTCTCGATCTCAAACTCGACAAGGTCGTCGGGGAGCGGGATGTCGACCCTGGCCAGCACCGCTTCCAGGGCCCGCTCCCGCGCCTGGCCGATCTGGCTGGCCCGCCGCATCTGCTCGAGCTGCGCCCTGGTGGCGGCGCGGAACTCGCCGAGGGTGTCAAACTCGCTCGCGGCCTGCGCGAACTCGTCGTCGAGCTCGGGCAGTTCCTTCACCTTGACGCTCTGGATAGCCACGGTCACTTGGGCAGCGGCGCCGGCCTGCGCGCCGCCGGCCAGCTCAGCGGTGAACGTCTTGTCCGCCCCCGCGGCCATCCCGGCCAGCGCCTCGTCGAGGCCGTCCAGCATCGATCCGCTGCCCACCTCGTAGGACACGCCACTGGCCTGCGCATCTTCTACCGGCTGACCATCGACGACGGCCGACAGGTCGATCGAGACGAAATCGCCCTCCTCGACCGGGCGGTCGACGCCCTTCAGCGACGCGAACCGCTCCCGCAGCGCCCCGAGGTATTCCTCCACCTGGTCGGGACTGACCTCAGCGTCGTCGACCGTCACCGGCATATCGTTAATATCCGGAACGTCGAACTTGGGCCGCACATCCACTTCGGCGGTGAAGGCAAGCTCCTTGCCGTCATCGAGCCGGGTGATCTCCACGCTGGGCTGGCCGAGCGCGATTACGTCGTTCTCGGACAGCGCCTTTCCGTAGAGCTGGGGAACCGCCTCGTTGACCGCTTGCTCGAGCACGGCACTGCGGCCGACTCGCTGGTCAATCACGCGCGGCGGGACCCGCCCCGGCCGGAAACCGGGTATCCGGACCTGCCGGGCGACGTCCCGGTACGCCTGGTCGAGGCTCGGCTTGAGCTCGGCGAACGGAACCTCGATGGTGAGCCGGACTCGGGTCGGGCTCAGCTCTTGGACATCGGTCTTCACGTCGGGGTCTCTCTCTAGGCTCCCCGGCCGGGCAGGCACGCACGCGGCCCGGGCATGGGTGGTCACTCGCGGCTACGGCCGCCAAGTCTAGGGCAACGCGGGCCGGGATCACCCGGTGCGGGTGGTGATCAAGAGCAGCAAAAGCTCGCACTATGGGCCCGATGCGCACTCGGCCGCTGCTGGCCGGTGCTCGCCAGCTACCGGGTCGAGCCAGGGAACTACCGGATCGAGCCAAGGAGGCCCAGATGACCGCAGCACGCGGAGCCGCGTCCGCCCAGCCTGCCGGAGGCCAGGCAGGCCAGCAGGAATCCGGGCCGCCAGGCCAGCAGTCAGCCGGCCCGCAGACCGCGGCGGGCGGCCGGGACGCGGGCGGGCAGCCGAACTACGCGGTTCCCGGGCTGCCGGGCAAGCACGGCTGGCTGGTCATGCTGGGCGCCGCTGTGGCGTTCTTCGCCGTTGGGCTGATCCTGCTCGTGTGGCCGAAGGCCACCTTGACGATCGTGGCCATCCTGATCGGCATCGCGCTGATCGTGACGGGCCTGGTGCGGCTCTTCGACGGCTTCACCGCCCGGGAAGAAAGCGGCGGGCGGCGGGTCGCCGACGTGGTGGTCGGCGCGCTTGCCGTGATCGTGGGGCTGTACTGCCTGAAGCACCACGCACTGAGCATCGCGCTGGTGGCGTTCATCGTCGGCGTGTTCTGGGTGCTGCACGGCATCGCCGATCTGGCCGTGGCGGCCACCTCGCGCGGGGCCCCCGGGCGCGGGCTGCGGGCGATCGGCGGCCTGTTCAGCCTCATCGCCGGGCTGCTCGTGCTGTTCTGGCCGGGCATCACCGTACTGCTGCTTGTCATAATCCTCGGCATCTGGCTGATCTTCTACGCCGCCGTGCTCGCGGTGCTTGCGTTCCAGCTCCGGCCGGGCCGGACCAGGTCGGCGGCGCAGCACGTCACGACCTAGCGGCGCGCCTGGCCGTTCGCGGGCACCGGGCCGCCGCAGGCTCGGCGCGGCCGCGCCAGGCCAGGTCCAGGCGGCCCGGGCCAGGTCCAGGCGGCCCGGCCAGGTCCAGGCGGCCCGGGCCAGGTCCAGGCGGCCCGGCCAGGTCCAGGCGGCCCGGCCAGGTCCAGGCGGCCCGGCCAGGTCCAGGCGGTCAGACCAGGTCCAGGCGCCGGCCCCGGGCGATGGCCTCGCGCCGCGAGGCGACACCGAGCTTTCGGTAGACCGACCGCAGGTGGGTCTTGACCGTGTTGATCGACAGGAACAGCGCCTCGGCGATCTCCTGGTTGGTCATGTGCGAGGGCAGGAACCTGAGCACGGCAAGCTCGCTGTCGGTCAGCGGCACCTCCGCCTGCGCCTGCGGCCCGTCGCTGCGGGGCAGCTGGGTATCGAACCGCTCCAGGATCCGGCCGGCAAACGCCGCGCTGCGGCTGGTCGGCGGGACCAGCACGGTGATAGCCGACCTGACAGGCTGCCCGGCGTCGAGGAAAACGCGACAGGCATCATCGGGTTCGGCCAGGGCCAGCGCCTGCTCAAGGAAGTCACCCGCGCTGTCGGTCAGCCCGAGCCGCCGGTGCGCGACCGTACTGACTAGGAGCGCGGCAACCTTGTCCTTGAGGGTCATCGCATCGGCGGTGCCGTCAAGGCACGGTGCCACGGCCTCAAGGGCGCCCTTGTAGTCGCCGTCGGACAGCAGCAGCCTGCCCTGTGCGAGCCTTCCGTCCGCACGGTCGAAGTACTGCCCGTCGTCGGTCAGGGCGAGCACGATCCTGGCCCGCCCCGTGTCACCGGCGCGCAGCGCGATCTCGCCGTCCAGCACGTTCAGCACGCCATCAAGCGCCGGATCGGCGGCGGCATGCAGCTCGCGCAGCCTGATCACCAGGCCCCTGGCACCTGCGGTGTCCCCGTCGGCCAGCAGGACCCGCGCCCGGATCAGCGCGGAGACCACCCCGAGCAGGGGCTCGCCAGGCAGCGGACCTGCGGCCAGCTGATCTGCCTGATCCAGCAGCAGCCGGGCCGCCGACAGGTCATCGCGCGCGAAGCTAACCTGGGCGGCTGCGAGATCGGCCAGGCAGCGGGCACCGTCATCCGCGCTGGCGCTCTTCCGCACGCCGGTGGCCTCCCGCCCCGCTCGCGCCAGGTCCCCGTACCACGCATCGGCTGCGGCCTGCCAGCCGACGGCCCGGGTCCGGAGCGCCGCGAGGGTGCCGGCCGCCAGCTGACGGTCGGCGTGGTCAAGCGCATAACGGGCATCCTGGATCTCCCAGCGCCGCAGCCGTGCTGCGCCCAGCGCGAACCAGAGCAGCCCGAGAGCACCATGCTCGGGAAGCGTTCCGGCGGTGACCTGGGCCTGCTCGGCCAGCGCCCAGCCCTGCGCGAGCAGGCCAGGGTCGGCGTCGGCCCGGCTCGCGGCCTGCATCACCCGCAGCGCCGCCAGCCATGGCTCGATAACCCGCCGGGCCGCCTCCGCGCAGCGGCCGAGGCCGCGGCGGGCCGCCTCCAGGTGGTGCGCCGCACCGTCCGGATCGCCGTTCCACAGCCGGACGCTGGCCAGCGCGGCCGCCACCGCCGGGTCATCGGCCCGGCGGTCGGCGGGGAACAGGGTCAGCACCGCCTCAAGCTCGGCCGCCCCGCTTCCCAGCAAGGCGGCCACGCCGGCCTCAGCGAGCACGTGCGCCGCGTAGTCCCAGTCACCGGCCCTGGCCGCGCACCGCACCGCCTCGACCGGCTGGCCGTGCGCGGCATGCCAGCGGGCCGCCCGGCGGAGCAGGATCGGTATCTCGTGCGGGAGCTGCCGGTGCAGCTCCGCCGTCAGCACGTCGCGGAGCAGCGGGTGGTACCGGTATTCCGCGTGGTCCGCGTGGCTGTGGCCGGACGCCTCGACAAGGCCGCTCTCCCTGCTGAGCCGCTCCAGCGTCATGGCGCCGCCTGCCTCGCCGGTCAGTTCGTCGGCAAGTTCGCCGGTTACCTGCTCGGCGACGCTGGTCCTGAGCAGGAACAGCCGGGTCTGGGCCGACTGCCTGCCGAGCACCTCGTCCCAGAGGTAGTCGGTGACCATGGGCTCGTCACCAGCGATGTCGGTGATCCGCCCGGCACCGTGATCCGGCGTCCTGGCGCGCATCGCGGCCAGCCGCATCCCCGCCATCCAGCCCTCGGTACGCCGGAGCAGCTCGTCACGCTCGGCCTGGTCGACGTCCAGGCCGAGCATCGCGAAGTAGGCATCGGCCTCCTCGGCTGTGCAGGCGAGGTCCGCCGCGCCGACGTCGGCGAGCTCGCCGCACACCCGCAGCCTGGCCAGCTGGAGCCCGGGCGGGCAGCGCCCAGAAAGGACCAGCCGCAGCTCTGGCGGCGCGTGCCTGATCACCAGGTCGAGCCCGGCCAGCACGGCACCTTCGGCGATCTCGTGCACGTCGTCGAGGACCAGCACGACAGGTTCGGTGAGCAGCTGAGCCGCCTCCACCAGGCGCAGCGGGAACGCCTCGGCAGGCACATCGGCCACCGACCGCAGCGCACCAGCCGGCACCGTCCTGGCGCGGCCAAGGGCAGCCCCGACGTAGGCCCAGAACCTGGCCGGGTCGCCGTCCTCGGCGTCGAGCGTCAGCCATGCCACCCCGCGGCTGGCCGGGGTGGCCGCCGCCCAGGCGGCGCAGGCAATGGTCTTCCCTGCCCCGGCCGGACCCGATACCACTGTCACCCGGTGCCGGGTCGCCTGCTTGAGCTTGTCGGTCAGCCGGTGGCGGCGCAGCAGCGCCAGGCTCGGCTGCGGTATCTGCAGCTTGTCTTCAAGCAGCCGTAGCTGGCCCGGCGCCGGTTTGGCCGCAAGCAGCGCCGGCTGGCCCGGCGCCGGTTTGCCCGCAAGCAGCCCCGGCTGGCCCGGCGCCCGTTTGCCCGCAAGCAGCCCCGGCTGGCCCGGCCCACGCTGCTGCCCTGCTGGCCGCTGCTGCCCTGCTGGCCGCTGCTGCCCTGCTGGCCGCTGCTGCCCGGGCTCCTGCGGCGGGCGACCTTCCGGCGGGCGGCCTTCCGGCGGCCGGCCTTCCGGCGGCCGGACCGCCTCCACAGGCTGACGTGCGGCACGCGGCCCGGCAGCTTCCCGCGCCCGCGCTGCTTCGCGCGGCTGACGCGCTGCCGGTGGCCGCTCTGGTGCCCCCGGCACCGTCCGCTCAGCCGCGGCGGGCTTTGTCGTGCTGGTCATCAATTCCCCCGACGGGCGCTGGCAGCACGTGCGAGCGAACTGTCGGTCCCTCACCCTGTCGGGTGAAATGTGCAGCTCAGAGCCCCTCACCCTCCTACCCACGGCCAGCAGGGGCCAATCGCTGCCCGCTTTGAGGCGCCGCAGCATGCGGCGCCGTATCACCCGAAGCGGATGATGCCGCGCCGGTACCGACATCCGTAACGTCGCAAGAAGTAAGGCACCGGTTACGCCTGGTAGTCAGCTAACAAGGCAGCCAGGGACAGTGCAGCTGGAAACACTGCTGCTGCCACTGCAACTGGCTGACTCGCTGGCCCCCAGGGGAAACGGAGTCGCGCCTGAGGCGCCGGAGCCGCGAGCACTTTCGTCGTGGCCGGCCTGGAGAAAGGGGGCTGCTTTCATGAGCAGTGCACAGGAGCGAGCAACCGGATATCAGCAGGGTACCCAGGACGCAACGGGTACGCAGGGCGCAACAGGTATGCCTGGCGCGACAAGCACGCAGGGCGCCACGGACATGCCGAACGCAACAGCCGGACACGGTGCACCTGACCGGACGGCTGACTACGAGCGCGTTGCTGGCCAGCAAGAGTACGGGCCCTATACGGACGCCAGCCCCGCAGCCACCGGAGGCATGGTGCTTGCCGGGACGCTGCTGGTCCTCGCGGGCCTGTGGGGCTTCTTCGTCGGGATCACGGGGATCCTCAAGGGCGCTTTCTACGCCACGGTGCCGACGTACACGTTCACCTACAGCATCAAGTCGTGGGGATGGACGCACCTGATCATCGGGTGCCTCGTCTTCGCCGTGGGTGTCTGCCTGCTCCTCGGGCAGCGCTGGGCGAGGTACGTGGGTGTCTTCCTCGCCGTCGTCGATGCCGTGGCGAACTTCCTGTTCCTCCCCTACTACCCGCTCTGGTCGATCATCGTGATCGCCATCGATGTGTTCATCATCTGGGCACTCCTGGCCGCAGGCCGTAACCGCCAGACCGCTTGATCTAGCGGCGGCACGCGAGGCGCCAGGCGAAGCGAAGGACCCCGTCCCCGCTAAGGGGGCGGGGTTCTCCGCGCCCGAGCCTCAGCCCGCGCCCGGCGGGCGATCCCTGTCCGCCCTACACGACGCCCGTGAGGCCGAGCGCGCCGTCGAGGGTCAGCAGCAGGCCGGCCAGGATAAGGCCGCCGGCCAGGAGCAGGTGCCCGCGGGCGCGCAGCCAGGCGTTGAACCTCCGGAGCCGGCGCGTGGTCGCATCGGGCGCGACCAGATAGCAGACAAAAGGTAGCCAGACGAACATAACGTCGAGGACTACGATCAGCGCCAGCGCGAGGATGTCGAAGGCCAGGCTCGTCTGCGCCGTCGCGACGACCTGCACTGCGGCGATAAAGGTCACCGACGGGGTGAATATCAGGATGCCGGCCGCGAACGCGCTAACCGGCGCGGGGCTGGCCACCAGGCGCGAGATGAATCCCCGCTGTGGTTTGTCCGGATCGGGCGGCTTGGGCTTGCGGCGGACCACCACGGCCGCGATGACCAGGCTCAGCAGGCCCAGGCCGAGCCGCAGGCCGTACCGTGTCTGGTGATGGCTCGGCAGCTCGAAATGGCCCGCTCGCAGCACGACCATGGCGACGACCGCCATGGTCGTGCTCATCACCAGCGCGCCAGCCAGGTAGAGCAGCGCGGCCCGCCTCGGGCTGGCCGAACCGAGGAAGAGCGCCACCACCAGTAGCGCCGTCGGCGACAGGGCGGCGAGTACCGCGAACCCCGCGGCCTGGGCTAGCAAGCGGGCCTAGTCCTGCGGCCCGGGTCCTGAGGCCAGCCGCGGGGCCGGCGGCCTCCCGATGAGCTCGATCAGCCCGAGCACCGCGAGCAGCACCAGGGCGAGCACCAGCACCACCAGGCCGGTCGGCTGGCCCCAGAAGATGAAGATCAGCACCACCAGGGCCACCGCGCTGATCCGCAGCAGCGTGCGGTGCCCGTATGTCCAGGTGCCCACCGGGCCGGCCGGCACGCCGGCCCGCTCGCCACGCGCCCTGAGCCAGCCGAGGCCATCCTTCAGGGCGCGGCGGGTGCGCACGGCGGTGGCCGAGGGCCCCATGAAGAACCCGCCGGCCGCCACCAGCAGCCCCAGAACCAGCAGCGCTCGCAGGCCGTCCTTGATGAACCTGACAAGCGTGTCGAACAGCGCCGCGGCGGCATCCGACGGCAGGGTGGCGTTCGGAACGCTGTTCAGATAGATGGCCCGGCCGATCGCCAGCCCGATGGCCAGGACGACCATCGAGCCCGCCAGGCCGAGCCCGGCCCCGATCAGGGCGCGCCGGTGACCCTTGGCGATGTAGATGCCCGCGGCGAGCGCGGCGATCGCGAGCAGGGGCAGCGCGATCTTGAGGTCGTTGATGAGCCGGTAACCCGACTGGGCCTTCACCAGGTACTTCGACGAGAACAGCGTGAACGTCGGATTGATCGTCGGGATCTTCTGCGCGACGGTGAGCCCGTGGGCGCTCAGATTTTGCTTGACGGCGTTAATGAACGGACCGAGACCGAGCGTGACGTTGCCGTTGCTCAGCTTGATGGCACCGTTTCCCTGCCCGGATAGCGCCTTGACGACCTCGGCGTGCGCCACCTGGTTGGCCTGCGTCCAGATCCTGGCCGCCGCCGGGCTGGCCACGATCTTGGCGACCGTGCTGTGCACCAGACCCGCCACGCTGCTGGCGATCGAGCCGGAGAAGCTGTGCAACAGGGTGGCGACCCTGGGCAGGCCGCGGCTGCCCAGCTCGGTCGCCACCTGATTGGTGAGGCCCTGCACGTTCAGCCTGCCGGTGATCTGCGGCGTGATCTTGTCGGTCAGTGCCCCCTGGATCGCGGGCTGGTGAATAAGCGGCGCCACGTTTGCCACATATCTGCTGGTATTGGAGACCTGGTTGGCGGCCCAGACCGCCAGCACCGCGAGTGGCGCGAGCACGCAGCCCACCACGATGAGCACGGCGGACACCGGAGACCGCCAGCTGACCTGCCGCTTGCGCCCGGCCGTCCCGTCGCCGTCGCCCTGGCCGGCGCCCGCGGCCGGGCCGGGCTGGCGGACCTCGGTCACCTCAGCCCGCAGCCGCCGCACCTCGGCCCGCAGCTGCTCGAGCTCGGTCTGCTCGTCGCGCGACGGGGCCGACACCGCAGCGGGTTCACGATCGCTTGTCGCGCCGGTCAATGGTCACCTCCTGCCGTCCTGCGCCGCGGTACCCGGGCTCTCCCCGGTACCGGCCCTGGATCCGCAGGGCAGTCCCGTGCTCACGGTGTCCAAGTGGGAAGACGAGCGCGTCGCCCGGCGCGGGTGAACCTAGCCGCGCCGGCCGTGGAGTCCATCGAATCCAGCGCCGCGGCGGTCGCGGCGGCCGCGGCGTGGCTGGCGGTCAGCGGGAAGTTCCCGGCGAACCGCCTGCGCAGCGGGTCATACTCTTCCGGCAGCAGGCCCACATCGTTGCGCAGCTCAAGGCCGCCAGCGAAAGCCCGGCGGGCCTCGCCCGCCCGGCCCATCTGGGCGTAACACTGCGCCAGCCAGAAGGTGGCAGGGACGTAACCGCCGGCACCGGGCGGGAGGCCGTCCAGGCTGTCCGCCGGGTCCTGCTGGTAACGCAGCAGAACCCCGCCCCGGTCCAGCTGCCGCGCGATCGCCGCGACCGTGCCGGTCATCCGCTGATCGCTCGGCGGCAGGAAACCGAGCTGGGCCAGGCGCAGCAGGCTGGCGTCGACGCGGGTTCCCGAATAGTGCTGAACGAACGTCTCACCGCTGGCGTCATAGCCCTGCTCCAGCACGTCGGAGCGCACCTCGGCGCGCAGCCTGCGCCATCGGTCGGCGGGCCCGGCATCGCCGAACCGCTCGATCATCTTGACCGCCGCGTCAGCGGCCGCCCAGACCATGACCTTGGAGTAGACGAACTGCCGCGGCGGGCCGCGTACTTCCCAGTTTCCCGGATCAGGCTCACGCCAGGCGGCCTCGAGGAAGCCGAGCACCTCCTCCTGCTCCCACGGGTCGATGGCGCCTGGCATCCCCGCCATCCGGGCGGCCAGCCGCGCCGTCATGACCTCGCCGAAGGCGGCGAGCTGCCGCTGGGCGGCGGCGGCATTCCCGGCCCGGACCGGTTGCGCGCCCTCGTAACCGGGCAGCCAGTCCAGCTCGATCTCCGGCAGCCACCGGCGGCCGTCGATCCCGTACAGGCCCTGCACCTGCGACGGCAGCCCGGCGGACGCGTTCGTGACGAACCGCAGCAGCGCGCTCGCCTCGCCGAGCGCCCCGCTGCTCAGCAGCACCGGCAGGGCAGCGGCCGCGTCCCGCAGCCAGCAGTACCGGTAGTCCCAGTTGCGGGCACCCGACGCCTGCTGGGGCAGCGAGGACGTGGGCGCCGCGACCACGCCGCCGGTCGGGGCGAACGTCAGCGCCTTGACGGTGATCAGCGAGCGGGTCACCGCTTCGCGCCATTCCCCGCCGCAGTCGAGGCCGCCGACCCACCGGGTCCACCACCGCTCGGCCTGCTCGAGCACGGCGGGGACAAACGGCGCCGCGGGCGCGGTCACCCGCGCTGACCGCCAGACGGCGGCCAGCGGCACCTGGTCGCCCTCGCTGACCGAGAATTCGGCCACCGCGACGCCCCGCCGGCTCCGCAGCTGAACCGGCCCGAACAGCCAGAGCGTCTCCGAGCCCGCGAGGATGCAGTGCGCGCCGTCCCGGCGCTGGATCCTCGGCTGGGCCGACCCGTACTCGAACCGCGCCCCGAGTGTCATCCGCACCTCGACGCTGCCGCTGACGCCCTCGATCATCCGTACCAGGACCGGATCGCCGCAGCGGGGCGGCATGCAGTCGGTGAGCCTGACCTCGCCTGAGCCGGTGCCGAACTCGGTCTCGAGGATCAGCGTGTCCGGCAGGTAGCGCCGGCTGACCCGGGCGCCCGCCTCGGACGGCGCGATCCGCCAGTGCCCGTGCCTGTCCTCGCCGAGCAGCGCCGCGAAGCACGCCTTCGAGTCGAACCTCGGCAGGCACAGCCAGTCGATCGAGCCATCCCTGGCTACCAGCGCGGCTGTGTGAAGGTCGCCGATGAGCGCGTAATCCTCGATCATGCGGGACATTCGCGAGCCTCCCCGAGCCTGGCGGCCGCCGCGGAGCAGGAGCCCGGCCGGTCAGCGGTGGCCTGCCGGATCCTCGCTGCTTTCCGCAGTCTGCGCCAGACCAGGCCGGGCCGTCCTCACCCCCCGCAGGTGAGGGCGCCAGACCCGCAGGTGCGGACGCCAGCCCCGCCTGTGCGGACGCCAGCCCCGCAGGTGCGGGCGCCGCCCCGGCGTCAGCCTTCCTGGCTGAATACCTCGCGCAGCTTGGCTTCCTGATCGGCCGACAGGCTGGTCCTGATCAGCTCCGGACGCGTCTGGCTGAATGCCTCGGCCACCCGGTCGGGAACAGCGTCCGAGGTGAAGGCGAACAGCGCGGACGTCCCCGGGGTCACCTTGTCGCGTACCTCGGAGATGAACGTCTCGCTGATGCCGACGTCCTTCATCGACCCGAGAATTGCCCCGCTCGCCGCGCCGATCGCGAGCCCGAGGAGCGGGACGAAGAAGATGAGCCCGAACAGCAGCCCCCAGAACCCGCCGCCGAGCGCTCCCGCGCCCTTCGCGCTGTGCATCTCGTGAGTGGCCGGCTTACTCGCGCCCGCTGGCCAGCTCACCACGGCCGCGTCATGCACCCGGACGAGCTGCTGGTTCTGCAGCCTGCCGAGGGTGTCAAGCGCCTCGTCGGCGCCCGCCGGCGAGCTGAATTTCCAAACCGTCAGGGCCGCCATCACATCTCCGCTCATACTGCGGCGGGCCGGGCCCGCCAGCTCCTGGCAGACAGCACGATCGGCGCTCTGGGCGGCCGCGGCATCACCCGGCCCGGGTGAACGGCCGCCTAGCGCCCCTGGGACAGCACCTGTTCGACCGAGCCGGCGCCGTGGTCCATCTGGTAGTCGAGGTTGATCGCGGCGTTGATCAGCGACAGGTGGCTGAACGCCTGCGGGAAGTTGCCCAGCTGCTCGCCGGTCTGGCTGATCTCCTCCGAGTACAGCCCGAGGTGGTTGGCGTAGGTGTGCATCTTCTCGAAGACCAGGCCCGCCTCCTCCAGCCGTCCCGCCCTGGCCAGCGCGTCGACGTACCAGAACGTGCAGAGCGAGAAGGTGCCCTCGCTCCCCCGGAGCCCGTCGGGCGAGGCGCCCGGGTTGTACCGGTACACGAGGCTGTCGGAGACCAGCTCCCGGTTCATCGCATCGAGCGTGGATAGCCACATCGGGTCTCGGGGCGCCACGAAGCCCATCAGCGGCATCAGCAGCAGCGAGGAGTCGAGCACGTCGGTCTGGTAATGCTGGGTGAAGCCGCCGACCTTCGGGTTCCAGCCGCGCTTCATGATCTGCTCGTAGATCAGGTCCCGCTCGGTGGTCCACCGGTTGACGTCGGCAGGCCGGCCGTGGCGCCCGGCCAGCCGGATCGCCCGGTCCATGGCCACCCAGCACTGGAACCTGCCGTAGGTGAAGTCCTTGCGGCCGCCGCGGGTTTCCCAGATGCCCTCGTCGGGCTGGTCCCAGTGCTCGCAGAGCCACTCGATCATGTCCCTGATCGCCAGCCAGCCCTGGTGCGCCATCTGCAGGCCGTTGCTGTCGGCCAGGAACATCGCGTCGAGCGCCTCGCCGTAGATGTCGAGCTGGAGCTGGTCGGCCGCGCCGTTGCCGAGCCTGATCGGCCGTGAGCCGCGCCAGCCCTCCAGGTGGTCGAGGGTCTCCTCGGTGAGATCGGACGAGCCGTCCACCCGGTACATGATCTTCAGCGGCCCCGAGCCGTTGCCCGCCTGCTCGGTGGCCCGCTCCCGCATCCAGAAACCGAACGCCGCGGCCTCTTCCTGGTAGCCGAGCCCGAGCAGGGCGTAGATGGAGAACGAGGCGTCCCTGATCCAGGTGTAGCGATAGTCCCAGTTGCGCTCACCGCCGACCTGCTCGGGCAGGCCCATCGTGGCCGCGGCGATCGGCGCCCCGGTCGGCGCGTAGGTCAGCAGCTTCAGGGTCATCGCGGACCGGGTGACCATCTCCCGCCACCGGCCGGTGTAGGTCGAGCGCTTCAGCCACAACCGCCAGGCGGCGGCGGTGTCGTCGGCCAGCCGGGCCAGCTCAGCAGGCGGCAGCCGCTGGGGCTGGCCGCCCATCGTCTCGATCACCACGCCGGTGGTCTCGCCCTCGTGCAGCGTCCAGGACGCCTGCAGGCCCTTGCCGTGCCGCTTCAGCCTGGTCTGGTCATCCTTGCCTGGGCCGCGCTTGCCGATCGTGTGCAGGGTGAGCTCCTGACCGTCACCGGCCCGGAACACCGCGCCGTTCTCGGTGACGTCGATGGTGTGCTGGGCCCGCCCGTAGTCGAACCTCGGCTGCAGGTCCATCTGGAACCGCATCGTGCCCCTGGCTACCCGCAGCTGGCGGACCAGCCGGTGCCTGTCGGTGGCCTTCCCCATCACGATCGGCATGAAGTCGTGCACCTCACCGACGCCGTCCGGGGTCATGAACCTGGTGATCAGGATCGCGGTCTCCGGGAAATACAGCTGCTTGGTGGCACATTCCCGGTCGGGCGCGATCCGGAAATGACCGCCTTTGTCGGCGTCGAGCAGCGAGGCGAAGATGCTCGGCGAGTCGAACCTGGGGCTGCAGAACCAGTCCACCGTGCCGTCGTCGGTCACCAGCGCAGCGGTCTGCAGGTCGCCGATCAGGCCGTGGTCGCTGATGTTGGGATAGCGGGCCATGTTTCTCCTCCTTGTGACTGCCCTCATGTTCGGTCACCTTTCGACCCTGTCCGGGCTGGCTCAGCCAGCGCACCCTCCTCGCCGGGTGAACACCGCCGTCCGCGCCGGTGAACGCCGCCGTCCGCGCCGCCCGCACCCAGGCCGCCCCCGCCGCACCGCTGTTGCCGCACCGATGCGCCATCGGCGCTGCTGGCCCAATCACCCCGCGCGGATGGTGTCGGTCTCCCCGCCGCGGGCGACAGTACGAGCAATCGCGAGATCAAGGAAGGTGACATGAGTAGCAGCACAGAGTCATCCGGCACGACGTTCCAGCTGAGGTCGGGATCGCTGATCCTCGGGGCGGCGCTGATCGGGGCGGGCTGGGTTCTGGGCCTGATCGGGCTGACGATCTGCAGTTCAACGGTGATCGCCGCGACCCGCAAGTGGGTCAAGCAGATGGACGCACCGCCGAGCGAGCTGGCCAGGCTGAAGTGGGAGCAGGCCAAGGCCGCGACCGCGGCGGGTACCAGCGCCTGGCAGGACGGCGCCACGACCAGCCAGCGCGCCTAGCCGACCGCCGGTCGGGGTAATCCGGGACCGCTACGCGCCGCCGTCCGGCGCGCGGTCCGCGGGCGGCGACGCCGGCTCTGCCGGCTGACCAGGGAGAGCGGCATCCTCAGCGCCCGCTGGCTGCGGCTCCGCCTGGCCGGGCTGGTCCAGCTGCCGGGGCGGGCCGGCGTCCGCCGGCGACGATTCCAGCTGTCCTGACTGATCCGGGTCAGGGAGCCGACTCACCGCCGCGGGTCCGGCTGCCTTGTCCGGCTGCTGGCCGACGGTGACCCGCCCGAGTTGGGCGATTGTCGAGCGCGAAAGAATCTGGACCGCCCTGGCAGCCGGAGACGGCCTGATGCCGGTGCGCGGCAGCCGGACCCGTAGCGCGCCAGGAAGGGACTCGAAGATCAGCGGCGGTTCCATCAGCAGCGCCTCACCGTCGATGCCGATCTCCACCGGACCGCCGGAGGTAACCTCGAACCGCTTCGAGGTCCACTCCATCCAGCCCGGGAACCGGCGGAGCTGGCCCGCTGCCTGCAGCGCCGCAAACCGCCGCGCGTCCGAGGCGTTGCCTACCCGGGCCGCGACGATGCCGAGCACACCGAGGTCGATCCGCTCCCTCGTGCCCCGGCCGCCCGGCTGATCCAGCTGGTAAGGGTCGTTTGAGACGAGGATGAGCTGGGCCGTCGGGTAGCTGGTGCCATCGGGCCCGCGGAATTTCAGGTCCAGCGGGACCGCGTCGGGACCGAGCAGCTCCGGAAGCATCGTTCCGGCGGTCTTGACCTTGGCATCCCGGTAGTCGGGTGATTGGACGACCTTCGCGTAGAGGCCGAGCGAGGCGTTGTTCACGAAGATCCGCCCGTTGACGCTGCTGAGGTCTATCTGGCATTCGACGCCATCACTGAACGCCTGGAGCGCGCCCACCACGTCGTCCCGGTCCAGGCCGAGGTCGAGCGCGAAATGGTTCCGGGTCCCCGCGGGCACGCAGACGTGCGGTACACCGCGCCGGGCAGCGACGGACGCCACCAGGGCCTGCGAGCCATCGCCCCCGGCCATGCCGATCGCGTCCGCCCCGCGCGAGATCGCGTCCTCAGCCAGCCGCAGCAGGTCATCACCTTGGTGGAGCACGATGGGCTCGATGCCCCGTTTCGAGCATTCCTCCGCCAGCCTGAACTTCTCGGCCTTCCCGCCACCCGACTTCGGGTTCATGATCAGAACCGGGTGGGCCGGACGCGCGGCCGGTTTCAGCCGCCGGTGCAAGGCGGCCCGCTGCGCCCTGGTGGTCCGGTTCAGCGCCTGCCGCGCCGCCACGATAGATAGCGCGGCGAGCACGATGACCGCGATTAGCCGAACGGCAGTGATGTCCGCGAACACGATCGTGGCGATGAACCCCGCCACCGCGACCGCAATCGCGACGAACGCGACGACGCGGACCAGGCCGCGTCTCGATACCGCGTACCACCCCGCCGTCACGAAGATGAGCATTGCGATCATCGCCAGGATCACCGCCACGAAATGACGGACCACGCCGATGAGCAATAGCGCGAGCGCACCGGCCAGCGCGAGCAGCGCCACCGCGGCGGCCGCGCGCTCAACAGCCGTGGGCCGATCTGGCTGGCTTTCCGGCTTGTTCCTTCCGGGTCCCCTGTGCATTCCCCAGCTCTCTCGCACCAATCCGGTTGATCTGTCTGTACCCCGTCCGCATCGCTAGATATCCGGTTTCACGTCACTGACTGTGTGTAGCTGGTCCCGTGCCGCCGGTCACGTGCCGGAGGTCGCCGTGCGGCGGGTCGCCGTGCCGCGGGTCGCCGTGCAGCCGTCGCCGTGCCGCGGCTGCAGCCGCCGGCGCTGCCAGAGCCGCCAGCGCTGCTAGCATGCGGCGCGTGGCCAGACCACCAAGCATCGCCAGCGGCAGCACGGCCGGCCCGCGCTTGACTCGTCAGGCCCGTGCTCAGATCGCGGAGGTGCTGCGCGAACTCGGAGCGGTCGACCAGGCCCTTTATGAGGCCATCGCTCAGGTACCGACCCCCGTCCTCGATCGCCTGATGCGCCGGCTATCGCAGACCGCAAACCGTTCGGCCATCTGGCTGGCCATCGCGGCCGGGCTGGCCGCCGTCGGTGGCGGCTCCGGGCGGCGCGCGGCGGTCAGGGGGACGACCACAATCGGGCTGACCTCGGCGCTGGTCAACATCGGGATCAAGTCCCTGTATGACCGGCCCCGGCCCGATCGCGCTGGCCTGGGCGTTCCGGCCGTCCGTCAGGTGCCGATGCCGCTGTCGAGATCGTTTCCGTCCGGGCACTCGGCGTCAGGGTTCGCGTTCGCGACCGCGGTCGGCCACGAACTGCCGTGGCTGGCCCTTCCGCTGCGGTTCCTCGCCGCGGCAGTGGCCTATTCCCGCGTTCACACCGGCGTTCATTACCCGGGTGACGCAGTGGCCGGCTCGATCGTCGGTGCGGCGATCGGTCAGACCATGACCGGCCTGACCGACCGTGCCGCACGGCGGCGCGGCGCGTTGGCAGCGGCGCTCACACGTTCGTCGTGGCGATGATCCGGCCATGCTCGCGCGCGGCGGCCAGGGCGCGGTAGTCGCTCTCGTTCTGGTCCGCGTAGGCTGCCGCGAAATCGGCGATGGCCTGGTCGAAGATGTCCTTGCCGCCCAGGTATGCGGCGATCGCGATCCGGTCACCGGACCGGGCGTGCGCGCGGGCCAGGGTCCAGCCGCAGGTCTCGCCGTAGATGCGCATGCCATTGGGCACCAGCTCGCCGATCTCAACGGACAGCTTCCAGTCCCGCAACTGACGGATGTAGAAGTCGCGCGTCTTCCCGTCGATGCCGTTGACCCGCTGCCAGCCCAGGAAGATGTCGCTGACCGCCTGCATCAGGCGCTGGCCGGTGACCACGCGCTCGCCTTCGTTGCTGAATATGCTGGCTCCGGCGAACGCGCTGAGCACTGACGGCTGGGCCTCCTTGACCTGCAGGAACAGCGGATCGGTCTCGTCGCGCCCCATCGTCAGCACGATCCAGCACCGGGTGCCCACGCTGCCGACACCGACTACCTTGTGGGCCATATCGGCGAACTCGAACTGCCTGAGCAGGATCCGGCGGCTGTATTCGAGCGTGTGCGAGTAGTTGACGATCAGGCCGCGGATCTGACTCTCGATGTCGCTGGCGTCCAGCTGCTCTGGCAGCAGGTCGGCCAGCGGGACGATAAGCGGCGGGTCGGCGATGATCTTAGGCCGACCATCCACCATGCCGGTTAGCTTGCTGAGTTCCTGCATGCTGGTCCGGTTCTGGGCCTTGGCGACGCCCTTCGCCAGCATCTTGCGCCGCCGCTTGTCCACCTGCGCATCTACGTTCGCGCGTAGCCGGTCCACGTCGGCACTGGCGTACCAGACATCCAGGTTGCTCATGTCGGCGAACTCCCGCATGGCCTTGCGGTAGCTCCCGGTCGCGGCCAGCACGATCTGGCGCCGCTCCGTGCCGGAGAACCCGCTGTCGCGTCCGGCTATCTCCAGGCTGGCCGCCAGCCGCTTGACATCCCATTCCCAAGGCCCAGGCAGCGTCTCGTCGAAGTCATTGACGTCGAAGACGAGCCGGCGCTCGGGTGAAGCGAAGAATCCGAAGTTCGACAGGTGCGCGTCCCCGCAGGCCTGCACGATGATGCCGGACGATGGGGTGCTGGCCAGGTCGGAAGCCATCGGCAACGCGGCGCCGCGGAAGTAGCTGAACGGGGAGACGAGCATCCGGCCGTAGCGGATCGGCACCAGGCCAGGCAGCCGTGAGGCCGCCTGGCTTTCGAGCAGGCCGACCGGATCGGGCCGGTCCGCGGGCAGATCGAGCGTCGCGTGGGCCTCCCTTGGCACCGCGGCCCGCGCCGCCTTGCCGCGTGCGACGCGCTCGGCCGGGCTCAGCCGCGGTGACGAGGGCTCGGGCCTGGCCCGGCGCGTCGCGGGCTGTGCTGCCGCTGCCGCCGCTACCGCCGCGGTTGGCGCTACCCCGCGCCGCGCAGCCGCTGCGGGCTTGCCCGGCTTGGCGGCCTGAGTACGCCGCGCCGTGCGCTGTCCTGTCGTCCGGGGCGCCGTGGGCCTGGGCGAGCTAGCGGGCGCGCGCCGGGCGGCGAGCTTGGCGGCCGTCGTCCCGGCCGCAGCGGGCTTGGCTGGCTTGGCTGGCGTGCGCTGGGCTGGGCGCTTGGCGGCAGTCGTGCCCGCCGCGGCTGGCTTGGCTGGCTTGGCTGGCGTGCGCTGGGCTGGGCGCTTGGCGGCAGTCGTGCCCGCCGCGGCTGGCTTGGCTGGCTTGGCTGGCGTG
>Ga0187879_10000431_pt1 | contig 27466 bp, 24 predicted proteins | sample June2016WEW_19_1_FD_132423 | JGI IMG/M metagenome (GOLD analysis project Ga0187879, IMG submission 132423) | Peatland microbial communities from SPRUCE experiment site at the Marcell Experimental Forest, Minnesota, USA - June2016WEW_19_10 | ecosystem: Environmental > Terrestrial > Soil >... | reverse complement strand
GTTCGAGGCGGCTGAGGGCCGCCTGGAAAAAGCGCAATCCCGAGGTTAACCGTTGTCCGCCGCTTCTTCCGCAAGGGCGATGTCATAGTGAAAGTCGCAGTACCACCTGCCGCTGTGCTTTACAGTTGCTATGTCAAAGCAGGGCAGGAGAATAAAATCCGGGTTGTAGGTCTCCCAAATGTATTCACAGTATCCGCACGCTCGGTGATCCGCCGCCGCCGTGTCCATCTGAACGATTCCGTTCTTCATTTGCCGCCTCCGTCATTCATATGATGTGATCGCGTGGGGGAATGGCGTCACGATATTTGGCGACAAATTCTGTCACTCCGATCTAACTTGACGTGAAACACCCCTCCGTTGGCGGCTTTTGGGCTAATTCGCCTCTGGAAAGCCCTCCGTTGGATTTTCTCCGAGGTGAAGGTTCGTCTCACCGCAGATGAAAACACTCTGGGTAACTCGGATCGGTCACTCCCAGGATGTTCTTGCGTGCCCGTGGAAGAAATAAAGCACACTTCTTTTTTCGCTCCACATCATACGAACGGAGGTAGTCATGGACAGCGTGAAGATGTGCGGTGCGTGTGATGTCAAGGCGGCAAATCCCCTGTACGCAAATGAACTGTGTGATGCGTGCAAGGAACGGCTGAAGCAGGTCATCAAGCGTAGTGACGCAGCGTTGAAGGGGTGGGAGACACGCAGGAAGAAGGAGGGCAGCATGAAGAAACTGACACTTGAGCAGAAGGCTGAGCTTTATGACTATCAGCGGGAAGCCGCTGAGCAACAGATGATTACACACGCTGAGTGCGTGCGGTGCGGTCAGGATGTTGACCTGACTGCCGCAAAGCCGCGTGAGCGTGACGCCGTGATCTGTGCTGAGTGCATAGCGGCGTCTGACGGCGAGTATTTCTGCGGTGATCCTGAGTGTGAGGGCAGCGGGGATCACACGGGCTGTGACGCTGACTACATGATGTGAGGAGGGCACTATGACAAAGTGCCCTCACAGCGGTCTGAAGAAGCGCAGGTTCAAGGACGGCAAGGTCATCAGGCTTTGCCCGTCCTGGACAAGCTTTGATGAGCACGGGCGTGAGGTTCTTAATCCCGTATCAACTCAGCGGAGGCAATCATGAAGGTCAGTGGTCTGGTCAAGGGTCAGGCGTATGACTGCACAAACTATTACAGCGGCATCCTGTCTGAGCATTGCATGATCTATCAGGGACGCAAGAAGGTGCCTCACGGTTCAACTGAAGGCTAACTGCCCGTTTCATTTGAGTTCCCGCGCCGCTCGGAATCCGTCAATAGATCGACGGCAGATTTTTCGTCAGCGTTTCCCATCCGGCTGCGCAGTTTCCGATTTTCACGAAGTTTGCCATCGCCGTGTGGACGAGCCTCTGGCCGTTCATGTCCCAAGGAACGGCAAGGTGAAACATCACGGCTACAATGCGTTCGTGGAAACCCTCGGAGCCGTTTACTCCCCATGCTTCTCGGTTTTCATCAACCAGCCATTGAAGGGTCGCGTTAACGAAGTCGCGGCCTTCGCTCTCGTCGGCGAAACAAACGAGGTCGCCCTGAGTGAACGAGCGGCTCAGGGAAATCGCCACTATGCCGTAGTCCTTCTGTCGGCCCGGCTTGTCGAGTTCCGCGCCGAGCTGTGATGCTGCCTCCTTTATATTGCCGCCAACGCTGTGGTCGTAGAACGGCCGCTTGCACTCGACGAGAAATCGCGTCAAGGCCAGGATGAGTTCGATGTCAGGTTCGCCGAGTACAACCTGCGCCCCGCCGTTCTTCCAGTCAGCTGCCAGCGATAGCTCGAACATCGCATTGCGAGCCGTGCTATTGCTAGGCTGCTCGCTCAGCGGGGCGATAGGTCCATAGACGGCCCTCCGCACCTTCTCCTTCAGTGCCGGCGTATTCTCGGTCCCAAAGGCCCGGAAGATTTCATGAATCTCGGTCGCGTCAAACAACCCGGAAATGTAGTTGTCGACAAATTCCCGCTTTTCGCCGCGCTCAATCCGCTGCCGCTGCTGCCGCGCCTGCCCGGCAACCTTGAGTGCTCCGTGCCACCGATCAGGTTTCGGCTTGATTCCGAGCGATAACAACCACCGATCAAGGTCCTTCAGAAACTCCAAAACATCATCAAAACTTGCTACCTGCATAACTCCGTTCCTCCTTTCGAGAACGAGTACACGCCCGCAACCGCAAAAAGGCCCACGCATCATGGATTAGAAAATCCATCATGCGCAGGCCCTTAGGTAAGAGGAAGGGATCAAAACTCTGGATGCCCTTGCTGGTACAGCGGTTTCAATTCGGAGATTTGTATTTTCTCTGACGAATTCTATTTTATCATCCCCGAACTACACATTCTTGCAAATGGAGCGACACAGCCCGCCGATCTGCCATAATCTCCCGATGTGCGGGCGCTACCGGCTGTCGCGGCGGAAGCAACTTGTGGAGGAGCACTTCGACGCCATCTCAGGCGATGAAGACTGGGGCCCGCGGTACAACATCGCGCCGACCCAGCCCGTCCCGGTCATCCGCCAGAACCCGAGGAAGGCCGTCCGCGAACTGTCGCTCGTGCGCTGGGGCCTCATCCCGTCGTGGGCGAAGGACGCGCCCGCCGCTGCCAGGATGATCAACGCGAGGTCGGAGACGGCGGCCGCGAAGCCCGCGTTCCGCGACGCGCTTAAATCACGCAGGTGCCTGGTTCCTGCGGACGGCTTCTACGAGTGGAAGCGGAACGGGAAAACCAAGCAGCCATTTTGCTTTGAGGTAAATCAGGGGCAGTTGTTCGCGTTCGCAGGTTTATGGGACCGCTGGAAGGACGCAAGCGGCAACTGGGTCGAGACCTGCTCGATCTTGACCACGGCCCCGAACGCCGTGACCTCGGCCGTCCACGACCGCATGCCAGTCATCCTCGACCCGGACGGATACGACCTGTGGCTCGATCCGGGGATGACAAAAGTCGAAGGCGTGTCCGAGCTGCTGAGGCCCTGCGATGCCCGGCTCATGCGGAGCTATCCCGTGAGCGCCCGGATCAATCAGGTGGCGAACGACGACGCGGAGTGCTCGGCGCCTGGGGAACTAGCGCAGATTCAGGACAGACTCTTTTCGTAATGCGACTGTTACGTTATCGAATCGTGGCGGGGACGGATGCCCAATCAAGAGTTGGAATCCGCCATACCATTAACAATTGGCTCACTTTAGTCTGACATTCCGACAGCCGAAAGCAAAGCGCGGAGATTCGACCGGATCGCTGCGGCCATCTCCGCCGCCTCAACCTTTCTAAGGCCAGCGAGCGCGGTGACCGTTGCTCCAACATCGGTCACGACTGTCTTTCGGCCTTCGGACTGGGTGAACGGTGCGTCCGTTTCGGTTAGGAGGCGGTCCGAAGGAAGGCTGAGGACAAGATCACGACCGCGGTCACTTTGCATCATCGCCGCGTTGATGGAGAAACAACACCCAAGGTCGGCCGCTCGCCGCGCCTCTGACTTGGAACCGGTGAACCAGTGCAAAACGACTCGGCCACGCTCGCTCGGAAAGTACTGTTCTATCAGGTCGAGAACGTTTTTGGCTGAGCGGACGCTATGGACGCTCAGAATCTTGCTTCCCGATTCCGCGGATTTTTGCAGAATGTGCGTGAAGATTGTTTTTTGAAGATCGAACGAACGATAGAATCGCGGTCCGGCGTCCAGCCCGACCTCACCGACATAGCGCGCCTCAGGCAGATATTTCTCCCAGAGCGAGATTTCTCCCGCTCGCTCAGCCGCGAGCTGCGGATGCAAACCAAGAGCCGCGCGGACGTACCGCGTTCCACGAGTGAGGTCGTAATTGCGCGGCCACGCTTTAGGCGTGGTGGTCACGGCCAACGTATAAATACCGGCCGCATCGGCCTCCCTGATCGCGGATTCCATATCCGGGAACAGATCAAGGTGACAATGGAAATCAACGAGTCCTGAAGTCATTTGGGTTAGGTCCGAGTAGTTCGGACGCCCGCAAGCAAGACGTCAAGCTCGCCCAGACCTCGACGGTATACGTCGGCGAGCGCCGCCTGACGGGCAGCGGATTCATCCGATAGTGGACCAGGTTTGTGAATAAGCAGACGCGCCAATGACGGGTTCTGGCTGATTCTCTGAATTGCAAACTGGAAAGATCGTATTTGTTTTCCTTCAGCCTTGTTCGTATCGACCGGACGGGCCGAGAGATTGGCGAGCGTGTAGGAAGTTGCGTCGCGACCGCGCAGTGCCGCGCGGCGGATCAGGCACGGCAAGCAGAATCCGCAATGTTCGCGAGAGTGGTGTTGCCATCTCCCTTTTGTTGGAGAAGAGCAAGAAAACGAATGCGGCACCAACGCCCCGAGGAGATGGGCATTCTCGCAGTTCGCAACCATTTCGCCCTTTGTCTTGTCCCAGTACGGATTCTCAATATGGCCGGAGACTCGGAGGGCTTGGAGAAGCTCATTCCACCTCGCGATATAAAACGGATGCGTCGTTCGTGTGCTAAAGGCTCCCAAGCGCAACGGGTCGAGTGGAACATTGAGGGCGATTAGGCCATTTTCCGGCACAGTGAGCGTAAACGGTTTGTCCAGACCCGTGCCAGCGAATACACCCGCGGCGAAGAATAAGAAAGAGCGGCTGCGAGTCGTCGTATCAGGCTTCACGCCTCGAACTTTGAAACCCCGGAAAGTGATCCACAGGCGTAAGTGGTCGAAATTCTGTTTGGAATACTTTTCCTTCAAGCGTTCAAAGAGAAGTTTTTGGGATTTGCTAGTGGTGGGGTCAGCGTGGCTAATGAGCAGCGGAGTCTTGTCCTGTTCGAGAAGATCGATTGCTCCAATCAGGCTATCCAGGCCCCCAGAAAACAGGCTGAGACTGTCAAATGGCGGCGGTATCAGCCGTGCAGGTTTTTGCGGAGTGATTTGCTCGAAACCTTGCGGTCGCGGCCGGAACCCGACGGTCCATCTGTCTCCGGTGAGAAAATTCAGCAGGCGTTCGAGCAGCGGGACCGATTCGTTCCACGTCGCCGGATCGCTGACCGGAACGATGACGCGAATCTCGCGTGTCCATCCATCCTGCGATTCCGAATCGCGGGAGATTCGCGTATCGGCAGCTTGCACATGCGCCGCTAGAACCAGCAAATCGATGCCGATCTCGGAAGGATAGACGCCAAGTTTGGCGAGAGTCTCTAGAGCATCGCTGATGTCGTGCTCAAGCCGCCGCCTCGTGACCACGAACTGCAAACGAGTGGCTAGTTCTCCCTCTGCGACTGGGATTCTCGCGCGATCGCTGACGCCGAATCTGCCGAAAATGAGATGCCGCTTCATGCCTTGTCCACCTCTGCTTCGCCAAGCGACTCCAGAATCCCAAAGGCTTGCTCGTAAATTCGGGTCACTAGGCTGCTGATGTTGGCAGGCGTCAGCGTCTCAATAGCGGCGCGTGCCTGTGTCAGAGAATCCGCCACGCTGCGACGGATGAAGTCCAGCAGTTGCCGCTGCACAGTGGCTGCTTGCGTCGCGTCGGCTGGCACCGTCACCGTATGTGTGCCGATGTCATTGCAGATTCTGTTTTCGATGGCATGGCTCGCATAGAGTTCAAAAATGGTCTGCATTTGTTCGAGGGTCAAGCCATCTAGGTTGGTAATGCCATTGTCTGCGAGATCGGCAATTGTCTCGATGAAAGCATCCCGCGCTATTCCCTCGTCGACGGTTCCGCCGTCGAATGGACACACATAATCCATGAGCCCGACGAAGACTTCTTCGATCGGGCGACCAACCAGATTTTGCAGATTGAGCGAACGTAGGGCTTGTTGCCCTCCATTGGCGACGGCTGAAGACAGGAAGGCGAGGAGCTGAGTCCCGGCGGCCCTCGATGAACCCATTCGTTGCGCAGCCGTGCGGCTACCTCCGGAAGCGGTCGAAACATATCCAGCCATTGCTCGGCCCAAGCTGGCGCGGTCACCGCCGCCAGACCTTGCAAAGCGAGTGAAGTTCGTCCGCGATGTGGTGAAGCGGTTGGCGGCACCGAACTCGGGTATGGGCGGAAGCACTGGTGGAAGCGGGAGAGGAGGGACAGCGGCGGGCGGCGTGCCAGAAACTGGTAACATATCCGGTGCTTGTTCCGGCGCGGCGAGTGGCGCTGGAATCGGCGTCTGTTCTGGCGGGGGAGGGGGCGGTGGTGACGGTGGCGATGGCGGGCCACCAGATGGAAGCCAGCTGGGTACGAGAGGCGTTTCGCCTCCTTGGCCCTGGTTTGCGTTGGAAGTTCCCATTAGCGCCGTCCGCTTTGTTGCCGCGTTTTCAGTACGCCGCCTGCCGTTACTTTGAGCACAGCCGCGCCATCCGTTTTCCAAACCTCGAGCAGATTGTCGTAACGTCGATTTTGTTCCGGGTCCCTGATGACACCTTCCCATCCGGCGCAGGCCCAAGGACCAAGCCGCTGGCTTGGCAATCCTTCCAGGAAGTCCAGCAACTGGGGTTGCAGTGCCGGTTGCGCACGGACGAGCACAACGACACCCGCTACACCGGCAGGCTCGGTATCAAACGTATCGCCGGCAACAATTCTTGCACGAAGGCTGTCGAGAACCTGTGCGGCTTCGCCCGGTGCCAACTGGCGCAGCTCGGTTTCGTGTGCCTGCACGGAAAATTTTGAACCAAGTAACTTTTCGACGATAGTCGCGATTTGGCCGAGGACAGTCGTTGCTCCAAAGTAATCTTTCCGATCCTTCGCAACAAAAAGATACGGACGCAAGTCCGACGTACCTATTGCCGGTTCTATTTGTGCCCAGGCGCGCATAGACTTTGACGCCGTCCACTCGGTCAGCAGCGTGCTTACTGGCTTGGACTCATCGGTTTTGGCGGCTTCAGGCTCAATAGTGGTCTTGGCCCGGACATGTTTTGACGGCCTCTGTGCGGTCACCGGCTTATGGTCTGTCCTCACCGCCTCCTCCTTATGGTCTGTCCTCACCGCCTCCTCCAAAGCGACTAGGTCAGCGCAAATGCCATCCGTCGCCGCTGCGGCACAAGTGGCAATCTGGTCAAACTGCCGCGCGAGGAAGCGTTCGGCGAGCATCAGCTTCGCGAGTATCGGAAGTTTCACATCTTCGCCGAATCCGCGCGCCTTGGCAGACGCGTGGCGCAACAGGAGGGTGTTCAGGAATCGCTTGATCTGTCGGGGATTGCCCTTCGTTCCGCTCGCCAGAATTGGACCGATCTGCTCGCTCAATATCAGCGCATCGCGCGCGGATGTCATCTTGTCTCCGAGAGCCGCCTTGACTTTGCCGTGATCCAGAGTCCCCGCTGTCCATGGGCGCTTGAGCTGATCCCGCGCAACGGCGACCAGTTGCGTGAAAGCTGGATCGTTCTCGCCTACTTCGGCACCAATCAGAAGCAGTGTGACGTAGATTTTCGTCTCGGTTTCCCCTAGCGTTGGTATCCGGAATGGGACCTGGATAAGCTTTTCTAGGTAATTTCTTGCGTAGGTCTGAGGGCCTGTGGTGTCTGGCAGGTCGGGAAAATGCTTACGCACAGAGTATTCGATCATCGCCTCGTCAGCGGCGACGACGAAAGCTGTCCGAGCCGTGAAAACAAACAGACGGACGGCTTCCAGGGTCTCGATCGCAGTGTCTGGAAGGCAGCGGTCCAAGTCGTCGATCAGAACTACCAGCTGATCGATCCCCGCCGCTTGCAGCAACTCATCGAACTCTTTGCGGAAAGCAGTAATCTCTTCTGGAACATTCGTGGATTCACTGGCCGGCTTTAGAAGACCGCTCGCGCTGGAAATGACGCTGTCTATGTCTTCCTTCTTTATGTTCGTCGGATTGGCTGCCCATCCTTCCAGTGTCCCAAGGAGCGCCGGGATGGCCAGCGCATGTGCCCCAGCACCGTGAAGCGCGGCGTAACCCGTGAGCGCCAGGCCGCCGACCTTCTTGGCCGCTTTGAGAAGATCAATACGGCGAAAAATTTTCTTGACGGCGTCAGTGGCCCTCGTCAGAGCGGGACGCTTTTCCAATAGCCCCGTAACGATGCCTTCGATCAACGCAATTTTTGCATCCTCGAATCCCTGAAAGCGCCAGCCGTTGAATTTGAGGCAGAGGACGCGCTTATCCGCCTCAAGGGCGAGTTCGATCATCTCCAGCACGCTCGATTTACCAGCTCCCCAATCGCCATGCACGCCGATCGTTATCGGGTGCTCCGGACGTTCCCGGATCAGCATGACGATCGTCTTGGCGATGGCCTCATTGTTGAGGAGGTCTACTTTCGTCTCATTGTCGGAGAGGATCATAAAAACCCCATCTTAGTCTGATCGCGCATCTTTGGACACTTTTGGGATTGCATGTTCAGGATTTAGTGAAAATCAGAGAAGGGTGATCGCGCGCTATCGGTATCTTCACTACAGGTGGTCAAAAGGTATACCCGACTGACCAGCGCATTCTCGAATTTCCCGCCCAATCGAATCATCCACCTGCGGCTGCCGCGTAACAACCTTTCTTGACCACCGGGACGAAGAGCCTATTTCCGCTCGAAGCTGCGTGCACTATACAGAGTTTCACGGTACATTTCGCTTCCGTCGGGACTGCTCCTTTGAGGCTTTAGCCCGCGTTCTTTTCACCTCATTGGAAGTAAGCAACGGCTCAAAATCAGGTGGCTTGCTGGCAACTTCTTGGATCATAACCGCAGACGTCGCCGAAAGTGGCAGAAGCCAGCGGCCGATATAATACTTGCCCTGCTCCATCGTCACTTGGCTTGGTCGTCTCATCTCCCGCAGGAGATCAACAGGAGTAGGCCGGGTCCCCTTCCATAGCCGCTTAACCTCCACCGACACGTCCACTCGCTTACCGTCTACCGGCACCGAGTGAATTTCGTTGAGCGTGCCCTCCTTGAGAAAACGGCCAAGCGCGGAGACGTCATAAGAGAACGTTCCTGTGCGACTCTTCGGAAAAAATGAAAAAAAAGATGCGTTCAGCACCACGGCATGGATTTTGTCCCAAGTCGCATCGTGTCCGAAGTGCTGCCGCACGACTTCGGGATGCTCGTCCAAATCCTTCGCGATCCTTTCCACCTGTTGCATTGCCTCGGCCTGTCTGTTCCAAAAGAAAAGACGGTCTGCGGGATCGTCGGTAGGGAGAGCGTAGTTCTTGCATTCGAAAATGAACAAGTGTTTATCCCAGAGGACAGCAACGTCACAATCGTATTGGGTACTCCCTATGCTGAATTTGAAGGTCCTGGCAATTAGCCCCGCGTCAGCGAATATCTTGAGCACGGCTTTTTCAAAGGCCTTTCCCTTGGAATCTACGTTAAGCTTCTGGGAGCCGATCTGTGATGAGATGATCAGGGCAATATCGATTCCACGGTAGAGGGCGGCCAGGAAGAATAGCTGACCATCGCTAGTGTGTAGCAGCGGAGCGTCATATAGGTCTCGACGCCCTGTCTGAAAAATTACACGTTCGAGAAACGTTTCGGCTTTTGCATGGCTGAGGCCGGCCCGCTGCAACGTGGCGACAAACTCCTTAGCGTCAATCTGGATGATTTCATCGGAAAGCTCTGACGAGCCGCCAGCATAGCATTCTTCCAGAACACAGTACCCACGGAGCCATTCCAAAATCCTGAGGCCTCCGAACGTGTTGGTGTTCTTTATCGGATTGAAGTGCATGGCATTGTCGAGCATGGACAGGGTCGCCAACTCTAATTCGGATACTAGTTCGTCTGGCGCGAGAGCCACCACTTCCACTCGCGGGTTTTTCACCCGGTCCTTAGCAGTGGATCGCGCCACATCCCTGGAAACGACAATCAGCTTGCGCTGAATTCGATTGAACGCGATGTACTCGGCGATCCGGATGTCATCCCTGCGATCACGCTCGGTCTTGACACTTACGAAGACGTATTCGAGGCTTGTCTGTATGCTTTTTTGCTCCTCGTCAGGTTCTCGGACCTCATAATGACCGCCCCAGAAACGGTGATACTTGCTCTCGTCGACAACACGTTGCCAGGCATCTCCGAGGCGTGAGATACGAGCAGCAGCTGACAAATTGTCCGCATCCGGTTCGACTCTGGCCGGAATGGTGAACTTGCGAGAAGCCATCCAGCCATTTCTGTGGCCGAGCATTCGAAGGGTGTTGGCAACGGTATCAGAGAGCTGATGCAGCCGCCCCGCGGCCAATCCGGACCCATGTTCCTTGTCCACTCGCAGTTTGAGTGGATCGAGTATCACGACTTCCCCTTCTCGGTGGTTAGCAAGTCCGGCCTGCATCTGGCGATATACGTCGAGCATCTCACGTGCCGCCCACATTAAAGCCGACCAAGCCTGCTGATCAGGCGGCTGTGTCGTATAGGGGTCCTCTTTTAGGCTGCTCTCAATCTCGGCAAGCGCCAGTTCCGTGATCTCGACTTGTTGAAGCATAAACTCTACGTATTTCGTGCCCTGAGTGCCCCCGAGTTGGGCACTGAGGACCTTCAGCTTGTTGATCATGTTGGCTCTGAGCTCATCCTGTTCCGAACCAAGGGGGTACAGTCGAATCAGACAGCCGCTCCGTGAAACATCGCCGAGAAGTTCACGAAGGCTTTCAAGATTTTGTTCGGGCAGCAACGATATAACAGTTGCCCAATCAAAAGCTCTTAGAGCTTTGTTCATCTTTTCTTCGTTGTACATATTTGAAGCCTTAACAGCCTTCCACGAGTCTGAGCGATTTCGTAAGCAACGCTCAAACTGCTGAACGATGAGCGATCCCTGAGAATCCACTGAATTTTGCTTGCGCTGGCAGGATTTGCACCTGCGTTTAGAGGTTATGCGCGTCGCTGGTCAAACGTTATACCGGGCTGACCAAGTGCGGGCACAGATTTCTTGGGGATTCTATTTCCGCTAAGGGTCCTATGTCGCCCTTGTGTACTGTGCTGGCCCAGCAGGCATCCAAGCGGGCGTAGGAGTGTTCATTCTGGTTTCCCAGAGATAACAAAACCTAGTCTCGTGTAGGCTCTCTGTTCCTCGCTCGAACGTATCCTCGTACCTAATAATTCCGCAGAGCCACAGAAACATATTTCCGGTTGCGATCTCAGCAAACTCTTGTGTTCCCAGAGTAGGCCAGGTTCTGAAACGCGCCTCCTGTGCAACAGAGGTGCCTTGCGGAATCAAGTCCGGTGTGGCGTTAGGCAGGTTGTTCGTCGCGTACACAGTAACATCTGGTGGGACATCCGGGCTGGGGCCGAGCTGCAATTCATATCTCCACGCAACCATTCTTCCGGGGGTCTTGCCATAATTCTTGAGATAGAAAATGCAGTTGGGTTGACGGCCTGGAGCCATCATTTCTTCCGCACTGGGCAGATACGGGTCTTGAATCCTGTCTTGTGTAATGGTCTTCTTGATTAGTATCCAAGCGCGGTCACTCACCATAAGTGCATTTGCGGCATTTGTCGCCGCAGTGGCGATCTTGTCACTATGTGTGAGGGCAGTGACGGCAGCTCCCACCTCCTTCTTTATTAAGAAGAGAGTACCCAAGGCTATTAAGGTTCCCACGACGCCAACGATCATCAAGATTTTTGTGTAGTTAACCATGCGCTTATCAAGCGAATCTTTGACTTGGTCAACCTTAATTTCTGGAACGGAGACGACCGTCACCTTTTGGTCTTGCGTTTGATTTGGGGCCTGTGCGGGAGATGCAGGCTTGTCAGTCTTGGAGCGTGCAACGTGGCTGGCGTTGCCAGTCTGAAATCCATAGAGCGGATACGCACTAACGAATACGGCGATAACGAGTAAGCAGTTTCGCATAGTGCCTTTAACAGAGCGGTTGACCGCCGGAATTATACGCTTTCTGTCGTTCTTTCAGATTTTCACCTCCCACCGCATGTTCTGCCGGTTCCAGGCAACGTCGTTGCGCCGCATACTTAGCATAATCTTGCTCCGCAGGAGCGCGTGAACCTCTTTCTCGTTAGAGTGCTCGACCACCGCGATCCCGCGGCCAAGGACCGCCACGCGGTCGCCCCTCATCAGGGTTCGTTCCCGCTGGCGGCGGATGTAGAACGCCGTGCATCTCCCGATCAGATAGTCCAGCCCCGCCGCGTCGAGGCCCGATCCTTTCCGGCAGAGGGGAATCTTCCGTCCGCCGCCAAGCATAAAGATGTCGATGTCATAGGCGGCGAGGGCTCCCAGGCGGGCCTCCATTTCCTTCGTGTCGGATGGGAACAAGTGGGGCGGCAGGAACAGCGTCTTGGGGTACGCGAACTGCGCACGCCATCCGAGTTCATGCTCCACGACCGCGCCCCACAGGTGGACCTCGCCGCGGATACCGCGCCCCTCATAGCCTAACTGGCGCAGGTGCTCAATGTTCTTCGCCGCGTAGACGCCGCAGGTGCATTCCAAGTGCGGCGGCTCGTCGGCGTCATGCGCGTTTACGGCCCCGCATTTCGCCGCCAGCGGCTGACGCGGAGGCCACGGCTTGCCGTTGAGCGACCTCAGCCCGGCGGCATCCCACCGCCAGACGCGGTGGCCGACGATCGGCGAAATGAGATCGGGAATTTTCACGGCGCGGGCACCTGCGCGGGCTCCGGCTTTGGCTCTGGCTTGGACGCTGGCGGCTCAGAAGTTGGCTCGTGTACGGGATCACTCACCGGAAGCTCCAGAGGCTCGACGACAATCGTCCGAAGAGGTTCACCGACGTTCATTTGGTCTCCCTATGTGGCGCACGTCAGGAACGGTCGGATAACAGATCACCTTGGCGTGTTCGGCCGAGGCTCGCCGCGTAAAGAGTTCTTCGCAGACGAGGCACTGGCGCACGCGCTGCCCGACGACAAGGAACACTTTGCCGACCTGGTCTGTGCGTGCGCAGACCGCGGCTCGCTCGTTTTTGTCGTCGGCAGCCATCGCCTCTAGAGGCCAACCTCTAGCTCAGGGTCGGCACCTGAACCCAAAAGCGCGGGGTGGGAATTCTCGTTGGCCTTCATCAGGCGGCAGACGCTCGCCCGTGAAATGCAATGCTTCTTCGCGACTTGCGTCAGAGACATCCCGGAGCGGCGGTCTGTGACGATCTGCTCCCGGTCCACGTCCAGCCGTGACCTTCCGATCTGCCTTCCCTCCAGCTTCGCCCGGCGCATCCCCGCCCGGACGCGCTCGATGATGATGCATCGCTCCAGCTCCGCCATCGCGGAAACGATGACGATGATGGCCCTGCCGAGCGGCCCCTCGGTGTCGATCGCCTCGCGCTGCGAGAGGAACTGAATGCCGAACCCCGAAAGCTCGTCCAGCGTCTGAAGCAGGTGCCTGGTGCTCCTCGCGAGCCTGTCGCACGCCCAGACCATCAGCACGTCGAACCTGTGGCGGCGGGCGTCCTCCATCATCCGGTCGAGCTCGGGCCGCCGCGCCCGCATCCCGCTGAACCCGTGGTCAACATACTCCCCGACGATCTGAAGCCCGCGCTGGGCTGCGAGCTGCCGGAGATCGTGCAGTTGGGTCTCCGGGTGCTGGTCCACGGTGCTGACGCGCACGTAAAGGGCTGCTCTCTTCATTTTCTAGGTTGCTCCTTGTCCAAGTGTTGGCTAGGTTGCCTGTATCCGAACTCCGCAGCGGAGGAGGCTGCATTCCAGAAAATCAGGCTCGTCGATTCCGACGTGACGGATCGTCTCCGAGCCGCACTTCGGGCAAGCCGGGCACTTTTCCTTCGGCGAGCCGCGCAACCGATCCGCGGCGTGAAGGCAGATCGTGGACTCGGGAGCCAAGGAACTCAGCCCCGGCCAGACCTGGTCGAGCAGAAGCTGCCCGACCTGGCGATCCGCCAATCCGGCGAGCCGATCCGCCAACACGGCGGGGATCAGCATGGCGGCGGCGAACCTGTCCGCCGGGTTGCCGGAGCGCACGCGCCGCCGCTGTTCCTCGATCAGTTCCCGGATGTTCAATTCCTGTCTCCCGCTTGCAGTGTACGGAGCGACCGGAGAAATCGTCCGGAAGGTTGCGTGTTACCGAAGATTTCCCTCCGAGCCCGGACGAATTTCCCGCACGCTCCGTACAGTGTGAGGGTGATACAAAACACGGAGACCATCGAATGCCCACTGTGTTCGGGCGCAGGCGCACTCACTCGCGCTGAGATTCTGGACCGGCTCGGCGCGAAGGACTTCGCACGAGTCGCGCAGCTCAGCGCAGAGGAGGCCTTCCGGCTGCTCCAGCGGAAGCAGAGCGAGGACCAGCACGGCGTCTGGCTCCGGTTCGAGTCCGAACTCGCCAAGCGCACCGCCGAGATCGAACAACACTACCGGGACGAGCTTCGAACGGTCGGCGGGAGGATCGAAGAACTGGAGTCCGCTGCCCGAATCGCCGAGGAACTGCATGCGCTCGATGTTCAGCTAGGCCATTCGGACTCGGAAGCCAGGCTCCTCGCAGCGCAGTCCCAGAACGCAGACCTCAGTCGACGGGTTGAAGACTGCCTGCGAGAGGTCGCCGAGCTTCGCGAGAGAAACCACGAATTGGAGTCCGAGATGGCGAAGGTCGCCCGCGTTGGCAAGTTGGAAGAAGTCAGTTTCGCTGATGAGGCACGTACGTGGGCTGGCATCTGCGTGAGCGAGAAGCTTCCCCGGAACGGCGACTACATCCTTGCGTACCGCGACCCGAGCGGTGCGGCACTTGAGCCAAGCATCATCGTTGACAACAAAGACAAGGCCACTGTCGTCGAAGGCGACATCAAGAAACTGATCCGGGATGCAAAGGAGCGCCGGGGTGCCGTCGGTGTCATCGTCGCGAGGGAAGAAAGCCAGCTTCGTCAGGTTGACCGCGAACGGCGCTGGGGCCAGGAGGACGGCGTCTGGGTGCTCCGGACGACACGCCGCTGGCTGCCGCGGGACCTCGATGTGCTCAAGCCCGTCTTCGAGCGGATGAGAACCGAGGGTCCCGATTTCCTTCAGAAAAACTCCGCGCTGGCGGAGGAAGTCCGTCGCACGTTCGTCGATCTGGACGAGGTCGAGAAGGAACTCAGCAAGGCATCCAAGGCAATCGACACAGCCTCCGGGCTTACCACGAAGTACAGGGGGCGGTTGCAGGCTCTCTGCGACAACGCCGCAGCGCGGACGATGTCGCCGAAGCCGCAGCAGGACGGGCGCGTCAGCCAGACGGCCGGCGTGTGGCCTTCGCCTGGACTAGAGAAATAGGAGGAACACAAATGGAATTCCTGAGGGCGGTCGGACGGTTCATCCTGACGCAGTTGGCGGTCCTAGGCTTCCTGCTTCTCGCCCCGGCGATCCTCGTGGGCTTCTCGCTCTTCGCGATCGCGGGCGGGGCGGGCAGCAACCCTGGCTTCTTGGCTTTCTTCTACATGGCGGCGGGCCCCTTCGTCTCCGCCGTCTGGACCGCTTTCTTCGCGAGCCTCCGCCGCGTCCTGCGGACGACGACCCCAGGCAACCGCACCGCCGCCTCGTGCGGCATGCGGGTCCAGATCGCGGGCTGCGGCTGGGCGCTGTTCGGCTTCCTCGGCACGCTCGTCGCCGAGGTCGCGTTCAACCTCGCGTTCTGCGCCGTGAGCAAGAGCCCGGCGGTCTACTTCGCGGTCGCCCCGTTCGCGGTGTTCTCGCCGCTGCTTCTGGTCTGGGCGAAGGACGGGTACGCAGGCTTGTGACCACATGCACGACACCCTACGTTTTCTTTGGCGGAGGCAATTGATGGACTATTTCCATGTGTTTGTGCTCTCCTCGCTCGATCTCGCCAAAAGTGGCGATGTCAAAAGCCGGAATGTCGCTGTGACATTCGATCTCTTCGAGGCCGAAGATCACCGGAACAAAGGCGTGGAGAACGACTACGAAGTTTTTGTCGTACCCTGCGACTGGCAGGAGGACGCAGCGCGGTCCGAGTTGATTTCCGCAATGCGAGGGTTCAGGAGCATAGTGAAGCAGATGGAAGATGAGGCGCTGCGGTGAACATCAGAATCAGCAAATCCAAATTCGTCGCGGGCGTGCAGTGCCTCAAGCGCCTCTATTTTCAGGTGCACGAGCCGGGGCTGGCGGCAGGGCCGGATGCCTCAGACCAAGCGATCATGGAGCAAGGTCGCGAGGTCGGGCTGCTCGCCCGCCAGATGTTCCCCGGAGGCGTGGAGGTTGACAGCTCCGATGGAGCGGAGCGGGCGATTCGCGCTACGCGGGAGCTGATCGCGAACCCGGAGGTCCCGGCCATCTTCGAGGGCACTTTCGAGAACGGCGGCGTCCTCGCGCGGGTGGATGTCTTGCAGCGCCGCAGGGACGGACGATGGCGGCTGCTGGAGGTCAAGTCGACGACCGGTCTGAAGGAGCACCACCTCGACGACGTGGCGATCCAGGCCCGCGTCGCCTCCCGATCAGGTCTTGATTTGGCTGCGTCGTGCCTCATGCACGTGAATCGAAACTATGTTTTTCAAGGCGGAGCGATCGACCTCCGCCAGTTCTTCAGGACCAGGAACCTGACCCACCTGATCGCCGGGCTCGACCCCAAGCTGACTTTCCAGTTGCGGGCTGAGTTCACCGTCCTGTCTATGCCGAAAGCCCCGGAACTACCTACCGGTCGCCATTGCGTCGAGCCCGTCACCTGCGAGTTCTTCGACCGATGCAACCCGCCGCGCCCGGAAGACCACGTCGGCTACCTGCCACGCATCCACGCAAGCGCGGTGGAGGAACTGGAGGAGATGGGCGTCGAGTCGATACACGACATCCCAGAAGATTTCCTGCTAACCGAGCGGCAGCGCCGTGCATGCACTAGTGTCCAGGAAGGAGAGCCCTGGTTCAGCGCCGAACTGGGCAAGGAGTTGGGGGCGCTGAAATATCCGCTGTGCTTTGTAGATTTTGAGAGCGTGAATCCTGCTATCCCGCGCTATCAGGGCATGCGCCCCTATGACCAACTCCCATTTCAGTGGTCAGTCCATGTGCAGAGACAGCCCGGAGCGGAACCCCAGCATTACGAGTTCCTGGCGACCGACAGCGGCGATCCCCGTCGTAGGTTCATCAGTTCCCTTTGCTCCGCCCTCGGCGAGAGCGGAAGCGTCTTTGTTTACGCCGCGTTCGAGTCGCAACGGCTCTCGGAGCTCGCGGCCTGGTTCCCGGAGTTCGCCGAGCGGATCAAGAACATCCAGCATCGTCTTTTTGATTTGCTCCCCGCCGTCAGAAACCATGTCTACCACCCGGCGTTCGCCGGGTCTTACTCGCTGAAAGCTGTTCTGCCCGCGCTCGTCCCTGAGATGACCTACGAAGGCATGGCGGTCGCAAACGGGCAGGACGCGGGCCTGGCCTGGGAGTCATTGCTGCGCGAGGACTTGGATGCTGCCGAGCGCGACACAACTAGGAAGGCGCTGCTGGACTATTGCGGGCAGGACACGCTGGCGCTGGTCAGGCTGTTGGAGAAGCTTCGGTCCGCTCATGCCTAGTGCGGGATCACAGCGTTCGTGCGATGAACGGGTAGTATAGACAGAAGATGACCTACCAAATCTGGCTCGAAGAGGTTAGGGACGTGCTGCGCTCCATCAACATGCCGATGGAGGACTGGCAGTGCGTGTGGCCGTTCGACTTCTCGGGCGAACACGACGCGGGCACGACGCCCGATCAAGCCGCCATGAAGGCGAACCGACATTGGTGGCACCAACAGAACAAGTCCCTGAAGCAGGACTGCACCGAGACTCCGAATTACTGGCTGCCTCGGGACCATCAGGGCAAGTGCCAGCCTGTCTATGAACGGGGGGACTACGTCAAGGTTGAGTTCCCCGATGAGACCACCGGGATCGGCGAGTGGATGTGGATGATCGTCGACAATTGCGACGACCAGAAGCGGGTGGTCTTCGGCACTCTGGACAACGAGCCCGTGAACGACTACGGCGGGAAGGTAAAGATTGGGTCGCAACTGGCCGTCAACTACGACAACGTCCGGGAACACAAGAAGTCGGGCGAGTTCGGGCCGCACTAAGGGGACTCAAGCCGCTAATTCGATGTTCCGCCCGACTGCCCAAAGGACTAACTTCCCCGAAGTCACCGGTCTATGCCGCAGTCTACCCGCAAGTCTTGCTAGGGAAGTGTCGGACAGCGTATAAGCCCGTCAGTGTCTTGGCCAGTGGAGGATTAACGGCTATGGATGACACACAACCGACGATCGCCGTCGATTTCGATGGAGTCATTGCTAACTACGATGGTTGGAAGGGTAGCGATTGCATCGGAACTCCCAGAACAGATGTCGTAGAAGCTCTAAAAATCCTGCGCAGCGAGGGGTGGAAAATTGTTGTCCACAGCACTCGCGCAACTGAGGCGATCAAGCCATACTTGATTGAAAATCAAATTCCATTTGACGAGATAAATCGCAATTCTCCAGATCAGACGGAGGGGGCAAAACCTCGGGCGACTGTCTACTGGGACGATAGAGCGTGTCGCTACTCAGGCGATGCTCACAACGATCTGGCGACAATTCGTAACTTCAGGACGTGGAGCGGGCGCAAATAAAATGTCTCTCGCTTTCTTCAGCATTTCGGACGGCGACAAAGAGGCACCATCTAGCTGCCAAACAATTTTTGTTGGGGCTTCTCTTTCGGTGTCTGGTCGGGCCAGAAATGATCCACGATAAATTTTGACCAGTCTCCCATCTCATCGTAGATGTCACTCATCTCGTTAATTTGCACGAGTCTTCCACTCATGGAACTTCCGCGGGTCGAACGGAATTCCTTTTGGTTCAACGCCAAAGCTACATGTTCGCTTTTCAGATTGATCTCATAGAGGACTGCGATGTGGCGCGAGGCGCGAGCGTCTTCATTAGTCCGAATCAGTGCAACAGGCTTGCTGTTTAGTTCAAATGCTTCCTTGATGAAAACTTCCTCCGTCAATTCCCGGTTCAGGGTGTTCAGCAGAATGTCATCTCCTTCATCAGCCTTGATGACATGGCCCCCAGCCCAAACGGCGTACGTATCGTGGAGAGGGTGGCCCTTCTTTTTTCTTTTCAGCACAAGAATCTTGTCTTCGTACCGAAGGACTGCGCAGGGAATTGGCTGCAAGTAATTTGCATTCTGTTCGGCATCAGAGCGAGGGACGAAAGTCTTTTCTTTCTCGACTATTTCGGTGAAGCCAGCGACGATCTTGGGATCAGAGAACAGCCCACGCTCGGGCAACACTGTCCTAAGAGCACCGATCGGCACGACGCAGATGGTTTCATCCAGGAACTGATTTAGCACCTTGAGAGCCTCGTCTGTTATCTTTGCGACGCCTTGCTGAGTCCTGGTATTGGTGGTGTCAATCGGAACAATCCGCTTGAAGTTTGCTCCATACGTTTTCATTGTCTGATCGGTCGCTTGTAAGAATTGCTTCAAAGTTTCCTCGGCCATAATTGTGCCCCTTTTCGTCGTGAGTTGGTCGGCATATTCTCGTTCTATTGACACTTTAGGGTCACACGTCAGCACGAATACCAAGTCAACCAACTCCGTCCAGCGCGACATAGTAAAGAATTGGGCTACTTGCCTGGCCTCTTCGCCTGTAATTTTGCCCGTCATTTCAAGCCACTCATTCCAGACAAGGGCGTCAAAAACGCCGCGATCCAGGATGAATACATCAATATCGCGGTAGAGTGCTTCGAGCATCCCTTGCAGACTTGCGCAGGACACCCACACGTTGAAATTGAGATGTCCTTTTGACTTAATCGGTGCTACGGATGCGCGTTCGGTGAAGACTTCGGCCCTGATCCCGTTTCGCTTAAGGAACAATTCTAGACCGCTGATCGAGCGGGTTTTGCCAGCTTTCGGGGCCCCGCTGAACTCGATGATCAGGGGCCGCTTAGCCGTCCGAAGCTCCAGCAAGTCCTTTAGCTTTTCTGCTCTAGCTTCCAGTTCTGCGATCAGCTTGAGACCGACCCCGGATTCTTGGTTGGTTGGCATGGAGACGTAGGATTTTCCCAAAGTCTAGCAGAATCCAACGCGGCCTGAGGACGCGGAAGAAACATGGCTGGGAACCAAATCGACAGTCGTTCGATGCTCCCCACTTCCCATCTAGTGACTCTAGCACTGGCCAAGCTCACTAGCGTATCCTAAAGAACTTCCCCGAAGTCAGTGATCTATGACGCAGGCTACCCCACAACTGTCGCCAGAGAAGTTCCCTGTCGGTCAGCGCGTGAGCCTGCCCGGCCATTTCCTGGAGGCTGTCACCCTAGAGGGTATCCGATTCATCGGCTCCGGCTACGAATGCCGCGTTCGGCTGGCGGACGGCACGCCGGACGAAGCAATCCTCTCCTTGGAAGAGGGTGCGGCGCTGGTCGGTCAAGCCGTGGTGACGCCGACGGCAATCCACCCCGCGGACGCTGAGAAACTCCGCCTGCTCGTCGAGTCGGCCCGCATCCGCCTCGCTTACGCTCACGACCGCCAGTTCGCGGTCAGCCTCTCTGGTATACGAACCCTTCCGCACCAGATCGAAGCGGTTTACATGAAGATGCTGCCGCAGCCCCGACTCCGATTCCTGCTGGCGGACGACCCTGGTGCGGGCAAGACCATCATGGCCGGCCTCTTGCTGAAAGAGATGAAACTGCGCGAGGCCATTGAGCGCATATTGATACTCTGCCCCGCGCCACTGACAATCCAGTGGCAAGACGAGTTGTTACGGTGGTTCGGCGAACCGTTCGAGGTCATTTTTTCGGCTGTTGACCAGCAGCAACTCGTAAACCCGTGGCAGCGTGCTACGCAGGTGATTGCGTCGCTGGACTATGCCAAGCAGGAGGATGTCCGCGAGCGGGTCTGGCAGCAACGATGGGATTTGGTCATCATTGACGAAGCACACAAGTGCAGCGCCTACACCAAACGCTCTTCCGGTCGCGGCGATGAGGTTGAGAAGACTCGCCGCTACCAACTTGCGGAACGCCTTGCTGCGGATGCCGACCATCTACTACTCCTGACTGCTACGCCACACCACGGTGATGATGACCGTTTCAGCCATTTCGTCCGGCTGATTGATCCCGACCTGTTTCCAGAACCTACTCGGGTGGGGGCACGAGCAGGCGAGATTCGTCGCGACATTCTCAGTCTCGGAGAAAACTGTCCCTGGGCACTGCGTCGGCTGAAGGAAGACCTCCGCGACATCGACGGTCAGCGTCTTTTCCCTGACCGCCACGCGCACACCGTAACTTTTCGGCTGAATCATGAAGAGTTTGATCTATACAAGGCTGTCACGGCATACATAAATGAGTTCTTGCCGCAGGCGAGCGGGCGCAAGAAGCAAAGTGTGGCCTTGACTCGTACTGTTCTCCAGCGACGCCTGGCCAGTTCAACGCAAGCCATCGCCGAGTCGATACGCCGTCGTTTTGAGAAGCAGGAAGAACTGCTGGACGAGTTGGAGTCCTTATCTCCGGCGCAGCGTGCGAAACGGCTTGCACAGATTCAAGGCCGACTTCCTGACGCCGAGCAAGATGAAGACGATCTCGACGATGCCGAACGCGACCTTTTGACGGACGAGTTCACGACGGCGATTGAACTCGATCAACTTCGGGCTGAGATTGCCGCGCTGCGGGATTTGCTTGCGCAGGCACGCCGCGTGCGTGACCATGCCACTGATTCCAAACTCACGGCGCTCCGCGAATGCCTGGCGAAAGCCGAGTTTAATGAATTGAAGGACGGTCGTGGGAGGCTGCTCATCTTTACAGAGCACCGGGACACCCTGACTCATCTGCTGGATCACCTCGCTCGCTGGGGATACTCGACGTGCCAGATTCACGGCGGCATGAATCCTCATGAGCGAAGACGTGCCCAGGAGGAGTTCCGCACGTCAAAGCAAATCTGTGTAGCGACGGAGGCAGCGGGTGAAGGTATCAATCTCCAATTCTGCCGCCTGATGATTAACTACGACCTACCGTGGAATCCAACACGTCTGGAGCAGCGGCTCGGTCGTATTCACCGCATCGGCCAGGAACGAGATGTACACGCCTTCAACTTTGTCGCGAGCGAGTCTGAAGAAGGCCAGCCAATCATCGAAGGTCGTATCCTTGAGCGGTTATTGCAGAAGATGGATCAAATGCGAAACGCGCTGGCGGATCGCGTCTTTGATGTTATCGGTGAGGTTCTTTCGCTGAATGATGTCAATTTGCCAGAAATATTGCGCGAAGCAGCCAACGATCCTCGGCGCTTAGACGAATATCTAGATCAGATTGAGCGTGTTGACCCGGCCCGACTTCTGCAATACGAGGAGGCCACCGGTATCGCGCTGGCGCGGGCAAACGTGGACTTCTCTGGGTTCCAGACTAAGAACGCTGAAGCTGAGGAGCGTCGGCTGATGCCCCGCTATGTTGAGCAACACTTCCTGAACTCCGCCCGCGAGGTGGGACTTAAAGTCGAGACCCGTGCCGACGGTCTCTACCGCGTTGAGCACGTCTTGGCCGACCTGCGGTCTGACCGGCTGGCGTGCCTGCGGCGGCTTGGGAAACCGGAGACTTCCTACCGGAAGGTGACTTTCCACAAAGAGCACCTGGAGATGGATCAGCACATTGACGCCGTATTGATCGGCCCCGGCCATCCCTTATACGCCGCTGTTGATGAGCGGCTGAACGAAATGCTCGCTCCGCTCACAGCGGGTGTCGGCGTGTTCGTGGACACGAACAGCGACGTTCCCTATAAGCTGCACTTCTTCGAGATGGGAATCAAAGGCCAGAACACCAAAGGTGAGACACAGATGCTTCTTGGTGAGTTGGTTGCCGTCCGCGAAGAACTCACGAGCGGAGAGGCGCGGTTCACAGTTATTCCGGCTGATGTCTTGCTCGATCTTCCAGCGCATCCAGCGGCACCGGAAAACCTGGAGCCCGAAGATGCCGCCCAAGCCGCCGATTTTCTCAAGAGCACCTATCAGACGGAGCGTCGCAGCCAATGCCAGCAGGAGCGGCAACATTTCGTGCAGGTGTGCCGCGACTATCTTCAACAATCCTTTGACGCTCGGGTTCGTGCCGCTCAAGATCGGGTTATGAATCTGCGGGCTCGGGAAATTCGTGATCCCGATGTGGGTATTGCTCGCCAGCGGGCGGAAAACGATTTGGCCGATCTGACCCGCACACGGATTGAGCGCCTCGCCGGATTGCAACGGCTCACGCTGGCTAAGCACGGGCCCGTTCGTCATGTGGCGACTGCCCTGGTGCTCGGCGGTACACGTTCGGTGGAAGAGCAGATAGGTTCCGCGCTGGATGATCTCGATCCCGAAATCCGGCGCAAATCCGAAATTGCCGCTGAGGACGTAGTCATCGCCCACGAGACCGCTCGCGGATTTGAGTGCGAGAGGGTTGGTCACCTGAAAATTGGTTTTGACATTCGGAGCATCGGCCCGGCTGATCCGCAGACTGGCTATCGCGATCCGGTTACCGGCATTCGGCGCATAGAGGTCAAAGGTCGTCGCGGGGGACAGCCCGTGCGTCTGACGACGAACGAGTGGTACAAGGCGACGCAGCTCGGGGATAGTTACTGGCTGTATGTGGTCTGGAACCCGCTCAACAGTCCCGACCGCGAGCCAGTAATGATTCAAAATCCAGTGAAGTATCTCGATCATGCCAAGCGAGAAATCATCGCGGCTCGCTACTATGACATTCCTGCTGACGCGATTGAGGGTGCGGCGCAGAAGCAGAGGAGATTGCCTTTGTGACCGACGACAAGCGGCTAATAGAGGACTACTTACCCATTGAAGAAATCAGCCTCGAAGCGTCCAGCGAACCTAAAACCAAAGGCCACATTTCTACGCTTCATATTTGGCGCGCACGTCGCCCACTAGTCGCCTGCCGTGCCGCTGTCTATGGAGCATTGGTTCCTGACTCTCAGTTCACGCCGAATAGAGAAAACGCCGAAGAGGCAGATAAAGGACGTGAGGCTGCCAAAGTATTCGTCAAAGCGTTGTGCCAATATCCCGGTTCACTGAGCGCCATACGAGAAGCAACGCAACATATTCTCAAAGCCCATGCCGATCGTCTCTCGCGCGATTTGGGACGAGAGGTTACAGTCGCAGATATTGAGAAGGGGGATGCGCCGCGTCCGCGGGTGCTCGATATGTTTGCAGGCGGCGGTGCGATCCCATTGGAGGCAGCGCGGTTGGGTTGCGAGACTTATGCAGTCGAGCTTAACCCGGTCGCATACTTAATTGAACTCTGCACAATCACTTTTCCCCAACAATTCGGCCCAACTCTCGCCGATGATGTCGAGAAATGGGGACGACTGGTGCTTGACGAAACGCGCGACCAAGTATCCGACCTATTCGGCCAGTTCCCCAGAAAGTCCAGCCCAAAGACAAAGCAAGAAACGCTTCTCAATTTCGGACATGCTTCAAGAGCTAGAGAGGAAACCGAGAACCTTTCCATTGTTGCGTACTATTGGACGCGAACTGCCGCTTGTCCCAAACCGTCTTGTCGCGCAACCGTTCCTTTGTACAGACAGACGTGGTTACGCAGAAAAGCATCAGGATTTCTAGCTCTTAAGCCAGAGCCCGACCACCGGGAGAAATTGGTACGATTCCGCGTCGTCGAAGGCGAGTCAGAGGCGGCGCTCGGCTTCGACCCTGCGCTAGGCAGCGAGGGTTCTTCCACTGTCTGTCCTTTTTGCCAGACGACTCTTGAAGGCGAGTACGTTCGTAGTTACGGCGACAACACGGGCTACGGCCAGCAATTGATGTGCATAATCGCTTTGAACCCCGATGGTCAGGGCAAGGTCTATTTTACTGACGAATCGCTAGCTGGGGATGAGATCAAAAGACAGGCGGTTGCTGAACAACGTGCCAGCATCCTGGAGAAGGAACTTGGCAACAGCAGCCTTGACCAAGAGATTCCGCCTACCGGAAATGCCGGTCTCGATACGGGGAACAGCTATCTTTACGGCATTCGGACGTTTCGTCAGATGTTCACTCCTCGTCAGAGGCTTACGTTATTCACAATGGCGCGTGAAATACACCGGGCCCACGAGTCGATGCTCAAGGATGGTATGTCGCCAGAGCGCGCGAAAGCCGTCACGACCTACCTTGGACTCTGGCTCAGTCGCTTAACAGACCGCTTCAATACGTTGGCTCGATGGCACAATGCGCGAGAGACCATCGAAAGCCTATCTTCGATGAAACGTTTCGCAATGATGTGGGACTTCCCAGAAGTGAACATCTTTGGAGGCGCAACGGGCGATGCCTGGAACAATCTTGCATATATGACTGCCGCCATCCGTCAAGAAGGGGCGTTCCGTCGCCCTACCCACTGTCAACGTGGGTCTGCAACGGAATTGCCGTTTGAGGCGGCGTTTTTCGATGCAGTCATTACCGACCCACCTTACTACAACAACGAGAGCTATTCGGAGCTTTCAGATGTTTGCTACGTTTGGTTGAGACCTACCATTGGTTTTTTGTATCCGGAGCACTTCGCGGGGCCCACAACACCTAAGAAAAAGGAATGCGTGGCAGCGGCATACCGTCAAGGTGGGAAACCAGCCGCCAAGACGTTTTATGAAGACTGCTTATTCAATTCGCTTTTGCAAGCTCGTCGTGTCACAAAGCCGAACGGGATTCTCGTCATGGTCTATGCACACAAGACGACGCTGGGCTGGAGTACGTTAATTGATGCTATTCGACGTGCTCAGTACGAAGTCACCGAGGCATGGCCTCTCGATACCGAGGCTAAAGAGCGAATTGCTCATCGTGGAGACGCGGCGCTGGCCTCTAGCATCTTTCTGATCGCACGTAAACGCGAAGGGACAGAAGTCGGTAGCTACGATGGCGTTCGGCCGGAACTAGAGGGTATCGTTCACGAGCGCGTCGCTGCGCTTTGGAAAATGGGTATTTCCGGGCCAGATTTGTTGATCGCGAGCGTTGGTGCGGGTCTGCGTGCCTTCACCCGATACGCGAACGTTGAGTATGCCAATGGCGACCAAGTTCCGGCGGCACAGTTTTTGACTGAAGTTGAGAGCGTGGTGCTCGATGCTGTTTTGAAAAAACTCTCAGAAACGGTGGGAACAAGTAACGGGCGCTACAGTCTAGCCGGAGTAGACTCGCCGAGTCGCTTCTACATATTGTGGCGCTACACGTATCGCTCCGAGGAACTGGATGCTGGGGAAGCAATCATTTTTGCGAATGGAACTCATGTGGAATTGGACGGCCTCAACGGATTGTCGTCCGGATCGCGCCCGCTAATCACGAAGAAAACCAGTAAAAAGAAAATCACGTACCGCTTGCTCGACTACACGGAGCGTGGCGATGAGTCGAAACTAGGTATGCAGTCTGAGGAGGGCGAGCCCGCTCCTCTAATAGACACGCTCCATCGGCTACTGTGGTTGATGGATAGACGTCCATCTGCCATTCCCCAATTTCTCGGAAAAGCCGACCCAAATATTGAACAGCTACGGCTGTTGGCGCAGGCACTGGCGGGCCCGGCACTCAAAGGCGGTGAACTCGACGGAGTGGCAAGTGGGAGCGAATTGGCCGCATTGTCGAAATTAATTGCCAACTGGAGAAGCGTCGTGGAAACTACCGAGGCCCCGCTTTTCCGTGCGGCACGGGAACATGTATGACACACGGGACACTCTTCATCCGGAGCATTTGAGAAAATGAATTCAATACCGGGCAAAACGTCGGCAGGAGTCAACCCCTGGGTGCAAGTGGTACAACTCCACTCGGATGTTGTCTCGGAGCACTTCTCTGAGGACATCTTTGCGCTCGATCTCGGCCCCCTCGCTGACGGCAACAAGAGTGTTCCTGCCGTGTACCGCGATCCCGAGCACTTCTTCCGGGTCTCCTATCCAACAAAGGGGCTGCGATCTCTCTTGGAGGACGTGCTGTCGCGCTTATCCGGTGGCGAGGGAAACAGAATCCTCAAACTGCTGACACCTTTTGGCGGTGGCAAGTCTCACACGCTGGCATCTCTGCTTCATGCTGCGCGTACCCGCAAGGCGCTGGATGTTCTTCCAGAAACCCAAGGCCTGCCCAGGCCAACTAACGTCCGCACGGCGGTTTTCGACGGCCAGTTCTTTGACGCAACCAAGGGCAAAGAGATTCCAGGAGAGAAATTTCGTGCACAAACGATGTGGGGTTGGATCGCATGGTCGCTCGGCGGCAAGAAGGGTTACGAGATCATGCGCCAGCAGGATGAAGCGCGGGTAGCGCCCGGTGCAGATGAGATCATGGCGCTGCTGAGCGAAGGGCCAAATCTCATTCTGCTCGACGAAGTTTTGCAATACCTCATCAGCGTGGGTGGCATCAAAATCCACCAGACGACTCTGCGCGACGAGACTATGAACTTTCTGCACCGGCTCACGGGTGCGGTCGGGAACTCTGCAAATACGGCGTTGGTTTTTTCCTTGCAGTCCAGTAAACGCGAGTCGCTAGAGTACGTGAATATTCTTCAAACCGTTGACCACCTGGCGGCGCGTAAGGACCAACTCCGAGAACCAGTCGAAGGAAACGAGGTTCTGTTTGTGATTCAGCGGCGACTCCTTGCGCGGATTCCGAGCGCCGAGGAGTCTGCTCCAGCCGCGACCGCGTACCAAGAGATCGTCACACAGATGAAGCGCGGATACGCCAAAGGCAAGGGCGAGGAGCGCC
>Ga0187879_10000426_pt1 | contig 27578 bp, 19 predicted proteins | sample June2016WEW_19_1_FD_132423 | JGI IMG/M metagenome (GOLD analysis project Ga0187879, IMG submission 132423) | Peatland microbial communities from SPRUCE experiment site at the Marcell Experimental Forest, Minnesota, USA - June2016WEW_19_10 | ecosystem: Environmental > Terrestrial > Soil >... | reverse complement strand
GTGTATCCGTCCAAGGTTATTGACGATTACCTGGCGTTCACCCATGGGGAAGTCGTCGGCAAAGAAATTCTGGTCAACTATCCGCACGATTTCGTCCTCGTTGGGCAAAAGAACGATCCCGCGTACAAACTGGTCATCGCGCAACCCGGGTGGAAGCAGATCTATCGCGACGATTCCTGTGTTCTGTTCGCCCGTGACACTTCGGCCGCGGCAAAGCTTGCGCCCATAACCGTTTCAGTCAAAGACACCCCTGAGAATTCTTTCCCTTGATTTTTCCTCCCGCCCTCGCGGCGACGATCGTAACAGACCGAAAATCGCGATTTAACGTGCGACATTGGCACCTCAGGTGATATGAAGTCGCCATGCCGGAATTACAGGGTGTAACCAGAGAAGCGAAGGGCACGACTGCCTGGCGGCGTTCGATCGCGGATTACACCGATCGGCGTGTGCTGCTGATCCTGCCGCTGGGCTTCGCCAGCGGCCTCCCACTGCTGCTGACCTTTTCGACACTGTCGGCCTGGTTCGCCACCGCTGGCGTGAGCCGTGCAGCCATCGGCGCCTTCGCCCTGGTCGGCACGCCGTATGCCTTCAAGTTCCTGTGGTCGCCGCTGATCGATCGGCTGCCGCCGCCGATTCCGCTTGGGCGACGGCGCGGCTGGGGCATCGCGATTCAGCTCGCACTCATTGCCGCGACGCTCGCCCTGGGATCATGCAACCCGAAAGTCGATCTCGCGCTCATGGGGGCGCTGGCGCTGCTGGTCGCATTCCTTTCGGCGAGCCAGGACGTCGTTATCGACGCGTATCGGGTCGAGATCCTCACGCCCGAGCAGCAGGGCCCCGGCGCCGCCATGATCCAGACCGGGTACCGGATCGCCATGCTGGTTTCGGGGGCCGGCGCGCTGATCGTTGCGGCCCGCTACGGTTGGTTCGCGGCCTACGCCACGATGGCGGCGCTGCTGGGCGTGGGGATGCTCGTGTTCATCTTCGGGCCCGAGCCAACGACGCCTCCAGACGCCCAGCCGCACACCGCAACTGGCGGGTGGGACGCGCTCCGCGCCTGGCTCGCGACTGCGGTTACGGGGCCTTTTGCCGACTTCATGCGGCGGCCGAGGTGGCCGGCGATCGTCCTTTTCATCGTCGGTTACAAGCTGGGCGAAGCAATGGCGGGGGTGATGGCGATGCCGCTCTACATCTCGCTCGGTTTCTCGCTCAACGAGATCGCCGCTGTCTCCAAGCTGGTCGGATTCGTCGCGACTGTGGCCGGCGCGCTGGTTGGTGGTGTGGTGACCTCGAAGCTCGGTGTGATGCGCGCGCTCATCCTCTGCGGGGCCCTTCAGTCGGCCGGCAATTTGTTCTACGTGCTGCAGGCGGTGGGCGGCCATCGGCTCGACTATCTCGCGCTCTGCGTCGCCGCCGAGAATCTGACGGGCGCGATGGCGGGCACTGCCCTGGTGGCCTATCTCTCCGGCCTATGCTCACCCGCGTTCACCGCGACTCAGTACGCGCTGCTGTCTTCACTGGCAGCGGTGGGGCGCACGATTGTCGCGTCTTCGGGGGGCGTGCTGGCCGACAGGCTCGGTTGGGTGCCGTTCTTCATCCTCACCACAGTCGCGACGATTCCGGCGCTTGTGCTGCTGATCTGGATCGCGCGGCGCGACGCCAGGCCCTTGCTTGGGAGCAGGAATCCTACATTTGTGTGATCTGCGCAGCGATTGAGCGTCAGTGTGAATTTGTTACAGAGATAACAAAATTCGTCGAATGAACTTTATGTCGCGGGCGTTCTTCGGCGCGCGGATCGATCCGTCTGCTACATTGAACAGATGCGCCGTGTTCGAGCATCCGGCATCCGAAGACTGCGAGGCCTTAAGAATATCTCCTGGCTCACGGCCCGCCAGCTCGAAAAGCTCGCCGCCGCGCTGACGGTCAGCATGGTCGAAAAGCGCGCGATCATTTTCGACGAGAAACATTCACCCGATTCCGCATATATCTTGCTCGCGGGGGTGGCACGAATCACATGCCGCAATCGCAAGGGTCAGCGTACATTGGTGATCATGGTCGCGCCCGGCATGATCCCCGGCTTCCCGCCGCCGGTCCCCGGCATCAGTTACAACTTTCGCTGCGAAGCGGTCACCCCTTGTCAGATTGGGACGATTGAACTTGAGTCCTTCGTCGAAATATCGCTGGGAATCGCTTCGGCAGACTTCAAACGGTTGGCAGCGAGCTACATGGGCCGCTGGGATTTGGTTCAATTGCGCTGCGCAAATTTCATGAGTTGCACTTTGGAAGAGCGTCTGGCTCTGATTCTGCTCGAATTGAGTGAAAATTTCGGCGTCCCCGATGGAAAAGCGGTGCGGCTGACATTGCCGGCCCGGCACAGGGATCTGGCTGAACTAGTCGGCGCCTCGCGGCCCCGAATTACCGAACATTTGAGTTTGTTCGAGCGAAAGCATCTGATTTCGCGCGACAGTCGCCAACTCGTTATCAATCGCGATCGATTGGAAAGTTTTCTCGCGCAAACTCATATTTCTGCTGAGAGCCGCGAATTCCGGAAAGTCGCCACGCGCTAGTTTGTCTGAACGAGCATTTGGCGACTGAACAACGGATCCCATCCAGGGTTCTCTGGAGCACAGCGCATATGTCGTGCGGGTGACATCGCGTTTGTCTTCTTCGCGCCAACGGAGTACGCTTTGATTTCTACCGGGGTGCAATCTTGTACGTGGTGCGATTTTGAATGAAAGAAACACTTCCCGCGAAACCGATCTCGACAGACTAAGCAGGCTCAAGGCTCTGTCGTGGCTCTCACCGTCTGAGCTTGCGCTTCTGGTCGGCGCACTTGCGCTGGCCAATTACAAACGGCACGCGGTAATTCTGCGCGAGGCGGCGCTCGCGCGAGATGCTCACATCCTGTTAGCAGGAATCGCGCGGATCACCTGCTTAAACGCGCACAATGAGCGTGTCACGGTGGCGATGCTCGCGCCGGGACCGATTCCCGAATTTCCCGCGCTGCCGATCAGCCAGTCCGGTTTCCAGTGCGAGGCTTACAACGATTGCCGCGTTGGCACTGTGAGTTGGGATGATTTCGACGGCATCACCTCAAATGCTCACGAGTCCGCCTTCAAGCAATTTCATCGCAACGATTTGAAGCAATGGTATCGCCTCCTGCTGCGCAGCTCGAGTTTCCTGAACCTTGGTCTGCACGAGCGAATAGCGGTTGCGCTGCTGGAACTATGTTCAGACTTTGGAATCGAGGAATCGCGCGGCACGCTGCTGCGCGTATCTTTCAGCCATAAGGACATCGCCAACCTGGTCGGTGCCTCGCGGCCAAGAGTGACCGAGCATCTGGCGCGATTGGAGCGCGAAAAGTTCGTGATTCGCCAGGGACGACAGATGGTCGTGCAGGTCGCCAAGCTCTTCGATTCCATGAAGAATGCGCAAGTTGGTGCGCATCTGACCGGTGCGCATCTGAATTGAGTGACGCCCACCGATAAACAGGTGGCGGCTTAGAGGTGCACGATCCGAAATCGCTGACCGAGGGCGTCGCAAAAGGAATCGCAAGACTTGGTTCCGCCTGATCCGCGAGTACCGGGGAATGCTTTGGAAACTGCCCCCAACTTTGTACGCGTCGAGTTGATCGACGATCCAGCCGCAATTGCTGAGTTCGGCTTCGAGGCCCGTCGCGATGGCGACGACTTGATTTGCCGTCGCTGTGGCGATGCGAAGCTGTCGATCGCGGCAATCCTGGTTGTGCCGGCCGGAGGACACGCGCGATTGGCGCTCTGCGCCAATTGTTTGCTTGAGATGCCCTGAAGCTGCGCAGTCTCCGAGCGGTTCAGAGTTGAAAAGTAGAATCTTTGTATCGTCAGTCAACCTCCGGGCAGAGAACGTCTTAGCAAAATGAAAATGGGATTTTTCGGTGGTCGGAAAGTGACGATCCTCGCAGCGCTGCTCCTGGCAACTCTGGTGGCGGGTTGTTACGACGGAGGCTGGGGAGGAGGTCCCGGTTGGTGGGGTGGTGGGGGACCGAGCTACTACTCGACCAACGTCTATCGGGGCTACGGCGGCTATTCGCGCCCCGGTCTGTTCGGCGGCTATCCTTCCGCTCACGACACTTGGGCCGCGAGCACTCGCGGGCGGACCAGCTATGGCGGCGGAGGCGGCGGTCATGCCAGCGGCGGTGGCGGTCATGCCAGCGGCGGCGGCGGCGGACATGGTGGAGGAGGCGGCGGTCATGGGCGCTAATCGTCGATGGCGGGAAAAACAATGCGTCAACCAATAGACCGTAATCGAAGAAGAGCGAACGCTTGGCTGACTCTGTGGGTCTTGTCGGTCGGCCTCGTACTTGGGTTTGGGATCGCCCGGGCGGCCTTGGCACAAGAGCCGGGCCAGAAGACCTTCAGTTCGGCTATCGAGGCGGCCGACGCTTTCGCCGCAGCCGTACAGAATAACGATGAGGCGGCGATGCTGGCGATTCTAGGCCCATCCGGACGGGACCTGGTTTCCTCCGGCGATCCGGTCGCCGACAAGGAAAGACATGATACCTTTGCCGCCAAGTATCGTGCGTCGCATCAGTTTGCCGGCGCTGCCGATGGACGAACCTTCCTTTACATAGGCACCGAGAATTGGCCGACTCCGATACCGCTGCGGCAAAATGGATCGCAGTGGTACTTCGACACGGATTACGGCAAGCAGGAGATCTTATATCGGCGAATCGGCTCCAATGAACTGGACGTGATCAAAGTTTGCGGTGCGATCGCCGATGCCCAGCGAGACTATTTCGGCGCGCTGCACGACGGTGCCTCGGAGCATCAATACGCTCAGAGGTTCCATAGCACGGCAGGAACGCAGGACGGCTTATATTGGGAGGTCAAGGAGGGCGCGCAGCCGGAAAGTCCCCTCGGTCCCCTGGTCGCTGAAGCGGCTAGCGAAGGCTATGAGCACACCGGCCAGCCGCATCCCTTCCACGGCTACTTTTACCGGTTGCTGACCAGTCAAGGAGCCAACGCGCCGGGGGGCGCTAAAAGCTATATCGTCGCGGGCAAGATGACCGGAGGATTCGCGCTGGTTGCCTATCCTGCCAGCTATCGCGACTCTGGAGTGATGACCTTTATCGTCAATCAGGACGGTCAGGTCTATCAAAAGGACCTGGGTCCCAATACCGGCCAGATAGCCGGCGCGATGGTGGCGTACGATCCCGATGCGACGTGGCAACCAGTGAACAAAGGGACCGTTGCCGCGTCACAATAAGAAACGGATCACGAGCTCGAGCCGAGCCGCATGCTTGCGTACAGTTCGGCGCAATTATCGAGCGCAAGCCGCCATCGGCCTGCGCTCGGATTGCCCTGCCACGACAGCGTGAAGAGAACCATTTGCCTGGCGATGATCGCCTGCTTGTTTTCATGCGGCAGCGCGGCCACGGATAGCGTCGCGCCGGCTGCGTGTGGGCCATTTGGCGATCCGTCAGCGGCGGTATTGTCGGAAGTCAAGCCTAACTGCGGCCAAGGCAAGTTGATCGGTCCGTGGAAAGACGCGGACCGCGTCGATCGCTACGCTTGCCTCTACGAGCCCAAATCCACCGGCGCAAATCGCAAGTTACCGATGATCGTTTACTTGCATCCGTCGCTGTTTTCGGCCGGATGGATTACTCAGACCAATATACTTGACCTCCAGGATTCCGTCTCACTCAGCGACGATCCGAAAAATGTCGGATACATCGTGTTGGCTCCTGAGGGACGCAAAACGACGCACTACTACCCATTTCCAGACAACAAGGGGGTTGGATGGGATAATTGGTATCGCCAGTTGAACCCGACGGGTGACGTAAAGATCGGCGACACGACCTGGCGGGAAAATGCGGACGCGGCCGCGATCGATCATTTCATTGCGGCCGAGGTCGCGACCGGCAACGTCGATACCGCGCGGATTTACGTATCAGGATGGTCCAACGGAGCCGCGATGGGTTATCTGTACACGGTGAATCGTCCGAACATCGCGGCGGCGGCGGTTTATTCGGGACCCGATCCGTTCGGCGCGTTCGACGATCTTTGTCGGCAGCGGCCGGTCGCCGGACCGCCCGAAAATAGCCAACAGATTCAGATCTTCAATCCGGCCGCACGAACCATGCATATCCACAACGCTTGCGACATCGGCGGCATCTGTCCCAATGACGAGCAACTGGCGAGCGAATTAAACGCAGCCGGAGTAGTTGTCGATGACGTGATCCTCGACAATCACCATCGCCGGGTTTACTCATGTACCGATTCGTGCGGAACCGATCCCAAGGCTCCAGATAAATCAACGGCCACTACTATGGGATCGCTAATTGGTCTTGGTAATCACACGCGATGGCCCAAAGAATGGACGACTACGATGCTCGATTTTTTCAAGCATCATCCGCTCAAGACTCCGCCTTAGGCTGATTCGCCCTCCCGATTCCAGGCATCGATCGACTGCGCGATTCCATTTTCCAGGCTCGAAAAAGGCTCGGTGTAGCCGGCATTCCTCAGCGCCGAGAGCTCGGCTTGCGTGAAGCTTTGATACCTGCCCGCCAGGTTCTCGGGAAACGGCACGTACTCGATCTCACCCGCGCCGATCTGCGCGATTATTATCCTGGCGGCGTCGTTGAAGCTGCGCGACTGTCCGGTGCCGGCATTAAAAATGCCGTTGCGCACGGGACCTTCGGCAAGCGCCAGGTTTACGCGAACGATGTCGTCAACAAAAGTGAAATCGCGCCGTTGCTCTCCGTCGGCGTATCCATCGGTGCCCTTGAACAGCCGTGCGCGTCCGCTCGCCTTCAACTGCCGGTAGAGCTGATATACCATCGACGCCATTTTGCCCTTGTGGGATTCGCGTGGACCATAGACGTTGAAGTATCGGAGACCGGCCACAGTACTCTCAGATTTGGCGGCAACGGTGCGGACATGATTGTCGAAAGCGAGTTTGGACAGCCCGTAGAGGTTGAGTGGGCGTTCGTTTTCGCGTGACGGCGCGAATGCGCTCGATGAGCCGTACACGGCTGCACTTGACGCATACACCAGTGGAGCTTTGCTCGAGAGAGCGAAGTGCAGAATCGACTTCGAAAACGTGAAATTGTTTTCGATCATGTAGCGACCGTCGTCGCAGGCGGTGTCGGCGCAAGCGCCCTGGTGAAAAATCGCTTCGATTCGGTCAGGGAGAATCCTGCGCTCGATTGCCCGGGCGAATTCCCCGGGCTGCATGAAGTCTGAAAACCGCAGATCGCAAAGGTTGCGGAAATTATCGCCCAGGCGATCGACTACCAGAACGTCGGTGATGCTCTTGGCATTCAGCGCGCCCAGCAGATTGCTGCCGATGAAGCCCGCCCCGCCGGTTAATATGATCATGGGTTGCCCGCTTCAGAGTCGCGAGTAGCACGCATTTCAGATAGGATTCGCTCGCCATGCCACCCGCAGGCGACGATCCGCACCACTTCGATTTTGACCTCGACCGCGGTATTCGCGCTCAAGTTGTTGAGAAGCTGGAGTCAAGCCCGCGTCTCCCGTTGGTAAAAGGCGTCGGGCCAGAGGCCAGCGGAATCTATGCGCTCTACTTCAAGGCCCGCTTGGTCTACATAGGCAAAGCGTCGAAAGGCACCACCAAGAGCAAGCGCACGTTGCGCGATCGCCTCAATGAGCACGTTGGAAAAATCAGCGCACGAAAAAATATCACGCTCGCGGACATGAAGTGTCGCTATCTGACGTTTGCCAGCGAATGGTGGGTGTTCGCAGCCGAATTTGCGCTCATGGTCCACTACCAACCAGAATGGAACGAAAGCGGATTCGGGAGCAAGGTGCCGGGCGTGGGCCGTCCTGGAACGCATCGTGTGAGCCGATGGGATGACCTATTCCCGAAAAGATGACTGTCGCTCGCAGTCGTCGCCGTTGCGGCATACGATCCAATAGCAGTGCCGTTTCCGGGCGTGGTGAGCCTCCTTCCACTTCGTTGAAACCATCGGACCATTTCTAATCTTCACGATCAGATCGCAGACAGTGAATCCGGCTTCTTCCGCCATTCGCATGAAGTCGCAATGCGGCCACTTCGACTTGTGATTATTCACCATGTCTGTGATTTTCGCGAGCAGCAAGCCGTTCGGTTTCAATACCCGCTTCGCCTGCTTCAAAAATGGCGGATACAGATAGCTCAGGTTCCAGTCCTGCTCTTTGCCGCACTCGACGGTCGCGCCGAAGTCCACGTCAAATCGCTTCTTGCTCTTATCGCGGCCTTGCGGTCCGACGTGCGGCGGATCGTAGATGACGGTGCCGTATCTTTTAGACGCCACGTCCGTCATCTTGCGATTGTCTCCGACGATCATCGGCTTGTATTGCGGATCAATATCCATCGATACGACGCGCCGCTTTGAGCCCTTCCAGAATCGCCCGGCGTTATGGGTTGAGTCCAAGATCGGTTCGGGCGGGATGGTCGCGTAAAACTTGAACATGGCTTCGAGCAGGTCGCCGTCGCTTCCTTCCCAAACGCTGCTGATCGGCTCGTATCTCGAGCCGTTGCCATTCGGAGACAAGACTTGATGGAGAGGCACGGTAACTCTTTTCGTCCGCACCTTCGGAAGTATCAACGGCAATGTCGTCTGTTTATTCACAGCTTTATTCACAGCCATAAAAACGGCACCCCTGCCATCAAAATGGCGTCCCTTGTTACCGGAGTCGGCGGAAGCGTCGCCACTGGTTCACCGTAACGCAGACGCTTGCCCTCCGCGCTTCGGATTGCGCGTGCCAGGTGCAACTCGCGCGTGATATTCCCTGCAAGAATCGAACCGGAAAACCAATCGTCTCCAGTTCCTCCCGGACAGCCGCGGCGCACCCACCGGCTGCCAACATCCTGCTGAGTAATGCAATCACGTGTCAGAATGAACCCGGCATTGCCCGCCCGCAAGCATATAATGGATTTCGCCATTGCACTAACTGACGCGGTAAAGACGCGATGCTCCAGCATGGCGCTGCGCAATTTCCTTGCGCAGAGAGGCGGGCTTGAGCACCTCGATCCACGGCCCCATGCTCATTATCCAGTTCGCCAACTCCGTCGTACCACTGACAGTCATCGTCATGATCGTCGCACCGTCGCGGCGATGCGAGAAGCGCTGACTGCGATGAATCGTGCGCGAACGGACGTACGCTTCGGTCTGTTCGCTGTGAATCTTCAGTTCGACTTTGGTCTCGGGGCCTTCGACAATTCCGAAAGTCCCTTCGGTGTGCGCCGCCGGGTCGAAGCCGCGCGGATAGATGAACCTCGCCGAGCTCCCATCAGGTTGGCGAATGAATTCGACCGAGCGGATTCGCTCCACCGCGAGATAGATGATTGCGCTGACTCGATGGCTGTAGCCGAGAATGTAGAGACCGCCGCGGTAGGCGATCAGCGAGTATGGATCGAAGTCGTGTTGCCGGCCCTCGCCGGTCAGACCGGCGTAATCGACTTTGAGCCGAATCTGATCCAGCAGCGCTCGCAAAATTACGTCGAGTTGTTCGCTGAACTCAGCGTAGTCCTTGGGCGCGTAAGGGACGGCGTAGAACTTGCGCTCGAGGTCGGACAGCCGCGTCTGCTGCGTAAGACTCAGGTTCTGATAAATCCTCTCCCACAGCCCTTCCACGCCTTCTTCCAATACCGTGCCCTCCAGGAACTTGAGCACGGTCAGCGAGAAATACAGCAGCGCGACCTGGTACGAAGATGCCTCCGCGGCTTTCATCGAACTGACCAGCCGAAGTTTGCGCTCGCCGCCCGTGCCGACCACTTCAACCAGCGGACCGCCACGCCAGTCGAGCAGATCGCTGCGGAGCACCGACACATAACGGGCAAGTGTGCGCTCGGAAATTTCCAGACTTTCCTCGATCGCCCTGAAACTCCAGCCGTATGGTTTCGAGAACAACCCGGCGGCAATTCGTGCCAGCCGAATCGCGGCGCCGTAGGTGGGTTTGCGGCGAAGTTTCTTCATGATCGCATCCTCTCCGAAAGTTTGCCGATCAAATTATCCCGCCTCTCCGATGACAACGGTTGTCAGCACGACAATATATGTTCCTCGAGTGTAAAACGCATATAGCTGTGCCGCGATGATTCGTCTTTACTACTCCAATCGCCTCGAAAATCTGATCGCGCCACTGGCCAGCGCGGTAGCCGCGCATCAGAGGCGCGAGCCGCTCGAGCCCGTCTCGATTGTCGTACCCAACCGCATCGTCGAACAATTCGTCCGCTATCGGCTGGCCGAATCGATCGGCGTCGCGGCGAATCTGAAATTCCCGTTCCTGCGGAGTTATCTGGCCGAACTTCTCCAATCGACGGATAAGAACCTGAAGATCCTGGACGCCGATGAGCTCCAACTGATCCTGTTCGAGTGCCTTCGAAGTTCGAGCCATCGCGACGACTCTAACTCGAAGCCGGCCCGCGACTACATCCAGGCGGGATCCAAAACTGCTGCCGACGTCGAGCTCAGAACGATCCTGCTTGCCGCACAGTTGGCGCGGCTGTTTCGCGAGTATTCGATTTCGAGGCGGCGCATGATCGAGAAATGGCGCGCTGCCGGGCGATCTGACGTTGATGCGATGAGCGAGACTGAGCGATGGCAGCGGCATTTGTGGCAGTCGGTATTCGATTCGCACGGCCGCGTGCGCGAGCAATGGCTGTTAGAGCGCGAGACTCGATTGATGATGCTGCCCGATGCATTCGAGGCGGGCGATATCCGGCACCTCAAATCCGCCCTGCCGGCGACGCTTCACGTGTTCGGTTCCGCGTACGCAGGAAATGCTTATGCGGAAATTTTTGCGAGGCTCGGCGCGCTTGGCGATATTCGGATCTACGCGCTCAATCCGTGCCGCGAGTTTTGGGACGATGTGGACAGTTCCCGTCGCGGCGCTGTCACCACGTGGGCTCATCGTCAAGACAAAGTCGGAGAAAAACTAGCTGAATCCGAAGACCCGTTCGCGTTGAATGAATCGTCCGACCCGCCTGCTCTGAGGCTCTGGGGGCGGCCGGGCCGTGAATACGTTCGGCTGCTCAACGAACTGTCGCAATGCGATTTCGCGCCGCTCTTCTCCGATCCGGTTTCTCGCGAACCACCGACGCTGCTCGAAGCTCTTCAGCAAAGCATCCTCGATCGCGACCCGCAGCCCGCGGACGTCGAGGATGGCACGGGCAAGCCATACGAAGCGCGAATCCGGTTTCTTGCCTGCCCGGGAATTCGACGCGAGGCCGAAATCGTCGCGAACGAGATCTGGTCGATCCTTCTCGACAACGAGAAACTTGCCGCCAGCGGCAGTGCCGAGCGCATTCGGTTTCACGAAATCGCGGTGCTGATTCCTGACGCGGCGGTTGACGACTACGTGGCGCACATCGAGAGCGTTTTCCGAAAGCAGCACCGAATTCCAATCGATCTCGTCGGCCGCAGCATCGCTGGCGCGAGCCGCGTCGCCGAAGCCGTCGAGTTGCTTCTTAAACTGCCGCGCGGCCGCTTCTCGCGCGCGGAAATGATCCAGCTGCTGACGCATCCCGCGTTGAACAGCGAAAGCGAATCCCGAATCGACGCCGACCTGTGGCCCCGATGGAGCGAGGCGCTGGGCATTTTCTTCGGCGCCGACGACGACGACTTGGAAGAAACGTACATTCCGCGCGGTCTCTATCACTGGGATCAGGCGATCAAACGCCTCGCGCTGGGCACCATGATGACCGGTCAGAGCGGCGGGAATCCGGCATTCTATGAGACCAGAGCCACTGCCCCGAGCTACCTGCCCCTTGAAGTGGCGCAGGATGAACTCGAGACCGCGGCGCGATTCATGCGCGGGGCACGCTCGCTCATCGCCGATGCGCTCTCGATGCGCAACGCGCGGCTCACGCCCCAGCAATGGTCGCGAATGCTGATCGAATTTTTGAACACATACCTCCGCCCGGCGAGCGCGCTCGATGAACTGGTTAGGGATAGTTTCCTGGAGGCGATCGAGTCTGTAGGCGACTCAGCACTGAACATTGGTCCGATGTCGTACGAATCGGCGCGCGAGATGATCGCAACGCGAATCACCGATCTGGAATCGCGTCGCGGACAATTTTCGGGGCGGGGTGTTGCGGTTGGATCGCTTTCCTCGCTGCGGTCGATCCCATTCAAAGTCATCTTTGTGCTGGGGCTGAACGAAGCTGTCTTTCCCGAGCGCGAACGGCGCGACCCGCTTGATTTGCGGATGCTCAAGCGCGGCGCGGGCGATGTCACTCCGGCCGAGCGTGACCGTTATCTATTCCTCGAGACGATCCTGGCCGCGCGCGAGCGGATTTTTTTCTCCTACATTGCTCGCGATGCGAAAACTGGCGACACCCTCGAACCCTCGTCCGTCATTCGCGAGCTGCAATACATGCTGCGGGGATTCATCGATGAAAAGACGCTCGCGAAGCTGACGGTGAAGCATCCAGCCAGCCGTTATGATTTAAAATATTTTCCTGAATTCGCCGATCGCGCAACCTCAGACAGCGATCATGAATTCGCGAGCTTCGATCCTGACGCGCGGCGCGGCGCGCGGATGCTCGCGCTCCGACAAAAGATCGATGCCGCTGCGACGCATCGAGCAAAGCCGCAGCGTGAGTGCTTGCTGGATCGTCTCGGCGGGAAGTTGCGCAAGCGCCTGCAAGAGGATTTGCAATTCGCCGAATTCGAAACAGCGCCTGCCGCGGCACGCCACGCGCCGACGGAAGAGTTCGCGCTTCCGATCGCCGCGATTCGAAAATATCTCGAATGTCCTTTGCAGGGCGCCGCGCGTTATTCGCTCGGAATGCTGGCGGACGAAGATGCGCCTGAGCAGGCGGAAGACGAGCCGGTCCAGCAGTCGCGCCTCGATCGTACGGTGATGCTGCGCAATGTCTTCTGGCGCGCCCGCGCCAACCTCGACGTGCTCGACGACGAGTACGCGCGCCAGGTTCGGATTGCGCAGGCCAATGGGCACGCACCCGCGGGACAGTTTGCGCAGGCCGCTGCAGCGGCTGACGCTGCGGCGCTTCGTCAATGGATCGCGCAGGCTTCCCAAGCCGGCGTAAGCGATTTCGACGAATGGAAGGACGTCCGGATCGGACACGCTGACGAATTTGCCGACGCCGGCGAAATTCTTGCGCCAATCGCGCTGAACGCCAACCTCCGCCGCCACGACGGAACGATAGTAACGCAGCGCGTGAGTCTCTACGGGACGCTTCGGACTGTGTCGCCAGAGTCGGGAGCTGCGATCACTTGCGTGCTTCATCGGAACGTCAAGCCGAAAGATTTTCTCCCGGCGTTTCTGAACGCAATTGTTCTTGCCGCCACCGGAGCAAAGCTGCCCGGGAGATTTCGCGCGATCGTGATCGGAACACAGTCAACGAAGCAGAGCGAATTTATTCGCGCGTTCCGGCCGATGGACCGGGATTCGGCGCTCGGCTTCCTGAGCACGGTCGTCGGCGATCTGCTTTCGACGGGCAATCACTACTTTTTGCCGATCGAGGCGGTTGCGGAAGTCGTCGAGGAATTGGACAAGCCTGCGAATCGTCGCGACTTGGTCGAAGCTGTCGAGCGCATCCGCTTCAATGAGTTCTCGAAGAGCAGCTCTGAATACGGACCAGTGCGAAACGCCACCAGTTTCGATCCACCGGACGAAGAAGAGATCGCGAAAATCGTGGCGCGCCGCTTCCGCCCAATAATCGGGATATTCAAATGAGCGCGACCGCATCTCCGGCAAACATCGAATACTATCGGCCCGCGATCCTCGATGAAATTCTCGACGGCGCGCACAAGGTTATCGACGCGAGCGCCGGCACCGGCAAGACGTTTACGATCGAGCATATCGTCGTCGACCTTCTCATCACTGGCGCGGCTCTAATCGATCAGATCCTGGTCGTGACGTTTACCGAAAAGGCGGCGGCCGAGCTGCGCTCGCGAATCCGCGCTACGATCGAAGCCGTCCTGTCCGGGCATAGTGCGGACGCCACGCATACATCGCAGCGCAAGCGGTTGGATGACGACGAGCAGCAAAGACTGACGACCGCGTTGTTTTCGTTTCATCGTTCGCCCATCCACACTATTCACAGCTTTTGCCATCGAATGCTCACGGAGCTTGCCTTTGACAGCGGAGTCCGTTTCGGAATTGACCTCACCAGCGGCCGTCTCGAGTTCCACGAGGCGCTGCGCGCTGAATTGCGCGAGCGGCTGAAGTCGGACCATCGCGTCGCGCGGCTCGTTGGCGAGTGGCTCTCGGATGAGAAACGCACTTCAGATGAACTCGAGGAACTGCTCTGGCAGGCTCACTCTCAACGCTACTTGCGAACGGAGGGGCGCGAACTCAATCACCAGGCGTTGACCGATTTGGAGAACGTGTTCGATGCAAACGCGCTGGTGGACGCCTTCCGGCTCGCGGCGATCGCAGATGATGCCCGGCACGATGCGATCGCCGCGACGCGTGAACTCGAGCTGCTCGTCAATCGTGCCAATGGATCGACCGCGATCCTGGCCGAAGGCTGGTGCGGCTTCGACCTCGATCGTATCTGCCGTCCCAGGAGCGCACGCCGCACGCGAACCGAAACGCGGCCGATTTTCCCCGACCAGATGCCGGACCGTATCCGTGCGATCGTCAACGCGGGGGATCGGGTTCAGGCAGCGCTGGCTATCGAGCAACGCGTGGTTGACGAACTGCTGCTCGCCGTCGTTACGCGGATGGACGCGCGAAAACGCGAGCGCGGGACACTGGACTACGAGGACATGCTGGCGTGGCTGGCAGACGCACTCGACGGTCCTCGCGGCAAATCGCTCGCGGCGACCCTGCGCGAGCGCTATCGGGTGACGCTGATCGACGAATTCCAGGATACGGACGAGCTTCAGTGGAAAATCTTTCGACAAGTGTTCATCGAAGGCGGCGCCGGCAACACTATCTACGTAATCGGGGATCCCAAGCAGGCGATTTACGGGTTTCGTGGCGCCGACGTGCACGCTTACCTGGAAGCGCGCGAGCAACTCTCCAAATCCGGAGCGACGGTTGTTCACTTGCGCGAAAATTTCCGTTCGACCGGCGGCATGATCGACGCGTGCAACCTGATGTTCGATCAGAATGCTGCGGCGCCATTGTTCACCGGTGGTGAGATCACCTACAGCCATCCGGTCAAATGCGGGCGTCCCGCTCTGCGAGCTATTGCGGCGAACAGCCAGCCGATCGCACCCGTGACGCTCATGAAGTTCCATCCGCGTGACGATCGATACAAGTCTTCGCGGCCGATGCGCGAAGCGATGGGTCCGCGAATTGCGCAAGCGATACGGCGAATTATTGCGGAACCGGATCACGCGATAGAAATTTGTGATGACAAGCAGGAGCCGCGCAAGATTACAGCCAAGGACGTTTACGTCCTTACTCGGACCAACCGCGACAGTGCGGAAATTGGCGAGTACCTTCGTCAGGCGGGAGTCCCGTTTGCGTTTTACAAGCAGGACGGGCTGTTCCAGACTCGCGAGGCCGCCGACATTCTCGACCTACTCAGAGGAATTGACGAACCCGGATGCCGCTCGCACCGGCTCAAGGCGTGGGCTTCGCCCTTCTTCGCGGTCGAATACGAAGACTTGGCGCGGCTTGACGACGAGCGCAACTCGCAGCCGATGCTCGAAAGACTGTTCGAATGGCGCGCACTTGCCGAGGCCGGGCGTTTCGCCGATTTGTTCGACGCGTTGCTCCATCAAAGCGGACTGGTCGCACGTGAATTGTTGTCGTCAGACGGCCGCGGCGAACTCACCAACTACGAACACATCTTCGAGATTCTAATTCAGCAAGCATCGCGGCACGGAATCTCGCTCGCGGAAATAATCGAACTTCTCGACGCCTACATTGCGGGGCGAGCGACACCGGCGGGCGACGATCCGGATGTGCAACGCTCCCAAGAGGATCGCGACGCCGTGCAAATCATGACGATCCACAAAAGCAAAGGACTCGAAGCCGACGTCGTAGCTCTCTACGGAGGATTTTTCGCAAAAAACCGACGCGATTGGGTCAGCATCTATCACCACGGAAACCAACGGCGTCTTGCGATTGGCAAACCGGCGCAGGAGATCGAAGAGGCGGCGATCAAGAAAGAGCAGGTGGAGGAGGATCAACGATTGCTCTACGTCGCGCTGACACGCGCGCGCGCCAAGCTGATACTGCCCTACGTCCCGGATGGAACGCTGAATCGAGACCTGTCGGGCTCCTATGCGCAGCTGAACAATCGGCTGCGCACCCTCGATCGCGAAGCTCGATTGGAGACGCTCTTTACGACGGAAACTGTGGTCGCTCCAGCGTCGATCGATTCACAAAGTGAAAAAGAGGACTACGAAACGACGCCCGACGAGAATGCCTTGTGTGACTGGCTCGCATCGACGTCGCAGACCGCCGGCCATGACCGCGAATTCGCCGAGCTGGGCGTGGGGCATCGCGGCTTGATGATCGAATCTTACACCTCGCTTCAGACGGCGCGCGAAACTGCGGTGGTCGCCGTCTTGGCTCCCGATGAATTCAAAACCAGCGTCGATGCCATCGATGCGCGCGCTGATAACGTCGATCTGCCCGGCGGCCGCCACGTCGGCATTTTCCTGCATGAGGCGATCGAGAAGCTCGATTTCAAATCCTTTGGCGATGCCCCGGATCTGGAATCCTGGATGGCGCGGGACGACGTGCGCGAGTTGTTCGCGAGCGCCATGCGCCGCCACGGCGTGAATGATCCGCGATGGCTGGCCCGCGGACGCGAGATGGTTTTCAACGCGCTCACCTCGCGGGTCGCGCTGGGCGAAACGGTTCTCGAGAGCGCGCTATACCGGCTGCCCGCCGTCCGCGAAATGGAATTTGCGTACCCCATTCCCGAGAAACATCACTCGTTGCTTGGCGCCGGCCCGGACGGCGCGTGGATCGTCGGACGGGGCTACCTAAAAGGTTTTATCGACTTGGTGTTCCAGCGCGACAAGCTAATATACTTCGCCGATTGGAAGGGCGATCTTCTGCCATCGTATGAGCCTGCCGCAGTCGCACGGCACGTCGAACACCACTATCGGTTGCAGGCGCGAATATACTCAGTCGGGGTCGTGCGCCTGCTCGCAATCCGCACCGAGCGCGAGTACGACTCGAGGTTTGGCGGCCTTTTGTACGTCTTTCTTCGTGGCGTCTCGCAGGCCGGTGACGGAAAATCTGGATTTTACTTCGCAAGACCATCGTGGAATGAAATAGTCACTTATGAATCCGATTTGTTGACTCGCGAACCCGACTCCGAGCTCCGCGCTTGAAAGAGAAATACTCATTACTCGGAATGCATACCGCGTGGCGACGCTTTGATTCAGCCCGTGACGGTGGCCGTTCCGCGTTCAACGCTCACATGCGCGCGCTCGAAGTCTCGGCGTCCGAACTTAATCTTGCGCCTGAGTCGGTTCATCTGGCGGCCGAGCTCGCGGCCCTTGAACCGGCTTTGAAAGACGATGACCGAATCGCACTCATCGTGCTCATCCTCGTCTCGCTGGTAGCGCTTCAGGACGGAAGCACCCGCTTTCCGGTAGTTGGTCCACTTTCGCGAGCGCCTATGCGAAGCGTGCTCGGTTCGCTCTGTGCCAAAGGCTTCGGTGACGAAGCGGTCGCTACGATCGCCGCTTCGATCGAAGGTCTTGTACAATCGGACCGGGCATCAGCGGTAGTGGGTCGGCGGGAGGATGAATACAAACCCTTATTATATTTCGCGCCTTACATAGTTCATCACCGCATTTATCACTACGAGTGTGAACTGGCTATTCGACTCGCCGCGCTATTGACTACGGGTACCCAAGAACAGGCGGACCCGGAAAACCTTAGTCGCGCGCTTCGGGATGTGATTGCTCGCCCCGTTATTGTGCAGGGCAAACAGATTGTGATGTCTGATGAACAGTGCAACGTCGTTGCGGCTTCGGCGCGCACGGGACTAACAGTTGTTTCAGGTGGCCCGGGCACCGGTAAGACTTCGATTATCGTCGCGATCATGCGTCTGATGGTGCGGCTCGGAGTCGATCCCTCCCAGATTGCCTTGGCGGCCCCTACGGGGAAAGCCGCCTATCGAATGCGCGAGTGCATCGGCGAGTCGCTGACGCGAATAGAACGACTCGATAGTGTAGACCAGGCACTCGTGGATGCGCATCTTGAGCCCGCGACGATTCATCGCATGCTCGGTTACTCACCCGAGTCGGGGCGCTTCCGCCATCATCGCAACAACCCGCTCTCCGCGAAGGTGCTGATCGTCGACGAAGGATCGATGCTCGACGTCACCTTGATGGAACGACTGACGAACGCGATTCAGCCCGGAGCGCGGCTGATCGTGCTCGGCGATGCGGACCAATTGCCGTCGGTCGCTGCGGGTTCCGTGTTTCGCGATCTCGTCCCGTCCGCCGGGGACGATGCCGGTCCGCTCACCACGGCATCGATTCGGCTTGAAGTGAATCATCGGATGCAGAGCGAAAGGAGCGCCGGCCGATCCATTTTGCTCGCGGCTCGGTCGATTAACGACGGCGATGCCAAGCTCCTGAATTCAATCGACGAATCGAATACTGCGATTGTGGCGCGGCGCTCATCACCGGACGAACTCACGTTCGCCGGCGTCGAATTTATTACAGCCGCGTCGCGCGAACTCGGCTCGTTTCTGGATCGCTGGTACGCCGATCGAGTGCGCGGCGGGCCGGAAATCGCGGAATTGGTTGCGCATGAATACGTCGAGCGCGATGGCCGTTTCGATGACGCCGACTGCGAGCGATTGCGGCACTTGTTCACGCACGCGGGAAAATCACGCATCTTGTGCGTGACGCGCGTGTTCGAAACCGGCGCCGAGCGAATAAACGCGCGCCTTCATTCGCGCGCTGCCGAATCCGCGGGCGTCGCGGCAGAGCGCGCCCCGTTCGTGGTTGGCGAGCCGCTAATCGTGTTGCGCAACGACTACGAACGCGGACTCTTCAACGGCGACAATGGAATCAGACTGTGGGTCCGACGCCGCGACGGCTCGCAAGTCCCGACGGCGATATTTCCGCGCGGCGACAACTTCGTCGCATTCCGATTCGAGGCCCTGCGCGAATTCGTCGAGCTCGGCTACGCGATGACGGTGCACAAGGCGCAGGGCTCCGAGTTCGACTCGATCGCCATCGTTCTGCCCGAGAAACCCGTCGCGGTTTTGACCCGCGAGCTCATCTACACCGCCGTCAGCCGCAGCAGAACCTCGGTCGTCATCGTCGGCGACGAATCGACGCTCAATCATGCAATCGCCTCTCGCGTCGAGCGATTCTCCGGACTCGCCGATCGGATCAAACTGGCGCTCGCCGGTTAAGTCTTCGGCGTGTGCGAGATCAGGAATTCCCTAGCCCGTTTCACGGTCGCGCCAATCACGTCGGGCGTCTTCCAGTTGTCGATAAGTTCGGAGTTCGGTGCGAGCGCGGCGATTTCCTTCGAGGTTTCCGTCGGATGATAGTCGTCGTTCCCGCAAAGAATCAGCATCGGCGTTTTGCACGAGCGGACAAATTCGCGCGAAACGTTGAACACGAAATCGCTGCCGTACATCCGGTCGCGGAACTGCCGCAGCGCGGAGTCGTCAAGCTTTGGACGTTGCGCCTTCAGCGCCTGCGCCCATCCGTCGAACATCGCGAAGAACATCTCGCGATTGCGCTGGCTGAGTCCGATTGGATTCTGCAGAATCGCGGCGCTGACCCGTAGCGGCACAGCTTTGATCATTCCGAGGCAGTACGACGATCCGATGCATCCGCCCATCACGTGGCATTGCTCGATCCCAAGATGATCGAGCAGCGCAATATGATCGCCCGTGTAAGTGTCCCATCCATCATCAGCGCTGATCGGCCCAGCCGACTTGCCGGCGTTGCGCTGGTCCATCGCGATCACGCGGAAGTTGGCCGCGAATTCTTTGGTCGGATCGAACGGGCTGTGGGCCCAGAACTCGATACTCGAGCGCATCCCGCCGGGCGCAAATAGCAGAATCGGATATCCTGTCCCGTACTCCTCGTAGTATATCGATACATCGGCGCGCTTGAACGTTGGCATCTCCAGACTCCTTGCAAATGCTTTGAATAATTCTCCAGGCACGGATCAATCGCCCCTGCGCCCGTAACTGTACATCTCGCGCACGACCGGATCGATCCGATCGGGAGTGGCGGCAGGTATCGTCGGGATCCACGGCTTCGCCGCGATTGTGGCACCGTCGCTCGTTATCTTCCAACCAGTCGTCCACGCCAGCGGTTAACTCCTGGAGTCGGCGCACGGCGTGCTATGTTGGCAGCGCGAACCAGTGAAAAAGTGAAAGAGGCCGGGAGGAATTACTATGCTTCGGAGCGAGGGCCGTATTCTAACCACGCACGCCGGCAGCCTGCCGCGGCGGGAAAGTCTGATCGCGATGCTCGTGAAGAGTAGTCGCGGTGAAGACGTGGACCGCGCCGCGATGCTCCGTGAGATCGAGATATCCACCCGCTACGTTGTACAGAAACAACTCGAAGTGGGCATCGACGTCGGCAACAACGGCGAGCAATCACGCGAGAGCTTCTTTACCTACGTGCAGCATCGAATGACCGGCTTTGGTGGACGAAGCGAGCGGCCCATCATGCGCGATCTCGTCCGCTACCAGAGCTTCCGCAAGCTGATGGCGCCGATGTTTCAGCGCTCGATGGTCGATCTGCTGCACGCGCCGAAGGCAATTGGCGAGATCGAGTACCGCGACTGCGCCGCCGTCGATCTCGAATGCGCCGATACCCTGCGTATCCTCGCCGATCAGCCCGGGAAATTTGCCGAGCCATTTATGACTGCGCCGTCGCCGGGAATAATCGCGTCGGCGATGCTCAATGAGTATTACGATAACTATGGACAGTATGTAATCGCAGTCGCCAAAGCACTACATACTGAGTACCAGTACATAGTATCGAAGGGATTCGTTCTGCAGCTCGATTGCCCGGACCTCGCGATGGAGCGGCACACGTCATACGCCGACCGTCCGCTCGCTGATTTCCTCGAGTACGTCGAACTGAACATCGCCGCGATGAATCGCGCTCTGCATGGAATCGCGCCCGATCGCGTCCGCATGCACGTGTGCTGGGGAAACTACCAGGCGCCGCACGACCTTGATGTCCCGCTTGCCGAGATTCTGCCGCTGCTCTACCGCGCCGACGTTGGCGCGCTCGTGTTGGAAGCCGCCAACCCGCGCCATCAGCACGAGTATCGCTGCTTCAAGGAATTCCCGCTTCCCGATCACATGAGCCTGGTCACCGGCGTCATCGACACCAAGACCAACTACGTCGAACACTACGAGGTCGTCGCTGACCGCCTCGAGCGCGCCGCCAATGCGATCGGTGATCCGCGCCGCGTGATGGCGGGGACCGACTGCGGCTTCGAGACTTCCGCCGGACTTGGCGAAGTCGCCGAGGAAATCGTGTGGGAAAAGTTGCGCGCGATGCGCGCGGGCGCCGATCTAGCCTCGCACCGCCTGTTTCACTGAAGCGCGCGCTCGCCGACCCCGGCTTCTCAGCTATGCCACGGCTCGACCAGGATTTTCGCGTGCGTATCCGGTGACGCGAGGTCCTCGAACGCCTTCGCCACTCCTTCCACGCCAACCTTGCCCGTGATCAGCGGGTCGCCGTTGACTCGTCCCTCGGCTAGATGGCTCAGCGTCGTCGCGAACTCTTCGGGCGAATAGCCGAGCACGAATTGAATATTCAGCTCTTTGCTGATTCCTGTGAGCGGCTCGATCTGATCGCGGTCCATGCATACTCCCACCACCACGATCCGCGCATTGCCCGGCGCCGCCGACATGATCGATTCGATCACGCCCGGCACCCCCACGCATTCGAAGATCACTGCGGGCCTGAGCGCCGGTCCCGGCATCCACGGCGGCAACATCGGCGCCTTCGCGGGATCGCTGTACGCAGCCATCTGCCGCCAGCTCTCGTACGGCGACTTCTCTTTTGGATCGACGACGAAGTCTGCGCCCATCTGCTGCGCCAGTTCGCGCCGTCGCGGCGAAAAATCCGCCGCCACGATCGGATGCACACCGCCAAGCTTGAGCGCCGCAATCACCGCCAGACCCACCGGCCCGCATCCGATCACCAGCGGCGCGTCATCTTTGGCCAGCCGCGCTTTCTGCACCGCGTGATAGCCCACCGCCATCGGCTCCGTCAGCGCCGCGCGCTCGGTGGAAAGCCCGTTGGGCACCTCGAGCAGCAGAAACTCCGTCAGTCGCATCAGTTCGGCGTAGCCGCCCGGATTTTCGTTCGAGTAGCCAACCGCCTCGATACCGCCAGCCTTGATCAGCACCGGCATCGCACACACGCGCGTCCCCGCTTTCAATCGCTTTTGCGTCTGCGGCCCGTAATCGACCACCTCCGCGCAGAACTCGTGACCCATCACGATGTCGCGAGTGAGATCCATCACGTACGGCGCTCCGGATTTTCGCGAAGCTTCGACGAGCTTCTCGCCATGCTTGAGCGTGTGCAGATCGGACCCGCATATTCCGCACGCGAGCGTTTTCACCAGCACCTCGCCCGCTCCAGGAGCCGGCGTGGGAATGTTATCGACGACAAGCTTTTTGCCTCGCATTACGGCAGCGCGCATGACTCTTCTCCTTCTTTCTCGATCGAAATGATTTCTGTGCGGTTCCGCGCGGCGACTTGAACGGATCGGTCGAGCCCCGGCTCGGACTACTCTAGCAGGGTTGCTCCGTCGCTCGTAAAGTCCCCGCGACCGCGATCTCTTTCGGTTGATCGTGTTTGCACCGTGACTGTAGCATGTCCCTCCGGACATGCAGCGATGGGCCGCAAGATTCTTTTCATCACCACCGATCAGCAGCGTTACGACGCGCTCGGATGCAACGGCGGCCGTATCGCGCGCACCCCCGTCGCCGACTCGCTCGCCGCCGCCGGAATCAACTATCGTCGCGCCTACAATCAGAACACCGTCTGCATGCCCGCGCGCTCGACCATGATCACCGGCCAGTACGTCCGCACTCATGGCGTGTTCTCCAACGGCGTCCCTCTTCCCCTCGATGCGCCGAGCGTCGCCGCGTGGCTTCACGACCGGGCTGGCTATCGCACCGCCCTCATCGGCAAGGCGCACTTCGAGCCGATGTTCGATCCTGCCGGGCGATGGGCTGAGAACCGCATGGGACGCGAAGGTACTCATGGACCGCATCGCGGATTCGATTGGATGGAACTTGCGATGCACGGGCCGATGGCCTCCTTCCACTACTCGATATGGTTGCGCGAGAACTATCCCGCCGAGGTCGGCGGTTTCGTCACGATGCTGTCCGGCACCGCCGGCGGCGACAGCGGCGCGCCCGAAGTCGCCTACAATCCGATCCCGCGCGAGCACTATCACACCGATTGGGTTGCCGACCGCACCATCGCCTATCTCCGCACGCTTTCGCCCGGCGACGACTGGTTCGTGTGGATGAGTTTTCCCGATCCGCATCATCCATGGGATCCGCCGGCGTCCGAGGCGCGTCGAATCAACTGGCGCGATCTCGATCTCCCGCCCGGTCATCCCGGCTCGCGCGAGAAAATCGAAAAAATCCTCGCCGACAAGCCGCGCCATTGGCTCGATTGGTACCAGGGCCGCTTCCGCAACGAGGAGGGCGGCGCGTGGAACTTCGTGCCGTGCCGGATGACTCATGACCAGGTGCGCGAGATCAACGCGCTCGTCCACGTCCAGAACGAACTGATCGATCAGGCCTGCGGCCGCGTGCTCGCCGCGGTCGCCGCGCGCGGATGGGATGCCGACACCGACGTCTTTTTCACCACTGATCACGGCGAGCTGCAGGGCGACTTCGGCCTGCTCTTCAAAGGCCCCTATCACGTGGACGCGCTGATGCGCGTGCCTCTCATCTGGCGTCCCGCACCGTCGGCAAAATTATCCGCCGCCGAAGTCTCCGAGCCCGTCGGACATCTCGATCTGGCGCCGACGTTTTGCGCCATCGCCGGTGCGCCAATCCCCGATTGGATGCAGGGTTCCGCTCTGCCCACCGCCGCCGGCTCGCCGCGCGAGCGCGCAATCACCGAGTGGGACAGCCAATTCGCGCAGCTCGGGATGCATCTGCGGAGCATCTATCGCGACGGGTTCGTCTGCACCGTGTACGAGCCTTCGACCCGTGGCGCCGGCTTTGATCTCTCTCTCGCGTACCAGGCGCTTCGCATCGAGACTCCTCTCCCCGATATCCGCTACGACGGTACCGAGGGCGAGCTCTACGATTTGCGCGAGGATCCCCTCCAATGGCGCAATCTCTGGAATGACGCCGGCCACGCCAGGCTCAAATCCGATCTCATCGCCGACCTCTACGGCCATCTTCCGCCCGAGCGGACTCCGCGGCTGACCGTCGACGCCCCCGCCTGACGATCCGACCGTTCGCCGCATGCCAAGAGCGGATTTAACGCGCGCGCGCCGGCAGGCTCTGGGAGCTAGCGTGGGTTCGACTCGCGTGGTGGGTGGACGTGGGCAGTCTCGTCGCGTACACAGTAGCCAGGGCTCGCGACGTTTCAGGCGGCGGAGCGGCAGCGCTGATGCCAGCAAAAATCAAACGCGCGATCGCGTTGTCAATTGCTACGTGTGCAATTGCGCTGGCGGGATGCTGGCCGTTCCATTCCAATCAGGAAACGCAGCAGCAAAAATTTATCGAAGCGCTGAATCACGGCAATGGCGCACAGGCCAGCCAGATCTGGCTCAACATGGACGCCAGGAGCCGCGCCGACTTTGCGCACGGCCAGGGAATGCAGGCGAACTTGTCGCCCGATGAAGTGCACAAGCAAGTGATGCAACATTACCAGGACAAAATGGGCGCCGACGACAGCGAGGAATCGATCGAACGGCCGACCCCCAACCTCCATCTCGGCGGGCTGGAGAGTCTTCCCGAGTATGGCGGCCCGTCGGGCGCGCCGCCGCAGTCCGTGACGCTGCCGACACAGAACGCGCCGTCCAACTGAGGCTTGCGACGATGGAGTTTGCGCTCACCGCCGAGCAGAAGTTGCTGCAGGAAACGCTGCGTGACTTCGCGCAGCGCGAACTGCTTCCCAATTACGCCTCGCGCGACGCGGATAGAGACCTGCCGCCGGCGCTGGTGAGGAAACTCGGCGAGCTGGGAGTGCTTGCGCCGATGGTCGATGCGCAACTCGGCGGTTCCAGCCTCGACTATGTGTCGCTTGGAATCGCGCACGAGGAAATCGCGCGTGGCGATTTCAACGCCGCGTACGTGCTGCTGCTGGCGGCGCTGAGCGCAGCAATAATCTCCCGCAGCGGCGACGCGCGTCAGCAGGCCGCGTTGCTTCCTCCGATTTGCCGAGGCGAAATTATCGCGGCGCTGGCTGTGACCGAACCTGGCGGCGGCTCCGACGCCGCACATGTCATGATGCAAGCGCGTCGTGACGGCGACAACTATGTCTTGAGCGGCGAGAAAACTTCCATCTCATTCTCATCATCGGCCGGCGCTGCCCTCGTCCTGGCCCGAACCGGCACGGCGGAACAGTCCGCTCGAGGGGTGACCGCATTTTACGTCGACCTCGACTCACCGGGCGTATCGCGCACGCGCTTTCGCGATATGGGCTCGCGCGCAATCGGCCGCGGTCAGCTCTTTTTTGACGGCGTTCGGGTGCCCGCCGCGGCTCGCATCGGCGCCGAAGGCGCGGGCTTCGTCGAGGTGATGCAGGGATTCGATTTCAGTCGTTCGTTGATTGGCCTGATGTGCATCGGCGCGGCCGAGCAGAGCGTCGATGAAACTTGCGCCTACGTGGCCGAGCGCCAGGCGTTCGGCGCCCCGCTCGCACGGTTCGAGGGGGTATCGTTTCCGCTCGCAGAGGCGGCAGTTCGGCTGCGCGCCGCGCGTCTGCTCTGCTATGAAGCGCTGTGGCTCAAGGATCGCGGAGAGCCGCACGGATGGCTCGCCGCCGGAGCCAAGTGGCTAGCGCCGGAATTGGCCGCCGACGTTCTGCATCAATGCCTTCTGCTCCACGGGCATCTCGGGTACAGCCTCGACCTGCCGCATCAGCAGCGAATGCGCGACGTGATCGGACTCGAGATCGGCGACGGCACCGCGCAGATCATGAAGACGATTGTCGCGCGCGAGATTATCGGCAAGACCGCTCGCCCGTACTAGATGGTGGCGTTTAGATGCCTCGATCGAAGTGGCCGATTACCTGGGATGCGCGATGGATTTGGGCCGGGCCCGCGCCCTTGCCGGTTTCGCCGATCGATCCGGCCGGACTTCCGCCCAAAGAAACCTGGAATCGATTCTGCTACTTGCGCCGGACGGTTCACCTCGGATCGATCCCTGCCTCAGTTCCCGCACGAGTGACGGCCGACTCGCGCTTCGTGATGTTCGTCAACGGCATCGAGGTCGCTCGCGGACCGGCGCGTTCGATACCCGAGCGCCTCGCATGGACGGAGATCGATCTCGCGCCGTATCTTCACGCGGGTCGAAACGCAATTGCGTCACTGGTGCGCTTCTACGGCTTGCCGGGACCGTGGTGGCGGCCCGCGACGCCGAGCTTCCTTCTCGGTTTTGGATCATTCGCGTTCGAATCGCCGGCCATCGGCGTGATTTCGGATGCCACGTGGAAAGGACGTGCCGCGCCGTATCGGCAGGATGTGTTCCGGAGCGCGGCTCTGCCGGTGCCGCCGATCGAAATCCTCGACGGCGCCGCAATTCCCGCTGGATGGACCGACGCAGCGTTCGATGATTTCGATTGGCAGCCTGCTGTCGAATTGTCGGCCGGCACTTTTTCGCCTAATCGCACGCGAATCCCGGTCGAGCCTTTCACCGCGCCCGAGCCCGAGGAAATAGCGCAGCTGACTTCGATTCCGATCGCACTGAATGAACTCTCCCGCCGTGGCGTCGCGACTCTCAACAGCGATGACCCACGCGGCGCGTATCCAACGGCGGAGCAGTCCATCGATGGTCCCGACACTATCGTTAATTTCGACGCAGGGATGATCACGCTCGCGACGCCTTGGGCAATCGTTCGCGGTCCTGCAGGTTCAATCATTGACTTGTACTCCGGCGAGGACCTGCGTGCCGACGGCAGCGCGGAAACGAATCCGCGCCAATTTGCGATGCGCTATATCCTGCGCGGCGGCGCGGCGGAACGGCTCGAGTCCTACGAGTCGGTCGGCTTCCGCTATCTGTCGATCGTCGCACGCGGCGGTGCGCAGATCGAATCGGCCGGCGCGATCGAGCGGCGCTATCCGCGCGGTGACGAGGGGTACTTCGAATGCGACGATCCGGCGCTCAACAAAATCTGGCGCGTTGGTGCGCGCACGTTGGAACTCTGTTCGACCGACGCCTTCATCGACTGTCCGGGCCGCGAACAACGCGCGTGGCTCGGCGATTCCTACATCCACGCCCTGCTGACGTACGCGACCAACAGCGATTGGCGCCTGGTGCGCCGCCATCTGCGAATCTGCGCGCATTCGCGCCGCGGCGACGGTCTGCTGGCGATGGCCGCTGCGTGCGACTTCTCGATATCTTCGACCACCATCCCCGACTACTCATTGCACTGGATACGCGCGCTCGCCCGCTACTTCGAATATTCCGGCGACGCCGCGACGGTTCGCGAACTGATGCCGACC
>Ga0187879_10000424_pt1 | contig 27648 bp, 16 predicted proteins | sample June2016WEW_19_1_FD_132423 | JGI IMG/M metagenome (GOLD analysis project Ga0187879, IMG submission 132423) | Peatland microbial communities from SPRUCE experiment site at the Marcell Experimental Forest, Minnesota, USA - June2016WEW_19_10 | ecosystem: Environmental > Terrestrial > Soil >... | reverse complement strand
TTTCGAACACATCAACGGGCGCCACGCAAGCTCCGCCACCGCCGACGGCGCCCGGTAATTTGACGGCGACTGCGGCCAGCGCGAGCCAAATCAACCTGAGTTGGACGGCCTCGACGAGCGGCATTGGGATCGCGGATTATGTGGTTCAACGCTGCCAGGGTGCCGGTTGCGCTAACTTTGCGCAGATTGCGGCACTGACCGGGACCAGTTACAGCGATACGGGCCTGTTGGCAAGCGCGAGCTATAGCTACCGGGCGCAAGCGGTCGATACGGGCGGAAATACGAGCACGTTTTCGAACACATCAACGGGCGCCACGCAAGCTCCGCCACCGCCGACGGCGCCGGGTAATCTGACGGCGACTGCCGTCAGCGCGACCCAAATCAACCTGACTTGGACGGCCTCGACGAGCGGCATTGGGATCGCGGATTATGTGGTCCAACGCTGCCAGGGCGCCGGCTGCACTAACTTTGTGCAGACTGCTATACTGGCCGGGACCGGCTACAGCGATACGGGCCTATTGGCAAGCACGAGTTACAGCTACCAGGTGCAGGCAGTCGATACGACCGGGAATGCGGGCACGTTTTCGAGCCCTGCAACCGCCGCCACGCAAGCTTTGCAGCCGCCGACGGCGCCAGGTAATTTGACGGCGACGGCAGCGAGCGCGACCCAAATCAACCTGAGTTGGACGGCCTCGACGAGTAATGTCGGGCTGGCAAATTATGTTGTGCAGAGATGCCAAGGCGCCGATTGCACCAGCTTCGAGCAGATTGCGACGGCAACTGGGACCAGTTACAGCGATGCGGGTCTGGCATTGAGTACCAGTTACAGCTACGAAGTGCAGGCCATCGATACGGCCGGGAACCTGAGCCCTTACTCCAGCGTAGCGAGCGTCACAACCGGGTCCCTGCTGCCTTTGCAGGCCAGTCCGAACAATCGCTATCTGGTCCGCCAGGATGGGACGCCCTTTTTGATCATGGGAGATTCGCCGCAGTCCTTGGTGGGAAACCTCAGCGCTGGTGACATGGCAACATACATGGCCAATCGAGAGCAATTGGGGTTCAACTCCCTATGGGTGAACCTGTTGTGCACAAGCTACACCGGTTGCAACTCTAATGGCACTACTTACGACGGGGTTGCGCCATTCACCAGCGGCTCCAGTCCAGTGGACTATGACTTGTCGACGCCCAACAGCGCTTTCTTCACTCGCGTCGACAGCATGGTGAACCTGGCGTTGACCTACGACCTGGTCGTCTTTCTGGACCCCATCGAAACCGGCGGCTGGCTGGATACGCTCGAGAACAATGGGAGCACCAAAGCCTACAATTACGGGGTCTACATTGGGACTCGGTACAAGAACTTCGCCAACATCGTCTGGTTACACGGCAACGACTTTCAGTCGTGGTCGAGCAGCAGCACGGATAACTACCTGGTAGAACAAGTGATGGCCGGCATCGCCAGCGTCGACTCCAACCATTTGCAGACCATCGAGCTGAACTACGACAGTAGCTATTCCAACCAGGATTCTGTCCTGGGCTCCCTGCTGACTCTGGATTCCGCTTATACCTATTACGAAACCTATGATATGGTTCTCCAGTCGTATAGCAGCTCTCCGGCGATCCCGACCTACCTCGTCGAATCAAATTACGAATACGAGAACAACACCGGCGCAATCCCAGGTAACACCGGCCCCTATGTGCTGCGAGAGCAGGCGTACTGGACAATGCTCAGTGGCGGAACGGGACAGATTTACGGAAACCACTACACATGGACGTTTATCCCGGGTTGGCAGTCCTTTCTGAACAGCCCGGGCGCCCTGGAAATTCAGTACATCAACCAACTCTTTGGCAGCGTCTCGTGGTGGCAACTCGTCCCGGACTCGACACACCAGGTTGTCACTGCCGGCTACGGAACCTATGACGGTTCGAATCAGAATCTCACCACGGCCACCTACTGCACCACGAGCTGGATTACCACCGGCAGCCTGGCGTTGACGTATTGTCCGAACCCCTCAAGGTTGACAGTGGACCTCGCCCAGTTCTCGGGCCCAGTGACGGCGCAATGGTACGATCCCTCGAACGGTACCTACACGGCGGTCCCTGGCGCGCCGTTCCCAAATTCCGGCAATCAGGACTTTACGACTCCCGGCAACAACCACGACGGAGATCCAGATTGGGTTTTGGTGCTAAAGGGCAGCTTATAAGACGAGGTGATGAGTTGCCCGTCGCCCGGCGAAGAGTAGCGCGGCTTGAATTCGATCGTCTAGGTACCGAAGGCCGTGCGCGTTATTGCAGCGTCTCAATCGCGTCCGCCAACTGGCGCCGGTAGGCTGCCCAGTCGTCCACTCCGAAAAGAGGATCCGGATCGAGTTGGCCCAGGTGGAACGCGGCCATGCGGTTGCGGATCAGCGCCTCCGCTCGCTTGGCGGCGGGCGTGCCCTCTTTGGATTTGGCCAGCCGCGCCAGCGTCAACAGATGCCGGTAATCGTCCAGTCCGGCTGCGATGCGCAGGAACTCCAGCGAAGGCAAAAGCTGCCGGTCCGGATTCGCATTGGCCCATGCGTAGTCGTCTTCGCGGCAATCCAGGGCGTAGTACGGATCGCCGGCCACGATATTCCAGTGCCAGGACAGGCGGAACTTAAGCCCGGATTCCTGGACGGCTTTATATAGGTAGATGCCAAACGTCCAGCGGCTGCCGTTGTTGTAATAGGCCCAACTGCCTCCCGAGGAAGCCAGCAACTTCAAGCTGGCCTCGTCGTGCAGCGCTAGCGTGGCCACGTGGAGCGTTTTGGCCAGTTCGAAGTTCGGATCGTTGGCGTCGTCCTTGTAGAGGCTGGTGGCGGCGGTGAAGAATGGCGGCCCGTTCGGAAAAGCCTCCCGGTAGGCCTTGGCGTTTTCGATCGACGCTTTGAGTTCATCGCCGCCCGGCTCGTCGCCCAGGTTCCAGTAAACCGGCAGCCATTCCTTCTCCTGCGCGTGCCGGTCGATGGCTGAGTAGATGGCTTTGACGAAGGCGCTGTAATCGGTGAAACCGGCTTCTTTCATTTTCTCGAGGTCCCGATGGTACGCATCGATGCCGATCACGCCGGCGCCATAGGAATTCACGGCCCGAAATCCGTACCGCCTGACGGCCGCCATCTGGAGGTCGGCGGCACCGAAGTCCAGCGCTGGTTTGCCATCCTTGAATCCCTGGTAGACCACGTAGGGAACACCGGTGAACATGGTGAACCCATGGGCGCGCAACAGCAGCAGGCTCTTCTCCGTCATCTCCGCGCCAAAACTCACGGTTGCCGGGTCGTCGCCGAGCCACGGTGTGCCAATGCGCCCGCCAAACGGCCCCACCGGAATATCCACCGCATCGAGAGCTCCCTTCCGCACCCTGAATTGCAGCGGAACCAACTGAGCAGTTCCCTGCTGCGGCGTGAAACTTACCTGGCCCGTGTAGACACCCGGCGCGGCGCCCGCGGGAACGCACACCGTCAGCCAAAACCGCCGCGCCACGCCTTTCGGTAGCGCCACGCTATTCTTCGGCACGATCAGGCGGGGGCTGATGGTGTATACGGCGCCGTCGCTGGTCACCCGGGTCAGCCGATACGAAACGTAGCCTACGTCAATGGCGCTCGCCGGTATCGAGCCTTGCGGCCCCGCGAGCGCGCTCACACTCAGCGTTCCAGTGCCCAGGTCCTTCAGTGGGAGAACCGACATCGTCACCGGAACCATCTGGCCCGCGAATCCGTCGGCCACCAGTGGCTGGCCGGTTTCCCCGCGATACGGCGCATCGTTGTAATAGACGTCCTTCATGAAATCGCGTTGGAAGACCAGGTAACCGCGCGCGGTGTCCTCCGCCGTAAGCTGAAGCGGGTCGCCTCCCGGGTTGTGCAGCACGCGCTTGAAAGCATTATCGAAGTAGAAGCGCCGCTTCTCTTTCACATACTCCAGAAAGCGTGCTCCCTCCGCCGCCTTCTCGATCGGAAACAGGATTACCGCCGACACGCTGCACGCCCAGTTCTCTCCATGGAATTCGATATAGAGCTGTCCGTTCTTCACGTTCACATCGAAGACCTTCTCCGAAAAGTGAGCGCCGCCGTATTTGTCGAAGGTGTTGTCGGATGGCAAATCCTCGGTGTCCCAAAACCGAAAATACTTTTTCTGGAATGCTTTGAAATCCATCCGCTCCGAAAACATCGTTTTGCCCTGCGCCAGGATGGAGCGCGCGCTGTAAACCTGGTACTCGCCCCAGAAGCCGGAAGGGCTGTCGATATTCACAAACACCCGGTACCTGCCGTTGGGCACGTCCACCGCCAGGCCGCCGGATTCGATGCAGAGGAAATCCTGATAGAGCGGGTCCGGTTGCATCGCGTCGACCGCCCGCCAGACCTTGGCATTCTTCAGGCCATAGCCGCGGCCGGGGGAATACAGCGTGCCCGGCGTAATCGGCGTGAAACCGTCCATCACCGGGCTGGTGCCGGTGCCGAAATCGAAAGCGTGCAGCCCGTCGAAGAACGCGCCTCGTGCCGCCGTATCGCGCTCCAGGCGAAGATTGTCGAGAAACAGCGGTCCCGCATCTCCCACCGCAAAAACCAGCCGAGTGATGCCGCTCAGGTTCAGATACCTGCCCGGACGCGATTTCTCCCCGACATACAACTGCCGCAACGGCAGAATCAGCGTGCTCGCACCGGGAGGCGCCATCGTGTTGTAATTGACGCGCGTCCAGTATCCGTCCGTCGCCGTGTCGTGGATTTCCACTGTCACTTGAGCCGGCCGCGTCCCCTCCACGTACGCATCGGCCTTCAGATAGTCGTAGTCCGCCCAGTTCTGCGCGCCGCGCATCACGGCGTAACCCTTGGCGATGCGCAGGGCCTTGGCGCCTTCGGTGGCATGCGCCGCCACCACTTCTCCACCCTCGAACGGGTTGCCCTGCTCAAAGGAAGTAATGAGCTTCGCCGCCGGCCCGGAGGGTCTCTCGGCGCTCTTCGTCAGAAGACTACCGCAGGCATAGCACTTCTTCCACTCCGGCATGTTGCGGTACCGGCAACGCGGGCAATTCACCGCGCCAGCTCCGAGCGGGCCCGGCGGCGCGATGGGCGCTTCCTCGCTGCCCAGCTGCGGAACGTCGGTGAGCTTGACTTCAGCGCCCACGCGTTCCATCGACACGTCGTCCACCCAAAGATAGCCCGGCGCGAACAACCCGAAAGAAGGGCCGGTCTTCTTGGGTGTGGAGAGGTCGGCGACATAAGTGAGGAGGGTCCAGCCGAAGACCCCGTTTTTCTTCAGCGGGAAGTACTTGTCGTCGAACATGAACTCGGTGGTCGAGTTCCATTGGCCCGTGCCGATGTCCAGCCCGCGAATGTAGGCCGTGACCCGGTAGCGGCCCGGCTCCAGGTCCTGCGGCTGTGCGATCCGAATCTTGCCGGGAGAAGAGCAGAGCAGCAGCGCCGAGGTTTTGCCGGTGTGCGGCACCTCGCCCACCTCAAACGAGCAGTCGCCTTCATATTTGTATCCCCCCCACTTCTCGAACACCCCTCCGAACTGGTCGCGATTCTTGGCCAGTTCGAATGACGGATTGGCAACCAGGTTATCGGCGCACAAGCCCTGCGGCGTGAAAATCGCCAAAAGGACGATCGCGAAGTCCAGCCGTAGACTAATGGAGATCCGGGTTCGCATCTTAAGCAGAGGATTATCGCACGAATCAGCCGAGTGGACTCCGCGCATCGGCCTGGGCGGCGAAACAGCTTGACCGGATCGGTAAAACGCGAACATCTCTTACAGATCGCCGAGTCCCAACGCCGCCCGCAGCGCTTGCTTCATCACCGCCACGGGCGCGTCCTGGCCGGTCCACAAGCGGAAGCCGATGGCGCCCTGATACACCAGCATGGAAAGGCCGTCCAATACCGGCAATCCCCGCTGGCGGGCGGCGGCGAGGAGCCGCGTCTCGGGCGGATTAAACACGGCGTCACTCACCAGCATCCCGGGTCTCGCGCCCGACAGGTCGACCGGCGGCATGGCCTCCGTGTCCGGGTACAACCCTATGGAGGTGGCGTTCACCAACAGGTCGGCGTCGCCAGTGACGCGATAGTCACCGCGCCACGTCTCAAATCGGATCGGGCCGCCGGTTTTCATCGCCAGGTCAGCCACCATCTCGTCGCCCCGCTTGGCCGTGCGGTTCAGCACCAGTACGTCCGCCACACCGGCCATCACCAGTTCGGTGACTACCGCGCGGGCCGCGCCGCCAGCACCCAACACCACTACGCGCTTCCCCTTAGGGTCGACTCCGGCATCGACCCGCATGCCGTGGAGAAAACCTTTGCCGTCGGTATTCTCTCCGATGAGTCTGTCACCTTCGCGGCGAACCGTGTTCACCGCGCCGATCACGGCGGCCTCCGGTGCGATTTCGTCGAGATGCTCCATCACCACGATTTTGTGCGGGATCGTCAGGTTCAGCCCGCGCATCCCGAAGGCGCGCACCCCCAGCATGGCATCCCGCAGCCGTGCTGGAGGCACCTCGACGGTCAGATAACGCCAGTTCAACCCAAGTTCGCGGAAGGCGGCTTCCTGCATTTTCCCTGTGGGATTCTCGCTGACCGGCTGCCCAAAGCACGCGAGCAGCTCGGCTTTGAAGTTCGCCGGCATATGGATAAAGGTAGCATGGCGAAAAGGGGTTTCTCGTTTCCTGTTAGAATCCTTCGCATGACGCGATGCTCCGCACTGCTGGTGATGTTCGCGGCGGTCTGTTCGCCGGCGGCGGCGCAAGGTCCCGAACTGTTCAGCCGCAACGGAAAAGGATGGGGACAAGCCGTGGCGGACAATCTCACGGTGTCCGGGCGATCGCCCAATTCGACTCTCAATTCGGGCAGCCCCGGCCAGGAAGTTGCCGTGTCCGGAGCTGGACTCCGCGGCGCCGCGCACGCGCAGGTCTATGTGGCAGGACAGCCGGCAAAGTCGCGCCTGGTGCGAAACGGCGGGGTGGACGAAATCGTCTTCCGCGTTCCCGAGTCCTCCTCCGAAGGCTGCGCCGTTCCGGTGGACGTGCGCTCCGCTGGCCCGCTGCCCACCAATGTTGTCTCGATCGCGATCCGCCGCGGCGCTGGGGAATGCCGGGATGCCGAATTCATTCCGTTTTCCCACTGGTCCGGAAGCCGCAACGGGCTCGTGCTGCTCACCCGAAAAGCCTCCGAGAAATCCGCCGTTCCCGTCGACGAAATGAGCGCGTGGTTCGTGAAACTCGGCGCCATGGACGTGCCGTTTCCGCCGCCGGGAGCCTGCACCAGCCGCAGTTCGGACGACCGCAAGGGCGAAGGTGCGGCGCCGACGCTCCTCGATCTGCTGGCCGACCAGGTTTCCGCGTCGTTGCTCGATGCGGGACCGTTTGTGACGGTCGACGACGGCAAGACGCTGCGCCGCCTCCGCCCGGCGTTCCTGCGCGGCTTCTACGGCGTGGAACTGGCCGGCCCGCGCGTGACCGCCAATCCGTTGCGCATGACCGATCTTCACGTTGCCGGTGAGGGCGGTGCGGACGTGGGGCCATTTCAGTTCCGCCTGCATCCGTCCGAACCGCTGGACCTGATCACGCCGGTCACGGAAGTGGATCGGGCCCGCGGCCTGACCGTGGATTGGCGCGCCGCGGGAGACAGCGTGGTGGTGATCGCGCTGAGTTTCGGAGACAGCCTGCACCAAACTCACGGCGTGTGTTTCTGCGTGGCGCCGCCGGGCTCGAACCGGTTCACCATCGCGCCGGAATGGCTCGCCCGTTTTCCCGCCATCTCGCCGGGTTCGAATGGCGCCGAGGCCATCTTCACCATCGCCACCTGGCCGCGCCAACCCACGAAATTTTCGGCTGCGGGGTTGGACCACGGGCTGGCGGCCAGTTCTTTTGTCCGTTCCCACACAATCGCGTTCCGCTAGATCCGGGCGTGATATATACTAACGAAACGTTCCCGGGAGATTCGCCATGAAACCCGCCATCCCTTTTGCGATGATCTTTCTTGCGGCCGGCTTGCGTGCGCAGACCGGCTGTCTGGCCATCCAGTTCCAGGAAGTGGCGCAGCAGACCACCTGGGATGCCTCTTCGTTGACCGCTTCGGGTCTGTTGCGCCAGGCTGACGGTTCGTTCACCGAAGAGACTTACAACATCAACCTCAACCAGCCGGCCAAGACGGGCTCGGTCGCCGATTTTCAGCAGAACTTTTTCAACTGCGTCGGATTGGCCGCGCGCACGCGGACTCCGGGTCCACCCAAGCTGGGAAAAGACCCTCTCGGCTCCAGCGGCACCAATCCGATCACGGTGGATTTGGCGGGCACCGGCGTGCCTTTCGTGGCCGGCATCTGGCAAAATTTCGCGCCCAACGCGCTGGTGGTGGGCCATCTCAATTCCGACCTTTCGGTGAAAGGTACAACCCGCTACGCGGTCGGTCCCAATCCGATAGCAGTGGTGGCCGGGGACTTCAATGGCGACGGCAAGCACGATATCGCGGTGGTCTACTCGGGTCCCGACGATGGGTCCGCTCCGGGCGGCGTTTCGATCCTCCTCGGCAATGGCGATGGGACGCTCCAGCCGGCGGTGAACTACACTACCGGGCTGTACGCCGGCGGCATCGTAGCGTGGGACTTCAACGGCGATGGCCGCACCGATCTGGCGGTGACGAATTCCGGAGCCGCCAACCTCGTCATCCTGTTCGGAAGCGCGAACGGCACGCTCACTCCTGGCGCCACGTACTCCTTACCGCAAGCGTCGGCGTACATCGGCCGCCCAGTGGTGGCTGACATCAACGGCGACGGTATCCCCGACCTGGTGGTCTCCACCAGCGCGGGAGTATCCGTCCTGTACGGGGCGGCCGGTGGAACCTTTAAACCGCCCACGCCGCTCATCGTCACCTCCGCCTCGTTGGCCTTTGTCGCGGCGGGGGACTTCAACAAGGATGGCAAAATCGACATCGCACTCACCGACGGCAATGCGGGCGATGTGTTCATTTATCTCAATCAAGGAAACGGCACGTTTTCCGCCCCTGTGGGTTACTCCATCGGCTACGAGCCGGACGCATTTTGGGTCGAGGACTTCGACGGCGACGGCAATCTCGACCTGGTCTTCGCCGCGGGGCATCCCGATGCCCTGACCCCCGAGCAGTATTCCGAGGTGATCGACGTCCTGTTCGGCAACGGCGATGGCACCTTCGTCGGAGCGGCAACCTATCCGGTGGTAGGCGACGCCGGAGCCGTTGCGGTGGCCGCCGATTTCAACGGCGACGGCATTCCGGACATCGCCACGGCGACTTCGATCTTGTTCGGCAAGGGCAACGGAGCGTTTGCCACGCCCACCCCTCTGCCATTGGGCGCCGGGGGGACTACGATTTCGCCGCTGTTTATCGCCGAGGGCGACGTCAACGGGGATGGAAAGCCCGACCTCGTGGTCACCGACCAGAGCGGATTCATTTACGTCCTTTTGAACAACGGAAACGGCACCTTCGCATCGCCGGTCGGCACATCGTCCAGTTCGCCGGGCGCCGCGGCCATCGTGCTTGGCGATTTCAACAACGACAAGAAGCTCGACATCGCCGTGACGATCCCCGGCTCCAACAACATTTCGATTCTTCTGGGCAACGGAGACGGCACGTTCCAAGCCCCGAAGAATATCCCGGTAGGAAGCAATCCCACCGCGCTTGCTGCCGCCGATCTGAACGGCGATGGCAACCTGGACCTGGCGGTGGTCAACTCGGGAACCGCTTTCAATGCCTCCGATCCCGGCGGCCTCACCATTCTGCTCGGAAACGGCAGCGGCGGGTTTCAAGCCAGCAGCTATACGGCCGGGTTCAACCCGGGCTCGGTATCGGTGGGCGATTTCAACGGCGATGGCAAGCCGGATCTGGTGGTAACGGCCGAGGCGCCGGACTTCAACACCAGCTTCAATTACGACCTGGTCACATTCCTGGGCAACGGCAACGGAACGTTTCAGCCGGGCGTCCTGGTTCCCACCGATTTTGGACCCACGCAAGCGATGGTGGCGGATTTCAGTGGCAGCGGCAAGCAGGATTTAATCGTGCTGCATTGTTGTGGCGACACCGATTTCACTTTCCTGCTGGGCCGCGGCGATGGCACCTTTCAGCCGGAAGTGTCTTTCGTATCCGGCTCCGCGGGCGCCGGCGCGGTCGCGGATTTGAACGGAGACGGCAAACCCGACCTGGTGGTTGCCAACGGTCAGAACCCTTCGGCGCTTTCGATTTCCGTCCTGTTGAACGTGACCTCGGCTGCGTCCGCCAATACTCCGGTCATCACTCCCGGAGGCGTGGTAACCGCGGGGGCGTTCGGCGCTTTTTCCGCCGCTGCGCCAGGGAGCTGGGTCGAGATCTACGGGTCGAACCTGGCATCCATCACGCGCTCTTGGACCGCCGCGGATTTCAACGGCAACAGCGCGCCCACTTCGCTCAGCGGCGTGAAGGTGACCATCGGCGATCAATCGGCGTTCATCGATTACATCTCGCCGGGCCAGGTGAATGCACAGTTGCCTTCGGGCATCGGTCCGGGTTCGTTGCCGCTGACGGTCACCAGCGGAAATTCGACCAGCGCGCCGGTGAACATCACGGTGAACGCAACCGAGCCGGGTCTGCTGGCTCCGCCGCAGTTCAAAATCGGCGCGAACCAATACGTGGTAGCGCAGCTCTCCGACGGGACCTATGTTCTTCCAACCGGCGCGATCGCAGGTGTCAGTTCACGGCCGGCCAGGCCCGGCGAGACGGTCGTGATCTACGGAGTTGGCTTCGGTTCGGTTGTACCGAACATACCCGCGGGCCAGATCGTGACCGCGGCCAACCAGCTCTCCGCAACTTTGCAGTTTCTGTTCGGACAGACGCCGGCGCAGCAAGTGCCGTACGCGGGCCTGGCGCCTGCGTATGTCGGGCTATATCAGTTCAACATCGTGGTGCCGCAAGTGCCGGACAACGATCTGGTGCCGCTTACTTTCAATCTGGGCGGCGCGCTTGGCACGCAGACGCTCTATACAGCCGTGCATCAGTAGGCCGAATAGGATCGGACCATACCGGTCATCAAGGCTGGGATTTATGGAACACGTAGAGGAATACTGTCACACCCAGGCTTGCCAGCAAATGAATTAGCGATATCAACACCGTTATCGCAGCAATCAAGCCAGCCAGAAGATTCGATACGTCACGGATGAAGCTCGCTGCCAGCAGAACCGTCAGCAGAATCATCCCGATCAATGCGAAGAGCGCCGCGTTTTTGAGTCTCATGCTTGAAAGTATACGTCTACTGCTTCGCTCTGGCGGCGTACCGTTGGTGTATTCTCGTCAAGGTGGGGAGAATGGATCGGCGGGTTCGCGCGGCGGCGGCGATTGGCGGGCTGCTGGTATTTGGGGCGATGGCGTATCCGCTGGCGCGCGGCCAGACGATCGGGTTCGACCTGCCGGTGCGGGCGGCCATCCACGCTTGGGCGTTTCCGGCGCTGACCGCGGCCATGCGGCTGATCACGATGCTGGGCTCGGAATACTTCCTGGTGCCGCTGGCGGTGATTTTGGTGTGGCGCTGGGAGAAGCGCGGCGAGCGCAAAGCGGCTTACCTGCTGGTGGCTGGGAGCCTGAGCGCGGAAGTGGCGGCGCAACTGCTCAAGGCGCTGATTCACAGGCCGCGGCCGGAGGTCTTCTTTGGGCTCGTACCCACGGAGACGTACAGCTTCCCGAGCGGACACGCGTTTGTGCCGGCGGTGTATTTTGGGATCCTGGCCGGCATCCTGGCGGCAGGAGCGCGGTGGCGCGCGGCGGTGGTGGTAATGGCGGCGTTCCTCGGATTCTCACGCGTGTATCTCGGCTACCACTATCCGAGTGACGTGGTGGCGGGCTGGGCGCTGGCGGTGGTGTGGCTCGCCCTGTGGGCTATTGTTGCAAATCACCGCGCGGCTTCCCTTACGGGCTCTCGTCGCTCCGATTGGTAACTGGACTCTATGCGCGGCTCGTCATCGGTCCGGACCATAGGAAAAGAATGAAAAAAACCGCTCTATAACGGGCGGTTGGATGTACAATCAAATGCCGGCCAGGACGCCAAAATGGAGATCCTGGCTAATCCAACACCTAAATATATGAAACAAGGAATCTGGTTTGCGAACGGGCTGCTCATTCTTTGTGCGGCGATCCAGGGCATAGCCCAGCCCCCCGCGGCCAAGAAGGGTGCTTCCCCTGTCCCGCCTCCCGCCAAGGCCCAAACGCCCAAACCGAATCCGCCGGACACTGCCGCGAAACCCCCTGGCCCAAGCGGCAAGTACTTCATTGAAGCTATTTCACTGCCTCCTCAAAGCGCAGCGCACGGCGCATGCACGGACTATCTTCCCGAGGGCGACAATCGGGCTCTTTCCGCCGACGACGTCGCGCAGTTGATCGGTGACCCGATTCCGTTTTCGGTGGTAGCGCGCGGAAGCCGCGACCTTCTGGTGTACTCCACCAGGGTCTTGTCTAAGGACGACAAGGATCTTGATTCCGATCGCGACCTACTGAAGAATCTGGAAGACAACATTACCAAGCTGGCCAACATGCGAAAGTTCGAGATTGAACTTACCGTTCCTCACGACCGGAGCTTAGGGGACGTCGGCAGCAAAGTCACGGGCCTTAACTACGGTGGGTTCGCCGTGGAAAGCATCGGGCCCGATAAGATTCGAGTCTCCAGCGACAGCGCGCCCGACTGCGATGTCTGGAAACAGTTCCTGACGGATGTCCGCGACATCGCCTGGCGCCCGTATCCAGTGTCTCCGGTTGACCGGGTATTCTACTCGGACGGATCGGAAGTGGCGACAGTTTTGAACGGAGGCGGCGGATCCCAAGGCTCCGGTCATGGCAGTCAGACCAGTGGACCGAATATTACTGTGAATGCCGTGGGCACCTCAACCCCGGACACCACTGGCGGTGGCGGGCAGAAAGCAAATGCCGCGCCAGGCAATAGCGGTACGAGCGCTGGCCAGAATGGCGGGACCGGATCGAAGAGCGCGGCAACTGGGACCGGCGCCGGAAACGGTGCCGCTACCAAGCCTGCCGGCACTGCCGGCGGCGACTCGGGGAGTCAGAGTGGTAGCGGGACCTCGCCCGCGCAAGCTAGCGTAGCGAGCGGTTCCGGACAAGCCAGCCAGAAACAATCTTCGCCCGACGCTGCCGTCGCCGCAACGCCGGATATGTTGATCTTCTCGGAGCCGACTCCCGGCGACGATGCCGCGGTCGACGAAAAGCGGCGGATCGTGGCTATGCTGGATCTGCCCCGGCCGGAGATGATCGTCAACGTCTGGTCGGTTCAGGCGTCGACTTCCGACCCGAAACGCTCCGCCAACGCCGGCGAAATCGTCAGAGATGACGTTTCCGAATTTAACGGACGGCTGCAATTGGCGGTGTTAAAGGGCTGGGAGGTGGTTAAGCAACACGCTGCCAATCCGGCGGATTTCTATGATGAGGCATTTTACAAATATGTGGCCCATCGTTACGTAGCGAATGCTAGGGAAGCCAACCTCCCAAAGACCAATCAGAGCGCGTCGCAGGATTTTCTCGCCTACCGGAATGGCGTCACACTGGATGACAAGACGCGTGCCGACTGGGGCGTCTGCGCCGCCAATCAATACTGCCTCGGATACACGGAGCTCTTCCATCCGCTGAAACCGAGGTTGACCGACCTACTGCTGGCCGTGATTGCCGCGGCCAACGACAAAGCGCTTGCCGTCGCCAATGACGCGTTGGACTCCATGGAAGGCGTTACCGCCGGCACCCGGCCGGCCCGCCAAGCGACGTGCGAACAAACCGACTTACTGGCATATGACAAAACCCCGGGTCCGTTTTTCGAATGCTTCCGGGAGGCGGCCGGGGCATATCTGAGCCCGCCACCGGCAGGTTCCAATACCTCCGAGCCGATCTTTTTGCTGCGGAGCGCGGTGGCCAATTTCCTTTTCAATTACAAGATCGCTACTGAGTTCCCACACGAATTCTCGTCTTATGATTTGGGCCAGAGCGCCCAGGCGCTGAACACGGCGTTGAGCCCCATGGTCGATGCTTTCAGCCGTGACATTCGGACCTTCCAGACGTTTCTCTCCCAGACGCTTTCCCGCGACAATCGGTTAGTCTGCGCTGCCCAAGGGAAGCGGTCCGGGGACGATCCCAAGTGCTTCCAAAACAGCGGAATGGTTACGGTGCGGACGGTGAGCGGGAATGAAACCATTGTCGACACCACGACGCAGAGTTACCTGGACGTAACTACGGCGCCTACATTGCAGCAATTGATGAGTTCAATCAGCCAGGCCTCCGGCAGTGTGCCGGCTGTGCTCGGCAACAACCTCGGCGCGGGCGCAGCCGCGGCGATGGCAGGCGCATTGAACAGCATGCAAAACACTTCGGCCAAGATCGGGCGCGGGCTCAAAGTGGATCTCATGCCGCGAAGTCTGCCCGGAGCTTCCGCGGCGGAGATCAGCGTCGTTTTGAACGTGGACGAGACCGGGGATCCGGCGCTCTACACGGCCGGGCAAGCAAGCAACGCCAACGACGATCTCTCACGCGTGGCCAAGCACGACACACAGACCAAGATGCGCATCGACTCGCTGAAAATCTTCGAGGTCTCATCGCTCTCCGCCCAACTCTTACGCGCGCGCACGCGTTTTCCTCTGCTGCCTTTACCCGGGCTGGAGATCCCTTACATCGGATCGCTGATCGGCATTCCGCGGCGTCCGGCCGCCGAGTACCACAGCAGCATCGCGATCTTGAGTGCCATGGTGGTGCCAACCGCGGCCGATCTGGCTTATGGCACGCGATTCGTATCCGACCGTATCGTGCAAAATGAGACCGGCGGCGCTCGGTGTTCCGCCGATCCGGAGAGTCACAAGAAATGCATCCTCCGCGCGCCAGCCTCGATCAAAGACTTCGGCGATGACATCAGGGAATTCAATCGTGCCATGGTCGGCTGTCTCGCAACCGGCATGACGGGCCCGGCGCCGTTATGGGTTACTCCTCGCTTGACAGCGGCTTGCACCAATGTGACCTTTGATGACATCCCGTTGGCCGCGAGATAAACAAGGGGAACCATGAACAAGCGGCAGGACGTTTCACCTGCCACCGCGGAGAAGAACATGGACAACATGCCGGGGGGCTCCGATCGAGCGGCGAAACCGCGCACTCCGAAGGAGGCCGTGTCGCTGGGGCCAGTGCTGCAAGGCGAACTGGCCGAAATCAAGAAAGTCCGCCTGAAACGCATGCCGGAGAATCACGGCAACTGTGGTGTCGGGCGGCCTCGGGAGCCAGCGCCCGCACCGGAAGTGCCGCTCCCGGAAGTTGAGCCCGCGCCGGAATGGCAGACTCGCGACAAAGAGTGGGTTAAAGCGACTGAGGACGCGCACGATGCAAACCTGGTAGGGCTGGCGTTCTCGGGTGGCGGAATTCGAAGTGCGACGTTCAATCTGGGCGCGCTCCAGGCACTGGCGGAACTCAAGCTGCTTTCCCGGTTCGATTATCTCTCGACGGTTTCGGGAGGTGGATACATCGGAGGGTGGCTGGCCGCGTGGACCAAACGCCGGGGCAGTTTCGCACAGGTGCAAAACCGGCTGGCGACCAACCGCGTGCACCAGGAAGACGACAACGAACCGCGGGAGATCCGATTTCTGCGCGTGTTTAGCAATTACCTGACGCCCAAAATGGGGCTCGTCAGTGGTGACACGTTAGCGGCGGCGGGGATCGTTCTGCGTAATGTTCTGCTGAACCAGGTAGTGTTGCTGACCGTACTGGCGGCGCTCCTGTTGCTGCCGCGCGCAGCCCTCCGGTGGGGAGTCCCGGCGCTGGCGGCGCTGACCAATCGGGAAGTGATCGGATTGGTGGCCGTGCTGCTGGCTATCGCGTTCGTGGTGATCGTGAACAACATGATCTATCTCACCAGGCGCGGGAAGGGGAAACTGTTGTCGCTAACCAGGCAGATACATATTCTGTGGGTAAGAAAGGTGCTGTTGCTCACCAAACAAAAACAGATTCTCTGCCTGGTGGCCGGACCGCTTTTGGGGAGCGCGATTCTAGGGGCTCTGTGGCAAGCGTTGCGATTTCGTGCAGGCCAAGGCGCGCCCGTTCCGTATAGTGTTGCGACGTATGCGGGAGTTGCAGCGTATGGAGCTGTTTGGCTGTTGGCAATTGTCCTTGGGTCGTTATTGCAGTGGCTGCAATGGAGTGCGAGAAAGCCGAAGCTCAAGCAGCCACCGAAGGCCAAGCGGTTTTGGCCAAGAATGAAGGAGATACTCAGCAAGATAGCGGAGATACTGCGGAGCATAGCCGCGCCGTTTACGATGGTCGTCACCGCCGTGCTAGCCGGCGCGTTGGCGGGTTGGCTGTATGCGTGGCTGTCGGAATACACAAGAAGTTGGAGCCCGAAGGCGGACCTGACGTTTGGCGTGCCGCTCGTGCTGGGAGTTTTTCTGCTGACGGGAACCCTGCACATCGGACTGATGGGGGCTCCATTTCGCGACAGCCGGCGGGAATGGTGGGGACGGCTGGGCGGATGGCTAATGCTGTGGGGAGTTGCGTGGCTGGCGTTCTTTTGGCTGGCACTCTATTTTCCCGCTTTCATGCGCACTTCATTCGTGAAAGAAGCGTGGGGGGCGGTTGCGGCAAAGTATCTGACTCCGGCATGGATCATGACGACGGCGGCCGGCCTGTGGGCGGCCAAGGGAAACAATTCGGGAAATCCTGGAGAAATAAACTGGAAAGACTGGCTGGCGAAGGCAGCGCCCTACATATTCGTGGTGGGATTGTTGTGCTGGCTCTCGTACTCAATTGACTGGATCCAGTCGAAATATATCTTGGAGTATGCCAAGAAGGTGGCTGGCGGAGGATTCTTCGTGTGGCTCCCGAAAACCATCGCGAATTACCGGCTATGCGCGGCACTGGTTGGATGCGCTGTGGTTGCGGTGGTGATGTCGTGGCGACTGGACATCAATCAGTTCTCCATGCACTTGCTCTATCGAAACCGGTTGGTGAGGTGCTTTCTGGGCGCGTCGAACAGACGATCGCCGAATCGATTTACGGGCTTCGACGAAAACGACGACATGCCGCTAACGGCTCTGACGGCCGCGAATGATTACGACGGCCCCTACCCGGTGTTCAACGCGGCCCTGAATCTGGTGAAAGGACAGGATCTGGCTTGGCAGGAAAGGAAGGCGGAGTCGTTTGTGATGACGCCGCTCTACTGCGGGTATGACGTGTGGCTGGAAGAACAGGACAGTCCTTTGCTGCACGGAGATGCACGGCCAAAGCGGAAAGCCGGACTCGAACGGTTCGGTTACCGCCCGACGGCGGAATACGCGTATCCGCCGCCAAACGGAGGCATTAACTTGGGAACCGCAATGGCAATTTCAGGAGCGGCGGCGGACCCGAACATGGGGTTCTACACCTCGACTCCGGTGGCGTTTCTGATGACCGTGTTCAACGTCCGGCTTGGGCAGTGGCTGGGGAATCCGCGGCGCAGGACATCCAGTCGAGCGACCCCGCGGATTGGACTACAGTATCTGCTGAATGAATTGCTCGCCGGGACGTCGGATGAGGCGGCCTACGTGCATCTTTCCGACGGCGGGCATTTCGAGAATATGGCCCTCTACGAAATGGTGAAACGGCGCTGCGGCTTGATCGTCCTATGCGACGCGGAGCAGGACGAGAAGTACGAATATCGGGGGCTCGGAAACGCGATCCGAAAGTGCCGGATCGACCTGGGGATCGATATCGACTTGGATGTGAAGGATATCACGCCGGAAAAGGATGGGCAACGGAGCAAGCGGCACTGTGCGGTGGGCACCATACATTACGAGCAGGCGGACCTGAAAGCGCCGGCGGGCAAGATCGTTTATTTCAAGGCGTCCCTGACGGGGGACGAGTCGACCGATCTAAAGAACTATGGTACGAGACACGATTCGTTTCCGCACGAATCGACAATCGACCAGTGGTTTTCCGAATCGCAATTCGAGGCTTATCGCAAGCTCGGCTATCACGAGGTGATGACCTCGCTTCCAGGAGTGCCCTCCGCGGACAACACTCCGCCGATCGATGCGGCCCAGGATCCGCTGTGCAAGGAATTGTATAAGATCTTCGATGATTTCGGCTTCGCCCCTCACGCTGGCGTGCGGCCAGCGAAGTTGGCCTGTTAGGTTCATCGACCGCAAGACTCCGATCGGAGCCGCGACCATAAGGAGCGGTCGTCCCCCCGTTGCCAGATCAGTCGGCCAGATACCAGGGGATATTGATCACCGTGATCCGCCGGTCGCCTTGGAACAGGAGCAGGGCTTTCAGCACAGCAGAGCGATGGTTATGCAGCAGATTCAAGTACCAGCGGCGCTCTACCAGCTCGGGAATGAGCACCGCGATCTGCCGCCGCGGATGGGTCTTTTCCAGATCGAGCACGTATTCCAGAATCGGCCGAATCACGAATCGGTAAGGGGATTTGAGAACCACCAGGCCTGGCCCAGCCAACCCGGCCTGGCGCGAAGGCACCTCCACCAAATCGTCCCACTGGCTGGCCAGCGTATCCGACTCCTGGCCGCTATCTACGTGCACTGCCAAAACGTCGGATGAGATCGCCATCGCGAAGCGCAAAGCTTTCTGCGTAACCCGGCTCCAACGGTCGACGGTGATTACCATCAACGGCGGGGTGAGATCTGCAATGTTCAAACGCGCACCGATATTGACCTCCTCGGCCACCTGATCGTAATGGCGCTTCACCAGTCGCATTATGACGATGAGGCCGGGAATCAAGAGGAGAGTGATCCAAGCTCCTTCTGTGAACTTGGCAATCAGTACGACGACCACCGTGAGCCCGGTCGCAACGGCGCCCAATCCGTTCACGAACATGCTTCTCGACGAGCCCGCGCCCCGCACGCGCTTCCAATGGATCACCATGCCCGCCTGGGAGAGAGTGAAGGCCATGAAAGCGCCCACGGCATAAAGGGGAATCAGGCGGTCCGTAACCCCGCCGAATACGATGAGCAGCGCGCCGGCCAACAGGGCCAGCGCGTAGACACCCTGGGTATAGACCAGGCGGCGGCCGCGGATTGCCAGGCCATGCGGCAGGAAACCGTTTTCCGCGATGGCCCGCGAAAGGCGCGGAAAATCGGCGAAGGCCGTGTTCGCCGACAACGCCAGGACCAGCAGAATCGACCCGATGCTCACGCCATAGAAGATGCCATTGCCGGTAATGGCCGCGAGTAACTGCGAGAGCACGCTTTGATAGCCCGCCTCGCCGGGAGCCGTGGCCGCGATGCCATACGCCTTCGCAAGGAATGCGATGCCGGCCAGCATCGCCATGAGAATTCCGATTACCAGGGTAAGCGTGAAGCGTGCCGTGACGGAAGCCGGTTCCTTGAACGCCATCACGCCATTGCTGACGGCCTCCACACCGGTCATCGCCGTGCAGCCGCTGGCGAACGCTCGTAGCAGCAGCCAAATGCCCAGAGCTTCGGTGGCGGCGGCCAGGTGGGGTGGTGCGACCACGGGGATGGGATGCCCGCCGGCAGCCAGCGTCTTAATCACGCCAAGAGCAATCATCGCCAGCAAGCAGAAGATGAACAAATATGTGGGAGCGAGGAAGATGCCGCCGGTTGCGCTGACGCCCCGAAGATTCACCAGCGTTACCATAATCAGAATCGCCAGGCATAGCGCCAGTGTGTGCTTCTCCAGCGCGGGCACGGCGGAAATCAAGGCGCCCACGCCGGCCGAAATGCCCACGGCCGCAGTCAGGACGTAATCCACCATCAGCGAGGCGGCGGCCAACAGTCCAGGCCACACACCGAGGTTTTCGCTGGCGACCGTACGATCCGCCACCCTGCGGATAAGCCATGATGGTCTGCCGGTAGGAGATATATACGATGGCGAGCAGGATGATGATACTGATGCTGATGGGGACGATGTAAGCCACCCCAGCCATTCCCAGAGGAATCAAGAGCGTCAGCGCGGCTTCCGGCCCGTAGGCGGCGGAGCTGAGCGCATCCAGTCCGAAAATAGGAATGCCCTTAGCGGGCGTTATCCGCTCGGCCTTCTCTTCCTCAGTCGCAAGCGGGCGGCCCAGCAACAGATCCATGAGACTCATGGGCCTATTCTCTCCCAATGCAGGGCGGTCGTGATCGGAAGGCAAGGCGCTCACTCATCCGTCTGCAAGGCTCTTCGTCAGTGATGAAAGCCTGCGCCGTCCACCGTCGGTTTGAGGCCGGGCTGCGTTACGCGGTCAAGGACCTACTCGCCTTCAAGGACGGGCGGAGCCGGCGTGTGCGGTTCGGCGGCCGGTATCGGAGCGGGCTCGGGCGCTTCGGATAAAGGGAGCGGCGCGGCTTCGGGCTCGGATGCGGGCTCCTCTGATGGGGGCGGTGCGGGCTCGGGCTCGGCCTGGGATTCAGCTTCGGTTTCCGGCGCGGGCGGAGTATGCACGGTGGTGGCAATGCGTGGGGTTGCGTCGAGCGCTACTTCGCATTCGCAGCAATCGCTGCACTTCAAGCATTTCTCGCAGATATGGTTGTCGCACGCGTCTTTGGTGCACCGCACGCAAATCCGCGTCGAAGGCTCATCGCAAATACTGCACTGGAATGGCATAGAATGGCTATCTTTTCCTGGGCGGCTGGCTGGGCGCGGTCAACAGGGCGCGGCAACGCTGCGCTTCGCTGTCCATCACCTGCAGTTGCTGCTCCTGATCCGCGGCGAGATTGACCAGGTACCGCTCGAGGCGCGAGCGGTTGGCGCCGTTCTCGGCGGATAGAGCGGCCAGCGCGGCGGCGTCGGCCGGCGTCTGGTATTTGCGCATCCCCTGTTCGAGCGAGCCGATCATGGTCTCCAAAGCCTGAATGCGGAACAGCACGTCGAGACCGGCGGACAACTTCTCCGGATTGTGGGCCAGCGCGCCAGCGGTATCGGCCAGAGCCTTGGCCTGCTCGGTAGCCGACTGCCACTGCTCCAGGTAAGTTTCCGAAGCTCCGTGATCGATCCAGGGCCGCACATTGATGTGGCCGAGCCGTTCCGCCAGCCGCGCTCCATGGCCGGATATCTCCTCCAGGACCGGGGCTATCTCCCAAGGGTTGAGCATGCCCGCGGGCTGCTGCGCAGGTTGCGTTTGCGCCCATAGCGCCGCGGCGCCGGCCAGAATCGTAAGTGCGCGCAGAGCGGCAGGCATGCTTTCAATTTATCACGCGGGGGAAGGCGGCTCCGCGTGAGAACGCGTCGGGTGGAACACTCCCGCAGAGAACAAACGGCAAAAGCTGCATCTCAAGTGCAGAATATGCACGTTGGGGCGAGAAGGGCCACCTTTCTTTTCAGCGAAGGAAGGTTGGACCCGTGCTTGCTCAGAGGACCGCCAGTCGCCCCTGTGCAGGGCGACCGTGCGGAGGGTGCCCAGGGCGACAGTGTGCACTGCGCCCTGGGCAAAGCTGAATGCGAGCGACGCCGGTTTCTTGTGCGACCGGGAGCCCTGACTCGATGGGTGCGCGCGGCTTGGAACGCTGGAGGTGTTGACGTGGACGGTGGTCGAAAACAGGAACGCCGTAAGTGCATGCGCTATACATTGGCCTTCCCGATTCGCTACCGGGTCGTGCCACGTAACGGGCCGCCGTTGACCGGGCGAGGAACCACGTGCGACATCAGCTCGGCCGGTCTCAGCTTTCTCTGCCGCGAGGCGCTGCCGATGGGCTCGCACATCGAAATGGTTGCGCAATGGCCCGCGAATGCGGACGGGCGCTGCCCCCTGGACTTGAAGATGACGGGATTCGTGGTCCGGAGTAACCAAGGCAGCGCGGCGGTGCGTGTCACGTCGCACAAGCTCTGCGCCGACACTTCGGCAACGCTGTCGTATCGCGCCAGCGCGTAGAATGCGCGATGGCCGAGCTGGGGCCCTCTGTTGGCGGGTCGGGGTCGGGGACCTGCCCCACCGGTTAGAATAAAAGCAATGCGAGTCTGTCTGTGGGTTGCGGTGCTGGCGGGGGCGGCGCTGTGGGCGGTCGACGCTCCGGGCGGCGCGACAGTGCGCGGTAAGCTCATCTTGCACCCGGGGAATCCGGCGGTGGTCGAGACGGAAGACCATAGGCACATCACCTTGGAGGGCGACGAGTCCACCAGCAAGGTGCTCGCCGACCAGCGGCTCAACGGTTTTGAAGTGGAAGCGCGCGGCCGATTCACGGCACCGGAACATTTTCTGATCGATCCGTTTCATACCCGCGGATTATTGGCGCGGAAGGACGGCAAGCTCAAACTCATCACTTACTACTGCGACGTCTGCGACATTCGCAGCAACTTACCGGGACCCTGCGTGTGTTGCCAACGCGAGACCACACTCGAGTTGCGCGATCCCGACCAGCGCTGACGGCGTGCTCGCCGCAGCGTTTACACTTGCAACCGCGCCGAATATTGTGAGGTTTTGTCCTGTATGGTTCGGTACGCCTGTAGTACAAAAGTCTGGATTTGGGACTGTATCGGGACTGCCCTTAAATGCGATAAGTAACTAGTAGATGTTGCCACTATGAGCTATCGCCACTTTTCACTCAGGTGCGGATGTGGGGCCGTGCCAGCGCGGATCGAAGAAGTTGGCGTCACCGACGAACGGGAACTCGTCATCCATTGGTGGTGCGAGGAATGCCAGAAAACGGTATACGCGAGTAAGTCGCTCGCCGATTGCTGGCGGGAATGCCCGCGCCCGGAAGATCCTATCGACTTCGACGAACACTTCCTCGATAGTATCGGGGTCAGGCTGCCGGAGTAGGGCCGTGAACAAATGTGCCCGCAAGCGGGCGTTGGCAAGCTTGAAGCCTGCCCCACCTCAGCGGAAATTCTCCGTCAACACGAGAGCCGTTTGAGCGTGATCTACGGATGAGTAAAGAACGTACTGGCCGTCCGGGGAAACGTTGAAGGTAGAAGCGGATGAGGGGTCGGTGACTGGCAATCGAACCAGTTCCCGGCTCTTCTTGCTTTGGAAATCATAGAACCTGATGGCTGCCGTGCGCTCCTCTCGGTCGAGCTCCAGATAGTAAAGTCCCGCCGCTGCGGTCTGAAAGGCGGCGAAGCGGGCATCGTGGTCGGGTGCGATCACCTCTTCTTCGGCGCCGCCCGCCGTGGGGACTCGCCAGATCGACCGTTCCCTGCGGAAATACACACACTGGCCATCGGCCGATTCTTCGGGCTCGCCGTCGCCCCAGTTGTTGGTGAGCTTCTGTTGCTGTTGGCCGTCGGCGCGCGCCTTCCATAACTGACCCATGGACTGGAAATAAACCCGCTGCCCATCGTGCGACCAGGAGATTTGATGGCTGTCTCCTGGCAACTGGACGCGCGCAGGCTCGGTGTGTCCATCACTCGCCACCCGATCCACGTCTATCGAGTTGGAGGACGTGGTGACAAAGCCGCGGACCACCACCAGAATCGTGCGGCCGTCGGGTGACCAGCTCGGGCGGCTGATCTGGAAGGCTTTCAGATGGGTGATGGGTGCGCGATGGCTGGCATCGGCATCGCCCACCCAGATCTCCAGATTGCCGGTCTGACTGGAAATGTTGGCGATCCTCTTCCCATCCGGAGACCAGCTCGGCGCGTATTCGCGGCCGTCGGAACGGATCAGGAGGCGTGCGCTCGATCGAGGATTGGACGCGGTAAGATCGATACGCCAGATGGCGTCGAGCGCGGGCGTTTCGGTAAATGCCAGGCGGTGCCCGCCGGGCGCGACGGCGGGGAATGCCGGATTTCTGCCGCTTGCCAGCACATTGCGCGGGCTGCCGCCGGATGCGGCGACGCGCCAGAGCTTGTGCTGGTCGACGCGGTTGGCAGCGTAGATCACATCCCGGCCATCGGCCGACCAGGAGATGCCCTGAATGGCGGTGTTCTCGAAAGTGAGGCGCCGCAGGTTGCTTCCCGACAAATCGGAGAGGAAAATATCGCTGCCGTCACGGCCGTCGCGATCGTTATCGTGTTCGGCCTCGTCGGAGGATTGCCGCACAAAGGCGAGGGTCGCACCATCGGGCGAAATCGCGGGGGAGCTATCGCCGTGCGAGCCGGCGGGCGGTTGGGTGACGCGCCGCACCGCGCCACCAGCGGCCGGGACGACGGCGATGAAGGGCGGCTGCGCTTTCGCCCACTGAACGACGTAGAGCGACTGGCCATCGCGCGTCCAGCAAACCGCGGGCTGCGCCGTGGGCGGTGGAACGGGAACCGGAAAATCGGCCACTTGGCGTGGCTCGCCGCCGCCGGCCGGAAGCACCATGTACCGCGCGCGATCCTCATCCACACGCAGAAACGCGATGCTGGCGCCATCCGGCGACCACGCCGGACCGAGATCGCTGGCCGGTGAGCCGGTCAACTGCGTCGCGGCGCCGCCTGTCACGGACCGCACGCGAAGGTGGTAGGGAGCGTTCCTGCCGGCCTCGCACGCGCTGAAAGCCAACCGTTTTCCATCGGGAGAGAAAGCAGGCGACGCCTCGGCTCCGTCTTCATGGGGCAGTTTCACGCGTTTGGGCTCGGTGGAAGGCCCCGTAACCAGGCGGCTCAGAACGCTCACTCCACCGCCGATGAGGCACAAACCAAGAATCAGCACGACCGCCGGGCGGCGGAAAAATGCAGCGGAAGACATATGTTCGTATTATCGCCCTTCCCCATAAGGACGGCCCTGGTCGATAGGAATTACTGGTTAGAGGCGGGATGTTGCCGGCGCAGGTAGGACAGGCCATCGCTTCTGGTGGCCTGTCGCGCTTCCGCCGGGGCCCGGCATTTTGAGAGACGACAAAACCCGATCGTCCGTCCTACCTCCGTACGTCAAAGCCCTTCGCAGGCCGAGGACCTGCGCCACTTTGTGCCACAAGCATGCTGTTAGAATCGGGTTCTCCATGAGGCTTAGCATTCTTTTGTTGCTCATGTCGGTTTGTCTGCTGGGGCAGAACCAGGATGCGAACTACCGCGCGCTGCGCGATGGGAAACTGGCAGAATCTTTTAATACTGAGAACATAGTCCTCCAGCGTGACGTTGGGACTCTTACTTTCAAGACTGGGGAGATCAGCTTTCTGGCTCCGGTTCTCGGCCGCCAGGCGGTCGCGGTATTCACCGGTGAGGGACGGTTCCACTTGAAGCCCGCCCTGCCGACCGAAACCGCGCGCCTGCGATTCACCGTCGGCGCGCCCGAGATTGACGAGGAGTTCGACGCCGCGCTGCTGTATTTCACCGATGGCACCGTTGAGGAAGTCCGCGGACAGGCCAAATCAGGACCGGTGTCGGCGAAGAACGAGGCCGAGTTCCAAAAGTTCCACTCGCAGTTACGCTCGCGCGTCGAGACGCCGCGCAGCTTCATGGAATACGAAATGTTCGGCGAGCGCATCCCCAACCTGGAGGCGGAGGTGCTTGCCGGGTTGTACAATCCCGCGCACGCCGGCTCTTTCATGGCGCTGCTCCACGCGCACAAGCATCCGCAAATGCGTTTTCTGATCCGGCCGCAAGGTGCCATCCCCTCGATGGGGCCCGAAGAGGTAGCTCTCATCAACGTGGACCCGGGCGACGAACAGGATGGCATCTGGTACATGTCGCACACCGTGGCGGAGATCCGCGCGCATACGTATTCCTCGAACGAAGAAAAGCATGTAATCGCGCCGGAACATTACGACATGGACGTTCACGTGGGAAAAAACGACCATCTCGCCGCCAAGGCCACCTTGCGTTTCAAAGCCGTGCGCGACGGCGATCGAGTGATCGCCTTCAGCCTGCTCCCCCATCTGCGCGTTTCCAGCGCGAGCCTGGATGGCAAGACCATCGACTTCATTCAGGAGGGGGTGAAACAGGATGCGGAACTGTCGCTGATTCTGCCCCAGGCCACGGTGAAAGACCGCGAATACACGGCGGAGATGGACTACGAAGGCAATAAGGTGGTCTCTAAAGAAGGCAGCGGCAATTACTCGGTGGGCGCGCGCGAGAACTGGTACCCGGCGGTGTCGGTGTTCCGCGACCGGGCCACTTACGACATTACTTTCCACTCGCCGAAAGGACTGACCTTGGTCGGCGTAGGTAAACCCGGCGGCGAGAAGAAGGAAGGCAGCGACGTGGTGACCGAATGGAAATCGGACGAGCCGCTGCTGGTCGCCGGGTTCAACTATGGCGACTTCAAGAAGAAGGAACGCGTCGACGATGTGGACAAGTACAGCCTGGAAGCATACGCCACCACTGAGCCGCCGGATTGGCTGAAAGCCGCCTCGGGAGGGTCGCCGCTCGACGACCTGGGCGGCGCGCACCAGGGCGGCGGCGGATCTAGCGGCATCCTGCTGACGCCTTCCGCCATGGCCGACCACGTTCTGGTGGACGCGCTGAATTCGGTGCGCCTGTACACGCAGTGGTACGGTCCCACCGCCTATGGGCGGCTGGCGGTGACCCAACAGCCGGCCTTCGACTTCGGACAGTCCTGGCCCACGCTGATCTATCTTCCGATCAGCGCGTTTCTCGATCCCACCACGCGCTGGCGTTTACTGGGCCGCAATACCTTCCGCTTCTCGAAGGAGTTCATCAATGTGGTCACCGCGCATGAGGTGGCCCATCAATGGTGGGGCCACACGGTAGGCCAGGCCTCCTACCACGACAACTGGCTGTCGGAAGGCTTCGCCGATTTCTCCGCGGGGTTGTTCCTGGAGGCGACCCTGCCCACCGGGGACGACTCACAGAAGTTCTGGGACAGCGAACGCCGGATGCTGCTGGAGAAGAACCAGTTCGGCTTCCGGCTCAACGACGCGGGTCCATTGTGGATGGGCATTCGCCTGGATTCATTCAAGACCCATGGCGCCAACCGGGCCGTCACCTATGGCAAGGGCGCTTTCGTTCTGCACATGCTGCGCTACCTGATGCAGGACCGGCAAACCGGCGACCAGGCCTTCATCGAAATGATGCACGACTTCCTGACCACGTACCACGGAAAATGCGCTTCCACCGACGACTTTCAGCGCATGGCGGAGAAACATATGCGGCCGGACATGGATCTGGAACATAACGGTCACCTGAATTGGTTCTTCTACGAGTGGGTTTACTCGACCGATGTGCCCAGCTACCGCCTGGATTTCACGCTAGCCGACGCGGATGGCGGCAAGACCCTGCTCACCATGAAGATCACGCAGGAGGGCGTCGAGCCATTGTTCAAAATGCGCGTGCCGGTGTATCTGGACTACGATGGCAAATTAGCCAAGTTAGGCACGGTGCCAATGAGCGGCAATTCAACCAGTGACGAATTGAAAATCACTCTGGCGAAGCGCCCGCGCCGCGTGTTGCTGAACGCGAATGACGACATATTAGCCGCGGCGGTGGTGCAGAAGTGAGACACTACACCGCCAGCGCTACAGCATCGCAAAGTGGGACCGGCGCTTCCGCCCGTCAACCGGCCCTACCGTAGTTGCCCTTCGACCTCCCGCAGCCAGTCGGGCGGCTTCAGAACTTCGCGCGGTTTGCTGCCATCCGGGGGGCCGATAATGCCATCGCGCTGCATCATATCGAGGATGCGGGCGGCGCGGCCATAACCGAGGCGCAGGTGGCGCTGCAACGTGGAAGTGGAAGCCTTGCCCATTTGCAGCACCAGGCGCACGGCCTCTTCGTACATCGGGTCATGCTCTTCGCTCACTCCATCGCCGGCGGCCTCGGGGTCTTCTTCATTCGGCGGCGCGACCAGGAACGATTGGTCGTACTCCGGCGC
>Ga0187879_10000416_pt1 | contig 27903 bp, 26 predicted proteins | sample June2016WEW_19_1_FD_132423 | JGI IMG/M metagenome (GOLD analysis project Ga0187879, IMG submission 132423) | Peatland microbial communities from SPRUCE experiment site at the Marcell Experimental Forest, Minnesota, USA - June2016WEW_19_10 | ecosystem: Environmental > Terrestrial > Soil >... | reverse complement strand
GCTGGCGCCGAGGGCGCGTGCCGCCGCCGCGGCGGCGAGGGCGTTTCGCACGTTCGGCTCGCCGGTCAGGTGGAGGTGGACACGATGCCCCTCGAAGACGAAGCGGGAAGCATCGAGATCCATCTCGAGCTCCGTCGCGTCGGCCAGACCGAAGCCGGAAAGCGGGATGCCGGCGACCTTCAGCAGCTGCTCGCCGTAGGGATCGTCGGAGTTGACCACGCCCGCCCGGGCGTGCTCGGGCGTAAAGAGCGACGCCTTCGCCTCGAAGTACCTCTCCATCGTCAGGTGGTAGTCGAGGTGGTCCTGGCTGAGGTTCGTGAAGACGGCGACCTCGTGGCGGTAGCCGTCGACGCGGCGCTGCACGAGGGCGTGCGAGGTCACCTCGAGCGCCACCGCTGTCTTGCCGGCGCGCACGGCCGAAGCGAATTGGCGCTGCAGATCGGGAGCCTCCGGCGTCGTGCGGACGCCTCCGAGGGTACCGATGACCATCGTCGGCCAGCCCTCGGCCTCGAGGACGCTGCGAAGGAGGAACGTCGTCGTGGTCTTGCCGTTCGTGCCGGTGACGCCCACCGTGTGCAGCTTGGCGGCCGGATCGTGATGCACCGTGCAGGCGGCCTCGGCCATGGCGGTCCTGGCCTGCCCGGCACCCACCACGAGCTGCGGCGCCCGGCGGGCGACACCCTCGAGCGGCCGCTCGCACACGAAGGCGACGGCCCCGGCCAGCAGCGCTTCGTCGGCAAAGGCGTGACCGTCCCGGAGCTCTCCCGGCACGCAGCAAAACAAGTCGCCTGCCCCATTGCTCGGCCTCACCTTGCGGTGGTCGAACTGGACGTCGCGAACGAGCACGCCGTCAGCGTCTCCCACGACCAGCTGCGGGCGCAGGCGTGTGATCACTGCGCTCAGCGGCACGGGATCGGCTTCGTCGCGGCTGTCGGCCGCGCTCACGGCTGGCACGCCCTGCCGCCGGCCGTGGACGCCGGAGGCGAGACGTCGAAGTGGCGCAGCGCATAGCGCATGATCGTCGAGAAAACCGGGGCTGAAGCGGCGCCTCCGTAGTAGTCGTTCGGGTGGTTGATCACGACGATTGCTGTGAGCTGGGGCGACTGCGCGGGCACGAAGCCCACGAACGTCGCCATCCACGCACCCGGCGTGTACCCGCCCCGCCCGTTCGGGATCTGAGCCGTTCCGGTCTTCCCCGCCACCGTGTAGCCGGGGATCTGCGCGGCCGTGGCGGTTCCAGCGGAGGTCACGCACTCGAGCATCGGCAAGAGCTCGCGGGCGGTAGCGGCGTCGAGCACCCGGTGAGTCGGACCCGAGGGCACGACCTTCTGCGTACCATCCGGTGACACCGTCGCCTGCACGAGTCGTGGCGGAACATATACGCCACCGTTGGCGACGGCGTTGTAGGCGTCGGCCACTTGCATGGCCGTGACGGCCTCGCCGGTCCCGATCGGGATGGTCCCCATGGAGGAGGCCCACCACGTCGACAGCGGCGGTACGTCCCCGGCCGTCTCGCCAGGCCAGTCAAGTGCCGTCGGCTGCCCGAAGCCGAGGTCGCGAAGCTGGTCGTACAGCCGTTGCGGACCGAGGTCGGCGGCGATCTCGATCGTGCCGACGTTCGATGACTGGGCGAGGATCTGCGCGACCGGAAGAACCTCGGTCGGGTGGTAGTCGGCGTCCTCGAACTGCCACCCGCCGACGTTGATCGTAAAGGGCACCGTGAACCTGGAGCTCGGCGAGATGACGCCGTCCTGCAGGGCGGCGGAGATCGTCGCCAGCTTCATGACCGATCCGGCCTGGTACTGCGACGTGACGGCGAGGTTCTGGGTGGCCGGGGACACTTGGCCGCGTCTGTTCCTCACGAGGTTGACCATGGAGAGAATGCCGCCGGTTCGCGTGTCGAGCACCACGACCGTGCCGCTGTGAGCGTCGGTCGCCTTCAGCTGGGCGCTGAGCACCCGCGTCACCTCGAACTGCAGGGGTTGATCGAGCGACAGAACGAGGCCCTCGCCCTGAGTGGCGGGCTCGATGTCACGGGCGCCGCTGGGAAGCGCCTCGCCTGCGGGGCCGACGGCGAGCTCCTCGCTCCCCGGAACCCCCTGCAGCAGGTTCTGCCGCTGGTACTCGAGCCCCGACAGCCCCGTCCCGGAGAAGCCGACGATCCCGAGCAGGGGCGAGAACAACAGGCCGTCCGGATCGACGCGTGTCGGGTCGGGCACGAAGGACACGTTGGGCAGGTCGAGGGCGCCTACCGCAGCTTCGGTGGCCGTCGCAACCTGGCGGGCGAGCGTCACGTAGCCGCGTTTTTGCGTGAGGTCGTTGTGGAGGACAGAAGGGGAAAGTCCGAGCAGGCGGGCGAGCGCAGCGAGATCGGTGTTCGGATCGCTCACGAGAAAGTCGTCGCTCACGACGTCGACGCGGGGCACCGAGACGGCGATGAGGTTTCCGTTCCTGTCGTAGATCGAACCGCGCAACGCCGGGAGCGTCACCTTCTGGTACAGCTCGGAGTTGCCGTAGGCAGCGTACTTGGCGGCCCCGAGACCCTGCACGTCTACGACGCGAGCGACGAGGAACGACACCAGTAGGACCGCCACGAACACAAGCACGTGGATGCGACGCTTGTGTGACGCCCCGGTCGTCCGGCCTGGCGGCGCGGCGTTGCGGCTCGTCGACGCGACTTGCCGCCGCCGAGATGGCTGTGTCGCCGACGACGCCGGGCGGACCGGCGCGCTGCCCGTCGCGGCGACTTGACGCCGCCGAGATGGCGGCGCCGGGCGGGATCGCTCAGGCGACCGTGACGAGCGAGCGTCCGCCGTGCCGAGGGCGGGCTCGGCCGAGACTGAGCGGACCGGACGGCCAACCCCGTCGCGGCGGACAACGATTCCGGGAAGAGGCCGGGCCCGTTCGGACCGGGCTCGTTCGGGGCGGGCTCGTTCGGGGCGGGCCCGTTCGGGGCGGGCTCGTTCGGGGCGGGCTCGTTCGGGGCGGGCTCGTTCGGTGCGGTCTCGTTCGGACCGGGCTCGTTCGGACCGGGCTCGTTCGGGGCGGGCTCGTTCGGGGCGGGCTCGTTCGGGGCGGTCCCTCCTCGAGGCGCCCGAGGGCCGGCGCGAGTTCACGGTGCCGCGTGCGAGGCGATCGTCGAGCCGCTCGAGCTCCGATCCGGTGCGGCGCCGCGACGACCACCGTGGCCTAGAGAGGGCGCCACCGCCTTTGGCTCATGAGCCTGCGCGACGGTCTCGCCTGGGTTCACGGGGCGCAGGTAGGTGACGGCGCTTGGTGTGATCATGTGGAGGCGGGTTTCTGCGATGGCGAGGATGCGCGACGGTGCCACCAACTCGGCCTTCTGCAGCTGGTAGTCCTGCTGGACCTGCAGCGCCTGGGTGATCTGGGCCTGCAGACCATCCGAGCGCACCTGGTCGGACGCCACAAAGGCGTGGCCGAGAGCGGCGAGCATGAGAGGAGCGGCGACGAGAGCGGCTGCCAGTGTGGTGAGCACGCGGACTTGCCGCCGGTGGGAGCGAGCGATGACCTGCCGGCGATCGAGAACGCCGAGATCCGGGCTCGCCTGCCGGTCGGGACGCTCGTCCGGACGGGTGCGGGCCGCCTTGGCGCTCTCCGCCAGTGAAGCGCTCCTCGTGGCCATCACGCCTCCTCGTCGGCCGACAGACGGCTCGTGATCCGGGCGCGCGGACCGAAGGGCGCTTCGAGGCGCTCGACGGCTCGTAGGCGCGCGCTCGACGACCGCGGGTTGGCATTGACCTCGGCGGCGCTCGGGAGGCGAGCCCCCCGCGTGAGCAGCCGAACGGCGGGAATCGCCCCGCACACGCATCCGATCTCGGGCGGGCATGTGCACCACCCTGCGGCAGCGGCGGCAAAGCGGGACTTCACGAGCCGGTCTTCCCCCGAGTGATACGAGAGGACGACGCACCGACCGCCCGGGGCGAGCGCCTCCATCGCATCGTCAAGTGCCGGGCCGAGCAGTTCCAGCTCCTGGTTGACGGCGATGCGAAGCGCCTGGAAGACGCGCTTTGCAGGATGACCGCCACGCTGGCGGGCAGCAGCCGGAATGGCGTAGCGCACGATCTCGGCCAGCTGGCCCGTCGTTGCCACCGGCCGTGCGGCGACGACCGCCCGGGCGATGCGGCGGGCGAAACGGGACTCGCCGTTGTCGGCGAACAGCCGGGCGAGGTCGGCTTCAGCGGTGTTGTTGACGATGTCGGCGGCCGTCACGGCTTCGGCGGGGTCCATCCGCATGTCGAGGGGGGCGTCGTAGCGATACGAGAAGCCCCTGGCCGCCTCGTCGAATTGCCGCGAACTCACGCCCAGGTCGAAGAGGACGCCTGACACTGGCTCGCCCGGGGCCGTCTCGGCCAACACGCCGGCGAGTCGGTCGAAGCGGGCGTGAACGACAAAGGCCCGGGCGCCGAAGGCCTGCAAAGTGGCTCGGGCGGCCTCGACCGCCTCAGGGTCGCGGTCGAGGCCGATGAGTCGGTGGGTGCTGGAGGCGGCGAGGATGACGGCGGCGTGGCCGCCCCCGCCGACGGTGGCGTCGAGGAAGACGCCTCCGGGTGTCGCCGTCAGGAGCTCGACGACTTCCTCCATCATCACGGGCGAGTGGGCGAAGTCCCCGTCCTCGCGCTCGACCGGTTCCCGGGTCATCCGCAGCCCCCCAGCCGCCTCGAGGTACGACGGTCGCACTTCTGAGCGGGGATGGCGATTGTTGGCGGAGAGGGTTGAACCATCCTGCGCAGCGGCCAGGGGGCTGCGGATGACCCGGGAACATGCAATTGAGACCATCTCGTCCATGGGCGCACGGCTCACGACCCCTTGCTCCCGAAGGACACTTCGCGTGCGTCCCATGCCTGCTTCGACCACAGCTCGACGCGGTCGTACACCCCGAAGAACAGGACCTCGGTCCCGATCTTGGCGTACTCACGCAGTCCGGGCGGCACGATGATTCGGCCCTGCTGGTCGAGGGAGAAGTCGCTGCACATGGAGAACCACCTCCGCACCTCGTGACGTAAGTCAGCGGACTCCTTCGCCCTCACGTGCTGTCGGCGCGACTCCTCGGCGAACTCCACCGTCGTCCAGAGCGCGATGCAACCGTCCTCGTGCGGGGCGAGGACGCCCTCGGGGTCGAACAGCGGACGAAAGCGCGGCGGCACGATGACCCTCGACTTGGGGTCGAGCGAGCGCTCGTCGCGACCTTTGAGCGACTCCAAGTGTCCCTAACGACCTCTCAGCGTTCCGGGCCAGCTCCCCTAGCCCCCACTTGACCCCACCGTACCGTACTTTTCCCCCACCGACAACCACTTTTACCCACTGACATGCCGATCGAGCCCTCGGAGTGCCACTTCCTCCCACCCGGCGCCCTCCTGTAGGCGTCCCCAGCGGTTCGCAAAGGGCTCGCATTCGCCGCTGGAACGGCCGCTAACAGGGCGCGTGGCCCGCCTTCAGCCGAGTTGGCGCAGGAGAGCGGAACGGAGCCGCCACCCGGCGCTGCGGCCGCCCGGAACCGCGGTCGCCGTCGCCGCCAGCGACCTCGCTGCCTCCAGCTTCTCGGCCTCACGCAGTCGGAGCAGCCCGGGCAGCTCGGACGGGTCGAATTCGAGCATCGCCATGGAGTGGAACCAGGCGCCCGATCGGTCGCGGCGCTGCGAGATGCCCACGACCTTGCGGCCGTCCACGGTCACTTCCCCGGCACCGAGGCCGGCGAAGCACAGTGTGGGCGACCATCTCGTGGCCACGGCTGCGCCGCTCGCCACCACCGCCAGCGTGGACCGTCCCCCGTCCATCACCGAGGCGACCGCAGCCCTCCAGGCCTCGCCGAGGAACCCGAACGACGCCAGGACGTCGTCGACGAAGCGGGGATCGCCGCGAGGGACGAACACGTCGATCCACACCTGCGCGCCCGGTCGCACGATGACGGCTCCGCCCCCGCTACGGCGCCGGAGGACCTCAAGGCCGGCGTCGGCGCACCGCTCCGCATCGATGTCCGACTCGCCTTGCATGCTCCCGAGCACCACGGCGGCGGAGGTCGGTTCGCACACGACGGCCATCGGGCGCGAAGCGCCGGACCCGGCGAGGAGCAACTGAGGCGGCCCCCTCCGCACGTCTAGGGCGAAGGGCGGCCCGGTCGTCTCAGACAGCGACAGCCTGATTGAGTACGGGCGCCACGTACGGAGCCCAGGCGTCGTGGACCTCGCCGCTGGCGGCTAGCAGCCACAGCCGCGATCGGGGAGCCCTCGGCTGCCGCGATAGCGAGAAACCTGCCTCCTCAAGAAGCCGGTCTTCCTTCCGGGTGTTGCACCGACGGCAGCAGGCCACGACGTTCTCCCACGAGTGGGTCCCGCCACGGCTGCGGGGGACGACGTGGTCGATGTTCTCGGCCTGGGCACCGCAGTACTGACAACGATGGCCGTCACGGACGAAGACGGAGCGGCGCGTGACGGCCACGCGGGTCTGGTGCGGCACGCGCACGTAGTGGACGAGCCTCACGACCGACGGCTCGGCGAACGATCGTCGCACGGTACGGAACTCGGCTCCGCTGCCCTCGAGGAGGACGGCTTTCTCGGACAGCACAAGGACCAGCGCCCGGCGGGCGGTAACGACTGACAGCGGCTCGAACGACGCATTCAAGACGAGCGCGCGGCCGTTCATCTCAGCCCCGGGCGTCCTTTTAACCGTAGACTTCGTCCCCCACGTCGCATCCGGCGACGTTAGCTCACGGTCGTGGTCGGCCCGTGCACTCGCCCCGGGCTGCGGCAGTGAACTCGCCCGCTACCGCCCGCCACCGTGCAAGCCCGATCGGTGCGATTGGCGACACCAGCTCAGCCAGGTGACGACGTCCTCGGCCGTCGGACGGGCTCGGCGGTCGCCGTAAGCGGTCTCCATACGGAACTCCAACCACGCCCGCGCCGGCCGGGGCACCGGTGGCCAAGAACGCCACCAGCGACGAACGGAAAGAGAGTGAGCTTGGAGGAGGGCCGTCCACCAGAGATCCGGCCGCTTGGCCAGCGCGAGCGCCGTTGCCAGCACCCACGAAGGCGACCGGCCTTTGGCGCTCACGAGGCGGGAACGCCTGCCACGAGCCTGCCCCAGCCGAGGGCGGCGGCGCCGACAATGGGGCCGCCTTCGTCCAGCCCGGCCGGCTCGAGGCGGCAACCGCTCGAGAAGCTCAAACGTGCGACGCGGTCGACCTCGCGCTGGGCGGCGAGGAAGAACCTCGTGCCGAATCCGAGCGCGACGGACCCGGCCACGACGGCGAGGCGAAGGTCGAGCAGGTTGGCGACCGACCCGACGGCTCGGCCGACGAGCAGCCCGGTGCGTTCGATCACCTCGGCTGAAGCCGCCTCGGCGGGGGCGCCGGTCGCCCGGGCGATGGCCGTACCGGAGGCTTCGGCCTCGAGGCATCCTCTCGCGCCGCAGGCGCAAGCCCGCCCGTCCGGCTCGACGATGACATGGCCGATGTGGCCGGCGTTGCCCGTGGCACCGCCGAGCAGGCGACCGCCGAGGACGATGCCGCCGCCGACTCCGGTGGACACGACCATCGCCAGGTAGTTTCGCTCGCCTTTGGCGGCACCGAGCCAACCTTCGCCGAGGGCGAGTGCTTTGGCGTCGTTGTCGACCTGCAGACCGACGCCTCGTGTGGCCGCATACCCCTGCAGGACGTCGGCGAGCCGATCCCGCAAGGGAAAGCCACGCCACGCCGGGATGTTGAGCGGTGACACGCTCTCGCCGCCGAGTGTCATCGGCCCGCCGCATCCGACCCCGCAGGCAACGACCTCGCCTCGGGCGGCGGCCGCGCCGACAGCGATCTCCACGAGGTCGGCCAGCACGCGAAAGAGCGCATCTCCATCGGTCGCCAACGGCGTGCGGACGCGGTCCTCCCAGACGATCACGCCCTGCCGGTCGACAAGACCGACGGCCATCTTCGTGCCGCCGATGTCGACGGCGAGGCACAGTTCGCCGTCGCGGGCCTGATCAGCCAGCGTCAGGCTCAGTCGTGGTGACCGAAGCGCGATCGCATGCGCCGACGCATCTCGGACCAGTCGTTGCCCACCCCGTGGGTCCGGCCGCGACGAGACCCTCTCTGCGGCGCGGCGGCGGCCTGGCGCAGGTGCTGGGCGAACAGCAACGTTGAGGCGAGCAACAACAGAAAGCCCAGGGTTCCGAGCTCGACGCTGAACCTGAACGTCGTCAGGAGCAGGACGAACCCGGCGACGGCGCCGAGAATGCTCCACCGGGCGCTCTTGGCCGCATCGAGACGATGCGAGCTGTGGTCGACGCGCGCGACGAAGTCACGGTCGTGCTCCCGCAGCGTCTGCTCCATCTCCTGGAGAATCCGCTGTTCATCTTCGGAAAGTGGCACCGTTCACCCCCTTCCCGACCGCTCGGGACAACCTTTCACTTTGCGACTCACGGCTATTGCCTGGTACCTCGAGATTAGCCCGCCGCCGCCACCCATATCGACCACGGGGAGGATCTTCGCATAGCCATGGCACGCAGACAATGGCGCCTCAGCTCGAATTGTCGTCATTGTCGCCATCGGGACCGGAGGGACCCCATTGAGCGTCTCCGAGACGCTTCACACGCAGCCCCTTCGGTCCGGCAATGGCGGCAGGGCCGACCGCATCGGCCCCATACCGTTGCCGGATGGCGCCGACGGCCGTGTCGACCTCGCCCCGGGCGACGGCGTGGGCGGCGTCGGCGCTAGCGCAGGCCGCAGCCACCGCAACCGTCGCCTCGCCAACTGCCACCCTCGACTCAGACCCGGTCGCTCCGCCCTCTCCGGCCGCTGTCGCCTCCCCGGCTGCGAGCGCCTCCACCGGTCCCCGTTCGAGGCCGGCGCCTCCGCCAAGGCTCATCAGCTCGAGCTGCCGCCCGCCGGCCGAGTCTCGGGGCTCGAGGGAGGAGACGCTCACACCGATGAGACGAACTCCCGCCGACACGTCCACGCCGTCGAGGAGTGAGCCGCTCACCTGGGCGATCTCCGATGCCGACAGGAGCGGACCGGGCAGCGAATGCGACCGCGTGATGGTCGAGAAGTCACCAAAGCGAACCTTCAGCGTCACCGTCCTGCCCACCACGCCCGCAGCCCGCAACCGGGAACCGACGGAGTCCGAGAGGCGAACGAGCTCGCGGTGCAGCACGGCCGGTTCATGGTGATCGAAGGCAAAGGTCTCCTCGTGGCCGATCGACTTGACGGCGCGGTCTGCCACAACGGGGCGCTCGTCGCGGCCGGAGGCCAGCGCATGCAGTTGCACGCCTGCGGCCTGACCCACCAGCCGACAGAGCGCCTCTTCCTGCAGGCTCGACAAGTCGCCAATCGTATGGATCCCGTAGCGGCTCAACCGCTCCGCCGTACGCGGGCCGACGCCCCACAGATCGGAGACCGGTCGCGGATGGAGGAAGCCGATCTCCTCGTCGGCGCTGACGACCACGACGCCCCTTCCGGGCCGGGGGCCGCCGGGAGCAGCGCGGGGCTTGGCCGCTCGGGAGGCCAGCTTGGCGATCAGCTTCGACCGGCCCACCCCGACTGAGCACTCGAGGTGCAGCTCGTCCCGCACGCGCCGGCGGATGGAGTGAGCGATCTCGAAGCTTGTCCCGAAGAGCCGATGGCTGCCGGACACGTCGAGAAACGCCTCGTCGGACGCGATGGGTTCCACGACGGGGGTGAACTCGTGGAAGATACCGTGGAGCTGGGCGCTCACCTCGCCGTAGCGGTCATGGCGGCCGGCGAGCACGACCGCCTCCGGGCACCGCCGGCGAGCCTCCGCCATGGGCATGGCGGAGTGAACACCGGTCGCCCGTGCCTCGTAGGAACAGGCGGCCACCACCCCGCGGAGCCCGGTGCCGCCGACAATGACGGGACGGCCGGCGAGCGAGGCGTCGTCGAGCATCTCGACGGCCGCGTAGAAGCAGTCCATGTCGACGTGCAACACGTCGAGCGCAGCAGCGGTCTGCGAGGAGCTCGGCGCCGGATACGGCGTGCCCTTCACGTCAGCAGCACCCTCCGGAACGCCTCGGCGTAGTCCACGCCGGCTTGGCGCCCGGCGTGCTGGGCGCCGTCGCGAAGCGCCGATGCGTACCAGTCGTTCGCATCCAGCAACTGGCTCTCGTGGCAGGCGACGGCACGGAGCTTGTCGTCGATGGTGGTGGAGATGTCGACCCAGACGTTGGCCTCGAGAGAGCCCGACAGGAGCGCCAACGGGATCGAATGGGCGGGACCCGCCTCCGGGAAGTAGCGCGCCGAGCCCGAGGCGGGCGCGGCCGCGTCCAGGACCGCCCAGCCCACCGTCCGGTGGTCACGGTGGTTGTAGTGGTGGGCGCCGAAGAACACCGCCGTCGGGTCGGGGCACACGACGGCCTCCGGCCGGTGCGTTCGCATGAGCCGAACGAGCTCGGAACGCAGCTCGAGGTCGTTCTCGAACTCGCCGTCCGGGCGACCGAGCAGGTGGAGTCCCGTCAGTCTCAGGATGGCGGCGGCTTGGTGGACCTCGCTGGCGCGCCGCTCGATGACGTCCTGGCCGAGTGCTTCGGGATCACTCGAGCCCTTGTCGCCGGTGGCGCAGATGACGACGTGGATCTCGCTGCCGGCCCGGGCCCACTTCGCCAACGAACCGCCGCAGGAGATGTCGGGGTCGTCCGGGTGGGCGTAGACCGCCAGCACGCGTGCGGGCACTTCTTCGAACAGGTCAACCATGTGCGGGAGGTGCCTCGTGGCGGCCGCCGCGGTCCTCACGGAGTAGACCGAGCTCCCGGGTGAAGTCGCCCACGTCCTCGAAACCTTTGTAAACGCTGGCGAAGCGGACGGAAGCGACGTCATCCAGAGCCCGCAAGCGCTCCAAGACGGCGAGTCCGACACCCTCGCTCGTGATCTCGGGACCACTCGAGCGCACCACCTCCTCGACGTCGGACGCCAGCGTCTCGATCGCCTCCATGTCGACAGGACGGTTCTTGCAGGCCGCCTGGACACCGGCGACCACTTTCCGCCGCTCGAAGGGCTCTCGCTGTCCGGAGCGCTTGAGCACGACGACGACGGCCCCGCTGGCGCGCTCATAGGTGGTGAACCGGCGGGAGCACGACACGCACTCTCGGCGGCGCCGGATCGCCGACCCCTGCTCCACTTCTCGCGAGTCGACGACACGATCGTCGGCCGCGCCGCACCACGGGCAACGCACACCTTGACCGTAGCGTCGGTGAAGGAGGCTGCGCCGCTAGGGCAACCTGAGCCGAGATCCCGGCTGCAGCGTCCCGCCGGGCACCTGGGCGCTGAGCTCAGTCACGAGCGCCCGTGGATCGCCTCCGGGGTCGAGCCGGGTAGCGATCGACCACAACGTGTCACCGGGCCGGACGACGTACGAGTAGCCACCCGGCACCTTGACCGAGCCCGGCAACACCGCCAGCGGGCGGGCTTGGCCGGACGAGAGCATGCCCGCGCCCGCCCAGATCCCCGCCAGGGCGGCGAGGGTAGCGACGCCGGGGAGCAGGCGTCGCAACCCTCGCGGTTTGACGGCGACAGCACGCCCGCGGGCTCTTGCCGCCACCCGGGCGTCGTCTTCCCGGCGCGCCGGACTCAATGCACGGGAGTGCTGCACCCGACGCTGCGGACGCAGGACGTGTCCGGGCTCGGGCAGCAGCTCGACCGGCAGCGGCAGCGGGAGGGCCAGCGCCGTCGAGCCATCGGTCAAGCACCGGCCGGCCTCCGCCGCCGACCGGAGGGCTCTCGCACCAGCCGAGGGCGAACCAGCGGCGGCACGGCGCCTCAGGGCCGGGTAACCCGCATCCGCCATGTAGCGCACTGCCACGAGCTCGCGCTCGAGCCACGCCTCGCCGTAGCGACGGGCGCGAGCTGCATCCTGGCGGGGGTCTAGAGCGCGCTCGCCTCGCGGGCGGACGCCCGTGAGCTCTTCGAGGGTGGCGTGGCGGCCCGGGCGGGGAAAGGAGACGAGCTCCTCGGTGAGAACGTTCCACGACTGGCCTCGCTCCGGCTGCGGGCCCTGCGGGCGGCGGGGCGCAGAGCGGACCGCCCGCCTCGGCACGCCCGAAGCGGCGTCGCCCACGTGACCGCGATCGACCTCGCATGGTGCCTCAGACCACGCTTGCGCTTCGGCACTCATTGCAACCCTCCTTTGCTCGGCGCGGGACTCGACGGCCGTAGCGGCGACCAGGCGTACGCTTGTTCGCCACAACTATCGAACCACGAACGACTGTTCGTTGTCAACTCAATTTCGAACGCACGTTCCACGAACGGATGTTTGCAATTGACATCCGTCATCGTTATCCTCGGTGCAACGACGGCCGACACCAGGAGGTCCGGATGTCCGAGGCGAGCTTGACCGGCAAGCGCCGAAAGATTCTCGAATTCATCGCCGACTCGATCCGAGAGCGCGGCTACCCGCCGTCGGTCCGCGAGATCGGCGAAGCCGTCGGTCTGACGTCTCCTTCGACCGTGCACGCCCACCTGAAGGTCCTGCAGCGCGACGGCTACCTCCACAAGGACGCCGAACGCCCGAGAACGATCGTCGTGAGCTTCGAGCCCCAGTCCGGCGCTGCCCTGGCGGTCCGGCCGGCCGCCCACGTCCCCCTCGTCGGCAGCGTCGCCGCCGGCACCGGCGTCCTCGCCGAGGAGTCGGTAGAGGACGTGCTGCCGTTGCCGGAAGACTTCACTGGCCCCGGCGATCTCTTCATGCTGAAGGTCCGAGGCGAGTCCATGATCGACGCCGGCATCCTCGACGGCGACTACGTCGTCGTCCGTCGGCAGCAGCATGCCGAGCCGGGCGACATCGTCGTCGCCGGCATCAATGGCCAGGAAGCCACCGTGAAGACCTTCAAGCGGCGGAGAGGCAAGATCGTGCTCGTCCCCGCCAACCCTCATCTGAGCGAGATGGAACTCCGGCCGGACGAGGTCGAGATCTACGGAAGGGTCGTCACGGTCCTGCGGCGCCTGTGATCCGACTGCACCGCGCTCGGCAAGCGCCGTGCCACCGCAACCGCTCCCAGTCGTTGCACCGCACCAGCAACGGGCCATGGCTTAGAGCCTAAAGATGGGGTGTGTCAACGGCAGAACCCCAGCTCAGAGTACCTAGAGCGGTGGCGCCTGGTCTGAGATGCAACGACAGGGCGAGCCGGGCCGGACCTGGGTGTCCACAGCGCCGGATCGGGTGGAAACGCTCAGGCTCGCCAGGGAGCTACTGACTGGTGGCGCGGCGGCGAATGGCCTCGGGGTCATGCAGGACAAGCGTGCGCCCGTCGATCGAGAGCCAGCCGAGGCTCCGCAACTGCCGGAAACCCTTCACGACAGCCTCACGGGACATGCCCGACCAGGACGCCAGCTCACCCTGGTTGAACGGCGTGGTGATGGACGTCTCGTCGCCGTCCGCTTGCCCGTAGCGAACCGCCAGCTCCGTCAAGCTGGCGCAGAGGCGACCCAAGGTGTCCATGGTGCCGAACTCGAGCTGTCGCAGCGAGGTGTCGCGAAGCCGTCCGGCGACGAGCCGGAGCAGCTCTGTCGCTACACGGGGATACTCCTCGAGCAGCTCGTTGAATTCGCCGTGTGGGGTGACGTCAACTTCGACGTCCTCGAGGGCGATCACCGTGGCTGATCGGGCGCTGCCATCAACGGCGCTCAGCTCGCCGAGGAGGGCGCCGGCGTCGAGGACGGCGAGGATCACCTCACGCCTCGCCCGTCGGGCACACACCTTCACCCGGCCCGTGCGAAGGATGAAGACCTCATCGCCCGCATCCCCCTGGCGGAAGAGCACCGACCCGCGCGGATAACTCCTTCGCCGGCTCCGATTCTGGAGGCTCAGCGCCTCCGAGTCGGTGAGCCGGCGAAGGAAGTTGCGGTCTTCAAGTGCCGCCGGACCGGGCACCCAGTGCCTTGCTGCTACTCCTACCTGTCCTTCAGCCCGGGCTTCTGGTGGCGCGCTTTGAGCTCGGGGTGCATCCTGGCTCCGCCGGTCACCTCTGCGGCCGTCTCGTCGTCGATGGCAAGGTCGCCGTCGAGCTCTGTGTCCTCAAGCTCTGTCTCGTCCCGCTTGTCGTCCATCTCATTTCCTCCTCGATTGTCCGCTCATTGCGGAACGCTTGTCATGGTACGTGCACCGCCATGCGTTGCGAAGCCCCCAACCCTGAGTACTCGTACCACCTCCGCTGAAGCGCGGTGACAACGCCGAAGCCATCGCTCAAGCCTCCTCGGACGCAGACAGCTGCTGGCTGTAGAGGTAGAAGTAGATGCCGCGACGGGCAAGCAGCTCGTCGTGGGTGCCCTTCTCGGCCAGCCGACCTCGCTCGAGCACGACGATGACGTCGGCATTGCGAATGGTGCTGAGGCGGTGCGCCACGACGAAGGCGGTGCGGCCCTCGAGGAGGCGGTCGATGTTGCGCTTCACGATGGCCTCCGACTCGGTGTCGAGGGCGCTCGTGGCCTCGTCGAACAGCAGTACCGGCGGCCGACGGTAGAGCGCCCGCGCGATGGCCAGACGTTGTGCCTGACCGCCCGACAGGGGCAGACCGCGATCACCGACGGGCGTTTCGTAGCCGAGCGGTAGCCGCTCGACGAGATCGGCGAGGTCGGCGATCTCGGCAGCAGATCGCACGGCCTCGATATCGACCGGGTGGGCGCCGAGGGCGATGTTCTCGGCGATCGACGTGGCAAAGACGTACGGCTGCTGCAGCACGAAGCCGACCTGCCTCCGGAGGTCCCCGTATCGGAGGGACCTCGAGTCGGCGCGGTCGTAGAGGATCGCCCCCGAAGTCGGCTCGATGAGCCCCGCCAGGAGGCGAAGCAACGTCGTCTTGCCCGAGCCGGAGCGGCCGACGATGGCGACGGTGGTGCCCGGTGAGACGTCGAGATCGATCTCGGCCAGGATCGGCTCCTCGGCGTCGGCCGGGCGATAGGAGACCTGACGGAGCTGCACGCGGCCCTCCAGCGTCGGAACGCTCTCGAGGCGGGACGTGTCGTAACCCTGCTCGGGCTCGTGCTCGAGGACGTCGGCGATGCGATTGAGCAGCACCGTCGAGACCTGCACGTCGTCCCAGGCATCCAGCAGGAAGACGAGCGGTCCGGTGATCATGAGGACAAGAACGGTGAATGCCACGTATGCGCCCACGTGCAAGTGGCCGGAATGCACCAGGAGCGCCCCGAGGAAGACGAAGACGCCGTAGGTGAGAACCGAGACCAGCTGGACGAGGGAGCCGTAGCCGGCGATGACTCGATACGAGGAGGCGGTGCGGTTCATGAGATCCGCGAAGGCTCCCTGCAGCCGCCGCCGCAGGCCGTCCTCGGTACCTGTCGACTTCACGGTCTCGATGCCCTTCAAGAGGTCGATCTGGTCCGAGGCGTAACGGCCGAAACTCTCCTCGAGGCTGGCGTACAAAGGACGAAGTCGGTGCGTCGAGTAGCGCATGACAAGCAGGTAGACGGGCATGACGACGATGAAGGCGAGCGCCAGCAACGGCGAGAGAGCAAACATGATGCCGACTCCGACGACGACCTGGGTTACGGCCGAAAGCGCCTGGATCCCCTGCTGTACGACGATGCGGCGAATCTCGCGCACGCCGGTCAGGCGACGCTCGATGTCGCCGATGCGGCGGCTTGCGAAGTAGGACATCGGCAGGCCGAGCAGGCGCTCGGTGATGAAGTCCAACGTGTCACTGTCGAAGCGGGTGGTGGCGTCGACGAGGACCAACCCCTGGAAGAGCGAGGCCGCCGTGCCCGCCACGGCAAGGCCGAGTATTCCAAGGCCGAGCAGGTCGATCGCCGAAACCGAGCTTTTGTTCACGACGTCATTCACGACGTACTGGACGATGAGTGGGAGGGCAACCTCACCGGCGGCAGCTACCAAGGCGAGAGCCACCGCGATCAGCAGAGTGCGACGGTGGGCGAGGAGAAAGGGCCGCAGCCATCGCATGTTCGGGGCGCCGCCCGGCACGTCGAGGGCTGCGCCGGTGGGAGCGACCTGTGCCGTGTAGCCGTCCCAGTGCTTGACGAGCTCGTCGCGGCTCGTCGCCACGATCCCCACAGCGGGGTCGGCGATCTCGACCCGGTTCGTGTCGAGGCGAGCGAGCACGACCCAGTGCTCGGCGTCCCAATGGATGATGGCGGGCAGGCCGAGCTCGTCCAGACGGTCCCGTGAGGCTTTGATCGGCACGACCTCGAGCCCGATCCGCCCTCCGGCAGCCGCCAGCCCACGCAGCGTCGTGCCGGCAGGACCGGTGTCGGCGACATCGCGCAGCCAGGACGTCGAGACGTCGATCCCGTACCACTTGGCGATCATGGAGAGGCACGCGACGCCACAGTCCATCTCGTCCAGTTGCTGCACGAAGGGGAAGCGCTTGCGCCGCCGTGCCCGCCCACCCGGCCGGGCCTTCGCCTGCGGGGCGGCCTCCACCGGCGCATCGACCCTCGGGGTCTCGGCGAGGCCCGCTGGCAGAATCTCGTGGCGGAAGTCCAGCGGGATGCGGGCTTCGGCGCGGAAGTCCCGACCCGAGGCCATCTCGCCCACCCGCTTGGCGAAGCCCGGGAACTGCTCCGCCAGCTCGTGAAAGCCGGCCTGGTCCAGCTTGAGCAGCCGGGCGCCGGTGAGCGCACGCACAGTGGCCACCCTCGGCTCTCCCGTCACGAGCGATCGCTCACCGAAGATGTCGCCGGTTCGCAGGAAGCCCGCCACGCGCACATCGGAGTCGGACCCGACCGTCGCCTCCAGGCGACCGTCCTCGACGAAGTACATGGCGCCGCCCGGGTCGCCCTCCTGTACGACGATCTCGCCCTCGGCCACCCCGATCGCCTCGAGGCGGGGGAACATCGCGGTGGCTGCTTGCAGCGACAGGTCCTCGAAGGCGACATGGGTGCGAAGGAACCGGTGGAGAGTTTCGATGCGAGCCTGGTCACCGAAGGCGTCGCGGACTTCTGGATGGATCTCGAGGAGCGAGTCGAACACCAGCCGGTCCAGGAAGAGAAGGCGGGTCGCCTCGGACGCCCGAACCGTCGCCGTCCGGGCCGACCCGTCGAGCAGCGACGTCTCCCCGAACCACTCGCCGCGGCCGAGGCGCGCCACCGTGATCTCTTGGCCGTCGTGGTCCACAAGGACGCGGACGGTCCCCGCGACGAGTACGTACATCCCGTCGGGGCGGTCGCCCTCTGCGAAGATCGTCTCGCCGAATTCGAACGACCGCGGTTGGAACAGCCGTGTCACGAGCTCGCTCAATGCCGGCGGCAGGCTGGCGAGAAAGGGCAGGCGCCGGATCGCCTCCTCATCCTCTGTCAGCTCGCTCACAGCGGCGGCACCACGTGGGCACGCCCCGCCGCCACGCGATCGAGCGCCTCCGCGAGCAGCTCATTCACGGCGTCCTGGCGGATGGCGGGGTCGTCGAGAGAGGGCAGTCTGCGCTCGCAGAGCCACAGCACCTGAACAGCATCCCCGCTCTCGAGCGGACCGAGCGCCTCCCCCGGCATGGCTCCGGCGAGCAGCGCCGCCGCCGCTGCCGGTACCCGGTCACGTCGGAGATCGTGGTGCTCCAACCGCCGATTGGCGCGGCTGGCGATCTCCCCCGGGGCGAGGCCGTCCTCGCGCGAGCAGAGCATGGCCTCGCTTGCGGCCGCACGCGTCGGCAACCAGATCTCGTCGAAAACAAAGCGCACCCAGTCGCCGACGTGATCGGCCACTCGGGCGGCAACGGCGTCGTCGGAGCTGTAGCGCTGCTCTGCCTCCGAGAGCGCCTGTTGCCTCGACCGCAGCACGCACAGGCGATCGGCGCACCATCTCGTGTCGAGGATCCCGAGCGACGGCAGGGCGGCAGCCAGCTGGGCGGCGGTCATCTGGAGGGTGGCAACCTCACCTGACGGGGCTGGGTCTGGCTCCGCAAAGCCGTCGCCAGCCAACAAGCCAGCCGCCCAGTAGCGCTCCGCCTCGTCAGCCACCTTGCGCCACCAGCCATTACAGGCGAGATCGACCGTGAGCGCCGCCTCCAGCTCGTCTGGCGCGAGAGGCGCCGCCACGGCCTCGACCGGGGATCGTCCCGCAAGCGAGCGGCGAAGATGGCTCTCCCACTGCGCCGTCGTCAGCTGGCGGCTCGCCAGCCAAGCTCTGAAGTCCTCACCGCTCTGCAGCCGATTCGCTTGGCGAAAGGCGACAGCCTCGGTCCGCACATCCGCTCGACTGGGGTCCACCTGCCTGCCCTGCAGCGCTTCGAGCGCACGAGCCGTCTCAGTCCTCGCATCCTCCAGCAACCCGGTGGCGGCGCCGATGAGCAGCAATTCGCCGTAGGTGACCGTCTCGTCGGCGAGACGGAGCGCCACGTCGTCGAGCAGCGGCCACATGAGGAAGGAAGTATGGTCCACCGGCCATCCGCCTGCTCAGCCCGGACGGAGGCGCCTTCCGGGGCGTCAGGCAGCCCCGGTTGTTAAGAGGTCGTACAACGCCCCGTAGGCACGCTCGAGGTCGGCGCGGACGACCCGCTCGCTGGCGGAGTGAGCCAGCGTGGGCTCCCCGGGCCCGAAGTTGACAGCGGGGATGCCTCGGGCGGCGAAGAAGCTCACGTCCGTCCAGCCGAGCTTGGCGCGGGGCGCGGCGGCTGAGGACGTGACGAGACGGCCGAGGAGCGGGTGACCGAGACCCGGAGGCGCCGCCCGGGCGGAGGCAGCCAGCGTCACGCGGTCGCCCAGGGTGGGATCGAGCGCCGGCTCGACGACGGCCGAAACGGCGGCGAACGCCTCCTCGACGCTCACGTCGGGTGCGAACCGGTGGTTGAGCACGAGGCGGGCGGCGTCGGGCACGACGTTGTTGGCGACCCCTCCCTCGACCGCCACGGCCTGCAGCGCCTCGCGGTACTCGCAGCCGTCGATGACCGGCCGTCTCGCCTCGTAGGACGCCACCGCCGTCAGCACGGCGCCCAATCGGTGTATCGCGTTGACGCCCATCCACGGCCGGGCCGTGTGTGCCCGCTCGCCGCCGAGCTCGATCTCGACGCGGAGCACGCCCTGGCAGCCGGCTTCCACGACGGAGGCTGTCGGCTCGCCGAGAACAGCGGCGTCGGCTCTAAGCCATTCCGGGGCGTCTGCCTCGATCTGGCCGAGGCCGGAGTGCTCCTGGTCGACCTCCTCGCACACATAGGCGATGAACGTGACGTCGACCGCCGGGGACACGACCCGCCGGGCGAGCTCGGCCATGACGGCGAGACCGCCTTTCATGTCCGCTGATCCGAGCCCATGGCAGATGTCGCCCTCCACGACGGCGCGCTCGTTCCCGTTGGCGGGCACGGTGTCGAGATGTCCCGCCAGCATGAGTCGCAGCGGGCGCCCGAGGGCGGTCCGGGCGAGCACGTTGTTCCCCAGTCGCCTCACCTCGAGGTGACCACCCCCGGACAAGAGCGCCTCGATCCGGTCGGCGATCGCCGACTCGTCGTGGCTGAGCGACGGAATGTTGACGAGCTCTGCCGTCAAGGCGAGCAGGTCGGGTGGAGCTGCCGCAGCCGCCGTCACGCCGACACCCCGTGGCTTCGCAGGATCTCGTTCAGCTGCGACTTGTCGTGGCGCTCGCCCTCGCTCAGGCGCCGCAGCACGAGCACGCACGGGAGGAAGAACTCGCCCCCCGGAAGCTCCCTCCGCCGCATGGCGCCCACGGCGACGGACCACGGCGGCACGACGCCGCGGCTCAACTCCTCGCCCGTCTGGCCATCGACGACGGGAATCGACGGGTTGAGGAGCGTGCCTTCGCCCAGCACGGAGCCCCGTCCGATACGCGCTCCTTGCGTGATCATCGAGCGGCTGCCGATCAGCACGTCGTCTTCCACGATGACGGGCAGGGCGTTCGGCGGCTCCAGCACGCCGCCGATGCCGACGCCTCCCGAGAGGTGCACGCGCTCGCCGATCTGGGCGCACGAGCCGACCGTTGCCCACGTGTCGACCATCGTGCCCGCCCCCACCCGTGCGCCGATGTTGACGAAGCTCGGCATCAGGATCACGCCCCGATCGAGGAAGCACCCCCAGCGCGCACAGGCACCTGGCACTACGCGGACGCCGGCGGCGGCGAAATCGCGCTTCAGGGGCACCTTGTCGGCGTACTCGAAGGGCCCGAGCTCGATCGTGGACACCTCAGCGAGGAGGAACCACAACAGGATCGCCTGTTTCAGCCACTCGTTGACGACGGCGGTGCCGCCGCCGGGACCGGATCCGCCGGGCTGCACCTCGGCGACGCGGCACTCGCCCCGGTCGAGGAGCCCGATCGCTTCCCCCACGAGAGCGCGAGCCTCCCGGTCGGCGGGCGAGAGCTCCGAACGCCGGGCCCAGAGCTCTTCGATACGGGAACGAAGTCTGTCCACGCCGCTGAAACTAATGGCCGCAAGGCCGTCGGCTACGCTCCGCCCGCATGCCAGACCGGAACCCGCCGACCGCTTCCGGCGCGGGCAGCGCCGTTCCCTCGCCGCTGCACGATTACCTGTGCTCGCCCTTCACCGCCCTCGGCAAGACAAGAGACGTCTACCGGACCGGAAGCGGCCCGGCCGTCATCGTCATCAGTGAGATTCCCGGCATCACGCCGAAAACGGCCGAATTCGGGCGTCGCGTCGCCTCGATCGGCTGTACGGCCGTGCTCCCGCACCTGTTCGGCACGCCCGGAGCGGAGCCGACGGCGGCGAATTCGATGAAGGTCGTGGCGCAGGCATGCATCAGCCGTGAGTTCGCGACGCTGGCGCGCCGGCGCACGAGCCCGATCACCGCTTGGCTGCGGGCGTTGGCGCGCTCGGCCCACTCCGAGTGCGGCGGGCCCGGAGTCGGCGCCATCGGCATGTGCCTGACCGGGGGTTTCGCTTTGGCGATGATGGTTGACGAGATCGTCCTGGCGCCAGTGCTGTCACAACCGTCGCTGCCCTTCCCGCTCGGCGCCGAGCGCAAAGCTGACGTGGGCGTGAGCGACTCCGACCTTGCCCGCGCCCGGCAACGCTGTGAGGACGAGGACCTGTGCGTGCTCGGCCTTCGTTTCTCGGGCGACAGGGTCTCGCCGGCCGAGCGCTTTCAGCGCTTGCGGACCGAGCTCGGCGACCACTTCGTCGCCGTTGAGATCGACTCGTCCAGCAACAATTCGGAGGGCTACCGCAGCGCAGCTCACTCGGTGTTGACCGAGGACCTGCGCGACGAGCCCGGCAGTGCCACGAGGGCGGCCCTCGATCAGGTGCTCGATCTGTTCAGGTCGAAGCTGCTGCCGCAGTAGAGCGCAGGAGACGTTCGCCCGCCAACTCGAGGCGATCGAGAGGCTGCACCATCGCCAAGCGGATGTGACGGGTGCCCGCTGGCCCGTAGGCATCGCCGGGGCTTCCGATGAAGCCACCCGCTCTGGCAAAGTACCGACCGAGGGCGAACGCCGGGCTGGCAGCGCCCAGCTCTGAGAGGAAGCGCTCCGGTACCGGAACCCAGAGATAGAACGACCCAGCCGGCAGGTCCACGGGGATGCCAGCCTCACCCAAACGGCTGGCAAAACGCTGCAGGCGCTCGAGGTAGACCACCCACTGCCGCTCGACGTGGGCGTCGTCTGAAAAGGCGACGGCGGCAGCGTGTTGCACGGGACCCGGCACCATGAAGCCGGCGTGGCGGCGGACGGCGGCGAGGTAGGCCACCAACTCCGGGTCCCCGGCGTAGACGCCGACGCGCAGGCCGGCCAGGTTCGACCGCTTCGAAAGCGAGTGCACCGCCACGACGCCGCCATCGCCGTGCTGCAGGATGGTCCTGCGGGCGCCGGCCCAGGTGAACTCCACATAGCACTCGTCCGAGAAAATGGGGATGTCACGCGCCCTCCCCCACTCCGCCACGGCAGCGAGATCCTCCAGCTGACCGCCGGGGTTGGCCGGGCTGTTCACCCAGAGGCAGAGTGCGCGAGCGGCGTCTTCCTCGGCGACGGCTGCCAGATCCATGCCCCCGCCGCCGCCGGTCGGGACGGGGACGGCCCGGCAACCGGCAAGGATGGCCCCCATCTCGTAAGTCGGGTATGCGAGAGAGGGGCACAGCACCGTGTCGCGGGACGGGTCGCGAAGCCGCAGCCATTGGGGCACGCCGGCCACGAGCTCCTTCGTGCCGACACAGGCGGCGATGGCCGACACCGCCACGCTCACGCCGAGCCGGCGCTCCATCCAGCCGGCGGCCGCCTCCCGCATCTCGAGAGATCCGAGCGAGGTGGGATAGCCGCGCTCGCTGCTGGAGTGGCCGAGGGCCTCCACGACTTCGGGGGGCGGCGGGTCGCACGGCGTCCCGATCGACAGATCCACGGCGCCGCCCTCGTGGGCCGAGGCGAGCTCGGAGAACTCGGTCAGCTTGTCGAACGGGTAGACGGGGGGCACAAATCCCCCGGCTCTGCCCGTGGGGCGGCTCGCCACGCTCATCGTTTCACGAACTCCTCAAAACGTCGGATCCCCTCGTCGTCCAGCCTCGCGCGCATCTGGACGGCTTCGCCTTCGTACGTCTCGTCGAGCACTTCGCCGTGGCGATGCAGCGCGGCCACGACGTCGCCGCGGGCAACTGGCACCGACAGCTCGACCGTTCGGTCGAAAGCGCGCAGCCGGTCGCCGACAGCGCGCAGCAGCTCGGGCACGCCCCGGCCCGTGAGGGCGGAGAACGCCACCGCCCCGGGGTAGGTGGCCGCAAGCCGAGCCGCCGCCCGCGGAGCACGGTCCGCCTTGTTGATCGCCAGCAGTTCGGGGACGTCGTTCGCCTCGATCTCGGTGAGCACGCTCCGGACCGCCTCGATCTGTCCGACCGGGTCGGTCGCCGAGCCGTCGACGACGTGCACGAGCAGGTCCGCCGTGCTCACGACCTCGAGAGTGGCGTGAAAAGCGTCCACGAGCAAGTGCGGCAGCTTCCGCACGAAACCCACCGTGTCGGAGAACAGCACGGACTCCCCGCCCGGGAGCTCGAGGCGCCGCGTCCTCGGGTCGAGGGTGGAGAACAAGCGGTTCTCGACGAGGACGTCCGCCGCAGTCAAGCGGTTCAGGAGCGTCGACTTGCCGGCATTCGTGTATCCGACGAGCGAGACCTCCCGATACGCGCTGCGCGCCCGTGAGCGACGCTGGGTCCGCCGCGTCGCCTCCAGCACTTTCAGCTCCGCCTCGAGCTTGCGCATCCGCCGCGTGATCCGGCGGCGGTCCTCCTCGAGCTGTGTCTCGCCCGGTCCTCTCGTCCCGATGCGCCCCGCCTGCTGGGAGAGCGTGATCCCCCGGCCGCGCAGGCGGGGCAGGCGGTACTGCGAAAGCGCCAGCTCGACCTGGGCCTTGCCTTCCTCGGTACGGGCGTTCTGGGCGAAGATGTCGAGGATCACGGCGGTCCGGTCGATGGCCGTCCGCCCGAGCACCTTCTCGAGGTTGCGCTGCTGAGCCGGAGTGAGCTCGTCGTCGAACACGACCGTGTCGGCGTCGAGCGCCTCGGAGAGGCGGCGGAGCTCCTGCGCCTTGCCGTGACCGATGTAGGTGGCAGGGTCCGGCGTCTCCCGCCGCTGGATCACCCGGCCCACTTCGTCCGCCCCGGCGGTATCGACCAGCAGCGCGAGCTCGTCGAGGCTCGCCTCGACCTCCTCGGTCGTCCTCGGCCATGACACCACGCCGACGAGGATGATCTTCTCCCTGAAGCTCCGATCGATGAGGCTCATGAGCGCCCCGGGGGGTTCGTCACCCGAGGGCGTCGATCTCAGACGGCGCCAGCTCGACCCGGAACACTCTGCTGGCCCGCCCACTCAGGTAGACCGAAGGGGTCAAGGTATCGTCGCCCTGCAGCTCGACCAGGAGCGTGCCACCTGGGTTGTGCACCTCCACCCGGGAGGAGACGAACCCGGCAGCCCGCGCCGCCGCTGCGGCCGCGCAGCTCCCCGTACCGCAGGCTTCTGTCAGCCCCACGCCACGTTCCCACACGAGGAGGTCGAGGCCGCCTCTGCCGTCGGGTGCGACGACTTCGACGTTCTGGCCGCCGGGCTCCGCCTGCTCGAGCGAGCGGCCGAGACTGGCGATGTCGACGCCCTCGAGCGACGGGCCCATCATGACGAGGTGCGGGTTGCCAGCGTCGACGCGGCGCGCCTCGAAGCCGTCGAGCCCAGCGGCCTGCCGTGCCTCGCCCACTTTGAGGGCGCCCATTTCGGTCCGCATCGTCGCGGCTGCACCGTCGATGCGATCGAGCACGGTGACGAGCCGCGGGCCGGCGTCGGTGGAGACGAGCACCTCGGGACCGGGCACGCGCCCGGCATCGACGAGGGCGAGTGCCAGGCAGGCCAAGCCGTTGCCGCTCGTCTCCGCCCGACCGCCGTCGGCGTTTCGCAGCTCCATGGCGGCGTCAGGCGTGCGCCCGCCGCTGGAGGGAGGAGCCGGCCGCACGACCATGACGCCGTCAGCCCCGATGCCACGATGACGGTCGCAGACCGCCACGACGAAGTCGCCATCGAGCTCGTCTGTGCCCGGGAGCCCGGTCGGATCAACTGCGACGAGGAAATCGTTGCCGTATGCCTGGTACTTGAGGAGCGAGACGGCCGTCACTGTCACCCAGTCTCGCATGAGGCCGAACCAGCAGCGTTTCGCCACCAGTCGAGCACGAGATGCGGCAGGTTCGGCTCGTCGGCGGGCAACCACTTGACGCGCGGATCGCGGCGGAACCACGCCTCCTGGCGACGGGCGAAGGCTTTCAGCCGACGGAGGATCGTCGTCTTGGCGTCGGCGAGGGACATGTCGCCCTCGAGGACCGCCAGCAGCTCTCGATAGCCGATCGCCTGCCGGGCCGTCCGCGACAGCCCACCGGCACGCGCCGCCAGGGTAGCCACCTCCTCCAGGAAACCCTCCGCCAGCTGCCGCTCCAGGCGCTCCTCGAGACGCCGATCGAGCTCGCGGCGCTCGAGCGCCAAGCCGACCATGCACACGCTCACCGGTGGGTAGTGCTCGAGTCCCGGGCCGAAGCTGGAGTATGGCCTCCCGCTCCCGACGGTGACCTCGAGCGCTCGCAGGATGCGGCGGGCATTGCCGGGTTCGATCCGGGAGGCGGCGAGCGGATCGAGCACCCCCAACCGGTCGTAGAGGGTCGTCAGCGTCGAGGGCTCCGAGCCCGCCGCCAGCTCGGCATCGAGCTGCTCGGCGACGGCGGGAAACCGCCCGGGCAGCTCGAGGTCATCGATGACGGCGCGGTGATACAGGCCGGTGCCGCCGACGAGCACGGGGAGGTGGCCGCGCTGGCGGATCTCCCGCAGAGCACGGCGGGCGGCCGACTGGAACTCGGCGACGGAGAAGTCAACAGCAGGATCGGCGATATCGATCAGGTGCCATGGCGCAGGCGATCGGCGCGGGGTCTCCGTGCCGACGTCGAACCCGCGGTACACCGCCATGGCGTCGACCGACACGAGCTCCAGCTGGGGGAGGCGCTGCCAGAGATGGTGGGCGAGCGCCGTCTTTCCCGTCGCCGTCGGCCCGACAAGGGCGAGATCGCTTTGCGGTAGGCCCGTGGTCAGAGCTCGGTGATCCCTTCGAGGTTGTCCTCACCGCTGTCTGACCCCTCGGCACCGAGGTCTTCGGGATCGCCGGCGGACCGATCCGGCCCGCCGACAAGGCCGCCGGCCGTGTCGAGTACAGGCCGCTTGCCGTTCCCGTGACGGGGACGGGACCGCCCGACGAGCTTGCGCTTCAGGCGCGTCAGCTGCAGCTCGGCCTTGTCGAGGGCGGCGTCGAGGGCGGCCGCCGGCCGACCGCCGGCACCGACCGCTCGCACCACGTGACCGTGACCCTCCAGCCTGATCTCGCACGTGACCGGATCGCCGAGGCGCCCGACGGGCGTGTTCGAGAAGCACACCTCGGCTCGCTCCATGCCCGCCAGGTACCGGCTGAGCCGATCGGTCTTCCTGGCAGCTGCTTGCCTCAAGGCGTCCGGCACCTCGAGGTGTCTCCCGAGCACGACGACCTCCATCGGCACTTCGTTCACGTCGGCTCCCTTCACCATCGCACCGTTGCCCGGAGAAGGCCGAGAGCACTCTCGTTCACTGCTCGTACCGGTTGGCGGTGACATTGCATGCGATGGGCGCGCACGGCTGACCTGGTCTTTGGCCCCACACTCGCCTGCTGAGGGGTTCACGCGCCGGGCGTGGGCGACCAAGTGGGGCACCGCTGACGGTGCCGGCCCCGGGTCCTACCACGCCATCAGTGACGCGCTTCGCCCCTTCTCCCCCGGGCACCGAGAGCCGGTGCCTCGACGGGCAGGGCTTACCTCTAAGCCGCACCATGCTCAGCGACCACGAGTCGCCTTACGTGGGTCGTTTCGCCTGCGACTGGCATCGACTCGCAACCACAGACCCGTGCGTGTCCATCTACCCCCGAGTCTAGGTGGACTACCGGCTCCGCCGCGCCGCCGCTGTCACACCCCCCAAGAGGCCAGATAACGGCGCTGGCTCTCGCTCAGCTCGTCGATCGACAGCCCCATCGTCTTCAGCTTGAGCCGAGCCACCTCGCGATCGATCTCGACCGGGACGTCGTAGACGTCGGGCGCGAGCTCTTCGCGATGGCGGACGAGCCACTCGCACGCGAGCGCCTGCACGGCGAAGGAGATGTCCATCACCTGGGCGGGGTTGCCGTCGGCGGCACCGAGGTTCACGAGGCGCCCCTCCGCCAGCAGCAGGAGCCGCCTGCCCGTGCCGATGACGAACTCCTCGACCATCGGCCGGAGCACGCGATGCCGGCCGGCGGAAAGGGCGGCGAGCGCCGGCACGTCGATCTCGACGTCGAAGTGACCGGCGTTGGCGAGGATCGCCCCGTCAGGCATGCGGAGGAAGTGCTCGTGACCGATGACGTCGCGGTTGCCGGTGGCCGTGACGAAGATCTGGCCGATCTCCGCCGCCGACTCCATCGGCATCACCTGATACCCGTCGAGAGCAGCCTCGAGCGCCCGCAGCGGATCGACCTCCGTCACGATGACAGAGGATCCCATGCCCCTCGAGCGCTCGGCGATCCCCCGGCCGCAGTTGCCGTAGCCGGCAACGACGACTCGGGCGCCCGCCATGAGCGTGCCCGTCGCCCGCACGATCCCGTCGACGGTCGACTGGCCGGTTCCGTAGCGGTTGTCAGCGAGCGTCCGAGCCGCTGCGCCGCTGACGGCGACGATCGGATATGCAAGCGTCCCAGCGGCCGCCAGCGATCGGAGACGCACCGCCCCGGTCGTCGTGTCCTCCGTTCCTCCGATCATGGCGGCCGCCTGCTCGGGGCGCTCGACGTGTAGGCGGGCTACGAGGTCGCAGCCGTCGTCGACCGTCAGGTCCGGTGAACGATCGAGGACGGCAGCAACGTGATCGGCATAGTCCGATGTGCTCTCTCCCCGCCTGGCAAAGGTCGCCACCGAGAAGTCGGCGACGAGCGATGCGGCGACCTCGTCTTTTGTCGAGAGAGGGTTCGATGCGCACAGGCTCAATTCCGCCCCGCCCGCTCGCAGGGCGCGCAGCAGGTTGGCCGTCTCTGCCGTCACGTGCAGGCAGGCGCCGATGGCGACGCCGTCGAAGGGGCGCTCCGCCTCGAAGCGTGCGCGCACGGTACCGAGCACCGGCATCCGCTGGGACGCCCATTCGACCCGTTCGCGTCCGAGTGGGGCGAGCGCCAAGTCGGCGACGTCGTGGCTGGTTCCTCCCTCGGTCCTTGACGCCCGTAGATGACGAGAGCCGCTCGCGCCGGAGCCGCTCGCACCGGAGCCTCCCGCGCCGGAGCCGCCCGCGCCACGGGAGCCGCCGGCAGGGCGCTGGTCTCTTGAAGGCTTCACGCTCGTCTCGCCGAGCTCAGGCGCGACTTCAGCTCCTCCAGGGCCGGCACCGGCCCGGGATCAATCCCCTCTCGGGCGGCGAGATGGAGGGACACGAAGTCGCCGATCATCACGAGGTCGAAGAAGCGCGCCAGGGCACCCTCGCCCGCCGC